>JADMIO010817182.1_pt1 | contig 26711 bp, 16 predicted proteins | sample 8958161 | NCBI WGS metagenome assembly JADMIO01 (sample SAMN16585339, study PRJNA669376) | soil metagenome | isolation source: Crop rotation soil | place: USA: Cullars Rotation, Alabama | collected 2011 | reverse complement strand
GCCGCGACTTCAAGTCACGTGAATTCCAAGCTTCGGATCCCACTGTGCTGGAAAGGACTCGCCGTTCAACGGCGCCGCGTCGTTCACCAAGTCGGGCGAAGGCACGCTCACGATCGGCGCCGTCAGCGCCCACACCGGTCCCGTCATCGTCAACGGCGGCACGCTCACCGTCGGCACCGGCGGCAGCCTCGGCGCAACCACCGGCACCCTCGCCGTCAACAACCCCAACAACACCGGCGCCGGCAACAACGTCCGGCTCAATCTCTCCACCAGCGCCCCGACCACCAAGGGCTCCCTCACCGGCACCATCGCCACGCCCACCAGCGGCACCAACACCGCTACGATCGACAACGGCGGACAGCTGCTCACCATCAACCAGACCACCGACGGAACCTACGCCGGTGTGATCCAGGGCGCCGGCGGTTTCACCCTCGGCAGCCTTACCGGATCCGCCAACAAGCTCACGCTCTCCGGCCTCAACACCTACACCGGCCCCACGACCGTGCAGGCCGGAACGCTCGCCGTCACGCAGGGCATCAAGAACGACGCCGCCCTCAGCATCAGCTCCGGCGCCAAGGCCATGATCCCCGAGGCCACCCCGAACACCTACATCCCGCCGACCGATTACCCCTCGGGCACCAATGCGACCTACAGCAAGGTCTCCTCGGTGACGATCAGCGGCACCGGCGTGCTCGACCTGGGCAACAGCGACATGGCCGTCGACTACACCGGCGCCTCTCCGCTCGACGACATCAAGAACTACCTCGTCGCCGGCTTCAACGGCGGCGGGTGGGACGGCACCGGCGGCATCATCACCAACACCCTCAACGCCAACAACGCCAACCAGCTCGATCCCGCCATCTTCGGCATCGGCTACGCCGAGAACGACGGCTCCCTGCCCGTCCTCTACGGCGACGGCACCACCGACCCGCTCTACTTCGGCATCGCCGTCGACACCACGACCGTCATGATGAAGTTCACCTGGGTGGGCGACCTGAACATCGACGGCTTCGTGGACTTCCAGGACCTGTCCGTCTTCAACACCAACTACGACAACGGCGCCAGCAGCGGGCGCTACTGGTTCGAGGGCGACTTCAACTACGACGGGTTCATCGACTTCCAGGACCTTTCGCTGTTCAACACCAACTACGATCCGAGCAAGCCCTCGCTGCCCGAGCCGGCGATGGGGGCGCTCGGTTTGATCTCCCTGGGACTGCTTCCGCGTCGCGCGCGGCAGAGCCGGAATCGAAACAGTCTCTGATACGCAGCAGGATTGTTTCAGCGCTGTGCACGAACGCCGGTGGTGCTTGCACCACCGGCGTTCGTGCAGAGCGGGGCGCCACGATTATTCTCTGTAAAAAAGTCCGCCCCGCGTTCAACCAAGCGCGCATGGTAGGGGTATAATGCCGCGGCTTCCCAGGGTTCCCCCTTTTTCCGCAATTGGAGACGATGCAATGACGTTCCCTTCATTCGCGCGGCCTGCGCGTCGCGCGACCGCAGTCAAGACCGCCGTCGCTTTCGCTCTTGCCGCATGCGGCGCACTCACGGTCCGCGCCGCCGACGTCAACTCGCAATGGATCGGCGGCACCGACGGCTGGAACGACGCCGCCAACTGGAACAACTTCCCCGCCGTCGCGCAATATCCCAACAACGGCAACGGCGGGCTCACCTACGAAGCGTTCCTGAGCACTGGCACGGCCAGCCTGGAAAGTGCCATCACCATCGAATCGCTCGGCCTCAGCGGCGGGTCGATCGACACGGCCGGGTTCGCGCTGGGCGTGAATCAGGCGATGACGTGGTTCGGCGGCAACCTGCTGGGCGCCGGCAGCGTCGGCGTCGCCGGGGGCGTCAGCATCGGCGGCGGGGGGAGCAAAACTCTCGACGCCACCTTCTCCAGCTCCAGCTTCACCAACTGGAGCGGCTCCAATCTTTTTGGCACCGGCACCATCGATAATCCCGCCAACGCGTCGTTCAATCTTCAAACGCTCAGCGGCGGCCTGACCATCGGCGTCAGCCAGTTCAACAACGCCGGCACCGTCACCAAGTTCGGCGGCAGCGGCAACTCCTTCGGCGGCGTGATGACGTTCAACAACACCGGCATCCTCGACGTGGCCGGCGGCACGCTCAACATCAACGGGCCGGTCACGCAGGTTTCCGGCACGACGTTGACGGGCGGGACGTGGAACGCCAGCAACGCCACTCTCGCGCTCAACAGCGCGCCGACGTTGAGCACGATCGGCGCCAGCGCGTCGGTCAAGCTCGACGGCTCCAGCTCGGTTTTCTCCAGCATCAACTCGCTCGCCGACAACCAGGGCGCGTTCACCGTCACCAATGGTCGAAACTTCGCGCCTGCGGGTGATCTGGCCAACTCCGGCACGCTCACGGTCGGGGCTTCCAGCACGTTCACGTTGAACGTCGCGTTTACGAACACGGGCTCCGCGGACGTCGCTGGCACGCTGATCGCCAACCAAGGCATCAAAGGCGCCGGCGCGCTGTCGATCACCGGCGCCGGGAAGGTGACCGTCCCGGAAGTCACTCCCAACACGTACGATCCCCCCAGCACCGTTCCCTCCGGCTCCAATGCCACGGGCAGTCTCCTCAGCTCCCTCTCGATTACCGATACCGGTCAACTTGACCTCGGCAACAGCGACCTGGCGATCGACCACGACGGCACATCCGCCCTCGACCAGGTCCGCGCGCTGCTCACAGCCGGATTCAACGGCGGCGGTTGGGACGGCGCCGGCGGCATCATCAGCAACACGCTGAACGTGAACAATCCCAACCAGCTCGACCCCGCCGTCTTCGGCATCGGCTACGCCGAGAACGCCGACCTGCCCGCGCCGTACGGCACCGGAGCCGAGTCGTTCTTCGGCATCGACGTGGACGAGACGACCACGCTCGTCAAGTTCACCTGGGTGGGCGATTTGAATCTCGACGGGCTGGTTGATTTCCAGGATTTGTCCGTCTTCAACATCCAATACGACAACGGCGCCACGAGCGGCCGCTACTGGTTCGAAGGGGATTTCAACTACGACGGCGTGATCGACTTTCAGGATCTGTCACTGTTCAATACCAACTACGATCCGAGCAAGCCGTCACTTCCGGAGCCGGGTACGTTTGTGGTGTCGGGTCTCGTCGCATCAGCTGCACTCGCGGGCCGGAGGCGGCGCGGCTCACGTCATTGAAGGAGGGAAACCATGCGACGTTGCAGTGCTGTCTCTTGCTTCGTCGTCGCATCGTCAACGTTCACTCTAATGGAGTGCCGCCCGGCGAGCGCGCACGTCGCGTTCACTTTCACCAAGATTGCCGACACCGGCACGCCGATGCCCAACGCGCCGCAGATGCAGTTCGAGCGCTTCGGCGTTCCCGCGCTGGACAACGGCCGCGTGGCATTTCAGGGTGGCATCGGCGCCGGCGGGCAACCGCCTACTGGCTTATATACCTGGACGAGCGGAACAGGCCTGCAAACCGTTGCCGACTGGAACACACTCATGCCCGAGGTGCCGCCGTTCGGCAACCCGCCAAACGAATACGTGTACAAGTTCCAAGTATTCGCCGACCCGTTGGTCTCAGGGGAGACGCTGACGTTTTTCGGCGCAGGTGGCGGCGGGAATGTTCCGTCCGAAGGCGGCATGTACACCGCCTCGGTCGACGGGACGGTCCATTGCATCGCCGACGGCAGCAACATCATCCCCGGATCGTCGCAGCCGTTCTCAAACGCGCGCTTTACGATGCCCGCCATCAGCGGCAACACTGTCGTGTTCGGCGGGGCCAACGACGCCTTTGCGCCGACGCCGCGCGGCGGCATCTATAAAGGCACCGGCGACGGACCACTCGCCACCGTCGCGGACCTCGATACGCCTGTTCCCGGTGGAACGGGCAACTTCACGGCCCCCGGTGTGCTTAGTTGGCCGGGCATGATAGCCGCGGATGGTCAGACCAACGCTTTCGGTTGGGGCGGTGAAAACGCCGCGGGGATCTACCGATCCGACGGCGCATCGCTCACTTGCGTCGCCGACACGTCAACTCCAGTTCCCGGCGGCACCGGAAACTTCACGCGCTTTGATGCGGCCCAGCCCCTTGGCAATGTGCGCCGGGGCCTCTCCGCCAGCGGCGGCGACATCGCGTTCGAAGGGGATTCGGTTGCCAACGGCAGGGGAGTTTATCTGAGCCACGGCGGCGAGCTGCTCAAGATCGTCGACAAGCACACCATTACCCCCGATCTCGCGCCCTACGGCATGGGCGCGGGCGATCTGGCAATGGAATACGATCATGTCGTGCTCACGTCTGGCAACGCCGTCGCCCTCGGCCTCTACACAACCCTCGGCGGTCAACTCCTCCGCGTCTTCGACACAACGCAGCAATTCGACGGCCACTCGCTCAACACCATTGACATCAGCCCGCAGGCGATCAGCGGCAACCAGATGGTCATCCGCGTGACCGATGCGAACAACTGGTGGGGGCTGTACATCGCGACGGCCAACGTCTCGCTCTGGAATACCGATTCCGACGGCGATTGGCCGGTCGGCGCCAACTGGCTCGGTGGGTCGCCCAACGGCGCGGGCACCCCGGCGACGCTGGGGCCGGTCATATCCGCGCCGCGCACCGTCTCGCTACAGGATGACGTGACCGTCGGCTCCCTCGCGCTCAACAGCGACCGCGGCTACACCGTCGCGGGATCACATGCGTTGACGCTGCAATCGACCGGCGGCGCGCCAGCGCGCATCGACGTCCTGTTCGGCGCCCATGCGATCGATGCTCCCGTCCACGCTCTTTCGACGCTCGCGGTCGATATCCAAACTCCCGGCGCGGCGCTGACGCTGACGAATCTTGCACCCACGACTCAGGATCTCAACAAGACCGGGTCGGGCGCACTCAGCGTGAATGCTGCGCAAACCACCGGCGCCGTGACGGTGTCCGGCGGCACGTTATCCTCCGTCAACGGCTTCAAACTCGGCGGCACGCTGACGATCGTCGACGGCGCCAAGGCGATCGTCCCGCTCGCTTCGCCCGCGGATTACGATCCCTCCCTCGGCCACTATCCCGCCGGCGCCAACTCCGCCGCCAGCCGAATCGCCGCGCTGATCATTACCGGGAGCGGCCAGCTCGACCTGGGCAATAGCGACCTCGTGATCGATTACGACGTCGCCAGTCCGCTCGACGAAATCCGCGCTCTGCTCGCCTCAGGATTCAACGGCGGCGGGTGGGACGGACCGGGCATCATCAGCAGCGGCGCCCGCGACACCGACCCAAGCATCTTCGCCCTCGGCTACGCCGAGAACGCCGACGTGCCCATGCCCTACGGCAGCGGCGCCGAATCGTTTTTCGGCATCGACGTGGACGCCACGAGCCTGCTCATCAAGTTCACCTGGGTCGGCGATCTGAACGTCGACGGCCTGGTCGATTTTCAAGACCTGGCCGTGTTCAACACGAACTACGACAACGGGCAATCGATCGGCCGCTACTGGTTCGAGGGCGATTTCAATTACGACGGTTTCATCGACTTTCAGGACCTATCGCTGTTCAACACGAACTACGACCCCAACAAGCCGTCCCTGCCCGAGCCGGCGGCGCTCGCCGCGTTTTCGGCGGCGCTGACGCTCGCTCTCCGCCGCCGCCGCTGCAAAGATTGACGCGATTTTCCTGCGATTTCCAGTCCCTATCCAGACATCTATGTGATAGGACCTCCCAAAGTCGGCGGGGGGCTCCACATCAACGAGGAAGGGTCATGAAAAATCGGGTCATCGGCGTCGCCTTGGTGGGGGGAATCTCGCTCGTCGGCGCAAACGCTTCCGCGAATCACCACATCATCCAGATCGAGCAAGCTATCGGCGGCGTCGATGGGGACGTGACCGCCCAGGCCGTTCAACTCCGCATGCGCACCGCCGGCCAGCAGTTCATGTCAAATGGGCGGCTGCGCGCTTTCGACGCCCAGGGCAACAATCCCATTTTGCTGCAGGACATGACGACCAATGTGACCAATGGGGCAGCCGGGTCGCGCGTGCTGATCGCCAGTGCCAACTTCGCCAACTATTGCAACATCACTCCGAATTACGTGATGACCAGCCTGATCCCCGAGTCGTATTTCAACGGCGGGCGGATCACCTTCGAAGACAACACCGGCATCATCTGGTGGTCGCTCGCCTTCGGCGGGGCCAACTACACCGGCTCCAACGCCGGCGACCTCACCAACGACGCCGACGGCAACTTTGGCCCCCCGTTCGGCGGACCGCTGCCCAGCAGCAACACGCAGTCGCTGCTGTTTCAGGGAACGACGACCGCCCTCAGCACCAACAACGCCGCCGACTATGCACTCTCGGCTACGAATCCGGCGTTCCGCAATAACGCGGGCACGGCGGTGACACTGGTCTCCGATCCAGCGACCTCCGATTTCTGGGACATCAACGGCACCACCGCCGGCGCCGGCGGTGCGACGCCCTCCGGCAACTGGAACGGCCTCACGCAAAACTTCAACACCGACGCCGCCGGCGGCACCGGCGGCGCCCGCACCGCCGTCACTTCCTTCGCCGACACCGTCATCTTCGCCGCCGGCAACGACGCCACCGGCTCCTACACCGTCACGCTCACCGGCACACGCAAGGCCGGGTCCATCCTCGTCGAACAGGGCAACGTCAACCTCACCGGCGGAATCCTCTCCTGCGCCGACTTCAACGTCGACGCCGGCGGCACCGCCTCCGTCTCCTCACCCATCACAGGCGGACTCGCCAACACCTTCACCAAAGGCGGAACCGGCACCCTCACCCTCAGCGGCGGCGTCACCTACACCGGTGAAACCAAAGTCACCGGCGGCACCCTCATCTCCACCACTGGTTTCAAAAACGGCGGCCCCCTCAACATCTTCACCGGCGCCAAAGCCGTTGTCCCCGAGGCGTCCCCCAACACCTACACCCCGCCCAGCGTCGTCCCCTCCGGCTCCAACGCCCGCGGCAGCAAAACCAGCTCGCTCTCCATCGCCGGCACCGGTCAGCTCGACCTCGGCAACAGCGACCTCGCCATCGATCACAACGGCTCCTCCCCCCTCGACGACGTGCGCGATCTTCTCACCATCGGCTACAACGGCGGCGGCTGGGACGGCGTCGGCGGCATCATCAGCAACACACTGAACGTCAACAATCCCAACGCCCTCGACCCGAGCATTTTCGCCATCGGCTACGCCGAGAACATCGACCTGCCGACGCCTTACAGCACCGGCGCCAATTCGTTCTTCGGCATCGACGTCGACGACACCACGGTTGTCGTCAAGTTCACCTGGCTCGGGGACCTCAACCTCGACGGATTCGTCGACTTCCAGGACCTCTCGGTCTTCAACACCAACTACGACAACGGCGCCGCGAGCGGCCGCTACTGGTTCGAGGGCGATTTCAACTACGACGGCTTCATCGACTTTCAGGACCTCTCGCTCTTCAACACCAACTACGACCCCGGCAAACCCTCCCTCCCCGAGCCGGGCGCCATCGGGGGAGTGGCGTTGCTCGGCGTGACTTTGCGCCGTGCTAGACGGGCGGGCGCAAAGTAGAATGCCCGGCCCGGGGGGGAGCCATCCTACAGGGGCCGGGAGGAAGAAATGAGCATTCGACACTTCGCGCGCGGCGCCGTGCGCATGGGTTGCGCGGTCGCGGCGGTCAGCCTCGCCACTGCGTCGCTCGCACGCGCGGCCGACATCAACTCCACGTGGTTCGGCGGCAGCGGCGCGTGGGAGTCGGCGGGCAACTGGGCCAACTCGCCCTCTGTCACTCAATACCCCAACAACGGCAACGGCGGGTTCACTTACGATGCGACCGTCAACGCCGGCACCGCGACGATGGGCGGCCCGATCACCATTGAGTCCCTCACCTTCGGCGGCGGAACGATCGCCAACGGCGGCTTCAACCTCAACGTCAATCAGACCATCAACTGGGCGGCGGGGTCACTTTCCGGCTCCGGCACAGTCGTGTCGGCGGGAACGCTCAACCTCAACACAAGCACCAACAAAACCGTCAGCACGACGCTCACCAACGAGGGCTTCGCGGCGTGGATGGCGGGGTCGGTCTTTGGCACGGGGACTTTCACCAACAAGTCCGGCGCGTTCTTCGACGTTCAACTCGTCGGCGGCGGGGGGACGTTCGGCATTCCACAGTTCAACAACGCCGGCACGATCTCCAAGCTGCTGCCGATGAGTTGCTCGTTCGGCGGGGTGATGACGTTCAACAACACCGGCACGCTCAACGCCAGCGTCGGCACGTTCAACATCAACGGGCCCGTTTCGCAGGTTTCCGTCGGTGGAACCCTCACCGGCGGGACGTGGAACGTCGGCGGGACGCTTGCGATGCCAGCCGTCGCAAACATCACCACGATCGGATCGGGCGCGAGCGTGCGCCTCACGGGTTCGACGGCGACGTTCACGAAGATCGACGGGCTGACGACGAATAACGGGACGTTCGAGGTGAACGGCGGCAGGGGCTTCACAACCGCCGGCTCGTTCAGCAACACGGGCACGCTGAGCGTCGGATCAACATCAGGGTTCACCGTCACGACATCGCTCGCGCAGCTCTCGGCGGGGACGCTGTCGGCGGGGACTTACATCGTCGGCGGAACGCTCACGCAGCCGAGCGGAAACATCACCACCAACCAGGCCAGCGTCACCCTCGACGGCGCGAGCTCGGCGTTTAGCGGCATCACCGCGCTGAGCAACAATCAGGGGACGTTCACGCTCCTCAATGGCCGCACGTTCACGGCGTCTGGCGCGTTCAACAACACGGGCACGGTGCACGTCGGATCGTCGAACAGCGCGCTGTTCATGGGCGCCGGCGGCACGCACACGGGCCCGTTCGTCATCGATTCCGGCGGTTCCGTGAGCCTCATCGGCGGCACGCACACCTTCAATACCTCCTCCGCGTTTTCAGGCGCCGGGTCGCTCAACATCAACAACGGAACCGTCAACGTCAACAACACGCTCACGGCCCCAGGCATCACCAACTGGAACGGCGGCACGATCGGCGGGACGGGCACGCTGTCGATTCCTTCCGGTGCCCAGTTGAGCACGATGGGGGGCACAAGCAAGACGCTCAGCGGCATCATCGACAACGCCGGGACGATGCAGTGGATGGGAAACTCCGGCGTCGGCGGCAGCGGGACGTTCAACAATCTCGCGGGCGGAATCTTTCAGGTGATTTCCGGCTCGAGCATCGCCTTCGGCACCGGTCGGTTCAACAACGCCGGGACGATCACCAAATCAAACGGCGGCCTCGCCAACAACTTCGGCGGGTCGATGACATTCAGCAACTCCGGGACCGTCAACGTCACCTCCGGCACTTTCAACATCAACGGCCCGCTGGTCGACGTGTCTGGGACCACCCTCACCGACGGGACATGGAAAGTCAGCAATACGGGCAACCTTGTCCTTTCGTTGTCGTCCAATCTCACCACCATCGGCCCATCCGCCGACGTGTCGCTCAGCGGCGCGAGCTCGACCTTCAGCAAGATCAACACGCTCGCGGACAACCAGGGCGGCTTCACAATCGATAACTCGCGCGACTTCACCACCGTCGGCGCGCTGGCCAACTCCGGCACGCTCACCGTTGGCCCCGGCAGCACGCTCACCGTCACCGGCCCGTTCACCAACTCCGGCGACGCCAATGGCCCGGGCGTGATCACCGCCACGAGTCACAACATGCACAGCGGCACCGTCAGCGCCGTCCTCGCCGGCGCCGCTGCGCCGCTCACCAAGACCACCGCCGGCACCGCGACCCTCACCGCCGTCAACACCTACACCGGCGACACTGACGTGCAGGAAGGCACGCTCGTGATGACCAAGGGCATCAAGACCGGCGCCGCGCTCACGATTGCCGACGGCGCCAAGGCCGTCATCCCCGAAGCGTCGCCGAGCGCATATGACCCCGGCATCAACCTCTACCCGCAGGGCGACAACGCCACCGGCAGCAAGGTCAGCTCGCTCGCGATCACCGGCTCCGGCCAGCTCGATCTCGGCAACAGCGACCTGGCCATCGACCACAACGGCACTAGCCCGCTCGACGACGTTGTCGCGCTGCTTCAATCGGGTTTCAACGGCGGCGGCTGGGACGGGCCGGGCATTATCAGCAGCGGCGCATTCAACACCGACCCCAACGTCTTCGCTTTGGGCTACGCCGAGAACGCCGACCTTCCTACGCCCTACGGCACAGAGCTCGGCGGGCCGGATTTCTTCGGCCAGGATGTCGACGCGACCACGCTGCTCATCAAGTTCACCTGGTTTGGCGATCTCAATCTCGACGGCTTGATCGACTTCCAGGACCTGGCCGTCTTCAACACGAACTACGACGGCGGCCAATCCAGCGGGCGTTACTGGTTCGAAGGCGACTTCAATTACGATGGGTTCATCGACTTCGGCGACCTGTCCCTCTTCAACACCAATTACGACCCGAATAAGCCATCCCTGCCCGAACCGACGAGCGCGATCGTGTTTGGTTTTTCCCTCGCGACGGCTCGCAGACGCAGAAGCGAGTCGAAACTGCCGATAACAGGTATGTGACGCCCGCCGCCCGCCGCCTTCCCCTCGCTTTGCCCGCCCGCAGCGGCTTGGCCGAGCTGTTGATCGACGCCGAGCACTTTGGCCGGATCGTGCGCGATGGGATTCTCCGCGCGACGGCCAGCGTGGACATCATGACCGCCGACTTCAAGGCGATGCTGGTGCCCGATGCGCTGATCGGCAAACTCGGCCGCGGAGCGCGCTCGATCGTCGAAGTATTCCGCTCGCTTGCGAACAAAGGCGTCGAGATCCGATTGCTCCATGCCGGCACGCCCAGTTCCGCCGCGCTGCGCGAGCTCAAACGCGCGCTGCCGGCCAACCTCACGATCCGGCGCTGCCCGCGCCTGCACGCCAAGGCGGTCATCATCGATTCCCGCGGCATGTACCTCGGCAGCGCCAACCTGACCGGCGCCGGCCTCGGCGCCAAAGCCGACGGGAAACGTAATTTCGAGATGGGCATCTGGACACAGTCGTCCGCGCTGATCGATGGCGTGCTCGAACAATTCAACCGTCTGTGGGAAGGCCGCTGCTGCACGGCGTGCCGTCGCAAGGACGTCTGCCCCGTGCCGCTCGAAGAGCCTCGCCTGTAGCATCCGCCGCCGACGTTTCCTATCATGCGGCGCGATTCCGGAGAGGTGTCCGAGTGGCCGAAGGAGCAGCACTGGAAATGCTGTATGGGGCTTAAACCCCATCGAGGGTTCGAATCCCTCCCTCTCCGCTGATCTTGTCGCCCCTGATTTCCAAATACTGGAGTCAGGGGCATTTGCATTCCTGGGATGGTCCCGGAGACGCCGGTTTGTAGCGCTGTTTGTAGCGCTTTGTAACGGCGGGATTCTCTGCGAGGACTTCCATGGCGAAGCAGAAGTGCTTCCGGGTGGGCCGCGTCACTGTCTACCTCCGCAGCAAAATGTGGTACCTCCGCTATCGCGAAAACGGGCGACGTCGCCAGGTGCGTGCCACGACCGACCGCAATGCGGCGCGACAGCTGGCGGCCCAGGTCAACGCGCAGCTGGAGGTCGGCGCGCCGGCCGCGACCAGCTTCGAGCCGATCGCGCTCCAGGAGCTGCGTAAGCGCTGGCTGGACCATCACGAGCACGTGCTCCGCTCGTCGGTCGCGACGATCGATCGTTACCGCAGCGCCAGCGAGCATTTGCTCAGTTTCGTTCGCGATGTCGAACCGGTGAAGCAGGCCTCGCACTTCCGCCCGTCCCACGCCGAGGCGTACGTGCGTCACCTTCGTCAGCTGCTGGTTGCGCCGAACGGTCACGCCAACACGGAGAGGCGGCACCTGAAGGACAAAGGCATCAAGTTCGTGCTGGAGGTCTCCCGCTCGATGTTCAGCTTTGCCCTCAAGCGACGCCATCTCCCGCCCTACGCGGAGAACCCGTTCACCACGATCCAGGTAGACCGAATCCCGATCGAAGATGCCAAGCCGATCACGATCTTCACGGCCGAACAGGAGCGGAAGTTCCTCGAGGCTTGTGACGATTGGCAATTGCCGATCTTCGCAACGCTGATGCTGACCGGCCTGCGGCCAGGTGAACTGACGCACCTCCTGCTGCCAGACGATGTGGACTTGGACGGCGCTTGGCTTCTGGTGCGTAATAAGCCGGATTTCGGGTGGCAGGTGAAGACCCGCATTGAACGCCGGCTGCCTCTCGTGCCGGAACTGACAGAAGTCCTCAGGCGCATTGTCGGCGAGCGCCAGAGCGGTCCGTTGTTCCTTCGTCGCCGACGCGCCGGTAAGGCGACCTGCGGACCAGCGGAACTCTCGCTTGACGAACTCCGCGCGGCGTTCCGCGACCGGATGCAATACCAGCAGGGTCCCGGCGTTGCCTCCACACGCCAGCAGCAATGCCGCGTCGCGAAACGCCTCTGGATTGAGCTCGGGGTGATTCCCGAGACCCGTCTCCGCGGCGAGTTCATGAAGCTGACCGGCGCGATCGGCCTGCCGCAGGTAACGGCGCCTAAGACGTTGCGGCATTTGTTCGCCACCCGGCTGCAAGAATCCAACGTGGACCCACTCATCCGCAATCAGCTGATGGGCCATACGCCGGCGGGAGACGCGAAGGGGCGGGGGCCGCTGGGGATGACCGCGGTGTACAGTCACGCCGGACCTGAGACGATCCGGCAGCAGCTCGAAGCGGCAACCCTTCGGCGACCGGCGCTGCAGGTCATCGGCAAGTGGCTAAAGGCGCGGAGGCAGGACGAGATCAACAGTGAGCCGGCGCTCGTCTCGATTGCGGCGGCGAACGATGGGTGAGACCATCCGCGGCGAGCGTGCGCGGCGCGCATGCGGCGCACGCCCTATTCCGCGATACGTCGTTGCAGGATCGCGAGCAAGGGGGCCATTTCCTGATCAATCGCCGAGCGATAGTGTTCAGCGAGCTTGTTCAGATGGGTGTACGTCACTATCGCGGCCTTGCCCGGCGTCTGTCCAAGCAGATAGCGCCGTTCGTGTTCCGGCATCCCACCGTTGGCGAGGGCTGTATTGCAGGAGTGCCGGAAGTCCTTGAGCGTCGCCGCCGCCGGCCATCCCAACGCACCTGCGATCTTCCCGAACTCGCCCTCGATCATCTTATAGGTGAGTGCGCCGGCGTCGCGCAATACGCAGTCGCGAATCCTCGCGACAGCGCCAGCCTTCTGATTGCCCTGGTTGCACGATCGCTTGGTGAACTCCGTGACCATCTCGGGCAAACTCGCTCCAAGCAAGGGCGGATGAGGAAGCCCCACCGAGCTTCCGCGGCGCTGAAAGATCAGCCCGCGCGCAGGCGTGTCGCGCGTCAGCAGAACATGCAACGGCCCAAGCAGCGGCAGGCGCTTGTTGCGCCGACCCTTCGTCATGTACGCCAAGGCCTCCACGCAGCCGACATCGAGGAAGCTCTCGTCGAGCGCTTCGTGAAACAGAAAGACCAGCTCGCCGGGGCGCAACCCGTAGAACACCACGGGGGCGAAGAGGCGGAACTGCCAGTCGTCGCACGCCTCCAGGAATGTGGCGCTCATCGAGATGGTGATGTCGGGATCCCCGGTCATGTCGACCGCAACGCGCCGGCGCTCGATGAGGCGGCGGCGGAACGGGTTGCGGAAGCCATCGGGTAATAAGTTGCCGCGCTCCCGGTCGCCAGCCCATTCGAACATCGCGCGGACGGCGTCCAACACAAAGTCCTGTCCTCGCATCTTTGCGGGCTTGCTGTTGGCGCGGCCATTGGGCGAGATCATCAGCGAGCCGAGGAACGCACTGAAGTCCAAAGCGAACTGGCGGTCCACGCGGGCCGCGCTCGGGTTCGTCGCCGCGAGCTGCGGCTGCCTGATGAACTGCAAGTAGTGTTTCAGCGCCGAGCCGTACCGCCGTGCGGTCGCCAGCGCGATGGCGCCGGCGTCGGCGCGCCGTTCCAAATCCGTGCGGAAGGCCTCCACGAGATCTTCATGGATTACCCGGCGGGGGACCTGGCCCGACCTGCGAAAATTGGAGAGCCGCTGGTCGATCTGACGGGCTTTCGCGATCGCATCGATGAGATCGCCGTCCACCCGGTCATACAGTGTGCGTTTAACGGCAGGGTCCCAAAAGTGCAGCAGGTAGTAGCCATTTCGCGCGTAGATTCGCACACGCTTTGGGATCGTGACGCCCGTCGGAAAGGTTTGGATCCGCACGGGGTGGTGTCGCTGCGAATAGCGGGTGTGCCACCGCTCGCTCGGCATTGGCCGAGAGGTGTTTCGCCCCGGCGTCGAATCGCAGGACTGATGATCGGCGGCTGGCTGACTATCGCCGCCATAGGCCACGGTGCACGAATCGCCTGCCAGCGCGGATTGTGGGAGACGCGCCGGATCCGGCAAGAGATTGACGGTGGTCGTTTTCTGCACATGCGCCGGCACGGCGTAATCCGCCGGGCAGACGAAACTCAGATACTCGTTTCAAATCTCGCGGCGGTCTCACCGTGCGATTTGGCTGGGGACATGCGAAAAATCAGGGCTCCGGACGCGCGCCCGGAGAAATTATTTTGCCTCGTTCCCTCGATCGGGTGATGCGGAGCACTGCCACGATTTGAGATAATGGAACGTTGCGGCGCCCAGGATGGATGTCCGCAGAAACGAAGGACGGGAGGTCGACATGTATTTGGATCATTTGGATGTCGCGTTGCGCCGATATGCCGCGATCTCGAGCCCCTCGCCCGGCGGCAATTTAGAGGGTCAAGCAGGAAGGCTGCTCGATTGGCTGACTCGCGACGTTAGCGTCGTTGCCGCCGAATTGCTTAATCGCCCCGAATTCTTTCGGTTGGCGACGTGGGCCGTCACGCAGCTTGGAGCGGGATCCCGCAGCCCCCATCGTCAGCTCGTCGAGGCCGTAGATGCGGCGCTGATCGCGTATGCCGCGTCGCTAGCAAGGGTGCCGGTCCGGCAAGCGACGGCGGGGCTGGGATTCGTGCAATGGGTTGCAACACGCCCGTGGAAGGATCTGGTCTCCGACAGGGACTATTTCGGGCCGTCGGACGAGCTGAATCTCGTTACCATGCCGGGTTCCGCAGCGGCTCATCCACGGGCTCAGTTGGCCGACTTCCTTCCGTTCCTGCACGAGGCGCTGCGCCTTCCGGACGATCATGTGGTCGGAATGATGTTCCGCCGCATCGAACACTGGGTTCGGGAGCTACGCAGTTTTCGGCGAGGATGCGAGCAAGCCGGCCTAAAGGTCAGCAAGCATTGCCCGGCCGTCCAAGCGGCCGCCACACGTCTACAGGAATCAGCGGAAGCTTTGCGGGTAGCCGTCACGCACGCCCCTGACGCGAGAATCCGCACCGCGTGTGTGATCGTTGCGCAGGCGTACGCCGTCTTCGCCGCTGCACCAAACCTTCGGCCACGCAGCTTGGACGGGACACCACCGCCTGCAGATTTCCGGTTCTGGCTAGAACGCGGTGAGGTCGCGGTTGCTGATCGGGTGGCCGCAGCACTGGTCGATGTCAACGCGATGTACAACCTTAGACCGTCGGTGGAGCAGCAGATTGCTGACGCGATTGACTCCTGCCGCCTTGTGCTGGTTGCAGGTGTCGGCCGACGGGAAGCGTATTGGGATGGTGAGCTGCAGAAGGTTAATTGGCACAAGAATCCAGCCCTCTGGGAGACGCTTTGGCAACTTGCCGAAAAGGCGGCGGCCGGCAAGGGAGTTGATCGGGAAGACTTTGGACAATCGGTATCGCCGCGGGCGATCATTTGCCGGATCGACCGGCTAAAGGACGCTCTCCCTGCCGCCCTCATCCCGCTTATCGAATCGGCTGGCAGGAGCACCTATCGACTCGTATTGACCGACAAAGAGATTCGCCTCTTCTTCGTATCATCCGAGGACTCGATTCTTGCCGAGGGAAGCGAAAGCCCGTCGAACCTATTGGAAGGTTCGGTCGAGCAACAGCGGGAGCTGAAATCGATCATGCAAGCCGCACGGTGACCGACGTCAGCGCATCCTGCTGACGCTGCGCACGGCCATGGCTCCGGGCGGGCTCACGTCACGATGCTTTGCCGGGCCACCGCATGGACCGCGTGCTCGTCAGACGCCACCCGAAATCCCATTCAAGCGCCGTGACCCCACAAAACTCATTCGCCGGTCGCGCGAGAAGTACGCCACAGCGCGGCACATTGTCGAGGACAAGATCAGGCGGTGGATGGGTAGCTAAGGTCCTCACGCAATCCTCGAATCTCCGACGAACGCGCCCTGGCGGAAGCTCTCGCGGAGGTACCGACTGACTGCCGCGGGACTGGTGTCAGGCGGCTGCCCCTGGCGAAGCATCGCTTCCGCCGCTCGGATTAAAGCTGCTCGCGCTTTGGAAGGTCGCGTCTGGATTCTCGCGGACGGCGACGAAGCTGGCAATCGCTGCGCGGCAAGTGTCTTTGAGCACGTTTCCAGCTCGCGGTTCGTCCGCTGGCCCGAGCTCAAGAAAGGCGAGCAGCCGACTGACTTGTCCGGCGACGAACTACGAAGTGTTTTGGAAATAGTGTGAGTAGTTGAGCGACGATTGGGTCGCTCTTTTTCTATGGCATCGTTAGCGTAACAGGATTTGTGCTGAGCCCCTTCAGGTGTGTAGCATGCATCCTACTGTTGGCTCTGCCGCGATGCTGATCGCCTAGTCAACACATGTATTCGGGGGGACTGAGACCACCGCCATGTCTGCATCGGCTCCCAACGCCGTACCCGCTCCCCCAGCACCCAAGGGCGTGCTGCCGGATCTCGCAGCGTACCTCGAAGCGACGCGGCGGCAGTTCGAGGCGTGCATCGGTGAAGTAACGCACACCTTCAACCTGAGTGAGCCCAAGGCAACAGTACACCTTCAATACGTGAAGTTCGACGCGACGAACGGAGAGCCGAAGTTCGACTTGCTGGCGAAGGTGCTCGCTAAGCACGTCGTGCGGTTTTCGCTCTCGGTTTCAACGCGCGACCGGATGCTCAAGGACGTCGACGACCCGAATGAGGGCGACCTCGTCTTCAAGGCACGTGATTACTTCCGAAAGATCGAGACCTCGGGGGAGGTCGGCGAACTGCTGCTGTTCTTCTTGTTGGAGGCGGCGTTCAGTGCCCCGCAAGTCGTCTGCAAGATGGAGTTGAAGACGAACCCGAAGGACGAGGTGAAGGGGGCTGACGGGGTCCACGTGAAGTGGGATGTGGACGATGACCACCTCGATGTGTTCCTCGGCGAGTCCAAGCTCTACGGCGACATCGGTGAGGCACTGAGCAGCGTATTCGGTAGCATCACGGAGTTCTACGACCTGGGCCGGCTTGATGAAGAGCTTCATCTGGTTACCGCCCATTTCAAGCATGTTGATGCAGACCTGCAGGACGCGATCACGAAATTCCTGAACCGAGGTTCAACCGAGGACACGTGCCACGTCGTCCACGCCTGCCTCGTCGGGTTCGATTGGGACGATTACAAACACTTGCTGGGGGAGAAAAGGGAGGAGTTCTTCAAGGAATTCGAGAACTACTACCGCAAGTACGCACCAGCCATTGAGAAGATGCTGAACCATCGGTTCGCAGGGTGCAAACACAAGCACGTCAGCTTCAAGTTCCTATTCCTCCCGTTCAAGGAAGTGAACGAATTCCGACGCGCCTTCTACCGAGCCCTGCTCGGAGCAGACGTGCCATACCTCGATCGGACGAAGCCGCCGAAGCCCAGCCCGGCGGGGACGCCAGCTAATGCCAGTGACGCGACAAAGCATTGACAACTTCCTTGAGGTATATGCCCGCCTACTTGTGTCGGACCTTCAGCAACGACTGGGTATCGAGGAATCGGCCGTCCACTTCGGTGACGATGACGCCAAGTTCCTAATCCAAATGGCGGCCTGCCTCGCCCTCGGGCCATCGACCCCCGATGAGATTACTGAGGCTCACTGGAAAACGTGGGCTTACGACGTTGCGACCCGGCTTGCAGTCGCGAGGGCGAAGATCGACCGGCGGTACACGAAGGCCGCGGAGATGATCCTCGCTCGGCTGGGGAACTTTCCGGGGCGACAGCATCTTCAAGAGCTGTTCGCCGCGGATCAGAATGGCGACCGTCTGCCGCCGGCCCTCGCTCTTGAAGCGATAACCCATGAGGCGGACAACACACTCACGTTCCAAGGCCTTGGTGAGCGGACCCTGACCGACTTTCAAGTCCGCCTGGTCCGCTCCCTGAGGGGTGAACGGCCAGTTAGCGTGTCGGCGCCTACCTCTGCGGGCAAGTCGTTCGTCCTCTCGCTGGACATTGTCGACGCGATCGCGAGCGGTAAGGCGAGGATCATTGTGTACGTCGTACCAACCCGGGCACTGATCCGGCAGGTCATGAACGACTTGATTGCCCGTCTTCGTGAAGCAGACCTACACGGCGTCGCCGTCTCCTCGGCACCTACACCGATGGACGACGACCAGGTTAAGACCGGCGTCGTATACGTGCTGACGCAGGAACGGCTGATGAGTCTCCTGTACTCACCGGACGGTTCAGTCAGCATCGACCGGATTTACGTGGATGAGGCCCAAGAGATCGCCGACGAAGACCGCGGCATGATCCTACACTCGGCCGTTCAGGAGGTCATACGCAGCTTCCCGAACATTCGTACCTGCTTCGCAAGCCCGCTGACGTCTAACCCGGGTTTCCTGTTCGTTGAGTTCCAAATTGACGGGGACGGTGACGCCTTCGTTGAGCGGCAAGCACCGGTGTCGCAGATGGTCGTCGTGCTAGACGAAGTGCCGCGTGACACGGGTTCGGTTGACGTCCGTGTACGAACGCCCGCGGGCCCGCGTGACATCGGCCGCGTCTCGGTACCGTTTTCGTTTCGGGGGGTGATCGACCGGCTGGCTGATACGGCGGCGTTCTTCACTGGGTCCGATGAGTCCACCATCATCTACGCGAACCGCCCATCCGACGCGATGGACATCGCCCTGAGGCTCGCGCAGCAAATCGAGACGGAGACTACCGATCCCGACGTGCTGAACCTGCGTGACTTCGTACGAGACCACGTCCACGTGAGCTACGCCCTCGTCGACACGTTAAACAAGGGTGTCGCGTTCCATTACGGAAAGATGCCGCATCTGATCCGCGGGCAGGTTGAGGATCTGCTCAGGCGACGGAAGCTGAGATTCGTCATATGCACCAGCACTCTGCTTCAGGGCATCAATCTGCCGGCGACTAACATTGTTCTGATGGCACCTCGCAAGGGGTCGGGGAAGCCCATGGCGAGCCCGGACTTCTGGAACCTCGCAGGTCGTGCTGGACGGCTGCGGGAGACTTTCAACGGGATCATCTGGTGCATAAATCCGGGAAAGTGGGACGAGAATCCGCTCGACGGGGAGAACCTCTCGCAGATGAACTCCGCGTTCCGTGAGTCGCTACAGGATCGGGACGTCGGGGACGCAGTGCTCGCCGTGATCGACGACCACAACTTGCTTAGCCAAGTCAAGGACCGCGAGCGAGTCGAGCAGACCTTTGGCAAGGTCTTCTCGGAGTTCACGTGCGAACAATTGGCCGTCGCTGGGTCTCCATTCGGTTCTGCGGCCGATCAACAGCAGCTACAGGCGATCGATGCGAAGTGCCAGCAGGTGCTGCAACAAATCCGCGTTCCTACGGACGTGTGCAAGCGTAACTCGACGATCTCGCCGTTGAGCCTCGATGAGTTGTGGAGGCGATTCCTCGCGGCCCCAAACATTGCCTTAATGTTACCGGTCGACCCGAACGCCGGGACGAGGGCGTTAGACCGGATGCGAGAAATCTTCAGGATCATTGACGAAGTGTTCGTGGGGGTGAACAACAATAGCTACTTGTATTTCGCAACGCTGGCGTACTGGTGGGTCGCAGGGCAAAGCTTGAAGGCGATGATCGACAACCACCTTCGTCATTACAAGGTGCCGAATAGACCGCGGGAAATCAATGCCGAGATCAGAAAGTTGCTGGACAACTTGGAGCAGACCGTCCGCTTCCGCTATGTGAAGTACCTAAAGGCATACATCGACACCCTCACCGCGTTCTTGACCGCTACCGGCCGGGAGAAGCTGGTTGCATCGATCGCCCCGCTCCACCTGTACATTGAGTTCGGGGCCCGAGACCGGGTGCTGGTCATGCTGATGTCGCTTGGACTGTCACGCACCACGGCTATCTTCATTCGCAACGCGATCACACGGGAGCCGGAGATCAGCCGCCGCGATTGCTGGCAGAGGTTGCTGCAACTGCCGGTAAAAGTCCTCAGCATTCCAGCCATCTGTAAGACCGAGGTTCAGCAGTTGAGAGGTAAAGCTTAGCAAGTGCGACCGTGACATCCTAGACAGCATCGACGGTACACCCGTTCCCGGGTGGTAGGCCGCCGATCGACTGGTGTATTGGAAATCCCACCGCAGTTGACCGTGCTCGGTACTAAGTGCGACCGAGGAAGTTCCTTGGACGTGTCTGAGGGTTTGCGCGCTGGGAGCCGGCCTCCTCTGCGGTAGTACAGCCGAGCAGGCAGCCGGCGTCCTCACGTCTGCGCTCTTGAATCGCCCTCCGCCGTGAGGCGGAAGGCAGATTCTTGTGTCCTTTAAGGTGTCCTTTATCCTTTGGGTCTTCCACCACCGCCATGTGTAAGGGCGTGAGCCCCGCGAGCCGTGAGGCGAGCGGTCCGGCCGGTGAAGCGGAGTCTCGAACAGGCGCCGCTCTTCAGACTCCGGTGACTACGGCCGAGGCGGGTGACATGCCGATAATCGATTCGGAGATCAAGCATGCTTGACCCGATCGACCGCCTGATGATCGATGACCTGCGCCGTGTGACCGCCGCTCGGTTGGCTTCGCCGGCCGGGGTGGGATTGCGCGGTGCGGGCAAGACGTCCCCCGCGCACATCACATTCGACGTCTATCAGAAGTGGGGCGGGCGCTACACGGGTAAAGAGTTCAGCGCACGGCCCGGCGCGTACAAGTGGCTCCGCGCGGCGGCGGTGCTGGCAGACGCCGGCGTCGACCTCGACGCCAACCCGCAACACCCGGGGTGGGCCGACCTGTGCGCCCGGCGCTACTGCGGCAACCGGGGCGCGTTCGGAGGCGTGGTGCCCTCTCGCGCCGAGATGGTTGAAGACGTCGTGCGCGTGACCGCGGCGGCCGGTTTCCTGCCGCCCGTGCGTCCTACGGGCAGGGAATACCTGCAGATGGGCGGCCGCTATTCGCCCGCCGACGCGTCCAAGTGCGGGGGATGGTCGGCACTGTGCGCCGAGGCCGGCTTCCCGATGGGGCGCAGCATCAACCCCGGCCATTCCCGCGCCGACGCCCCGCGTCCCCGGCTCGACCTCAACGCCCTGCGCAGCGCAGTCCTCGCAGACATCGCGCGCGTTGCCGCCTCCCGGCGCGCCAGCGACTCCGTGGCGCCGACGTCCAACGGGCTCTCGAAACACGACTACCTGCACGGCGGCACGGGACGTTTCTCCCTCAGCTCCCTCCAGAAGGTGTGGGGAGAGGGCAAGTGGGACGGACTCTGCAGAGCCGCCGGCGTGAAGCCCGCGCCTCCCGGGAACACGCGGAGGTGGACCAGTCGCGGCGGCGCCGCCCGCGCCGGCCTGGCCAAAGCCCACGCCGCACGCATGCCCATGAAGGAGATCGTGGCCGCACTCGATCGCGTCGCGCGCCCCAACCTGACGCTCAAACCGATGGCCCGGCTCATGGGATACGGTCCCGCCCCATCCCGACCAGCCCGCCCGGCCACAGCCTCGAACGATCACGCGCCGCTCCATCCTGACGACATCGTCGCCGACCTGCGCCGGGTATCACGCAACGCCGGCGTCTATCTCTGGAAGATGCATTGGGGCGATTACCACACTCACGGCGGCCGCTTCACGCTGGAAGAGATGAACAACTTTGGCGGCTTCGGCGCGCTCATGCGCATCGCAGCGTGCGGGTCAAAGTTCAGGAGCGCCGGATGAGTCGAACGTGTCGAAAGCCCGGAGCAGCCGACGGCGGCGGCTCCGATTGGGTGACAGTCTGACAGTCCCCGCCGCGCCCGCTGCGGAATCCACAACGGCCGTGAGACCCTCATCCTCATCCACCCCAGCGGCGCCGAGCTGACGCTGACCGTCCCGACGTCGGCCTGCCATGCCAGCCCCGAGCCCAGCCGAGGGGAGCCCGCGCCCCCGGCCCAGGTCCCGAGCGTAGATGCGAGCGAAGCGGTGGATTGACGTGAAAGGTTTGAAAACTCGGCCTCGAACTGTTGCTACGACAAGGTCGAGTCTCCGCAAGAGACATCACGCGATCTGCTCCAGCTGCGACGCCCAGTCACCCCAAGGAATCTCGGCGCACCAACCTTCAGCTTGGGTGCAGAGCACGCCACAGGCGCGAAATAACCACGGCAGATAGCCGCGCAGTCGACACCGTTCAGCGAATGGCTCTGGCACGTTCGACGGCGCAACCGACACCGACACGTCCCTCGCATTCGTCGGCGAATGCCTGGTGCCGATGCTCGCGCCCGGGCAGGTGGTGGTGATGGACATCCTGCCGGCGCACCGCTCGAGCAAGGTGGATGAGCTGGTCGAGTCGGCCGGTGCGTACGTGCTGCGGCTGCCGCCGTACTCACCGGGACTTCAATCCGATCGAGATGGCGCTCGCGAAAGTGAAAGCGCTGCTGCGCAAGGCGGACGTCGCACGGTCGCCGCCTCAAAGAGCATATCTGGCACTTCACAGCCCGCCGATCGGCTGATCGGCTCGCTATGCCGTTGGTGTAGATCCTTGCTACTCTTTGTCGGTCAACATCGCCGGCGGAAACGTCGGCGTCGTGCTCTCCGGCAGCTCCGGCACCTTCCGCCACGAAGGCGGCACCGTCAACATGACCAACGTCGGCGGCAGCCCCTCGCTCTTCATCGGCCGCGCGCCGGAAAGCACCGGCGCCTACCTCATGAGCAACATCGGCGGCGCCTCCGTCCTCAACGACACCGCCGGCAACGTCTACGTCGGGATACGAGGGCGCCGGGACGTTCACGCAATCCGCCGGCACTACCACCCTCACCGGCGGCTCGCTCCACGTCGCCCTCGAGGTCGGGCTCCACTGGCGCCTACACCATCAACTCCGGCTCCCTCTCCGCCAACGAAATCGCCGTCGGCGGCTCCTCCGGCGCAGCCGGCGGCACCGGCTCGTTCACCGTCGGCGGAGGAACCATCATCGTCGGCTCCAACTTCCGCAACGCGCGTGCGTCCTGATGAGCCGCCGACAGTATCATTCGTTAGAGCCGAAGGGCCAATACCACTTTCGCCTCGGTTTTCGATCCGAGGAACCGCCAGCCAGACGCCGTTGATGAGCATCGCTGTAAGGCGGAGCCTTAACGCCCGTGACCGGACGCGGCGGTAGTCCACGCTCGTGAGGTTGCGCCATCGCTGAGAGCCTTTCGATATGCCGCTCCAAGTCTTCGCGCACCACGACGCTGATCTCGCGCATCTCGTAGGAGAGGCCATTCTCATTGACGGACAGTGTTCGGACGAGATTCCATTGGATCACGAGCTCGATGAAGGTGGTCTCGCGCATTCGTCCCTGTGGCGTGAAAGCTTCGACAAGTGCCCTCAATAATCTGTCGTCATCGGCCGCTGTAGGCTCGTGATACGGATTGATCAATTCGACGTCGAACCCGGTTGAGTGACGAATTCCACGCCTGAACCGTCGCAACAGCCCCGCCTCATAGACGCGATCGAGAAATGCCGGATCGAAGCGCGGGGCCGGAACGCAGGCCCCGACGGGTGACGCCGGGGATGGCAGCGCGACTGCACTTTCCCCGGCGGGCGGCCTTCCCCCGGCGAACACGCCTGTTTTTGCCGAGACGCCCACATATTCCCTGGTCGCACCGACGCCGACGACCACGAGCGCCATGTCGTCGTCGATCACCTCCCCACTATCGCGCAGGCGGTTGACGAATGATTCGAACGCATCCCGCTCCCGCAACTGGCACAAGGTTTCAATGAGCGCAGTGGGGTTGGCTTTGCGATAACGGTCGATCCAGGCTCCAATGGTGTCGCTGGCCAGGATCACGTACCCGCTACCTGTGATGGAATACCTTCCGTGACGGAACTGGGTGATCGCCAAAATGCCCTGGCCGGGCTTTCCAACCCTTATGCAATCCGTTTCGACGGTAGGTTCACGCTTGGTTTGGGTTACCGCCTGGCTCGTCCCATCTTCACTGATCATAAAGACGTAGCTGTCGCCGACAACGAGGCAATCGACACTGTGATGGTTACCGGGATTCTCTTGAATGCGCACGCCGGCAAACGTCGACGCGGAAACACCGCCGGCTTCCCATCTTTGCCGCAGCAATGCATTTGCCTTCAGCTTTTCGATGGCGATCGCACGCCATCCCTGCTTGATCTCATTACCCCAATCGTTGACCTGCTGGCCCAAGTTGTCTTTCGCCTCGGAAAACAGGGCCTTGCTCGCCGGACTGGTGGCCTCGATGAACTCGTTGACGAGGAACTGAGCGAACTCGACGATGAGGATCGGATCCTCACTCACGCCGTCGGCGACCGCGAACCGTCTGGCGTTGGGGTTGCCCCCGGTGGCATCGCCGCATTCGACCAGCCCAGACTTGGGGAGCGATTGCTCGACCTTCGTTTCAATCATGACCCACTCGCTTTCTTAACGTCGTCTACCATAATTCGTGTAAGACCCCATGTTGAGCAGCTCCATAACCCGCGCGGAGGTCGCGTTGACGATCAAGCCGGCGTGCTGGCCTTCTTCGCGCAGCTCCACGATCCGCTGGGCGCCGAACTCCTGCATCTCGGGCGGGATTGAGGAAGAGATGTCGAACAACAACTCCGAGAAGCGGTCCATTCCACGCCGCTTACCGGTCGGGTAGACGATCTCCTCGCCGTGCCCGATGTGGGCGTTGAACAAGAGCAATGGCGAGCCGGACGGCGTCGCTACCTCCATCAATCGTTGGGCGGCGTCCTCCGTGGCGTGGCGCATTGATTCCCACGTGCGCCCAAGCCTGTAGGGCTCCCCGTCGGTGATGTTGATGACGGTGGGGCCCATCGAATGTCGAAGCGCGCGCGCGACCTGCGGATCGGCGAACAGGTGTTCGATCACGCTGCGCAACTTGTCGAACGTCCGCTCCATGGGTGTTTCCGTGCGGTCGTACGCCGCGGCATTGACCCAGGGGCCTTCGGCGTCGAATTCGATCAACTCCCGGACCCAACCGCTTCCCAGGAGCGGTACGAGCAAATGGTCGGGGTCACCGGTCCCGGTATAGCCAAAAACCATCAGGAACGTGCGAGGAAGATAGCCTGTGCTCCCGTCGCTAGAGCCGCTGGCGATGTCCCGGATGCATCGGTCGAGTAGCTCCTTCGCCTTGTCGATTTTGGACATTCCCTCCCGGTTCCAGTCGTCGTTCATCGAACCGGATTGGTCGAGAAGGACGAATACCAGCCCCGGGTTGCGAACGGTATGTCCGATCTCAGCCCCAGTTCGTCTCATCGCAAGCCCTCCGCTGCAACAGCAGCATTGATTGCCAGCGCCGCCGTGCCGCAGCCGCTTCTGCGCGCACGGTCACGTCTCGTGGGAAAAATTCCCGCGCAGCACGTCTTTCAGTGGCGGCAAATCGTAAGGATCGGCGTCGGTCTCGAGGAAATGTTTTAGCGTCGTGGCGGCGTCCCGGAGCCACTTATATTCGTCGCCGGGCAAGCCGCACAACCATTGAAACAGCGCCGATTCGGCGGGCTTCTCCAAGTCCTCGCGCCTGAACACGATTCCGGGGTCGTCGGGAAGCGGCGCCTCGACGCGTCCGTTGTGTCCGGCGACCGTGTAGGAAAAAATGCCCAGGTACATCACCAACGATGAACAATGGTCGACGATCTTCACGTCGGCAAAACGAGAGGGGTTGCTCATTCTCGAAGGCGGCTGACACGCGTCGTGGCCCACCATCTGCTCGAGTTCCCCGCGATGCTCGTCCCAACTGAACGAATCGTTGTCGATGAGCACCAACCGGATTGAGCGTTCCTCCTGCAAGACCAGGACGTTCGACGGGCAAAAATCGCCGTGCGCGTAGCCCGACTCGAGCATCCGCGCAACCAGCTCGCGCCACGCCGTTGCAAGGGCCAGCAGCTTTTGCCGGTCGCCGACGATCTTTCGGACGTACTTGTTTAACGTCTCCCCTTCGACCCAGTTCATGATCAACGCGTCGATCGGCTGGCCGCGCGGCCGGACGGCGCCGATGACGTATTCGCCGGGACACAGGTGGGCGCCCAGCGGATCGTTCTGCCGGCGCAGCGCATCGATCCGCTTGTAGCCGACTTCCCGTCCGGCGGAATTCTCGAAATACACTTTCAACGCCTTATGACGCCCGTCGCGATCCTTGACATGAAGAATGATGGAATTGCGATGAGTGTTCGGGCGGACGGCGCCCCAGGACCAGTTGTTGCTGTAATACGGTTTGAGCTCTCGGACGCGCGGGTCGCAGGCGCCGGCGCGAATGGCGTCGATGATATCGTTGGCGTCCGGGTCGGCCCAGGGGGCGGATTCGGCCGAGGCGGGCGGCACGGGCGCAACAAGAGGCGCGGGTGGGGGCGGGGTTGCGCGCGTCGACGGTGGTTCTTCGGCGGGCGGCACGTCCGGCCGGACGGAGCGCGGTCCGCTGCCAACCCCGAACGGCGGCTTGCCAGCGTCCACGTGGACGTCTCGCAGGAACAGCCGGGCCAACCACGCGGCTGTCGCGGCGTCGTAATCCATCGGCGGCGGCGGCTCGGGAAAG
>JADMIO012752899.1_pt1 | contig 26714 bp, 20 predicted proteins | sample 8958161 | NCBI WGS metagenome assembly JADMIO01 (sample SAMN16585339, study PRJNA669376) | soil metagenome | isolation source: Crop rotation soil | place: USA: Cullars Rotation, Alabama | collected 2011 | reverse complement strand
CTTTCCCCAGCACATACGACATTAATCGTGCCGATACCCAGGTTAGGCGCGCTGTCAATAACTATGACATCATAGTCATGAGCAACAGTTTCAATGGCCAGTCGGAGCATCAGGTGTGGATCGGTGGGCAGTTTACCTTCATCAAATTTGCCCATTAACTCAGTTTCAATACGGTGCAGAGCCAGACAGGAAGGAATAATGTCAAGCCCCGGCCAGCAAGTGGGCTTTATTGCATAAGTGACATCGTCCTTTTCCCCAAGATAGAAAGGCAGGAGAGTGTCTTCTGCATGAATATGAAGATCTGGTACCCATCCGTGATACATTGAGGCTGTTCCCTGGGGGTCGTTACCTTCCACGAGCAAAACACGTAGCCCCTTCAGAGCCAGATCCTGAGCAAGATGAACAGAAACTGAGGTTTTGTAAACGCCTCCTTTATGGGCAGCAACCCCGATCACCGGTGGAAATACGTCTTCAGCACGTCGCAATCGCGTACCAAACACATCACGCATATGATTAATTTGTTCAATTGTATAACCAACACGTTGCTCAACCCGTCCTCGAATTTCCATATCCGGGTGCGGTAGTCGCCCTGCTTTCTCGGCATCTCTGATAGCCTGAGAAGAAACCCCAACTAAATCCGCTGCTTCACCTATTCTCCAGCGCCGGGTTATTTTCCTCGCTTCCGGGCTGTCATCATTAAACTGTGCAATGGCGATAGCCTTCGTCATTTCATGACCAGCGTTTATGCACTGGTTAAGTGTTTCCATGAGTTTCATTCTGAACATCCTTTAATCATTGCTTTGCGTTTTTTTATTAAATCTTGCAATTTACTGCAAAGCAACAACAAAATCGCAAAGTCATCAAAAAACCGCAAAGTTGTTTAAAATAAGAGCAACACTACAAAAGGAGATAAGAAGAGCACATACCTCAGTCACTTATTATCACTAGCGCTCGCCGCAGCCGTGTAACCGAGCATAGCGAGCGAACTGGCGAGGAAGCAAAGAAGAACTGTTCTGTCAGATAGCTCTTACGCTCAGCGCAAGAAGAAATATCCACCGTGGGAAAAACTCCAGGTAGAGGTACACACGCGGATAGCCAATTCAGAGTAATAAACTGTGATAATCAACCCTCATCAATGATGACGAACTAACCCCCGATATCAAGTCACATGACGAAGGGAAAGAGAAGGAAATCAACTGTGACAAACTGCCCTCAAATTTGGCTTCCTTAAAAATTACAGTTCAAAAAGTATGAGAAAATCCATGCAGGCTGAAGGAAACAGCAAAACTGTGACAAATTACCCTCAGTAGGTCAGAACAAATGTGACGAACCACCCTCAAATCTGTGACAGATAACCCTCAGACTATCCTGTCGTCATGGAAGTGATATCGCGGAAGGAAAATACGATATGAGTCGTCTGGCGGCCTTTCTTTTTCTCAATGTATGAGAGGCGCATTGGAGTTCTGCTGTTGATCTCATTAACACAGACCTGCAGGAAGCGGCGGCGGAAGTCAGGCATACGCTGGTAACTTTGAGGCAGCTGGTAACGCTCTATGATCCAGTCGATTTTCAGAGAGACGATGCCTGAGCCATCCGGCTTACGATACTGACACAGGGATTCGTATAAACGCATGGCATACGGATTGGTGATTTCTTTTGTTTCACTAAGCCGAAACTGCGTAAACCGGTTCTGTAACCCGATAAAGAAGGGAATGAGATATGGGTTGATATGTACACTGTAAAGCCCTCTGGATGGACTGTGCGCACGTTTGATAAACCAAGGAAAAGATTCATAGCCTTTTTCATCGCCGGCATCCTCTTCAGGGCGATAAAAAACCACTTCCTTCCCCGCGAAACTCTTCAATGCCTGCCGTATATCCTTACTGGCTTCCGCAGAGGTCAATCCGAATATTTCAGCATATTTAGCAACATGGATCTCGCAGATACCGTCATGTTCCTGTAGGGTGCCATCAGATTTTCTGATCTGGTCAACGAACAGATACAGCATACGTTTTTGATCCCGGGAGAGACTATATGCCGCCTCAGTGAGGTCGTTTGACTGGACGATTCGCGGGCTATTTTTACGTTTCTTGTGATTGATAACCGCTGTTTCCGCCATGACAGATCCATGTGAAGTGTGACAAGTTTTTAGATTGTCACACTAAATAAAAAAGAGTCAATAAGCAGGGATAACTTTGTGAAAAAACAGCTTCTTCTGAGGGCAATTTGTCACAGGGTTAAGGGCAATTTGTCACAGACAGGACTGTCATTTGAGGGTGATTTGTCACACTGAAAGGGCAATTTGTCACAACACCTTCTCTAGAACCAGCATGGATAAAGGCCTACAAGGCGCTCTAAAAAAGAAGATCTAAAAACTATAAAAAAAATAATTATAAAAATATCCCCGTGGATAAGTGGATAACCCCAAGGGAAGTTTTTTCAGGCATCGTGTGTAAGCAGAATATATAAGTGCTGTTCCCTGGTGCTTCCTCGCTCACTCGACCGGGAGGGTTCGAGAAGGGGGGGCACCCCCCTTCGGCGTGCGCGGTCACGCGCACAGGGCGCAGCCCTGGTTAAAAACAAGGTTTATAAATATTGGTTTAAAAGCAGGTTAAAAGACAGGTTAGCGGTGGCCGAAAAACGGGCGGAAACCCTTGCAAATGCTGGATTTTCTGCCTGTGGACAGCCCCTCAAATGTCAATAGGTGCGCCCCTCATCTGTCAGCACTCTGCCCCTCAAGTGTCAAGGATCGCGCCCCTCATCTGTCAGTAGTCGCGCCCCTCAAGTGTCAATACCGCAGGGCACTTATCCCCAGGCTTGTCCACATCATCTGTGGGAAACTCGCGTAAAATCAGGCGTTTTCGCCGATTTGCGAGGCTGGCCAGCTCCACGTCGCCGGCCGAAATCGAGCCTGCCCCTCATCTGTCAACGCCGCGCCGGGTGAGTCGGCCCCTCAAGTGTCAACGTCCGCCCCTCATCTGTCAGTGAGGGCCAAGTTTTCCGCGAGGTATCCACAACGCCGGCGGCCGGCCGCGGTGTCTCGCACACGGCTTCGACGGCGTTTCTGGCGCGTTTGCAGGGCCATAGACGGCCGCCAGCCCAGCGGCGAGGGCAACCAGCCGAGGGCTTCGCCCTGTCGCTCGACTGCGGCGAGCACTACTGGCTGTAAAAGGACAGACCACATCATGGTTCTGTGTTCATTAGGTTGTTCTGTCCATTGCTGACATAATCCGCTCCACTTCAACGTAACACCGCACGAAGATTTCTATTGTTCCTGAAGGCATATTCAAATCGTTTTCGTTACCGCTTGCAGGCATCATGACAGAACACTACTTCCTATAAACGCTACACAGGCTCCTGAGATTAATAATGCGGATCTCTACGATAATGGGAGATTTTCCCGACTGTTTCGTTCGCTTCTCAGTGGATAACAGCCAGCTTCTCTGTTTAACAGACAAAAACAGCATATCCACTCAGTTCCACATTTCCATATAAAGGCCAAGGCATTTATTCTCAGGATAATTGTTTCAGCATCGCAACCGCATCAGACTCCGGCATCGCAAACTGCACCCGGTGCCGGGCAGCCACATCCAGCGCAAAAACCTTCGTGTAGACTTCCGTTGAACTGATGGACTTATGTCCCATCAGGCTTTGCAGAACTTTCAGCGGTATACCGGCATACAGCATGTGCATCGCATAGGAATGGCGGAACGTATGTGGTGTGACCGGAACAGAGAACGTCACACCGTCAGCAGCAGCGGCGGCAACCGCCTCCCCAATCCAGGTCCTGACCGTTCTGTCCGTCACTTCCCAGATCCGCGCTTTCTCTGTCCTTCCTGTGCGACGGTTACGCCGCTCCATGAGCTTATCGGGTCCACTCGCGAACGCAGAAAGGCCCACCCGAAGGTGAGCCAGTGTGATTACATTTGCGGCCTAACTGTGGCCAGTCCAGTTACGCTGGAGTCACTAGTATTTAGGTGACACTATAGAAGCGGCCGCGACAACTTGTCCACGTGGAATTCTAAGCTTAGGATCCCAATGTGCTGGAAAGCGCCAGTCCTTATCTTGTGCTATTACGGAGATGGAAAGTAAAGATGTGAGAACAACAAGAGAAAGCCAGAGCAAAGGGCGCCCGGCAGGAGACGATTTCATATAAAAAAACCTCGAATTGAAGATTGCAGGTTCAGCCTGTTAAATACCTCATAGGACCGGCTGGCCAGCCCAAAACGTTAGAACTCCCCTTGGTATAAACGGCACGAAAAGCGGCTTTGATTAACAAGTCGGTGTATGCGTTGTATATTATATGCTTGAAAAATATTATTTAAAGAACTTTTTTGACCGCGAGGAGAAACTTGATGGCTGCTGATTTTAGCAAGATACAGGAACTTTTAGGCGCCGATGGCGACCTGCTCTTGAACCATATTTCACAAACCATACCGAAAGAGAACCTGAGTTTGCCGGGTCCCGATTTTGTGGACCGCGTTACTTCTTACTCTGACCGTAACCCGCGTGTGCTTCGTTCGCTGCAGAGCCTGTACGATCATGGGCGGCTCAGCAGGACGGGCTACGTTTCGATCTTGCCGGTCGATCAGGGCATAGAGCACTCGGCCGGCGCGAGTTTTGCACCGAACCCGTTGTATTTCGACCCTGAGAATATAGTGCGGCTGGCGATCGAGGGCGGCTGCAACGGAGTGGCATCGACCTTTGGCGTTCTCGGTTCCGTGGCTCGTAAGTATGCCCACAAGATACCGTTTATCGTCAAGATCAACCATAACGAGCTGCTTACCTATCCCAACCAATTCGATCAGGTAATGTTCGGCACCGTGGAGCAGGCCTACAATTTGGGAGCTGTGGCGGTTGGTGCGACGATATATTTTGGTTCCGACCAATCAACCCGACAGATCACCGAGGTGAGTGAGGCCTTTGCTTATGCGCACGAGCTTGGCATGGCCACTATTCTTTGGTGCTACCTGCGAAACTCGGCATTTAAGACGGCGAATGGCGACATGCACACCGCGACTGACCTGACGGGCCAGGCAAACCATTTGGGGGTTACCATCCAGGCCGACATCATTAAGCAAAAGCTGCCCGAGCGCAATGGCGGCTACAATGCTCTGAACGAGTCCGGCAGCTATGGCAAAACTTCGAAGCTTGTTTATGACAAGCTCACTACCGATAACCCGATAGACCTGGTGCGGTATCAAGTGGCGAACTGTTATATGGGACGCTGCGGTCTTATCAACTCAGGTGGGGAATCTAAAGGAGCGAGCGACCTGGCAGACGCTGTACGCACCGCCGTGGTCAATAAACGCGGTGGAGGAACAGGGCTTATTTCGGGTCGCAAAGCATTTCAGCGTCCAATGGCAGAGGGGGTCGATCTACTTAATGCTATTCAGGATGTTTACCTCACGCCTGAGATAACCATCGCCTGATTGTCAAAACAAACCCCCTGTATTAAGATGTGGCCGGATCAAATCTTCTCGATCCGGCCATTTTACTAATTTAGATAGGACTGCGGAATGCGGCAGTCCGGGACAAGAAACAGCTGCTGCAGAAACCAGTAACGGATACTCCTGCCTATAAGACGTGGCTTTACGCCATCATACCCACGTGCGTAATGGTCCTGATCGCGTTCTATCCCCAAATGAGTTTTTGGACGGCTCGGGGCGCTGAGTGGAACGGTGCTTATTTCGTTTCCAATTTTGATGAGGTGGCGTACTCAGCGTATGTTCAGGCACTAATTAACGGCAAGCCGCGCAAATACGACCCTTATCTGGCACGGGAGACGGAGCACGAGTCGTTTTACTCGATCCAGTTCTTACCTGCCTATGCAATAGCGCTGCCGGCCAGGGCTCTGGGGCTCGACGCATCGGCCGCCTTTATTTTTTTGACGATGGTTTCATCGTCGCTCGCGGCTCTGCTCATTTTTCTTCTGCTGTTTTGGATAACGGACGACCGGCTCGTATCCGCAGCCGGCGTTCTGATAGTGTGCTGCATGGGGGCGGCAGTGGCATACCAGGGCGAACTTAGGGTATGGGCTGACGGCAAAATACTCGTGGATTATATGCCGTTCCTCCGCCGATATCAGCCTGGGTTTGCGTTCCCGTTGTTCTTTCTCTTTTGCGGTGCGGTTTGGCGGTCGCTTAATGCTGCGACTAGAAACCGTTCCGTCGTATGGTCGACCGCCGGAGGTGTAGTCTTTGGACTGCTTGTCTTCTCCTATTTCTATCTTTGGACAGCTGCGGTGGCATGGCTCGCGGTCGCCTACGTCCTGACTTTCGTTCTTGTGCCTGAGCGGCGTTCGGCGCTGTGGACAAATGTCCGGATCATGAGCATCTTCGGCGCGGCGACGATGGTCCCGTATTTTGCGTTGATCTCAGACAGATCGCCTAACATCGGTTCCGTCCAGCTGCTTGCAAATACACATGCTCCGGACCTTAGCTCCCCGTCAATGTGTTTCGGGCTTGTTGTTGCTGTGTTGGTAATTGTGTTTGCATCGATCGGCCGATCGACGGTTCGCGACCTGCGGACAGTGTTTGCCCTCGCGTTTGCATTGATGCCGGTGCTGCTTTTTAACCAGCAGGTTGTAACTGGCCGTTCGCTGCAGCCGGTCCATTACGAACTTTTTATTGCTAACTATTCCGTATTGGTTGCTCTGGTGCTATTTATCTCCACTGTTTGGCGTGAGCCGGTGATCGGACCGGGGCTCGTCCGACGTTTTGCATTCACCGTTATCGCGGCAATGGCGGCAGTATGGGGTCTGGCGGAGGCGTACGGGTCGGCGGACCGCAACATTTGGTTCGCCGACCTGCGTGATACCTCCATACCCGCGATTCGATACATCGATTCGCTCGAGCAGCGAACCGATAGGCTTGGTGCAGCAGTGGTGCTTGCAACCAATACGGGCACGTCCGACTTGATACCTACGGTCGCCGACCTGCGTCCGTTATGGGGATCTCACAGCTCTTCTGTCGGCGGCCTCGATCTAAATGAGAACAAACGACTATTTCACCACTATCTTGCCTTGGCCGGATTTAATGAGTCCGATGTGGAGGACGGGCTTCGTCACGGTGCTTTCGAGATGACGGCAAATATATTCGGCAGCGAACGGGCATTGCCGTCGCTAGGCAATGCGACCACACCCATTTTGTCCGAAGAGATCGATGCGGAGGTTCGGTTGTTCGCTGAGTTTCGTAAGAATTTCACCAGAGATTCGGCGGGAGATCCTGAGCTTTCGTACGTGATCGTGCCCGACGGACGCGAACCGAACCTCAGCGTTCTCGATCAGTGGTATGAACGCGATGCGGGAACCGTCGCCGGACCCTTCCGCGTATATAGCGTTGCTCTTAGACGTTGAATCCGAATAGCAAGGGAGAGCGAAGTGACTGCTTGTATCAAACACTTTTAGGAGGGAATATGAAAAATTTGATCCTTGTCTTGATCATCTTCGGCGCCGCGTCTGTTGGCGCCCATGCTCAGGGGAGCACGTCGAGCCCCGATAAGACACTCTATCAGCGGCTGGGCGGCTATGATGCACTTGCTGCTGTGTCCGATGATTTTATCGGCCGATTGGCTGCCAGCAAACAGCTGGGCCGCTTCGTTGTCGGCCTAAGCGACGATTCAAAGAAGAAGCTTCGTCAACACCTGGTCGACTTTCTTTGTAACGCCACCGGTGGTCCCTGTCTGTACCTAGGGCGCGATATGAAGACGGTCCATACGGGTCTCGGCATAACAGAGTCTGATTGGAAAGCCGGTGTGGATGCACTTGTCGGAACACTGGACAAATTCAAAGTGCCCGAAAAGGAACGTGGCGAGGTCCTCGCTGCCGTCAGTGGATTAAAAGGCGATATAGTCGAAAAGCCCTAACTGCTAAAGCTCACATTGTTGCCGCCCCAGGACAGCCGGCCACGTTCGTGGGGCAAAATGCGCTTCACTATAGGTGGGCTGCGATTTACAAAAACCTACCTTTTGTAAGTTGGTATGTGCCGTTCAGGAACGGGTTTGACGTCCTCTCCTGACCGATCGTAGTTTCGGGACCGTGACCGGAGTATACAGTGACGTCGTCGTCGAGAGAGAGAATGTTATTTTCGATCGATTCTATGAGCTGCTCATAACTCCCGCCCGGGAGGTCGGTGCGGCCGATCGATCCGAGGAACAGGCAGTCGCCAACAAAGACCTTCTTTTCAGCCACCTCAGCTAACACTACGTGTCCCGGCGTGTGCCCCGGACAGTGCCTTACCGAGAACCGCAGGTCCCCCACAGCATACACTTCCCGATGCTGCCAATTGCGCGTGAGCGGCGGAGGCGAAGCGAAGTCCAAACCCATGGCGGCAAGTTGTTGCGGCTGTATCCCAAGAAAAAGCGGTTGCCGCGGCAGGCCGTAATAAAGACTCTCATCACCCGCGTGCAGAATTATCTCCGCAGTCGGGAACGCTGCCGACAGATCACCCGTCCCGCCTATATGGTCGAGGTGGCCATGTGTAAGCGTTATCGCCTGCAGCTCGAGATCATTATCCCTGATGAACGACACCAGCTCATCAGAGCCCTCGCCGGGGTCGATGCAGATCGAGCGCCTTGTCCGCTCGCATGCGACAATACGCGTGTTTTGCTGAAACGCGGTGAGAACAAAGGTCTGGATCAGCATAAAGAGCGTTCGGCTTCAGAGGCACATACGGCAATCATTTTAGGCGCTGCAGGTATTTTCCCGTATCGAAAAGCTCTGACTGCCTTGGCCTTATCAAGAACTCTATTGCGTTTCGGTAGGTCTCGGCGTCAGGTTTCCCGTTAAAGCAAGGCGTCTCGATATCACTTAGATTAAGGTAACTGATGAGGCAGCTGAGCAGCATCCAAAGCAGGATCTCGTCCGGTGGGCCGATAGGGTTGTATTTGATTATGCTCGCACGGTCTTCAATAATCCCGTTGACGATGCGGGCAAACTCGTCTTCGGTTATTGTCGTCACACCCTTTCCTCAAACATCAGATAGTGAGAGCGGCTCATGCCGACACTCTCATAAACGCGTTGCGCATGGGCATTCTCAGTCTCCACATACAGGCGAAAACCGCAGACATTGCCCGTCTGTTGAGCTTGGGTTTTAACAAACTCGTACATGCGGCTGTAGATATGCTGCCCACGCGCCTCCGGCCGGATGTAAACGCTCTGTATCCACCAGAACCAGGCGTCGCGCCAGTCGCTCCATTCGTACGTTACCATTAGTCCACCGACGATCCGCGCACCGTTCTCGGCAACAACGTAAAGGCCCTTCGCAGGGTCGTCAAATATAGCCGAAACACCTCGCCTAAGTAGCGCTGAGCTCAGCCGCTTTCCTTCGGTTTCGAGCGCCATCGCCTGATTGAACTCGACCAGAGCGTCGATCTCCGATCTCTTTGCGACTCTTATGGACATATTAACTCGGCGGGCGAAGCCGCATGGGCTTGTAGAGAAAATGACCAACGCTTGACGAAAATAGCGGCGTCCACTAGCCTTATATGTTTTGCGTTAATGGCTAAAGTCAGCAATCTTAACCACCTCATGAAACTTAGGATACTTTATCACGGCAACTGTTTCGACGGAGTTTCGTCGGCAGCGGTGTTCTCAAAGTTTTATCGCGCAACAGTCGACTCGGACGCCGACATCGCTTATACGCCGACTATGCACCGGGCAGGGAACGCATTCGATCCGGAACAGTTCGACGGGGATGAAAATGCCATTGTGGATTTCAAATACTCACCCGACGAACGGCTGACTTGGTGGTTCGATCATCATCAGTCAGCCTTTTTGTCTGCTTCCGACGAGAAGCACTTCCGGGCGGACACATCGGGGAAGAAGTTTCTCGACACAAGCAGCAAATCTTGTGCTGAGTTTATCGCCCGCATAGGAAAAGAGAATTTTGGTTTTGACGATCCTGCTCTAACTGAGCTGATCGAGTGGGCCCATATTATCGATGGGGCCCTTTACGACTCTCCGGCACAGTGCGTCGAGCTCCGCACGCCGGCTCTCAAGCTTATGCAGGTTATCGAGGGCGAAAAGGACCCGTCCTTCGTCGAGTCCATAATTCGGGATCTGCAGGAACGTTCATTGGACGAGATCGTCGAGAGCGATGCAGTACAGCAGCGGCTGACACCGATAGTAGAGCGGCATTGGAACACAGTTAACCTGATCAAGGAACGGGCACATTACGAGCGGGGTGTTGTAAGTTTTGACCTGACGGACACCAACATCGACGGCTATAACAAATTCATACCTTATTACTTTTATCCCGAGACAACATATAACGTCGCCCTGACGCGCAGCGATTTTAGGACCAAGATCTCCGTCGGGTCTAATCCGTGGTCCCCACGTCCCCGGCTTCACAACATTGCGGAGATCTGCGAACGTTACGGCGGGGGCGGCCATGCGGTTGTCGGGGCCGTGTCCCTAAAGCGCGAGGACATCGACCTCGGCCGGCAGTACATGGGCGAGATCATCGAGACACTGAGATTCCCCGATTAACTCCTGAAAAATAAAAGGACGCCCGTTAGGGCGCCCTCATTTTCACAAGCACTGCCGCTTTTATGCCTTTTTCGTATAAACGCGAGTAGTTGATTCAGTGCCGCGCATTCCTTCCCGCTCGGCAGTGACTGTCAGGGTCTTGCCGTCTGCCGAGAGTTCCCACTTTTCTTTGTTAGAGTTAGTGATGTCACCATTAGGTCCCGAGAAAGTTGTTGACGATGAGAGCTGCAGTTTGCCGGCGTCGATCTTTGCTTTTCGCGTGACCGGTATTTTGCCCATGCGGCCCTCGATCTCCGTCTTGGTTTCTTTGCCGTCCAGCGTGTAGGTCACGTTGTTATCGCCGCCGCCAAAGCCGCCGCCACGGCCACCCCGCCGTTCGTTACCTGCTGCGCTCGCCGGTGGAGGCGTTCGCTTGGTTACGGTCTGTATAGTGATGTCCTTGTCGGTTTGGTTGACCGTCAAGGCCTGCGACTCGATCATGCTGCGCTCACCCAACTTTGATCTGGCCACGTCCAGTTCCCAAGTACCCGAAAAATTTACCGCCTTGTTCTGTGCCGATGCGGCCGCGGCGAATGCTGCAACTGCAAACAGCACTGCGAATAGAGATCTGCTTTTCATGTTTATTACTCCTTATCTGATCACGGCAAAGCACTTAGACGCACGATCGACAGCAGCGGTCTTGAATTATTAGGTAAAGATTTGTCAGGAAGCCGTCCTCGACTAAGTTCCTTCCGCTATCTCTTCTCTGACATGCAGTTTGCTATGGGTATAGCTATAGAAGAAATAGATAATAAAGCCAACGATCATCCATATGCCGAAGCGTGACCAGTTCTTCCATCCCAGCTCCGTCATCAGGTACGTACAGCACATGACCCCGAGGACGGGGATCAGCGACAGCCGCTTGACCATACATAGAATGGTCATAAGCAGGGCGAACGGGATGAAGACGAGGTAGGGTATCTTTTCGGCAAAGACGCCGAGGCTGGAATGGTCCGCGTCCGGCGTGTAATCGACCAACGCCGCAAACCCGCCGGGGTTGTAAATATAAACAAGAGCAAAACCGGCAAGTAGTAGAACAGGGGCCAGATACCGCGAACTGATATATGGCACGAACCGCTTTTGACCCGCAAACTCCTTATCCTTGACCAACACGCCGGCACAGACGATGGTAAAGGCAAAAAGAGTGCCGATCACAGACAGGTCCGTCACCTCTGACAAGTTCATGAACAACGCGGGGATCGCTACCATGAAGCCGGTCAAGATGGTCGAAAACCAGGGAGTTCGGAACCTCGGATGTATCGAGGAAAAGATCTTTGGCAGCAGGCCGTCCCGGCTCATAGCCATCCATAGACGGGGCTGGCCAAGCTGGAACACGAGCAGAACGGTCGCTATCGCAATTATTGCTCCGACGGCGATCAAGCCTGAGATCCAGGGTATATTTACGCCCTGCGGGCCAAAAACGTAGGCCAGGGGATCGCCAACACCTTCAAAGCTTTTGTAGCTCACCATGCCGGTCAATACGAGGGCTATCGCTATATAAAGGACCGTGCAGATAAGCAGCGAATAGATCATCCCGCGCGGTAGCGTCTTGTATGGGTCCTTACATTCTTCCGCGGTGGTCGACAGCGCATCGAAACCGATATATGCAAAGAACACGGCGGCTACACCGGACATAACGCCGCTGAACCCGTTCGGCAAGAATGGTACCCAATTGGCAGTTTTCACAAAGAAGGCCCCAACTATAATGACGAGCAGGATGATGCCCAGCTTTATGCCGACCATGATGTTCGAAGCGGTTTTGGACTCGCGAATGCCAACATACACAAGCAGAGTGATTATGAAGACGATTCCCAGCGCCGGTATATCCAGGATGACCGGCCAGTTGCCAATATGCGGGGCCCGTGTCCATGCGGAGTAAGCCTCGATCATTGAAGGGCTTAGTGTCTCGGACACAGCTTTGAGCTGGTCGACGTTCATCCGGCTGAGAACATCGAGGTTCTGACCTTGCGCGAGGGCAGCCTCGACGATCTCGTGATTCTCTGTGAACCCACGTGACGCACTGAGATAGTCCATCGTAGTGTACGCGGGAATATCGATGCCGTTAGCGATCAATAGCCGTGAAAAATAATCGCTCCATGAGATGGCGACGGCGATATTGCCGATCGCATATTCAACAAGCAGGTCCCACCCGATAATCCAGGCCAAGAGTTCACCAAAGCTGGCATAAGCATATGTATAGGCAGAACCCGCGATAGGTATTTTCGACGCAAACTCTGCGTAGCATAATGCAGCAAAGCCGCACGCGATGGCAGCAAAAATGAACAGGAAAATGACACCCGGCCCGCCATGAAACGATGCCTCGCCGACCATGGCAAAGATACCCGCGCCGATGATGGCCGCGATACCCATCATCGTCAGATCAAATGTCCCGAGAGAGCGCCGCAGGTGCACTCTTTCTTCCCCCGGTGCTCCCGGCACCAGTTCAGCATCGGCAAATCCGGCCGCTGCGTCGGCTTGTATCTGAGCTATCGATTTTTTTCGAAACAACGAGTTGGCCATAGTCTATTCACCATTTCAAAAGGGGGAGGATTGTATTGATACGAAAACCGGCGGTGCCGGGTATGCGGATTTGTAGCGAATTTTGAAGTAAAAGGCCAAAAGATGCAAGCCTGTCGGAAGAACAAGAATCTAGACGCACGGCCCGGCAGACTCTAAACTCAGAGGGATATGGACTGGAAAATATTCGGAACGGCCTTTATGACATTATTCCTTGCTGAGCTTGGCGATAAGACCCAGCTCGCAGTGATAACCATGACGGCGAGCACTCAGTCAAAAGTCGCGGTATTTCTCGGTGCTGCTGCCGCACTGGTCGTGGTCACACTTATCGGGGTGCTCGTTGGCGGGGTCTTGAGCGAATACATCCCCACCGAGTGGCTGCAGCGGATAGTTGCGGCGGCCTTTATAGTCATCGGTGTACTGATGCTGTTGGGTAAGCTCTAGCTCTTTAGCCGTGAGAGAAATTTCTGCCGGAACTTCGCCACCTTAGGCGCGACTACGGCGGCACAATAGGGCTGGCCCGGGTTGTTTGCGAAATATTCCTGATGATAGTCCTCAGCCGGCCAAAACTTATCGAAAGGCTTTACCTCGGTCACAATTGGGTTATTATAGAGTTCTTCCGCCGTGAGTTCTGCAATGACCTCTTCAGCGATTCGACGCTGCTCCTCCGAATGATAAAAGATCGCCGAACGGTAAGATGTGCCGATATCGTTACCTTGTCTGTTCAGGGTGGTCGGGTCATGCACCGTGAAAAAGATCTGCAGTATATCCTTGAACGAGATGACCTCGGGGTTGAAGCTGATCTGTATCACCTCTGCGTGCCCTGTAGATTCAGAACAGACCTCGCGATATGTTGGGTTGTCCTTATGCCCGCCTGAGTATCCGGAGACGACATCGTGGACGCCTTTCAGGTCGTCAAATATTGCCTCAACGCACCAAAAGCAACCCGCAGCCAGTGTCGCAGTTTCAAGGTCATTTCCCATTATTCTTCATCCTCTCTCAGTTTCTCGAGCACCGACAGGTCTTCGAGCGTCGTCACGTCGCCCGCGACCTGCCCGCCCGCGGCAATTTCGCGAAGCAGCCGCCGCATGATCTTTCCGGAACGTGTTTTGGGCAGGGCATCAGTAAATCGCAGGTCGTCAGGTTTTGCCAGCGAGCCTATCTCCTTGGCGACATGTGCCCTGAGCTGCCCTTTTAGTTCTTCGCTTCCTTTACGGCTGCCCTCGAGTGTTACGAACGCAGCGATCGCCTGTCCCTTTAGTTCGTCGGCGCGACCGACTACCGCTGCCTCGGCAACTGCTTCGTGTGAGACGAGAGCTGATTCTATTTCTGCTGTGCCAAGCCTGTGGCCGCTAACATTTATCACGTCGTCAACACGGCCCATTATCCAAAAGTAGCCATGCTCGTCACGCCGGGCGCCGTCGCCGGCAAAATAATATCCGGGTATCTCGGACCAATACGCCTGCTTATACCGTTCGTCGTCTCCCCAGAGCGTCCGCAGCATAGACGGCCACGGGTGCTTTGAGACGAGATATCCACCCTCGTTAGTCCCTACCGGAGTACCTGCCTTTGAAACGATATCGAGTACTATGCCGGGAATAGGACGTGTCGCAGTGCCGGGTATCGTCGGCGTAGCGCCGGGCAGCGGCGAGATCATTATTCCGCCAGTCTCGGTCTGCCACCATGTATCGACTATCGGACACTTACGCTTACCGACAATCTCGTGATACCACATCCACGCCTCAGGATTGATCGGTTCGCCAACGGTGCCGAGCAGTCGTAACGAAGAAAGGTCGTGCTTGAGCGGATATTGCTCGCCCCATTTGATGAATGCGCGTATCGCGGTCGGGGCCGTATAAAAGATAGTGACCCGGTGCCTCTCTATCATGTCCCAGAACCTGTCGAACGAAGGGTGATTAGGAGCTCCCTCGTACATCAGGACAGTCGCACCATTTGCGAGCGGACCGTAGACAACGTAACTGTGCCCGGTCACCCAGCCGATGTCTGCTGTGCACCAATAGACGTCCTCATCCTTCAGGTCGAAGACGAGTCGTGTAGTGTAAGCGATCTGCGTCAGATAGCCGCCGGTTGTATGTAAAATCCCCTTTGGCTTACCTGTCGTCCCCGACGTGTAGAGTATGTAAAGCGGGTGCTCGGCATCGAGTGGTTCTGCCAGACAATCCGTTCCGACGGTCTGCATCAACTCATGCCACCAGTGGTCCCGCCCGTGCATCATCTCGACCCTGGTGCCGGTCCGCCGGTAAACTACAACGTTCTCGATCGATGGACACTGCCGAGCGGCCTCGTCAACCACGGGCTTTAGCCTGATCTCGTTCCCTCGCCTAAACCCGCCGTCGGCCGTGACGACCAGCTTGCATTGCCCGTCATTCACCCTGTCGCGTATCGCGTCCGCCGAAAACCCCCCAAATATGACCGTGTGAGTCGCGCCAATACGGGCACATGCCAGCATCGCTATTGCCAACTCAGGCACCAGCGGCATGTAGATAGCGACGCGGTCGGCAGAGCGGACGCCAAGTTTTTTAAGCACATTGGCAAAGCGGCAAACTTCCTGATGAAGCTGCAGATAGGTGAGAGTACGCGTTTCGCCGGGCTCGCCCTCCCAAATAAAGGCGGCTTTGTTCTTTCGCCAGGTCGAGAGATGCCTGTCCAGGCAATTGTGAGCAATATTTATCTTGCCGCCCACGAACCATTTTGCGAAGGGCTCTTGCCACTCGAGGACCGTGTCCCACTTTCTGAACCAATCGAGCTGCTCCGCCTGTTCTGCCCAAAACGCTGCGGGGTCTGCTGCAGCCCGCTCGTAAAGCTGTTCGTATTCTTCAAAACTTTTTATATGAGCCTTCGCCGCAAAGTCGGCCGGAGGCGGGAACAGGCGGTGCTCGTTCAATATCGATTCGATGGAACCGGGTCGGGACATATTCAAGAGTATAGAGCAAAGGCAGCAGACGCTGAAAGACCACGCTCGCTTACCGCCAGCGATGGCTAGAGTGTACAATCGCGGGTAAATCCCGACGCAACCTATGCCGCTGCTCGAGATGCGAAAAATAAGCAAGAGATTCCCGGGGGTTCGTGCACTCGAGGACGTTAACCTTACGCTCGAGGCCGGAGAAGTACACTCCATAGTCGGCGAAAACGGCGCCGGCAAATCTACGCTCATCAAGGTGCTCTCCGGGGTGTACCCGTCCCGCGCGTTCAAGGGCGAGATCTTGATCGACGGACGCGTTCGGCATTTCAGGAATGTGGCCGATGCGGAAGCTGCTGGCATTGCGGTTATTTACCAGGAGTTTTCTTTGGTCCCGGGATTGACGGTGGCCGCTAATATTTTTCTGGGACAAGAGCCTGCAAGTTTCGGTGTCATCAAAGGGCGTGAGCTTCGTTCCGGAGCGCTCGAGTTGCTCACCAGGCTGCAGCTTGATATCGACCCCGATGTTGAGGTGGAAAACCTCGGTGTCGGCCAGCAACAGCTTGTGGAGATGGCAAAGGCCCTATCGCGGAATGCACGCATTTTGGTCCTCGACGAGCCGACTGCAGCCCTTACCGAGACCGAGTCGCGAAAGCTGTTTTCGATAATTGCCGACCTTAGGAGCCGAGGGGTAGGCGTCATTTACATATCGCATAAGATCGATGAGGTTCTTAGCATCAGCGATCGTGTCACCGTTTTGCGTGACGGCTGCGTTTCGGCCCACTATCGTGCCGGTGAGGGGGACAAAGGCGGCCTAATACGAGCGATGGTCGGCCGCGAAGTAGATCATATTTTCCCCCGGACGACACACTCACCCGGCGAGGTGGCCCTTAAGGTCCGTCGTTTTACGGTTTTTTCTTCTGGCAGACGTTTGATTGACGATATTTCGTTCAGCGTTCGCCGCGGTGAAGTGCTCGGCATCGCTGGTCTGATGGGGTCCCATCGTACGGAATTGCTTATGGCACTTTTCGGCGCCTCGCCCGGCCGGATAACAGGCACGGTCGAGATCGACGGCCGACGGGTGTACATAACCTCTCCAGCGGACGCTATCAAGAACGGCATAGCTCTGGTCACGGAGGACAGGCAGCGTTACGGCTTGATATCCGAATTGTCTCTAGCGAGCAACATTACCCTGGCGGCTTTGAGATCTCTAACAGGGCAGCTGTTTACGAACCGTCCGAGAGAGGCAGCGGCAGCTGTTGCGGTTAGTAAAAACCTGCACATCGGGTCCGCGTCGCCAGACACGATTGTTGGCACATTGTCGGGCGGAAATCAGCAAAAGGTAGTCCTTGGAAAATGGCTGTTGACAACACCCCGCATTCTCCTGCTCGATGAACCCACGCGGGGGATCGATGTCGGAGCCAAACAAGAGATATATGCCGAGGTCGGCAAACTGGCAGCCCAAGGGATGGCTATCGTCCTCGTGTCGTCGGAACTGCCAGAGGTGACCGGGCTTTCGAACCGAATTATTGTTATTCGCAAAGGCCGGCTGACGGGCGATTTCACCCGAGCCGAAGCAACACCGGAGACGATCATGGCCGCTGCAACGGCAAATTGAATTTGGATTATTTGCTTACCGGGACCGAAACTTGAACCAGCCTAGATCATCCATCGCTCCATCGTCCGTGCGAGCATACATCATGATCGTCGTCTTGGCGGTCATCTGGGCCTATTTCCATTGGGCGACGGAGGCGGTTTTTCTTACTCCGCGCAATATTTCCAACCTGTTGACCCAAACATCGGTTACGGCGGTGCTCGCCGTTGGCATGCTGCTCGTGATTGCGTCCGGACGTATAGATCTGTCGGTCGGTTCTCTACTTGGATTTACGGGCGGTATAGCTGCATTTACCATGGCCGGTCTTGGGTCTTCGCTGCCCGCAGCGATCATCGCCGCTCTGGTCGTCGGCCTCGCTGCGGGCCTGCTGCAGGGTTTCCTGACGGCTTATGTAAATATACCGGCGTTTATCGTGACACTTGGCGGGTTGCTGGCTTGGCGCGGAGCGGTCAAGTGGCTGCTGGGCGGCAATACCGTACCCGTGTCCGATGAGACATTCAGATGGATCGGCAACGGCGATCTGCCGCCTGCGATTGGGTGGGCGCTCGCGTTGATGGTCGTCATCGTGCTAGTGGGCGGGACGCTGATCAGAAAACGAGAGAGTTCACCATTCAATATCATCGCGCGTACCATTGTACCGGTGATAGCCGTAATAGGATTTACAGCTGTCATGAACCTGTATCAGGGAGTGCCCGTGCCCGTCCTTCTGCTCGCTTTGGTTGCGCTGGCGGGTTCGTTCCTGGCAAACTCCACTGTCTTTGGACGTTACATTTATGCCATCGGCGGCAACGCAGAGGCATCGCGGCTATCCGGGATCAACGTCCAAGGGAACATACTGGCGGTTTTTGGCCTAATGGGCCTCATGACCGCCATCGCCTCGTTCATTTTTACAGCCAGAGTAGGCAGTGCCGCACCAGATGCCGGCGGCTTGAAGGAACTCGATGCTATCGCCGCCTGTGTCATTGGCGGAGCGTCTTTGATGGGAGGCCGGGGAACCGTTTTCGGCGCCTGTCTAGGTGCCTTGATAATGGCCAGTCTAGATAACGGCATGTCACTGCTCAACGTCCGTGATTTTATGCAGGACATCATCAAAGGAGCGATATTGGTCGTGGCCGTTGGTTTCGACATGATGGGTGGAAAGCGGTCGTAGGACCGCCGATCTATTTTTTCGTAAGAGCCCACAGGCACGCCTTAAGGAATATACTTCTTAGGAATGGGAATATCCGACGGCAAGCCAAAGGCTGCCGCAGTAAATCCCGACGTGGACCCGTTCACGTACCACGTCCCAGCCCGGTAGACAGCTTGGTCATACCTGCCGTCGCCATCAAAATCGCCAGGGACCGGCAGATCGCCCGTTTGTCCCCAATGCAGCGTGTGCCCCTGGTGATCGCTGCTGCTGGTCCAGTGCCAGTCGCCTGTGTCGGAGTCGAAAATGGCTATGTCCACACCGCCGTCACCGTCATAGTCGGCGGGCACAGGGCTGCCCTCGCCTATAGCGGCGGTAAAAGCGAATCCGTCACCTGTTCCGTACCATGTTCCTGTCCTATAAACTACAAGATCACAGAAGCCGTCACCATTATAATCGCCTGCAACGGGCAGATCACCACTCTGTCCCCACTGATATCCACCAAAACCCGCGTCACCGCTTCGCTGCCAATACCACGTTCCGTTTGACGGGCGAAACACCGCCAAATCGTCTTTTCCGTCTCCGTCAAAATCGCCTGCCTGCGGTATATCTTCGGTCAACCCAAAAGGAGTAGCCGATAGAGTGCTATCGGAACTGAGGAGTTGATACCAGAGCCCGGTAGCGGGCCTGAAAACTGAGATGTCTGCCTTGCCGTCGCCGTCAAAGTCTCCCGGCGTGGGAATATCTTCCTCGATCCCGAAATGCAGGCCGGTAAAGCCCTCGGCGGAACGTTCGAGGTACCAATTGCCCTCGGACGGACGATACACCGACAGGTCCGTGCGGCCGTCACCGTCAAAGTCAGCACGAACACCGATGCCAGGAGTGTTTGTGGGTGTCGCCGTAGGCGTATTTGTCGGCGTAGCGGTTGGAGTATCAGTTGGCGTATCGGTCGGAGTGCTCGTGGGCGTGGCGGTGGGCGTATCAGTTGGCGTATGGGTTGGAGTGCTAGTCGGCGTGGCAGTAGGCGTATCTGTAGGAGTATCAGTCGGGGTCTCCGAGGCGGTCGCGGTCGGAGTGAATGTCGGCGTAGCTGTCGGCGTCGGTGTGGGATCGCCAGCGCATGTATACGCACCCACCACTCTCACGGTATCGACGTACCATCCGACCCGAGGGGTATTGTCGTCGGCACCGAACCTGAAGCGCAATTGAACGATCCGCCCGTTTGCAGCAGCGGGAAGACGAGCTATCGTAGTCAGGAAATTTACCGAGTTGCCGGTCCATGCCGGACGGCCTCCCAAAGGGTTATTTACTCCGTTCGTTCCAAGACTGCCGTTATAACCGTTTTGAAGAAACACGCCTCCGGCCGTCAGAATGTCTTCAAATGGGCCGCCGCCAATGCTGATCTCCAGCACTCCGCCGTCCCAGCCGGCTTCGGTATTGTAGTAGTTGCGAAATGATACCGTAGCGGCCGCGGCATCTATCGATATGGCCGGTGACGTCAAATTTGTCCCACCGCCCGTGGTGGCCGGGGCCCGCGCAAATGCAGCATTAGGCGGCGTGTCCGACCTATCATTAGCCGTAACAAAATTGATGCCGTTGCTAACACGTTCAGCAATCCAACTTACCGGGATCGCAGGCGGCGTTACCCCATCAAAGTCTTCTGATAAGGTTGTGACCGGAACACCCGCCGCAAAGGTCCGTACAAAGCTCACAGTACCGAGACTGCTGTTTACGCTAAAGGTGAGAGTGACCACAGAGCCGCACACGGTTTCTGCGGGTATCGTAAAACTTACCTCTCGCGTCACAGTCTGACCATTTGCGATCAGCCCGTAACTTGCCGAATTGCTGCCGTTCAACTGCAGCGTCGTGCCCTGTGCGGCTCGACCGGTCGAGTTCGTTAGCGGAATGGTGATCGTCACCGTTTCACCCGGTTCAGGATAACCATTGCCTCTGGTCCGCTCGGTGATAGTTATGTCGGGTGATTGCGTGAGGTTTGGCAGATCGAAGGCTTCGGTGACGCGCGTGCTGCCATTGCCGCTGCCTATTACCTGAATGCTCGCGCTGGCACCTATACCTCTGATGGCAAATCCCGCCCAGATGTCGGTTACATCGGCCGCTGCCTCATCGGCATCTGACTGTGCCTCGGCGGCGGCGACTATTGCATCGCGTTCACTTAGAAAAGTCGGGGCCAGAGGAGCTAGCTTCATACCATCGGTTACCAGCTGAAGGGCCTTTTGGTTGCCGGCCGCCCAACCAAGACGCTGGATCATCTTTGCGCGCACCTCCCAGAGTGCGCTGCACCAGACCTCTCCCATGTTATGAACCTGATCGGCGATGGCTGATCCAAAGGGACCCCGAGGAAAAGCACCGTCACTAATATTGAATTGAGTCGCGTCGATGTCCGCAAATGTGAGCGGGTCGTGCGGCCGGTTGTTTGGCCCGCCTATAGATGCCATAACTGCCGTGGGAAACCGCCGAAGGCCGTAATAATTGTTATCGACAAAGTTGGCAAACCCTAAATAGGTGTCGTAGCTCCCTATGGTGTAGATACCTGTGATCGGGTCTGACGGTTCCGAGAGCAGGCAATGGGCGTAAAAGTCCGACCAGCCCTCGCCCAGTCCCTTCGACATATTGGTCGTAAGCCCCAGGCTGTTACCATGCAGGCGATTCGAAAGGCCATGCGTATGCTCGTGTATCACTACATGGGCATCGAGGTTACCGTCGATATCCGGCGTAGGCCCACTCCAGATATACATCTGCATACGTGGACGCATGCCGTCTGCGGGAGTCGTGAAATTGGCGTTGTCGGTACCTGACGAGTCCTGACCCTCTCCGCGGACCCGGTCAAAGGCTTCTCCGCCGCGTCCGAAATTATCATCCTGAAAGTTGCCTGCCTGCTCGTTAAAACCGAGCAGGTACAGCTCGTCGTGGAACCAGTTGCAGATATAAAAAAGCTGGGTCACCGTACCCTGTTGATATGAGCTGCCTGGATAGGTTTGCGTTTCGGGGACCGGGGCATCGCCGCTGTTCGTGTTCGGGTCGAACGGCGAGTAGTTATAGACGAACATCCGGTTTTGGCTAAAGGCCTCACTGGTCTGATCTATGCCGTCATTCACGTCGCGATCCAGCCCTGCCTGCACGTTGTTGCCGTCGGTTTGTATCCTGCCGTTGGTGATCCAGCCTTTATTGTTGAACTGAAAGGGGGGCTCATTACCCACCCGCGTAATGATGGCGCGTTGGACCGGTGCCCCCTGCATCCCATTCGGCAGCAGTGGGCCGGGAGTAAACGGGAAGGGGTTTTCCGCTACGTTTATCATCGCATTTGGATTGGTATAAACGCTGTATGTCGCCGCCTGGCTCTGGTCGTCGGTTATGTTCTTACGCCACAGGAACGTGCCGTCGCGGGCATCGACGACAGTATAATAGGCATTAACAGGCTGCCAGATCAGTACACGCCACGCTGGAACGGCCACGCCTGGTTCGGTGGGAAAATACATCTTTTCAGCCGTGGTCGCCGAGTCGCCGGTGCCGAACACGGTCCTTATAGGCGTAGAAGCCCCCTGGTTTAGCCGGAGATCCAGCTTTGACTCGTTATTATGAATAGAACGCGCAGCTGCGTGCACCGCCTGCAGCGGATCGCCGAAATCTTTCGAGAGCGCAGAGTAATCGAGCCCCGGGGCAATGTTGTTGACGACACGAATGATCTCACCGCTTTTCGTAAATCCGGCTTTTATCTTGCCCCGAAAAACAGGGATGCCGTTGATGACCTGATCGAACTCGACGAAAGAGAGCTCGCCGTCAGGGTTCGTATAATCGGCTGCGACCTCGAGCTGATCTATCTGGGTTGCAGAGGAGCCTATGAGCCCGGCGTTCTCGTTCAGAAAGCCTTTTAGGATCTCAGTCCGTCGCTGATTGCTGGGCGGCGTTAGAAAGCTCCGGCTGAGTTTCATCTCGGGGCCGATCACCTCCGGTATACGGAGGTCGTCGTTGTATTCTATTTTTAAAGACCCGACCCTCTGACGTAACGCTTCTTCGCCGCTCACCATGGCATCCCGGAGGTCGGCAACATAAGCAGCATTTGTGCCCTGCAACATACGAAAAGCTGCTAGTTTATTGAGCGACCCCTTATCAGTCCGGATGTCGTAGTTTGGAAGCGCGGGATCATAACTTTCTGTTCGGGTCGCGAATGCAGCCGCTTTGAACTGGAAGGGGAGAACCAAGATCGCGGTGAGGACGGCTAGGGCGACCAGGCAGAGCAAGGTTCTGTAAAGCGCAAGAGAGTTTCGATCACCCGACATTCAGAGTTTTCCTATGGGTTCTATAACTGAGATGCAATATTTAACGGCCGGTTTTCGATATAGTTCTCTAAAAACACTAAAATCTAAATTTGAGCGATCTATCGGCCGTCTTGCACGATAAGCCAGGCGGTGCCGCCAAAAGCGGCGTGGTTCCTCTCAAGCCTGCGTTGAAGCGAACCTTTTTTGTAGCAGACGGGCGGGCCTAAGTCAAAATAAATGACCGTACTTACCGCGACAGCAGACAATAATACACTGATCGAAAGGGTGTTTGGCCCCGGCGGTCTCGTGTCGCAATTTCACGACAACTATGAGTATCGCGACGGGCAGGTCAAGATGGCGGATGCCATCAGCCGTGCCTTCGCCGAAAGGAGGCACGCCATCATAGAAGCGGGCACCGGAACGGGCAAGACCCTTGCGTATCTGGCGCCTGCCATCGCCCAGGCGCTAACCGCAAAAAAAAGGATCATAATCTCGACCGGCACCAAAAACCTGCAGGAGCAATTGATGGACAAGGACATACCGTTCCTCAAACGTATCCTGCCGCAAAAGTTCAGGGCGGCCTATATGAAAGGCCGTTCAAATTACGCCTGCCTTTATCGTCTCAACAGAAATGACGATCAGCCGATACTCAGCGGCATAGCCGAGATCGACCATTTCAAAGCGGTACGCGAATGGGGGCGGGACACAGCCACGGGTGACCGCGCGGAGTTGACCTATTTGCCTGAGAACCTTCCGTTTTGGAACCGCGTCAGCGCCAAGAGCGACACTTGCATAGGGCAGAAATGTCCCAGCTTTGAGCCGTGCTTTATAACAAAGATGCGAGTGGGGGCAGAGGCGGCGGACATAATAGTCGTCAACCATCATCTCTTTTTCGCCGATCTGAACGTACGCGACAACCAGTTCGGCAAGGTTATACCGGACTATGCCGCGGTCATTTTCGACGAGGCCCACCTGATAGAGGACATCGCGGCGGACTATTTCGGCTTTCAGGTTTCAAATTTTCGTATAGACGAACTCATACGGGACGCCGGGGACCTGCCGATAACGGATGCCATTGCGGCAGCGGCGATAACGAAAACCTGCGCCCGCATAGCTGGGTTTTCTGACCAGTTTTGGACCAGATTCTCACAGGCCCGCGGATCTGAGGGGCGCTTTCCGTTGATGCCCGGCGCATTTTACAGTCGCACAACTGACGGCGATCAGCATCCGACCGCGTTGGGTGAAGCTTACCAGGCACTGGACACGGCACTTGCCCGGCTCGAGACCGAGGTCGATGTTTATTCAGACAAGCTGCCCGAGGCCGAGAGCGTCGTCAGGCGGCTTCGCCAGACGCGGTTCGACCTGGCATTTATCACTAAACAGGCTGATAAGAACTTTGTTTATTGGCTCGAGCGGCGCGGTCGCGGCGTCTTTTTGCAATCTTCTCCGGTCGACGTCTCGCAGCTGCTAAAGGAAAAGCTTTTCGAAAAGGTGGATACGTGTATCCTGACCTCGGCCACATTGTCTGCGAACGGCAGTTTCAATTTTATTCGCGACCGGTTAGGGCTAAACATGGCTGGAACGAGCACGCTCGTCGCTCCGTCTTCGTTCGACTATGAACAGCAGGCGGTCCTGTATCTGCCGGAGGGCATGCCGGACCCGCGTTCGCCTGATTTTACTCGTACGGCGGCAGCCGAGATCGTGAAAATACTGCACCTTACACAAGGACACGCATTTGTCCTGTGCACCAGCAACTCATCGATGGCGGCTCTTTACGAACTGGTCTCGTCGCGCATAAATTACCCTTGCTTTTTACAGGGGACAATGTCTAAGACCGGACTGTTGGAAAAGTTTCGAGAGACTCCTAATGCGGTGCTGTTTGCAACATCGAGCTTTTGGCAGGGTGTCGATGTGAGAGGTGAGCAGCTGTCGTGCGTGATCATCGATAAGCTGCCGTTCGCCGTGCCGTCAGACCCTGTGGTTGCGGCCCGGTCGAAATTTATCGACGATAACGGCGGCCGCTCCTTTTTCGAATACAGCGTTCCCCAGGCGATCATCTCGCTCAAACAGGGGATCGGCCGACTCATCCGCAGCAACACCGACCGTGGTGTTATCGCGATCCTGGACCCGCGTTTGCGCAGTAAAGGTTATGGCCGCGACTTTCTGAATTCACTTCCACGGATGCGGATAACAGGGGACCTAAACGACGTTGCGGAAATATTCGGAGCGGTCGGGCAGTCCGAGATATAATCACCAAATGCCGGGTTTTTACGAGGTCACGATCGAACGCAATTTCTCCTCAGCCCACCAACTGCGGGGCTATAAGGGGAAGTGCGAAAACCTGCATGGTCATAACTACAAGATCGAGATATATGCCCGGGGCGAGGAGTTGAACAATATCGGCCTGCTGATAGATTTTGGCGATCTGAAATTTGCGGCCGACGAGATCGTGAAATACCTCGATCATCGAAACATAAACGAACTGCCGCCCTTCGACGAGGAACTAAATCCGTCGGCCGAGAACCTCGCCCGCTATTGCCTTGAATACCTCAACACCCGCGTGGCCGATGAAAGAGTAAAGGTCTACAAGGTGCGGTGCTTTGAAACGCCGACCAGCGTCGCTACGTATCAGGTTGAGTAACCATAGACATGCTGCAAGAAAAAATCGAAAGGAACAGATTTGCGTTTCCGCTGCTTGTAGTCGCTGTCTGGACAGCTTTCGGATTGTTCTTCGGAACTCAGAACTACGTCCGCGATATATATTCCGGCGGTAAGGCGAGCTTGCCGGGCTATCTTATGGGATGGCTGCTATGCGGCTATTCATGGGGCATCCTAACCGTTCCGATATTAAGATTTGAAAGGCGTTTTTCGTTCCTAAGGACCGGCATATCTCGCTTTCTACTCATTCACCTGCCGTCCGCGGCAATCTTCGCGGCCGTCCAGCTCGCCCTCTACACCGGAATAGCGTCCGTTCTGTCTCTTATCTCCGGGTCAGAAAACCGGTCATTCGCCGAACTCTACACCCGATTGTTCGTGAGAGAGTTCCAGTCCAGTTATCTCGTGTACTTGGCTATTATGGCGACGGTGACGATATACCATCGTTTGGCCGGCACTCAGAAAACAGAGCTCCTGTCGAATAAACCCGAAACTGCGAACGGCCACATCAACCGTGGTACCTACCTTAAGCGAATACCCGTAAAACAGAACGGGCGAATAATACTTATCGATGCAGCAGAGATCGATTGGATCGAATCTTACGGCAACTATCTATTCCTGCATGCCGGTGACAGGCGGCACCTAGTACGCGAAACAATGTCAGCAATGGAACATCGTCTGGACCCGGAGCGGTTTATCCGGATCAGGCGTTCCGCGATCATCAGCACTGACCGGATCGAAGAGCTGCGGCCTATCCAGAATGGAGAATACCAGGTTGTTCTAAAGGGTGGCCGGCGGTTGGTCTCCACTCGACGGTTTAGAAAAAATCTCGAGACGTTCATCAGATCATAGACGTACACCCGTTTTCCACCGTATTTCACAAAAATCTGTTCATTGGTCACAAACAGTGCGCGCATCGCATGTTTGTCTGCTATAACTGCTCTCAAGGAAGCCCCCAAATGTCTCGAACTCCCAGATAGCGAACCGAACGCGAAGAACATTGTAAACGGGGTGAACGAGAGGTAGTAATGAAAAATACAATTCTGCTGATGATCATTGTTTTGGCGGGGGGCGTT
>JADMIO011814741.1_pt1 | contig 26716 bp, 20 predicted proteins | sample 8958161 | NCBI WGS metagenome assembly JADMIO01 (sample SAMN16585339, study PRJNA669376) | soil metagenome | isolation source: Crop rotation soil | place: USA: Cullars Rotation, Alabama | collected 2011 | reverse complement strand
CTTTCCCCCTTGCTCCCGGGAGCCATCCCACGCCGGCGAATATGCCCGACGCCGAGCGCAAACAATCGTTTCGCCGGCATCAAACGAAAATGTTCCGCGCCCGTTTGCTTCGCCAGAAATTCGCAATGCTTCGTCATTGAAAAACCCTGTGGCACTTTCAACGTGGTCCAGAGCTTGTAATGGGATCCGGGCGAAACGGCGTCGGTGGATCGCGTCACGACGTGGCCGGAAAACGGGTCCTGCTCGAACATGTAATTGAAAGCGGAATCGAGCTTCTCCTGCGGCACCTGCCAGGCCACGAGCGAACCCTGGGCAAGATTGGTCGCGAGCAACGTCTGGCGAACCCGGCGGATCGTGCCCGCTTCGAGCATGGCTTTGATACGCTCCATCACCATCGATTGTTCGACGCCGGATTGCCGGGCGATTTCGCCGAGGGGATCGCGTTGGAAGCCCTGAATCTTATCCTCCGAAACGGCGAGAATCTGCGCGTTGATCGGATCGCTGATTTCGAAAGGGACGGTCGATAAATTCATTCTCCTGAGAATAACATGAACAAATGAGGAATTGGCCAACAAATTTTCAAGGGCAGAAGTAGCGTCAGGCATCCTGCCTGCCGTAGAGGGCCGTGCGTCCCGCCGCCCGGACCAGGCGTTGAATTTGGATAAACTGAAGATAACAGGAGTTGTCACACCCCTTCCGCCGGGTCTCGAAGCACCGGCTCTATCGCAGCCAGGATGGCCGCCGCTACGTCATTCAAGACCACTTTATATTTTTTTCGCTGAACGAACTTGTCCCCGTGATGAACTCGCTGGACACCTGCAGCAACCAAATCTAACGTCGCCCATCAGTGCATCAATTCATGATGCCCATTTTAACACATCCGCATGAATGCCCGCCTTTCCATCCGCCGCGCCACCGAGAAAGACGCTGACTCCATTGCCCGATTGTCGGAGACATTGGGATACAGTGCGGTTGCAGCAGAGATACGTCGCCGTTTGCGAACTATTCTTACGTCGAAGGCTGATCTGATTATCGTGGCGGAAGATTCGGGCGGTGCGGTCGTGGGATGGTTGCAAGCCCATGCCGCTCACATCATCGAGTCCGGTTTTCGTGTCGAGATTACCGGGCTGGTCGTTTCCCCGGAAGCGCGACGGGGCGGCGTGGGGCGCGCATTGGTGACGAAGGCGGAACAATGGACCAGAAGCGTGTCGGCCAAAGTCATCGTGGTGCGAAGCAACGTGCAGAGGGTGGAGAGCCATGCCTTCTATCCGGCGTTGGGTTATAATCAGACAAAGACTCAGACGGTTTACCGGAAGACATTAACCAAGGCGGCTGACAAATCACGGGCTGGCACGAAACGACCGTGACGTGAGGCCATGGAGGTTTTAGGGAATTTCAAGACCGCTTGTTCACAAGTAATTACTGGCTGCTACGGCCAAGCGCATTGATCTGACTCGCCGCGTAACCAGCCCCAAAGCCGTTATCGATGTTCACGACGGTCACGCCGCTGCCGCAACTATTCAACATGCCAAGCAGCGCGGCCAATCCGCCAAAGCTCGCGCCGTAACCAATGCTGGTGGGCACCGCAATGACCGGCTTCGACACCAATCCCGCCACGACGCTCGGCAATGCGCCTTCCATTCCGGCTACGACAACGATGACGTTCGCGCTTTGAAAGATTTCCAGCTTCGACAAAATCCGATGCAACCCGGCTACACCTACGTCGCGAACCCGTTCCACGGTGTTTCCCATGATTTCGGCTGTGACCGCCGCTTCTTCCGCCACGGGAAGGTCACTGGTTCCGGCGCAAGCAATCACGATTTTCCCGGGACGTTTTGCCAACGGTTCTTTCTCAATGGTGAGGCAACGCGCCATTTCGTGATGAATGGCGAGTTTATATTTTTTGCGAAGGGCCCTGGCGTGATCAGCCGTGATGCGCGTGATCAGAACCCTTTTCTCATGTGAAAGAATTTGTCCGGCAATTTTGACCACCTGCTCCGGCGTCTTGCCTGATCCGAAAATCACTTCGGGAAAATCTTTACGCAGCGAGCGATGCAGATCGACCTGCGCGAAATCCAGGTCCGCGACCGGCGGCGCCTGAAAGGCGTGCAAAACCTTTTCGCTGCTGATCTTTCCAGCGCGAAATTTTTCCAACAATGCAATGGCTTCCGTCGTCGTCACAAGCAGGAGAATGGCAATCCGATCAAAACTTTAAAACCTCAAACTGAAGAGTACTGGCGGCATCAAATGTGAGTGCGCGCCGGACCACGGGCGTCTTGTCCGCAGCACTTCCGCATGTCGAAACGCATTGAACACAATCATTCTCTCTCTGATCTCTGCCACAGCGGACGAGACGTCCGCGGTCCTGTTACCTTAATGATGGTGATGATGCGGAAAGAGCCGGTTCCGGTTCTGGACCAGATACCAGACGATCCAGATGTTGATCACAAGCACCGCAAACACCAGCCACGAGAAACCGAGCATCAGCTTGTAAATCTCGTACGGGATCAGCAGCGCCGATTCGCCCGCCACCAACCAGCCGACCCAACGCAAACGAAAGATCAATCCCACTCCTTCGACCAATGAAAGCAGCCCATAGAGCAGCGTTCCCGAAGCCAGCCAGCGGATGTTGCCGGGAGTGATCGTTGCTATTTTGTCTTCCAGCTTGGAGAAGATTTCTTTTTCCGGATCAAGATTCATCCAGCGAATGAGCTTCTCGAATTCCGCCGGCAAATCCTGATTCATCAGCTTGAACACGCCGAAAGCCAACAGGACAAACAACAGCCCTTTGCCAAGCTTGATGGCAATGATCAGGTAAAGCGTCGGGGCACGCTGTTTGACCTTTTCGGTTTCGGCCATTACCGGATTTTCCCCAGCAACAATGGCAACAGGTCAGAGATTTTTACTCTCTCCTGCTTCGACGTATCGCGATCGCGCAGGGTCACGGTGTCCAACAGTTCCGGACCTTTTTCGCCGAGCGTATCGAAATCAATGGTCACACCGAACGGCGTGCCTGCTTCGTCCTGGCGCGCATAACGTTTCCCCATCGAACCGCCGTCGTCGTAGAAAACGTTCATGTGCGGACGCAACAGATCACGCACTTCAAGCGCCCTCTTTACGAGTTCCGGCTTGTTCTTCAACAACGGAAATACGCCGACTTTGAACGGCGCGACGCGCGGATGAAACTTCATGATGACACGGGTCTCGCTCTTGCCTTTTTCATCGGTCGAAGTGACTTCGCTGTAGGCATTGCTGATCAGCGCGAGGATCAATCGATCGACCCCGGCGGAAGGTTCGATGACGTGCGGAATATATTGTCCCTTCGCCAGACCTTCGGCGTCTTCCTTTGCGTCTTTCTCCAGTTTTTCCACCGGCACATCGCTCTTGTTGACCTTGGTCAGGTATTTGAGGCGCGCATTGTAGTAGCGATCCGAAAGCTCCTGCTTCTTCGCGTCGTCGAGCTTGGCCCACGCGACGCGGAGTTCGTCGTCAAACACGCCCATCGGCTTGCCGGAAAAACGTTCGTGCTGGCTGAGATCGAAATCGCTGCGGGCGGCAATGCCTTCCAATTCGTCGCCGAGGACGTTGCCCTGCTCGTCGCGTTTGCTGAAAGGGAACTTGAACAAAATATCAACACAGGCGCGGGCGTAATGCGCGAGTTCTTCCGGCGTCTGTCGATGGAAGCCAAGCGTCTCGCGGGACAAACCTATATTTTCATAGAAGCGCACGCGTTCTTCGACCCAGTAAGTGTGCCAGGCTTTCCAGCCCCAGTTCGGCTGCGGTTCGCCGGGATGTTTGGTTTCGTCCACCACCGCGACACTGCCGCTGATAGCTTCCACGACTTCATCGGGCTTGATGAAGAACTCCAGTTCCATCTGCTCAAATTCACGCGAGCGGAATGTAAAATTGCGCGGCGTGACTTCGTTGCGAAATGCTTTGCCGACCTGACAGACACCAAATGGAACTTTCTGCCGCGACGTTTCGAGCACGTTCTTGAACTGCGCGAAAATAGCCTGCGCCGTTTCCGGACGGAGATAAGCAATGCCTTCTTCGCTTTCAACCGGCCCGACGTAGGTTTTGAACATCAGGTTGAAGGGGCGCGGTTCGGTGAGCAGCGATCCGTTTTCGGGATTGTAGCGTGTGGAGTTTTCCACCTTCTCCGTGCGTTCACCCAACAGTTCCACATTCTGAAGACCACGTAGCTGGTAAAATTGTGAAGCGGTCTTGCGCGCACTTTCCGGCGGCTTTCCGGCTGGAAGCAATACGGCGTAAGGCTCGACAATTTCCTTACCGGATGCTGAATCCTTTGCTCCTGTATAATGGTAGGCGTTGCCCGATTGCGCATCGATCTGATCGGCACGAAACCGTTTCTTCGTCAGCAGACAATCACACATCGGATCGCAGAACGTATCGACATGCCCGCTCGCTCTCCAAATTTGCGGGTGCATGATGATCGTCGCTTCCAGGCCGGCGACATCTTCGCGCTGACGGGTCATCGTGGTCCACCAAAGTTCTTTGACGTTGCGTTTCAGTTCCGCGCCGAGCGGGCCGTAATCCCAAAAGCCGTTGATGCCCCCGTAGATTTCCGACGACTGAAAAACAAATCCGCGCCGTTTGCACAGCGAAACGATCTTCTCCATCAATTCATTAACTTTGGGTTCGGCCATAAGGTCGGGCAGTTTTCTTGAAGGGAAGTATGATGTCAAGGAAGGCAACAGCCGGTAACGGTACCTTCAGGGAGGGAAACGAAGGTTCGCCACCGGGAACGCAGCGTTTTGATTTCGCAGGAAACGGCAGGGTCATACGACCAGGCATCACGATTCTTCCCTTGCGCTCGGTGTGACCCAAAGCGGTGTCGACGCACTTACGCCTGCGGAAGGGTATTATTAACTCCTGTAACTCTATCCCGAACAGAATCGATGTCCGGGCGAACCGGATCGACTGTCCGCTGCATTGCCGCACGACCCTGACGGGTTGCCGGACTGCTCCGCCAAACTTCCGCGATGCTCCGCCGGGTTGCCGGGATACCTTCGACGTACTTCCGGCATGCTCCGCCATGTTGCCGGAGTACTCCGCCGGATTGCCGGAGGTCTCCGCCAAGTTTCCCGAGTGCTCCGCCGTGTTGCCGCGATACTCCGCCGTGTTGCCGAGGTGCCTTCGACGTACTGCCGGGGTGCCCCGCCAGGTTTCCCACGTGCTCCGCAACCTTATTCCACGGCCTCCATCTCGTCAGATGATCGATTCTGTCCAAAATCCATCGTTTCCAGTCCGTGATGGGGGTTGATCCGGTAGGAATTCGGTCTGTTCCGGTCCAAAATGAACCCGGTTCTGCATCGGACAAGGCGTGGAAAGTGCAAAAACTTTGACAGAAAGGCCAGAATGAAAGGGATGCGGTTGGAAAGGATCTCCGTCATCCTGTCCATCCTGTCTAAATTCTTCCTTTCCATGTCCGCGGAGAGGGAATTTTGTCATGCAGGTGGGATTAATGATTAACCAACCTCGCGTTCCAGCGTGGAAAGCTTCAGATCTGGTGTCGGATAGGGTCACCGGAATACAGGAACGCACTTATATATGCGCAATTTCTTCCGGCAGGGCCTCTTTGGGGGACGCAGGGCGACCTGAAAATAAAACGTTCGATACTTCCATTGATTCTTCTTATTTCCGGAACAATCCATTGGACGGGAGAAGACGACGAACGAAACAACTCCTTCACAACTCCGCCAGAAAACTTCAAAGCGCAGAGGTCTCCGTTTCATCCCGTTCATCCCTCTGCTGAAAACTTTTCATCGTCGAGGCAATATTCGGCGAGATGCCTAGTATCGTCTGAGCGAAACACCTGTAGCGTCAGAAGGAACAAACTGGTGTGCAGGCTAACGCACGTGACATTTCAAGAAAAAAAGTTGATTTCCGTTGAGCGATTTACATAAAGTGTCTTCCGCTGTTCGCCCAAACCAGACTGAATTATTACTTTGATGAAAATGTTAACTTCGAAACGCAGTGCTTTTACCCTGATCGAACTTCTGGTCGTGATCGCGATTATTGCGATTCTGGCGGGGATGCTTTTGCCCGCGCTCGGCAAAGCAAAAGCGAGGGCGAGTCAAAGCGCCTGCATGAATAATCTCAAGCAATTGGGCTTGGGGATCGTTATGTTTGCCGGCGATAACCAAGGCAAATTGTCGGGGGATAAAAGTTATGTCGGCAACAATCTCAATTGGCTTTATGGCCCTTATGTTGCCTCACTGCAAAGCTTCCGCTGCCCAACTACGGTTAGAAAATTCACTGCCACTCTTCCTCCTGCCCCGGATTATGGCATTCGCATGGATTATTTCGAAGGTACCACCGTCAATCCATACACAGGCAAACGAGAATTATTGGATTTAATCATTCAAACAGCGGGAAGCTATCCTGACGGGACACCTAGACCTGCCGGCAGCTCCACTCTCTATGACAAGACCAAACCCGGCATGAGTTACGAACAGTATGGCTGGTGGGGTAAGAATTCATCCACAGCAACCCCACCAGTAGAAGTGCTGAAAACCGAATCCAGCGTGTCTTCACATGTTATAAAAAATTGCGTGAGTCTTGGAATGTCGGGATCTCGTCCTGGTGCTTCCGCGACCCTTTTGCTGAGAGATGGGGACGACGGAGTCTCAGGTGGTATTAACGATTATCCTGATGAGGGAGATAATCACGGCAAAGATGGCAATAACTTTGTATGGGCGGACGGTCATTCAGGATGGGTTAAAAAGAAACAATACCGAAAAGCTTATTGCCTGGGCGTCGATGACGATGCGCTATCCACCTGGCCTGCGCCATCAGCAGATTAGCCGTAACGGGAACGAAACTGTTTCACCATTGATTATCCTGCTATGATTTCCTTGAAATTGGCTTTTTCCTGGTTGGTTTCTTTGTCGCTGTTTCTTTTTCTCACTGGCTGTGGCGGCCAAAAGGACTCGGAAGCCCTTAATACAGATGCGAATGGTTACATCTGCCCTAAGTGCAAATTAAAGTTTTATACGGATCGTGCCGTGTCGGCGCAGGTTTGCCCCGATTGTAAAACCGTTGCCGCCACGACCGTAATGGGGTTTGTCTGTCCAAAGGATAAACACACAACCATTAGCACTGGAACCGAAACCGGAAAATCAATTACGGCTGTTTGCGAGAAGTGCAATGGAACAGTCGAGTCCATCCGACTGCCTAACACAAAGGAATTACAGGCTTGGGGTGCTGTAAAAAAAACTCAGCAAGAAGTTTCAAGATAGTTAGAGATTGGTTAGGGATTGGTCTTCCCTTGGGCAACACGTTGGGAAAAATATATTGATTTGCATTACGTGATTTCCGTACAGTGTCTCGCTTGTTCGCTTCAAACGCTAACGCCCGAAAGTTTATGAAAAACAAAGTCAAAAAAATCCTATTCTTCTTAACGCTCATTACCGCTTTGCTTCCTGCAACCCATACTGGCTACGGGCAGCTTTTCTCGGACAATTTCGATGTTAATAGTGCGACCAGGTGGACAAATTATTTTGGATCAACGACGAACATCACCGATTATACCGCCCAGTTTGCTTTCGATTACGGAACGAATGTCTTTGTTCGTAATGGTGTGACCAACACCATCCCAGCTGCGCCCAATTCTTCGGGAACAACCAAGGGATTGAAAATTACCGTTAACAAAAATGATGCCGTTCTCGCTCCAGCGGTTGTATCTCTCTATCCTACAAACAAGACTTTCAGTGGCGATTACTCTCTGAAATTCGACCTGTGGATGAATTACAACGGCGGTCCCTATGGTGGAGCTGATTCCACAGAACAAGCCAGCTTCGGATTAAATCATTCCGGGACCGTTCCTGTAGGTCCGACCAACGTGATCCCTTCTCCCTCAGTCAGCGACGGTGTCTGGTTTATGGTTGCCGGTGAAGCTGGAACAGATCCTGATTATCGTGCTTTCGTAGGCAACGGCAGCGCCGCGGTGGACGCTGGCGCCAGTGTTTTTCCCGATCGAGATTTAAACAGCATTAATGAAACGGGCGCCACTTCATCCGACCCTGCCACCCACCCGCTGAAGTTAATTTTCCCTTCCCCACAGTTTGAGAGTGCGGGCGGTCCCGGAAAACAATGGGTTCAAGTTGAAGTGCGACAAGTTGGCGGCGTTGTGACCTGGTTGATGAACGGTTATCAAATTGCTGAGCACAACTTTGGTGCGGCTTTCGGCCAAACCGCTGGCAATATTATGCTCGGCTATATGGATCTGTTTTCGGGGCTTCCCAGTCCTAAAGAAGACGTTTATGTGATCTATGACAATGTGCGGGTAATCGCAAATCCCACCCCAATCGTGGTCGCGGTTGCGAACAATGGGGATGCCTCCGAGCCTTCCGCCAGCGGTTCTTTCCGGATTTCAAGAGCTGGCAGCACAGCCCAGGCATTAACGGTTAATTATCAAATTTTGAGCTCCGGCACTGCCCGTCCCGGCCTTGATTACAGCACCAATTCCCTCAGTGGTACGGCAGTAATTCCGATTGGTTCCGACTTTGTGGATGTGACCGTTAACCCGGTCAATGACAACTTTCAAGAGATCAATGAAACTGTAGTTCTTGCCCTTAAAAATGGAACCAATTACGACGTGGGTCCTTCCATGATTGCGACCCTTAACATCAGCGATGACGGCGATACACTCCCCTCAGTGAATGTGCAGGTAGCCCGTTCAGCCTACGAATTGAATCCATTACGAAGCGGGAAGTTCGAGCTCTATGTCTTTGCCCCGATAGCAACCAATTTTCCGATTAGCTTTACCCTGTCTGGAACCGCGACCAATGGAACGCATTATTCGACCATCGCTTCATCAGCAACCATCCTGGCTGGCCAAACCAATGTATTCGTTACCATTTCTCCCATTAACGACAATATTGTGAATACGGATCGGACCGTCAAACTCACTTTGGGAGATGGAGCGAACGCAACCCTTATCATCAAAAATGACGATTTACCTCCTGGAATCCAGTTATTCGCTGAAACGTTTGAAACGAATAATTTCCCCGGATGGATAACCAACAGAATTCCCTCCACTACCGACGCTTCGGTGAACTATTTCTTCGACTATAACACAGTCGGTATTCCACCAGCACCGCGCACAACGAATAACTCAACCCATGGTTTGCGTCTTCAGGTTAATATCCTCGCAGGTGTGAACGGAGCCATCAACGCTTTGCCCACGAACAATTTTTCAGGTGATTACCGCCTGAGTTTCGATATGTGGCAGAACTATTTTGGCCACCTTGGAAATGGAGGTGACGATACTGATGCAGGCGGCGCTGGATCCAGTTTCATGGCGGGTGCCGGCATCGGTACTTCCGGCACCGCTGGACAACGCCCCGGCGTGTTAACCACAGACAGCGTCTGGTTTGCCTGGATCGGTGACGCTACGTTTACGAGCGATTTCCGGGCTTATTCCACCGCCGTTACAGCGGACGCCACAGGCTATAGTGATGCCTCCGGGGTCTGGGCCGCAGGCGCCACTGCTGGTGCCCGTGATAATGCAAGTGCCTATTATCTTCCATTAGGCGGGGAAACTGCAGCCCCGGCAGCGCAACTTGCCTCCTTTCCTACGCAAACAGGAATAACTTCACTGGGCATCCCCTCCATGCAGTGGAGCGACGTTGTCATTACCAAACAAGGCAGTTCGATCACTTGGACTATCGATGGACTTCTGATTGCGACCGTGCCAACGAACGGATTGACGCTCGGAAGCGGCAAAGTTTTCTTTACCCATTCTGATCTCAATAACGGCGCTCTCAATCAGGCTATGAACTTTGCGTTATACGACAACATTCGGGTGGAAAGCCTTACGGTTGTCAGTTCTCCGACTCTAGTTATCGCACGTAGCGGCACCAACGTCACGTTGACCTGGACTGGCTCATTTACCTTGCAACAGGCATCCGCACTGACTGGATCTCCTTCTGACTGGTCGGATGTCGGGGGCGCAGTCAGCGGCCACACCGTGAGTGCCGTAAGCGGATTTAAGTTCTACCGCTTGCGTCAGTAGTTCTTGTTCCAGGATTCTTCAAAAGGCCGGGACCGTGTCCCGGCCTTTTTGTTTTGTTGGTTCTGCGTTTCGCATCCTTCTCTTGTGCATGCCGTATCAATCGCCTAGTTTTTCAGTCTTTCAGAAATGAATATTGGTCTCTTAACCCACGAACCTTTTTATCCTCCCAGTGGCGGCGGTTCTTCCGAAGCGCTTTATCTGGTCGAAGAAATGGTTCGGCGCGGCCATAGCGTGCATGTTTTTGCGCCTCAGACTGAGAGAGTTGCCGAGGTTGAACAACAGTTTGGCATTAAAATTCACCCGTTCACAACGTGGCGCATGGGCCGTTACACTCCCCTGCGTAACCTCAAATATCTGGCTTACCCCTTCTTTTTGGAACGTCTGGTTCAACAAACCGCAAAAAATATAAAGTTCGATCTGCTGATCTCTCAACATGCCATCGCTTGCGTCGCCGCCGGACGACTCCGCAAGTCGCTCGGTTGTGCGGTGGTCATGAACTTTCTCGATTACCTGACGGGATTTTTTGAAAGCTGGCCCAAGTATCTCGCCCCACCCGCTTTGGTCAGCATGTTGACTCGTTACGAACTTTCGCTTCCCAGAAAATATGAAGTCGAAGGGGTCTTTACCGTTTCCGATGAGTTAGCCGATCAATTCACGGGGGCTGGTTATCCCCCGAAACGCACACTGCCCATTTATTTTGGATACGATGCCAGCCTCTTCAAACCGACGTTTCAAACCTCGAAAAAACCACTGGTCGTCATGCACGGCTCATTTGACCATCATCATTTGGGAGACTTTGGCGCGAAAGTTCTTCTCCACGTTTCCAAAGAGCGTCCCGACGCAAAGTTCCGGTTTGTGGGTCAACGCACCGATGCCTTGCAATATGTTTTAGATCTTGTCCGACCGCACATTCCCGATTCGCAAATCGAATGCACCGGTTTTATTCCTTATGCCGAAGTGGCCAACCAAATTCATGATGCCACCGTTGGCATTGTGCCTTACGCAACTTCGACCGGTGCCCATTGCGCCATGGTAGCCAAGAATATCGAATATGCCGCGATGGGAATCCCGATTGTTTGCACACCTCTCCGGGGAGCAATGCGTTATTGGCGTGATGATCCCATCATCCGGTTTTCTGAAATGAATCCGAAAAGTTTCGGCGATACCGTCATCTCCTGGTTTGATGAACCGATCGAAAAACGTCATGCGTGGGGTCGCGCCGCCGGGGCCAGAGTCACAGCGGAACTGGATTGGCGACCGCTTTCACAACGGGCCGTGTACCGACTGGAAGAAATTCACCGTGAAAGAACGTTGGCAAACGGATAAAAACGGAGGCGGGAAATATTCCTCAGTAATTGACGGTCTTCTTCTCAACGCGTGTTCCAAAAAATATAAAGGCGCCTTTATATTTTTCGAACACCTCAAACATTCGCATCAAGACAATCACGGACCGTTTTGGCCAACATCGGCGGTTTGTAGGGCTTGGCGATGAAATTGACCCCTTCGGTGATTTTCTGCTTCTGGCTGAACAGATCGAGACTGTAGCCGCTCGTATAAACCACTTTTAAATTCGGGTTTTCATTTCTCAAATGCTCGGCCAGTTCGAGACCGGACATTCCTTCCGGCATCACCATGTCGGTCAGCAAGAGACAGATTTCCTCTTTGTGTTTACTCCAGACAACGAGCGCATCTTTTCCGTGGCAGGCTTCCAGAACCCGATACCCATAAAGCTGAAGAATCCCTCTGACCAGATTGCGCAAGGCCGGTTCGTCCTCCACCACGAGGATGGTTTCCTTGCCTCCAGCAGTTTTCGGCGCCGGCAAAGTTTCTTCGGTCAACGGGGTTCCTTTAGTGGTGGTCGGCAGAAATATCTTGAACGTGGTTCCAACCTGCAACTCGCTCCTTACCTGCACCCAGCCATGATGTTGCTTCACAATTCCATAAACGGTGGCGAGTCCAAGGCCTGTCCCCTTCCCCACTTCTTTGGTGGTGAAGAACGGCTCAAAAATACGATCCAAAGTTACCGCATCAATTCCGGTGCCCGTATCCGTCACCGTCAGGCAAATGAATTGTCCGGTTCGCGCCTCTGGATTTTGGGCCATATAACTGGCATCCACCCGAATGGAATCAGTAGTGATGATCAACTTACCGCCTTTAACCATCGCGTCTCGCGCATTCACCGCCAGGTTGATCAGAATCTGCTCGATCATTCCCGAGTCGGCGAAAATCGTGGGCAGATTCGGAGAATAATTGAAATGCAGGGAAATGCTTTCCCCCAACAATCGCTGCAACATCTTGCTCGTCGTTCCCACGACTTCATTCAAATCCAAGGCTTTCGGCTGCATCACCTGCTTGCGGCTGAAGGTCAGCAATTGCTTGGTCAAATTCGCGGCCCGTTCGGTCGCCATCGACATCTGGGTTAATGAGTCAGCCGTCACCACATCAATCTCAGGAACCGAAAGCAACATGCTGGTGTGTCCCTGGATGATCGTGAGGATATTATTGAAGTCATGCGCCACTCCGGCGGCAAGCTGACCCACGGCTTCCATTTTTTGTGAATGCCGCAACTGCTCTTCCAGATTCAGGCGATCGGTCACATCATAAATCGTGACTAAAATTGTGGATTCACCTCCAAAATCCATGGGTTGCACCGACAACAAGACTTTCCGTAATTTGCCCGATTTCGTCTTGAAATCGAAGCTCATGTCCCGCACGCCCTGGTTTTGAATTACCGCCTCCACCATTCGCTTTCGATCCTCGGGTTCAGGCCAAATCCCCAGTTCCAGCGACGTGTGCCCAACCATTTCTTCCCGACGGAATCCCATCAGGTGAACCATACTGTCATTCACGTCGAGATAGCGGCCATCTTTGAGCGCACTCAAAGTCATCGGCACCGGGCTGGAAAGGAAAGCCTGTGAGAACCGGCGCTCTGACTTTCGCAATCGGTCTTCCGCTTCAATTCGCTCTAAAGTGCCGAAGCCGAAATCGGCCAGCGTCTGCAAAATACTCAAACCCTCTTTCGTATAAGAATTGAAGGCATAGCTTTGAATTGAAAGTGCGCCAATCACTTTGGCTCCATTGCGAATGGGAACGTACATCAACGAAAGCGAGTGCCGGTTACGATCCCCAAACGCAGATAAATCCGACGCCTGATCCGCTTCAGCGACACGCAAAATCAACTCGGCTCCTTCCGCGATCAGTTTCTTGTCTCTCGCGGTCAGCGTGTCATCCTTCAAATAATCACGCGAAGTAACACGCTTGCCGTTGATCGTATCGGTGCAGAGAACCGGAATTACCTTCTGATGATCGGAAGTATAAAGCTGCAAATAAGCAGCATCCCACCCGAGAAGCTGATCGGCCACATCCATGATAATCTGAGCCGCTTCATCCCGGGTTCTCGCCTGGCTCAACCAAAAGCCTAAATTGGAAAATGCTGCATTGAGTGCTTCCGCCTCCTTGCGTTCCGCGATTTCCATTCTTAACCGCTCGTTCGCCAATGAAAGTTCCGCCGTTCGTTCCTGCACCCGGCCTTCCATTTCCGCATGTGCTTTTTGCAAGGCTTCCTCCACATGCTTCCGCCGCGTGATGTCCCGGACGTGCAACAACAAAGCCGGTTTGCCCTCGTAATCAATTCTAGCCGCGCGAATCGACACGGGCACGGAATGCCCGTCTGCCCGATACGACAAACCTTCCACTTCCGCGATCTCCCCTTTCGCCAGCTTCGGAAAATCAATGTCCACCTGGTCTCGCTTGTCGGGCGGAACCAGCTGGGCCACATGTTTTCCAACAATGGCTTCCCGTTCCAGTTCATGCAGGCGGCAACCAGCCAGATTCACATCGAGGACAATCCCGTTCAAATCCTCAACAAAAATGGCATCGCCGGAATTTTCAAAAAGATTGCGCAACATCCGCTCGCGTCGCTGCAATTCCTCCTCCGCCTTTTTCCGCGCCGTGATATCGCGAGTCACGCCAAAGGTTCCAACAATCTTTCCCGCTTCATCGCGAAACGGCATCTTGCTGGTCAGGCACCACCACTCATGTCCATTCAGCCAGAATTCGTGCTCTTCTTTTCCAAGAATCATCCTCCCGGTTTGAATAATTTTTTGCTCGTCCTCGAATGATTCCCGGGCCGCATTCTGGTCGATGTAATCGAAATCCGTTTTGCCTAACATTTGTGTCGGATCGCAATTTCCAAACTGATTGGCGAAGGCATTGTTAACCCGGGTAAAACGGCCACCCGCGTCTTTAAAATAAATATAATCCGGACTGCTATCCATCAACGAACGCAGCAAATGCTGTTCGTAGGCAACGGCCGCTTCCGTCCGTTTTCGTTCCTCAATCTCCTCATGCAACCGGGTATTGGATTGAAGCAACTCCAGGGTGCGATCTTTCACTCTTTCTTCCAGCTCATCGTGGGCCTGGCGCAACAATTCCTGCGTCCGGATTCTTTCCATTGCTCCCCCGCAATGATCAGCCAGTTTTTGCAGGACATCCACGTCGGCTTCGTCGTAGGCGTTCCGGTCGTAACTTTGAATGGAAAGCACACCCAGACTTTTCGATCCGTTACGGATGGGAACATACATCAATGAGGAAGACCGCCTGCCGGTATCGCCAAACGGGACAAAACCTTCCGCGCCTTCTTTTGCATCCTGACGAAGAATCAATTGAGGCCCCTCGCTCAAAACCTTTCTTATCATCGGACTGACTTCGATCCTGCTCGTGGCCACCTCCAGCCGTTCACCGTTGATCGTGTCGATATCGAGAACGGAATCGACCTTGTTCAAATCATCATCCAACAACCTCAAAGCGTAAGCGTGCCAGCCCAGTAATTCCTGCGCGGTTTCGGCGATAACCTTGGCCGCTTCCTTCGGCGTGGTGGCCGAGCTCAATTTATAGCCCAGGCTGGAAAAGGCGGTTTCTCTTTGGAGTTGTGCCTGAATCCGGGCGTTTTGCTCGCTATAATTGCGACGCAATCGTAAAACCCATTTAAGGCTGAAGAAACAAAGTAGGCCCAAAAACCCAAGTCGAATAAGCAAATCAACGCCGGTCACGCTGAAGAGTTCCTGGTTGAACCATTCCGGTATCATGAAATGTTGTTTAAGACCTCGGACAAGCTCCCCTCTTCATAGCAAAGCGGACGTCCAAATGAAATCTTTTTCCCCCAAGACAAACCGCTTGCATTCACTTCTCCATTCGCGCATTTATGACCGCGTTTTACGGGCAAAAATGTAAAGGCCTGTTCACATTTTTAAGACCTTTTGAACCTGGAATTTCATTTATAAACTGAATCATGCTGACTTCACACGAACTCTTCGGCTTCATGTCGCCACCACTGGCCAATCAAATCGTCGAACACGCGGCCGAATTCGACAAAGAACTCTATCGCGCCACGGTCAACGCTGTCGCAGAGGCGAGAAAATTGCGCCCGGTCTTTTTTGAACGCAAACCCCGTGCCGAACGCAATAAGGATATTATTGCCATGCTGACCAAACCTCGTCTCGATCTCGCGGCAGGAAACATGATTCGTGGCTGGCTGCTCCGAAAACACAAGACGATGCTCATTGATTATCTCGATGCGCTCGGGGTCGATCACAAAGATGGCGTGGTCGATGATTTGCCGCCCACCGTCGAAGACGCCAAACTCAAGCAAGCCGTGGACAAGTTACTTGGAAAGTATCCTTCGGAAGAAGTCGCGGTTTACCTTAACGCCTTTTACGCCATGAATGATGTTTCCTGGCTGAATCTAAAAAATCTCCTGCAGGAAGACTCCCGGCTTCAATTCGGCAGTTAATCCGAAAAAATATAAAGGCCGTTAGAGTCTCAGCTATTGCGGAGTGCGGGCCTGAATCGACATAAATGTTGCACTCCTGAGTGCGCCGTTCGCGCCGATTGAACGCACCATCGCCTGCGATCTTGAATCTGATGTTGGCGGTCAAAATAAACGGTCACTATTCACCTTTTCATCGTGCCTGTGGCAGAGCACAGGGTTTGATCCGGGATTTTGAGTCCGAGAGAGACGACTCAGATGATTTGATCATCGTCCCAGCAGGTTGAACATAGTCACCAGTGAGTGGAAAGGAGGCGCCAGCTCGTTGGAGACAGGCACCAGACAACTATTTATGTCCGCCAGTTCGTGGGACAGGGTCACCAGTCCGATATTAAACCTCTCCAGAGGGTTTTTCCCAGTCACCAGAAGGTTTTCAAACTGCTCCAGAAGGTTTGGCTGACGCTCCAGACAACTATTTTGTCGCTCCAGACACTCTTTTTGCGATTTCTCTTACTCCTATTGCCGAAACTCTCGCTGTTTTTGCTATAAAAGTACTCTGGAGCGCAAAAATAGCCCGCGAACTGACGCAACCGGTGCTGTTATTGGAGATTCCTATTCTGTTATTCTGAAAATAGCCTGCGAACTGGCGAAATAGTCTTCTGGACGCCGAAAATAGTTCACGAATCCACAAAATATCCTTCCGGAGCTCCCTTTTGTTCTGAAAACCAGGCTTTCCCAGAGAGCGACCCGTCGTGCCAACGAGGAAGGGCGTGTTCCTGTTCCCCTCAATGGATGATTGCACTTACGGATGTGCCAGACCTGCCGAAAAACTTCTTTCACAAGACAACCGCTTTTGTATCGTAGCGCCTCTTTAAAGACGTATTCACATTTTTTCAAATCACATGGAACCAAAAGCTGACATCGCACTCATCGGATTGGCCGTCATGGGCCAGAACCTCATCCTCAACATGAACGACCACGGCTTCACCGTCGTCGCTTACAATCGCACGGTTTCCAAGGTCGATGAATTCCTCGCCAACGAAGCCAAAGGCACCAAGGTCATCGGCGCGCATTCCATCGAGGAGATGGTCAAGCTTTTGAAACGCCCACGCCGCGTCATGATGCTCGTCAAAGCCGGCAAACCGGTGGACGAATTCATCGAACAGATCATCCCGCACCTCGAACCCGGCGACATCATCATCGACGGCGGCAATTCCCTTTTCGGCGATACCGCTCGCCGCACGAAATATCTCGAATCAAAAGGTCTGCTCTACATCGGCACTGGTGTGAGCGGTGGTGAAGAAGGGGCGCGACGAGGCCCTTCGATCATGCCCGGCGGTTCTCCAAAAGCCTGGCCGCATGTGAAAGAAATTTTCCAGGCCGTTTCCGCAAAGGTGGAGGGTGGTGCGCCCTGCTGCGATTGGGTCGGAGAAGACGGCGCCGGTCACTACGTGAAAATGGTTCACAACGGCATCGAATACGGAGACATGCAGCTCATCTGCGAAGCTTACCAACTCATGCGCGATGGACTTGGCATGACCGCTGATGAAATTTCCGCTGTCTTCGCCGAATGGAACAAAGGCGATCTCGATTCCTATTTAGTCGAAATCACCCGCGACATCCTCGCGTTCAAAGACACCGATGGCTCCCCGCTCGTGGATAAAATCCTCGACGCCGCTGGCCAGAAAGGCACCGGCAAATGGACCGTCATCGATTCCGCTGAACTCGCGCAACCGGTCACGCTCATCGCCGAAGCCGTTTACGCTCGTTGCATTTCTTCCTTCAAAGAAGAACGCGTCGCTGCTGCGAAAAAATTAAAAGGGCCCAAGCCAAAGATTTCCGGCGATCGCGCCAAGTTCATCGAACAAATTCGCCAGGCGCTCTACGCCTCGAAGATCGTCAGCTACGCGCAGGGTTACATGCTGCTACGCGCAGCAGCCAAGCAATACGGCTGGAACCTCAACTACGGCGGTATCGCATTGATGTGGCGTGGCGGTTGCATCATCCGCAGCCGTTTCCTGGGCAAGATCAAGGAAGCCTACGACCTGAAGCCGAAGCTCACGAACCTGTTGCTCGATAACTTTTTCCGCAAAGCGATCAAAGATTCGCAACGTGGTTGGCGCAATGTTGTCGCGACGGCGGCGAAGAAAGGCATTCCGACGCCCGCCTTCTCGACCGCGCTCAGCTTTTACGATGGTTATCGCATGGAACGTCTGCCCGCGAACCTGCTCCAGGCCCAACGCGATTACTTCGGTGCACACACCTACGAACGCATCGACAAACCGCGCGGCGAATTCTTCCACACCAACTGGACCGGCCGAGGCGGAACGACGAGTTCGACGACGTATAATGCGTAAGAATTTGTAGGGCAGGCTTTCCAGCCTGCCGGTTCTGGCGACTTTCCAGTCGCCAGTTCCTTTGGAAAAAGTTACCGCTCGAAAACAAACACCAACACGGCACTGGAAAGTGCCTTGAACCGGCAGGCTGGAAAGCCTGCCCTACATGATTGCACCCCTTCGATGTTGGGACACCATCGCCCGCATGGGTAAGCCGAAACAATGCGCCATCGCCTCTGGTGGCGGGATTCCATCATCGCGACCATTTACCACACCTCAAACGGGAAGGCGGTTCCTATTTCGTTACCTTCCGGCTGGCTGGCTCACTTCCGCGTGAAGTGCTTTTACGACTCAAACAGGAACGCGAACAAATCATGGCGCAAGCTCTCGCGGCGAAGCGTCCACTCACTTGGCGTGAACAGGAGGAATTGTTTCGCTGGTATTCAAGCCGTGTTGACGCCTATCTCGACGCCGGACATGGCGACTGCTGGTTGCGTCGGCCAGAAATTGCTCAATGCGTGGCTGACGCCATACGTTTTCATGCGGGACAACGATTTGATCTTTTGGCTTGGGTTGTAATGCCCAACCACGTTCATGTGGTCGTACGACCGTTACCGGGTTGGACCTTAAGTAAAGTTCTTCAAGGTTGGAAAGGTTACACCGCGTCCGCAGCCAATAAGTTGCTCCATCGCAAAGGAACATTCTGGCAATCCGAATCTTTCGATCATCTTATCCGCAACGACGAAGATCTTCATCGTTGCTGTCATTACACCACAATGAATCCGGTGAATGCTGGTTTCTGCGAAAGTCTCGAAGCTTGGCCGTGGAGCAGCCTGCACCGAAAACCGAAATAGGACAGTTGGGAGTAGGTTGGCGGTTTGTAGGGCAGGCTTTCTAGCCTGCCGGTTCACGACACTTTCCAGTGTCGTGTTCCTATTTTGCGGGATTGGTTTTCTCTTCCAAGGAACTGGCGACTGGAAAGTCGCCAGAACCGGCAGGCTGGAAAGCCTGCCACTACATGGCTTCGAGACTTATTGTATTGTCCAAAACCATGACCAATTCACATTTTCCAAACCTCTTCTCTGTCCGGCGCCCGTCATAGCTCGCGCCCTCATTTTGACGACGGGCTGGTAAATCCACTTACCTGCGTCCATTCCCCAAAACGCTTAGGCCAGTCGGTTGGGCACGGAACTTTCGCGGGACGCAAACCAAAACCGTGGCCGCCTTTGGCGTAGATGTGGGCTTCTGCGGAAACTTTCGCGGCTTGAAGTTGCAGCAACAAAATCAAACTCCCCTCGACCTTCGCGCCACCATCGTCGGCCGCGTGTGCGATAAACGTCGGCGGCATGTTGGCATCTACCGTGATGTCCGCGCGCAGCTTTGTCGGATCGTTCGCGTCTTGAATGCGCCACGGGTAAATCAACGCCAGAAAATCGGGCCGACACGAAACTTTATCCATCTCCCCTTTCGCTTCGTAGAGTCGATGCCCGTGATTGCTCGTCGCGATCAATGCCACCTGCCCGCCCGCGCTCACGCCGAGCAGACCAATGCGATCCGTCTTCAAACCAAACTCCACCGCGCGACTGCGCACGAGACTGACAGCGCGTTGAGTGTCGAGCACTGGTCCCGCCTGGGGTTCAGCAGCCTTCGCGGGCGACGTGCGGTATTTTAGAACGAAAACGGTGATACCGAGTTGATTCAGGTTCTCCGCGATTTCACTGCCTTCGAGATCCATGGCCAGCTTCGTAAAACCGCCGCCGGGACAAATAATGACACCCGTGCCGCACGCCTTGTCTTTGGACGCGGGAAAAACCTGCAGCGAAGGATCGGTCACACCTTCCAGCCGGATAATCTTCGCCGTGTTGGGGGAATTCGGCTGTTCGCGCTCCGGTGCGGTGTCATTGACTGCGCCCTGCACACCGTCAGGCCAGACTTTAATCGTTTGCGTCGGTTCAATCGCGCGGGCTGTCGTGGCCAGCAAAAACACACTCAAAGCCAGCGCGAAAAGGAACCGGGCCCGTTGGTAAAGATTGTAAGAGTTAATAGTCGCGAATTTGTCAAAGTGACCTTCAGAAAGCAATTGCCGTATCCAGTTTTCAGGGCCGATGCCGTTCACGATGCGAAGCGGTCGTGCAACGTCGCCTGGAAAGTAAATCAGTCCAGCCCGGCATTGGTCCGAATGGGGCTCAGATTTGATAAGCCGTTTCCTTTGGAGCGTGAGATTGGCACCCCACCGTCAATGCGAGGATCTCAAGCAAAATAAAGAACGAGCGGGCCGCTCCTTGATGAACGCGCGAATGAACGATTTAGTTTCGAGCCACACTTTTACGGCAGGAAGAAGGTCCGTGGAGCCGTGACTGCCGATCTTGCCGACATAAAGCGGTGAGCTGATTTAAAGAGAACGCGGCTGGTCGAGGACGACACAGCCGCGCTCCCTAAAGTTGTTCCGGAACTGTTGTCAGAATTAATCCACAGCGGGCGGCGCAACGTTTTCCAACGTCACCTTGCCGCTGCCGTTAACCAGATTTGTGCTCAAGAAGAAGCCGTAACCGTTGGTGTAGTCCTGCAACATGACTCCGCTCCACTTCAGCTTCATGCCCAGCTCATTAGTGAAGGTGCCATTGACGCTTCCTTTCTTGTTCGCGAGAGTCACGGTGAATTTGTGGTTATAAGAAGGGTCCACTGTGGTGTTTTTCGCGTTGATACCGAAGGTATTATTGGTCGTCAGGAAGAAAAGGTTGCTGAAATCACCGAGGCCGCCTTCGGACATTGTGGCCAGGAAGTTTGTGGTCGCGCCCGTATAGAGCGGAATGCCAGGCGCCTTCGGAATGTGAACCGAACTGATAACGTCGATGCCATCGACTGCGTCGTTGGTGAAACCGGAAGACCAATTGACATTTGTCCAGGCCGTTTTAATCCACGTCACTCCACCCAACGGCGCCAGATTCACATTGGAGGAAAGAAGCGGATCAACGTTGTTGGTTTGAAACTCCATAAAGCCGTGGAGCAGGCCGCGCTTGCGCTTGATCGGTTTGCCGGTGAAGACATTTGTGTCATTGGTGTCGGCATAGAGTTGAACCATTAACGGCCAGTAACCCTCTTTTGAAATCGTGGTCTTTTGTGAAATTTTTTGGCCATCTGCAGTCAGACCAGCGAGTTTGATGACGCCCATATTGTCCACCAGAACGCTCGCATGACTAAAGCCCGCAGGCCCCTCATTTGTGTCCGCAAAACCAGGCAATACCATGGTGTAGGCGTTGCTGTAGGTCGTGGATTGGTTCGTGGTGTTTTCCCACGTTTTACCCCAGACCAGCCGGTCAGCAATCAGTTCAGAACTCCACCCGTCATCGAAGTTGATCATGCCACCGAAAATCGATTCGGTTTCCTCTTCAAAATCCATGCCCAGAACCATCAGTAGATCTGCCTTGTTCAACTTCGCGAAACGGGGTACCTGGATGAAAGCGAAACCGTCGATATCGAACTTGCCACTGAAACCAACGGAATCGCCCTCGAGCAACAACTTGCCAGAGAAGCCGCGCTTTTCGGTCGTCTTCAATGTGATATAACCAGAGGCGTCATGGCGGGTTTCATCCCCTTCAGCAAAGAGTCCGTTATAAAGACCTTGATGCACACGGAACAGATTCGTCACGAAGTGGACCGTCATGACCATGTTCGATTCCATGACGTAATCCAGAGTGAAGGTTTGGTCGTACAGATAATCCAGCATAACACCATCCTCCGGGTATTCGTCTGAATATGCTGTGATGTTCGTGAAGATGTAACCATTGCTGATATCCGGGACGACGGTCAGCTTGTAACCACGACCCACGAGCAGAGGAAAACCGCCGCTGTTGGTGCCCATTTTCGGGCTCGCCGTGCTCTTGATGATGAAACTATTGGTCCCCGGGCCGGTCAGAGTTGGAATGGATTCAATCTGCAAGGTGAAAGGCGACCAGACATCGTAGAAGAACGTGATGTTTTGCGTGCTCGAATTCTGCCCGGAATAATCGGTCGAGAACAGGCTTAACGTGTTGGTGCCCGGCTTCACAGTCACCGCATTGGTCCAGTAAAAATACACCCCATAAGAACTGGTGATCGTCGCGGACTCATACGGTGCGTCGTTGAGCGAGTAGGAAACATTGGTCACCGCCACATCGTCGATAGCTTTACCACCGATCCAAAGCTCGTAGGGCACCGCGTTGGTCGGATAGGACTTTCCATTTCCGGGAACCACGGCCGTGACGGTCGGTTTCTTCACGTCGTTCAGCACTGTGAAAGGAGCCGCCGCACTGGTAACGCTGAAGGGGTTGTTGAAGACAACCACGGTGATGTTGTTGCTCCCCGGATTGTCCAGGTTGCCGTTGTCATAATAAGAATAGGGAATCGGGCTGATCGTCAGGCTGCTCCCGGTAGCGCCATCGATATCAGCGCCATTGATTTGCCATTGATAGAACAGAGGGCTACCGGTGGCGGTAACGCTGAAGGTGGCGGATTTTCCCACCGTCTTGTCCAGTTGCTTCGTGGGCTGTTTGGTAATCGTGATGGCCGTTCCCACAGGCGGCGTACCGGCTCCCGCGAACGAGGACCAAAGGACTAAAATGGAGAATGCGAAGACTCGGCTTCGCCGACCTAATGTTAAAATAGAATACATGAACCGGTGTTTGTAATGAAATACCGCAGGCTTGGGAACTCTTTAATTACAAACCCTTTGCATGCCCGATGAAATTTCGCCCTGCCCATCAAAATTTCAAGACACCTTTATATTTTTCGGGATCAGCACACGTGACTACCATCCTGAAATTGCATTCCCGGGTTGCAGTGAGTTCTACAGCGGTTGGTTAAAATTTTGATCTACTTCATCAGCCTTTGTCGGACAGCAAAAGAAGCATTCTCCCGCGTAGAAAACTCTTCGGGAAAAACTAGGTTCCCGATGAATTTTCTGTCCAGGTCCAGACCCCATAAAGTGGTGTGGCTGGCAGAACCAAAAGGAGATTAAAATGAGAATTACCAGCCCTGCATTCAGTGAAGGCGAAAGCATACCGCAACAATTCAGTCGTGATGACGCTGACAAAAGTCCGCCATTGTTTATCGAAGGCGTTCCCGAAAAGGCGAAGAGCCTCGTTCTGATCATGGATGATCCCGACGCGCCCAACGGCACGTTCAATCATTGGCTCCTCTTCAACATTTCACCGACGATCAAAGAAATCCACGAAGACGGGGCGCCCGTCATGGCCACGCAAGGCCGCAACGATTGGGGCGAAATCGGCTATGGCGGACCGCAACCGCCTTCCGGAGAGCATCGTTATTTTTTCCGCCTTTATGCCTTGGATACCGTGCTCTCGCTGGCGCGCGGCGCGAAACGCCCCGAACTGGAAGCGGCGATCGAAGGCCACATTCTGGAGGAGGCGGAATTGATGGGACGCTTTGCCAGCAGACAATTAGTTTCCAGGTAAAAGGCCGTTTCATGGAGCGCGGACCTGTGAACCCGCGTCCGGTCCGAATATTTCATAACGCTAGCGGTCAGATTGAACATTCAAGACCGATTCTCATTTTTCACGTTAAACGATTGGAGTGCGGTGGCAGATCGCGGCACCACCGGCAAAAGGGGCCGGGTCCTCCTGGCGCACCTCCAGTGATTACTCGCTGAAGATTTCAAGCTCTGGTGGTAGGTCAGTTTAAATTGATCCACCAGTCTTTCAACTCGTGGTTGAGACGGCCAACCAAGGTGGCCTTTCCGCTAGGAATGGCAGTCGACCCGATTCTGACCGGTTGTCCTCCCATTTTCGGTGGGTGTACTGACAAAATGGGTGGGTAGATTGCCACTCCGGGTGGATTTACCGGCAATCTGGTTGGGTGGAGCGCCTTTCCGGACGAAGGCATCACCAAACTGACTGAACGGAACGCCTCTCCCGGTGAACGGAACGTCAAACTCACCGATTACCTTTCGGAACGAACGGAATGGCACTCGCGGTGCCACTAAATTCAAACTCACCCACCGCCGAGCTCTACGGTGGGAACGGACGCAACGGCTCGAAAAAGAGTTGAGTTTCGCTCCCATTAAAATTAAACACTCCGCGCTGTTATGCTCAAAGTCACCGAACTCGCTTTCTGTTGTTATGCCGTCACGGACATAAAACGGGCTCGTGCTTTTTACGAGGGTGTTTTGAATCTGAAACCGACAACCGTCACGGAGTCCGAACACAACCAGTGGGTCGAGTATGAATTCGGACCGTATGCGCTGGCCATCGGCTGCGCTCCCGGAATGTTCAAACCGAGTCCCGATGGCTGCACTGCGGCACTTGAAGTCGAAGATTTCGACGCAGCCATCAAGCAATTGCGCGACAGCAAGGTGAAGTTCCGCATGGAGCCGATGGATTGCCCTTCGTGCCGCATGACTATGATTTTTGACCCGGACGGAAACACTATTTGCATTCACAAACGCAACGCGAAAAAATAAAGATCCATTTATATTTTTACCCATGTCTATTCTCGTAACCCCACAAACTAAAGTTCTCGTCCAAGGCATTACCGGCAGCTTTGGCGCTCGTCACACCCAACTCTCCATCGAATACGGATCGCAAATTGTCGCGGGCGTCACGCCCGGCAAAGGCGGCCAGTTCTTTGAACACGCGGGGAAAAAGGTTCCGATCTTTGACACCGTGGCTGATGCGATGAAACAAACCGGCGCAACGGCTTCCGCTATTTTTGTTCCCCCACCGTTCGCCGCCGACGCCATTCTCGAAGGGGTCGATGCTGGCCTCGCTTTGGCCGTTTGCATTACCGAAGGCATTCCCGTCAATGACATGGTCAAAGTGAAACGCGCCATGGAAGGCAAGAAAACGCGGCTGATCGGACCGAATTGTCCCGGCATCGTTACGCCGGGCGAAGGCAAAGATTCCCACGGCGGTTGCCGTATCGGCATTGCACCCGGTTACATTCATAAAAAAGGGAACATCGGGGTCGTTTCCCGCAGCGGCACGTTGACTTATGAAGCGGTCTGGCAATTGACCTGCCGTGGTGTTGGCCAATCGACGTGCGTCGGCATTGGCGGCGATCCTGTCAATGGCACTTCCCACTTGGACGTCATCAAATTATTCAACGATGATCCAGAAACCACTGGCATCATCATGATCGGCGAAATCGGCGGCAGCGGTGAAGAAGAAGCCGCGGAATGGATCAAAAAGAACTGCAAGAAACCGGTCGCTGGATTCATCGCTGGAGCCACAGCGCCTCCCGGACGTCGCATGGGCCACGCTGGAGCCATCGTCAGCGGTGGAAAAGGAACTGCCGCCGCGAAGATCGAAGCGTTCAAAGATGCAGGCATCGGCATTTCCGTCACGCCGAGCGAAATGGCGGATACACTTCTGAAGATGATGTAATTTTCCGACGAAGGTGAGATTTCAAGACGCCTCCACTCGAGGCGTCTTTTTATTTTAGGAATTCAAACGCTTAAAGAGGAAGCCTTTGATAGAGCCAGACCAATCCCCTCCCCACCAGTTCCGCCACCAGACTAACAACGCCAATCCCGACGACCGGCGCGAAATCGATTCTTCCCAGACGCAACGGTACCCAGGCAATCAGTTTTAGAAAACCTCGCGCGGTATTATCAATGAAGGTCAGAAAAGCCCAGTTGCCGAAGTAAATGTAGCTGTTCAACAGATAGAAAAGCAAAACAGCGACGATCACGTGCTTCCAAAAAATATAAATGCCTATCGCGATGACGCCGCCCTGTTCGACAATGTGGAGGAAAGATTTCGGCGCGGGCAGACTGCCAAGGGCGGCCAACGGCTTACTCAAGAAACACCAAAGCAAAAGCATCAGGAACCCGGGCAGAATCACTTTCAAAACGTTCGGAAGCAGATCCAGATTTCCCAACTGTAGCCGGATAAAGTTTCTCACCGGATCGGCATTAGCGCTTTCACTACTCATCACCGACAGCAAAATCAAAGTTAAGTAGAACACAGTCAGGGTCGCGCCGAAGCTGAAGAATGAAAAAAGGAAAATACGTCCGAAATAATCGCTCCGGAACGGCAGCGAAATCACTCCGAGAGGAATCTTTGGCGTCCAGTTCAAAGCCGCTCCAAGTTGCCAATAAAGAATCGGACGCAACGTCAGCAGTCCCAACAAGGTGAGCAAAAATAGCGTCGGAGAATAGCGGGGAGTCGCCTTTTTCAAGGTCGTCACCAGTGAGATTCCCGGCATGAATGCATCCCGCCCCTTCTCTCGCCATTTCAACCACAGCAGCAGACAGGCGATATTTAAAATTAAGTTAATCAACCACATGAAACGGAATTATCTCGCAACCGCTGGAACTACCGGTTGTTACGTCGAACGCAATTCGCGGCGATATTGTCCCGGACTCTTTCCAGTCTCGCGTCGAAATGCGACTCCCAGATATTCGGGATGCTTAAATCCCGCCAGTCCGGCAATTTTTTCCACGGAAAGATTCGTTTGCGCCAGAAGATTCTTCACCCGATTCAATTGCAGGCGCAAAACCTCCTGATGCGGAGAACGCCCCAATCCACCCCGAAAACGCTTGTAGAAGGCTGCGCGGGAAACGCCCAGCTGGGAAAG
>JADMIO010991034.1_pt1 | contig 26718 bp, 20 predicted proteins | sample 8958161 | NCBI WGS metagenome assembly JADMIO01 (sample SAMN16585339, study PRJNA669376) | soil metagenome | isolation source: Crop rotation soil | place: USA: Cullars Rotation, Alabama | collected 2011 | reverse complement strand
CCGCGACTTCAAGTCACGTGAATTCCAAGCTTCGGATCCCACTGTGCTGGAAAGAATGCGCCGAGATTCGGCAGCACCTGCGCCTGCTCCGCGGCGGACAGCCCCATCCAGCCGCCCAGGCTGGTAGCCAGCTGGGTGACGCTGGTGCTGGGCAGCAACCGACCGGAGCCGACTTCGTCGTTGGTGTTCACCGTCGTGGTGGGGAAGCGGCCATAGATCTCGCGGCCCAGGCGCACGGCGCCGCCGGTGACGAAGTGGTGCGAGCCCCAGCCATGGTCGCTGCCGTCGCCATTGCTGGTCAGCGTGCGGCCGAAGTCCGAGGCAGTGAACAGCGTCACGTTGTTCTGCAGGCCCAGGGCCCGCAGCGCGCCCATGAAATAGCCGATGGATTGCGAGACCTTGGCCATCAGGAGCGGCTGGTCGCGCATCTGGTTGGAGTGGGTGTCGAAGCCGCCCATGCTGACCATGAAGACCTGGCGCCGCATGCCCAGGCTCTGGCCGGCACCTATCAGCTGGGCGACCATGCGCAGCTGCTTGGCCACGTTCTCGCTGCTGAGCGTGATGGTCGAGCCATTGGGCAAGGTGATCGGCGTGGTCGGCAGTGCCGGCACCGTGGTCGAGACACCGGCCAGCGCAGACTGCAGCGCGGCGGTGGTGTCCAGCGAGCGCTGCATCACCTTGGTGTATTCGGCTTGCAGGGGCTGATTGCCGCCGCGGCCCAGCGTACGGCGCAGCACCGGTGCCAGGGTGCTGGAGCCCATGGTCCAGCTGTCGGACAGTGCCCTCACGGTCACCGGGCCGTCGACGCCGACCTGGTATTGCGTCACCGTGCCGCCGCTCAGGAACACCGCGTTGCCGCTGGTGGAGATGGCGGTGAATACCGGCGTGGCATTGGCCGACATCAGGATGTCGCCCATGCGGCCGCCCCAGCCGGACCGTGCGCCTTCCGGCGACAGCGATTGCCAGATCGATTGCTGGTCGTTGTGCGAGAACAGCTTGCTGGGCAGGCCGATGCCGGCCTTGAAATCGGCCTTGGTCACTGGCCGCTCCAATGTGCCGATATTGGCGACGATGGCCGCGCTGCCCGCTTCGTACAGGTCGCGCAGCGGCTGCAGCTCCGTCGGCATCGCGAAGCGCCGGCCAGCGCCCTGGCTTGTGCTGGTGATGGCCTGCAGCTGGGCGCTGTTCCAGGTCAGCTCGCGGCGTGCGGCGCCGTACAGCGCGTACTCGCTGGCTTCGACCGGCACCACCCAGTTGTGCATGTCGCTGCCGCCGTTCATGAAGAAGCAGACCAGCGCACGATAGCCGGTGGACACATCGGCCGCCTGGGCCGATTGGCTGGCCAGCGCAGACAGGCCGGCCAGGCTCATGGCCAGCGGTGCGGCGCCCTGGCGCAGGCCCGCCTGGGCGCTGAGTGCGGCGGCGGCCTGGAGAAAGAGTCGGCGAGAGGTGGTCATCAGCGTTGCACCAAATATTCCGGGGAGGCCAGCGCGACAAAGAGCGCAATGCGGGCACGGTTGCTCTGGCTGGCGGCATCGTTGCCGGTGACACCGCTGAGCGCGTCGAGGATGTCCTGCTTCAGTTCGGCCGACATGGCGCCGGCAAACATCATCAGGTTCAGGTGTTCGATCAGCCCATTGGCATCGCCCGAGTTCACCAGCGAGATTGGCGTCGTCATCGGCGAGACCACATCCTGCGAGCTGCCATTCCAGCCGACGCCGCTACCGGCCATGTTGCGCGCCAGGTTGACCCAGGCGGCGGTGCTGCCTTCATTGACGATCTGGAACTCAGGTGCGACATAGCCGTTCTGCGCCAGCGTTGTGCCCGCCGGCACATAACCAGGACGGAAGTAGCTGAACACCGAGACCGGGGCCAGTGGACGCTCGCTCAAGGCATCCAGGTCGCCGGTGATCATGTAGTCGCCGCTGGTCGAGGTGGCGCCGAATGCACGCATCCAATGGGACATGCGCAGGATCGGCTCACGCAGCTTGCCGAACAGCGGGGCGCTGGTGCCTGGCAGCGGCGTGGGTGTGGGATCGAGGCTGGTCTTTGTTGTCGGGGCGCGTGCTTCGCTGTCCAGCAGGATGGCGCGGGCCACGGCGCCCATGTCGCCTCGCACGCCGCGGCCGTTGTTGTTGAACACGGCGGCCACGCGGCCGACATAGGCCGGTGTCGGGTTGCTGGTGACCAGGTGCTGGATCAGCTGCCGGCTGACGAAGGGGCCCACGTTCGGATGGTTGAACAAGGTGTCCAGCGCAATCTTCAGATCGTTCTGGGCAGTGCCACCAGCCGGGATCGTCACCGCCCAGGCCTTTCCGGCAAACAGAGGCTTCTCGGCCGTGGAATGCCAACCGGGGTAGCTCTTCATCGGCTGCAGGTCGATGCGCCTGTCGTTGGCCGCGCTGTAGTCGGGGCTGCCGTACTTGAAGTTGTTGTTGGTCAGCTCGTTGTCCGGAAAGCCCCAGGACCATCCGGTGAAGACCTTGGCCATCGCCATCACGTCGGCGTTGTTGTAGGTCTCGATGGGCTGGCCATTGCCGCCCAATTGCAGCGTGCCGTCCGGCTTCAGCTCATACAGGCCGATGGTGAACAGCTGCATCAGCTCGCGTGCGAAGTTCTCGTCCGGCATGCGGCCGGTGGCCGGGTCTTCCTTCGCATTGCGGATGTGCGAGAGGTAGATGCCCATCGCCGGGCTCAGCGCGATGTCTTCGATCAGGTTGCGGAAGTTGCCCAGCGCATGCTTGTTCAGCATGTCCAGGTAATTCGCGTAGGCGCGGGTGTGGTTGTAGAGATTGGAGTCCGCGGTGGACACCACGATCATCTGGTGCAGCGCAAATGCCATGCGGCGGCGCAGCTGGTCGGGGCTGGTGGCCGCGGTGGTCCAGAAGCGCTGCAAGGGCCACACGTTGGTGTAGGACGCGCCTTTCAGGCGATAGGCGTCGCCCAGCGCGAACTTGCTTTCCACAAACGGCACATAGCTGGCTGCGTAGGGCATGGCCAGCTGCTGGTCTATCCACGCTGCATTGGTGGTGGCCGTCAGCGCGTCGATATCGCTGGCGGTGGGGCCGAAGCTGGCTTGCTGCAGCAGGCGCACTGCGTCCAGCTTGCGTGCCGAAGGCGCGGTGATGGTGGTGCTGGGCCAGGTGAGGCGCAGTGCGCCGCCCCAGTACATGTCGCCCTGGCCGGCCACCACGTCAATGCCATCGAAGGCCTTGGCGCCGCTGCCTCGGTCATAGGTGATGCCGGGCGCCGTCGGCAGCACCGTGGTGTTGCCGTTGCGGAAATAGGCCAGGTAAAGGTTGCGGTCCACGCCGCCGCCTGCGCCATCGTTGGTGAAGACCAGGTCCAAGCGGGACCCGGGCTTCAGCGCGGGAACGGCGAAGTTGTAGTCGCCGAAGCTGGTGTTGCGCACCTCCACCGAGCCTGTCTGCACCCCGTCCACATACAGCGCCATGATCGGGCCGATGTTGTTGTACAGGCTGGCTCGTGCCCGCACCGTCAGAACGGTGCTGGGGCCGACCTGGGCAGATGCGCCGGCAGCCAGCAGCGTGAGGGCCAGCGCTGCCGTGGCGGCCAGCGGCCGCGGGCGGAAGAGGTGCATGGGTGATGTCATGGTGTGGCGAGGGTGGGGCGCCGTGACTATCCCCGAAAATGCAAGAAATGCGAGTGCAGCGAATGTTGCTGCCTGCCTACCAAAGTGACTTTCGGATTCGGCCGCTGACAGCGTGAATTCGTTCCTTGGTGGCCGCACGGCATGTGCGTTATCAGGCCGGTGTGATGGCGGCCGTCACGCGTCTTTCATCGCCACGCAATAGGAGCCCGTGCTTTCCTTGACGCGTCTGCAGCAATGCTCAGCACTGCTGCGATACCCAGGTCCGGCACAAGTTCCGCACGCCTTTCAGCTGCCCTTGCCGGCCCTTGGCGGCCTTCGCAGGCCCTCAGCCTGCAGCTTCCACCACCATCTGCAGCCGCTGCTGGCCCTGGAACTCATCCAGGCTCAGGCGGTAAGCCAGCCGTACCTGCGGCGGCAAGGGCTCGGTATGGCCGAACCAGATCGCGTCGCGGATCGGGCCGGCGCTGCCGCGCTGGCGCACCCGCAGCTTCAGGTGCTTCTCGCCGACCAGGCGCTGCTGCAGCACCTCCACCTCGTCGCAGAACACCGGTGCCTCGAAGCCCTGGCCCCAGACCTGCGCGTCAATGCGGTTGACGGTATCGGCACAGAAGTATTCGATGGCCAGCGGGCCGTCAGTCGCCAAGGTGCGGTTCAGCGCCTCGGGCTGCAGCCAGTCGGCCGCCACCTGCTGCAAGGCCTGGTCGAAGGTGCTGAAGTCGGCTTCAGCCACCGTGCAGCCGGCCGCCATCGCATGGCCGCCGAACTTCTTCAGCACGCCGGGGTGGCGCTTGCTGACCAGGTCCAGCGCATCGCGCAGATGGAATCCGGGGATCGAGCGGCCGGAGCCTTTCAGCAGCCCATCGGCTCCCAGCGCGAAGACAAACGTCGGCCGGTGCAGCTTGTCCTTCATGCGGCCGGCGACGATGCCGACCACGCCTTCATGGAACTCGGCGTCGTAAAGCGACAGCGCCGGCGGCACGGCACTGCGTTCGTCTGGCATCAGCCGGTCCAGCAGCAGCGTGGCCTGCTCGCGCATCCCTGCCTCCAGCTCGCGGCGTTCGCGGTTGATGGCATCCAGCTGCTTGGCCAGATCGGCCGCGCGGATGGCATCGTCGGTCAGCAGGCATTCGATTCCCAGCGACATGTCGGACAAGCGGCCGGCGGCGTTGATGCGCGGCCCCAGGGCAAAGCCGAAGTCGAAAGCCGAGGCGCGCTGGGCTGAACGGCCTGCCGCGGCAAACAGTGCTGCCACGCCGGGCTGCATGCGGCCGGCGCGGATGCGCTTCAAACCTTGCGCGACGAGACGGCGGTTGTTGTCGTCCAGCTTCACCACATCGGCCACCGTGCCCAGCGCCACCAGATCCAGCAGTGCGTCGAGCTTGGGCTGGCTGGCGGCATCGAACAGGCCACGCTGGCGCAGCTCGGCCCGCAAGGCCAGCAGCACATAGAACATCACGCCCACGCCGGCCAGCGCCTTGCTGGCAAAGCCGCAGCCGGGCTGGCTGGGGTTGACGATCACATGCGCATCCGGCAGCCGCGTCTCTTGGCCGTTATCGGCCGCGGCGGGCAGGTGGTGGTCGGTGATCAGCACTTGCAGGCCCAGGGCTCTTGCATGGGCCACGCCGGCATCGCTGGCAATGCCGTTGTCCACCGTCACCAGCACGTCGGGGCGCTGGGCCATCGCCAGGTCGACGATGGTCGGCGTCAGGCCATAGCCATGCACTTGGCGGTCAGGCACCACATGACTCAGCGTGCCGGGTGCGGCGCCCAGCATGCCCAGACCACGCAAGGCCACGGCGCACGCCGTGGCGCCGTCGCAGTCGTAGTCCGCCACGATGCAGATGCGCAGGCCTTGGGTGATGGCATCTGCCAGCAGCAGCGCGGCCTCGGCACTGCCTTTCAGCGTATTCGGTGGCAGCAGCCTGGCGAGGCCATCGTCCAGGTCTTCGGGGCTGCGCACGCCGCGCGAAGCAAACAGCCGGGCCAGCAACGGATGCACGCCGGACTGTTCCAGCGCGAATGCGCTGCGTGGCGGGATGTCGCGTACTTTGAGTGTTGGGTTCACAGCGTTTCCAGCAGCGCGCTGGCCGATGGCTGGCGCCAGGCGCCGGAGATGCGTTGCCACAGGCCTCGCGGCCGGGTCTCGAAAGCCTGGGCATGGCGTTCGCCGCACAGCACCAGCCGAATGGGTTTCGCTTCGCGCAGCAAAGCGGCAATGGGGCCGGCGTCCAGCGCCGTCCAGGCTTCGCGCCAGGCGACCCAGTCTTCGTTGAGGGCGGGGCCACGCAGGCGGTTGTCGATGGCGGGTTGATCTGCGGCGGCGGGCTGTGCACTGCCGGTGCCGCTCAGCCAGAACGAGTTGACGGTGGGCAGGCCCGCGGCTTCGCGCCTGTCGTTCACCGGGTGGGTGTACATCAGCATCTGCACTTCGTTCTGGATGCGGCGCAGCAGGCGCACCGCGCGCTGCTCGGTCAGCCAGGGGTCGATGTTGCGGCCGATCACGCGGTCTATCGATGCAGTGGGCAGGCCGTCGAAGCTGGTGTGCGTCGCCAGCCATTGCCAGGGGGCGTGCCAATGCAGGGTAAAACCTTCGCTTTCGAAGAGCGGGCGGATGATGTCCAGCAGCTCGCGCGATGCGGGCTCATCGAGCTTCAGCGCGGCCGGGTCGGTCATCGAGACCTGTTCGGTGCCCACATGCAGATTCACGGGCGTCATCAGGCCCCAGGCTGCATCGGCAGGGCCGCCAAGGCCGGCCTCGCTGGCCAGCCTGGCGGCCAGCGGCAGGCAACCATCGGCCGCGGTCCAGCCCAGGGCCTTGGCCAGTGCACGTTCATGCGGCGGTGACAGCGTGAACTCGTCGCCTTCAATGCGCTCAGTTGGCGTCAGCCTGGCCAACAGGCGTTCGAGGTTCGGCAGCGGTAAATCATGCACGGCCTGGCGGCCGGCATCGGACAGGGCGCCGGCAAACGGCACGATCAGGAAAGCAGGATTCGTGGACATCGAGGCCGGGATTATCCCGGCCCGCCGCGCGACCCCAGTCGATGGCGCGAGCTCGTCTGATAGCCTCCTCGCATGACCTCGGGTATTTCATTCGGCCGCCTCAAGCCCACAGACGAGCAACAGGCGGTGCTGCAAGACGATCACCAGCACCTGGTGATAGAGGCCGCCGCCGGCGCAGCCAAGACCACCACGCTGGCCCTGTGCATCGCCCAGGCGCTGCAGCGGCGCATGGCACCGCAGCGCCTGCTGGTACTGACTCATACGAGTGCCGCCGTGCAGGCCATGGCCACGGCGCTGGAGAAGGTGGGCGTGCCGGCCACCTTGCGCAACCTGCTGCGGCGCCATGCGGTGCTGGACTTCGACAGCTACAGCCTGGCGGTGCTTGCGCGCTCGCTGGGCTCCAAGGTGCAGGCCTGCAGTACGCCCGAGCAGCTGCGGCCCTATCTGCAACAAGCCATCGAAGGCGTGGCCGATGACGAGACCGAGCGCTACGCCGACGAGATCGACCTGGCCGCCTTCGCCGACCACGAGGGCGCGTTGCGCGCCTTCACCCGCCTGAAAGGCCGCATGGCCTGGGTGCTGGAACGCGAAGAGCAAGCCTTGACGCCCGAGCTGGCCGCCGAACTGGGCGAAAGCTACAGCGTGCTGCGCGTCTTCCAGCACTACGAGGGCGAGGTCCGCTGGTCGCCGCGCGAGGAGGAGCACCATTTCCGCGGCCCTGGAGATGGCGTCTACGACCTGGCCTGCGCTCTGCATGCCGGCGATATCGAGGCCGAGGCGCTGGGCCGCTTCGAGCTGGTGCTGGTCGATGAGATGCATGACACCAACTGGGCCATGTTCACCGTGCTGCAGCATTTGCTGCGTGCGAACCCGGATGCGCGCTTCATCGGCGTGGGCGATGCCGAGCAGGTGATCCATGCCGCGGCCAGTGCCGATGTGGGCTTCATGCGCGACAGGTTCGAACGTTGGATCGCGCCGCGTACGGTGCTGCGGCTGAGCCATTCCTATCGCTATGGCCTGCAGCTGGCCCAGGCCGCGCAGGCGGTGGCGGACAAGCCAGTGGACACGGCCTTGCGCCGTGAGACTGTTGTGGAGCTGGCGCCATGGCCGGCTGGGCAAGCCAGCCTGGAGCTTGCCTTGCGGCTGGACCGGATGATCCGCAACGAGGGCACGAACCCCGGCGATATCGCGGTGCTGCTGCGCCAGCCGCATCAATCCGTCGAACTTGAACATGCACTGCTGCAGCGCGGTGTGCCGTATCGCAGCGTCGGCATGCAGCGCTGTCTGGCACGGCCAGCGGTGCTGCTGGTATGGGGCTTGGCGGCGCTGGCCTGCGATGCGCTGGCCGGCGTCGAGACCATCGCGACGCGTGAAGCGATGCTTTCGGCGATGGCCCAGTTCCTGGGCGCAAGCACCGATGCCGCCGAGTTGAAGAAGGCCGCTGCCGGCGACGATTACGCGCTGCGCCACTACACGCAGAACCAGATCCTGCGCCTGGCTTCAGGCGCCGGCAGACGCGCTGCTGACAACTTCATCGGCTGCTGCCAACAGGCGTTGGAAGCCGATCCTTCCGACCGCTTGATGCGGGCCCTCGACGGCGAGCAACTGGCGTTGCGCAGCTTCGTGCGCCGCGCCGATGCCGACGACGCGATCGAAGACATGCGTGCCACGCTGCGGCTGATGAACCTGGACAACGAAGGCATGGCCGCCTTCCTGCGTCGCATGAACCAGCAGGACCAGCTCTCGCTTCAGCATCGCGCCGATCAGCGCTGCGTGCGGCTGGACACCATCGAAGCAGTGAAGGGCCTGGAGTTCGAGCAGGTGTGGATGCCCGGCCTGGAAGCGGCCAACTTCGAGCTGGCGCAGGACGATGCGCTGGAGCGCAACCTGTTCTATGTCGGCATCACGCGCGCCAAGCAGCGCCTGGTGCTGATACATGACCCCGCGCTGCCGCCATGCAAGCCGTTGCAGCGCCTGGTCGACGCCTTGCGGCCTGCTAGCATCGCCTCCCCATGAATTGGCCCTATGAATGGCAGATCGGCTGGCGCTACACCCGCGCCGGTCGCGCCGGGCGGCGCAACGGTTTCATCTCCTTCATCTCCGGTGTCTCGATGCTCGGCATCGGCCTCGGCGTGGCGGCGCTCATCATCGTGCTCAGCGTGATGAACGGCTTCCAGAAAGAGGTGCGAGACCGCATGCTCGCGGTGATCTCTCACATCGAAGTCTTCGAACGCGATGGCGCTGCCTTGCCCGACTGGAAGGCCACTGCCGACAAGGCACGCGAGAACAAGGCGGTGATCGGCGTGGCACCGTTCATCGCCGCGCAATCGCTGATTGCGCGGGGCGAGGAGATGCGCGGCACCATCGTGCGCGGCATCTCGCCGGCCGAGGAGGCCACAGTCACCGAGATAGGTGCCAAGCTGCGCGACACCACCTTCGCGAAATTGCAGCCCGGGGCCTGGAACATCGTGCTGGGCGCAGAGTTGGCGCGGCAGTTGCGCGTGAAAGAGGGCGATCCGGTCACCATCGCCGCGCCGGGCGGCCAGGTCACGCCGGCCGGCACGGTGCCGCGGCTGAAGAACTTCACAGTCGTCGGCACCTTTGATTCCGGGCACTACGAATACGACAGTGCGCTGGCGCTGATCCATGTCGACGATGCCGCCAAGCTCTACCGGCTGGATGGCCCCAGCGGCGTGCAGCTGAAATTGCGTGACCCGCAGGCCGCTCGCGAAGTGGGTTATCAGCTGGCATCCACCGTCGGCCCCGGCCTGGTGGTGCGCGACTGGACCCGCACCAACAAGAACTGGTACGACGCGGTGCAGATCGAGAAGCGCATGATGTTCATCATCCTGACCTTGATCGTCGCGGTGGCCGCGTTCAACCTGGTCTCCACCCTGGTGATGACGGTGACCGACAAGCAGGCCGACATCGCCATCCTGCGTACCTTGGGTGCCAGCCCGCGCTCGGTGATGGGCATCTTCGTCGTGCAAGGTGCGGCCAGCGGCATCATCGGCACCATCGTCGGTGTCGGCCTCGGGCTGCTGGTGGCCTGCAACATCGATGTCATCGTGCCGTTCATCGAGCGCCTGCTCGGCGTCAGCTTCCTGCCGGGCAGCATCTACCTGATCAGCCGCATGCCCAGCGACCCGCAGATGGGCGACATCGTGCCCATAGGCCTGATCTCGCTGGCCCTGGCTTTCGTCGCCACGCTGTACCCGAGCTGGCGCGCCAGTCGTGTGAACCCGGCAGAGGCATTGCGTTATGAGTGAGCCGCGCGAGGTATTGCGCTGCCGCGCGCTGTCCAAGCGCTTTGCCGAAGGCGGGCTGGACGTGCAGGTGCTGCAAGGCGTGGACATGGCGGTGAAGGCGGGCGAGACGCTGGCCATCGTCGGCGCATCGGGCTCGGGCAAGAGCACCTTGCTGCATTTGCTGGGTGGGCTGGATGCGCCGAGTGCCGGCACCGTCGAATTGATGGGCCGCGACCTGAGTGCCATGGACGCTGCGGGCCAGGGCCAGTGGCGCAACCAGCACCTGGGCTTTGTCTACCAGTTCCACCATTTGCTGCCGGAGTTCAGCGCGCTGGACAACGTGGCGATGCCGCTGCGCATACGCCGCCAGCCGACGGCGCAAGCCCATGCTGCGGCCCGCGCGATGCTGGAGCGCGTGGGCCTGGGCCCAAGGGTGGCGCATCGGCCGGCGCAGCTGTCCGGCGGCGAACGCCAGCGCGTGGCGATTGCGCGCGCGTTGGTCTCGCAACCTGCCTGCGTATTGGCAGATGAACCCACGGGCAACCTGGACCGCGGCAGTGCCGACGCGGTGTTTGCGCTGATGCTTTCGCTCGCCCGCGAACGCGGCACTGCCTTCGTGATGGTGACGCACGATCCGGCGCTGGCAGCACGCTGCGGCCGCACGCTGCGCATCGACCGGGGCACGCTCAGTGAATGAACGCGGGCTGCGTTTCATGTCGCCTGAACGGCGCAACGAAACCGCCGCACTGGCCTTGCTGAACCAAGCGCTGCGACAATTGGCGCGCTAGCTGGAGGACGCTCTTGGAGTACACCGTTGCGGCCGTGGACGAGGCCATCAAATTGCTGTTTGCGGTGGCGGCCGAACCCGGGCTCGGCGTCACTGAATTGTCCAAGCGCACGGGGGTGACCAAGGCGCGTGCGTTCCGCCTGCTCAGTACGCTGGAGCAGCGGGGCCTGACCCGGCGCCACGGGGACAATGCGGTTTATCGGCTGGGCCTGCAGGCGCTGCAGCTGGGGGCGGCAGCCTCGTCCCAGCTGGACCTGGTGCAGGAAGCCACGACGGCGCTTCATGAGCTGGGCGTTGCGCTGGATGAAACCGTGTTGCTGCGGGTGCGAGACGGGCTGGAATCGGTATGCGTTGCGCGCTGCGAATCGTCCCAGGCCTTGCGCGTACATCGCGAGGTAGGCCATCGCCGGCCGCTTTATGCCGGTGCCTCGGGCAAGCTGCTGCTGAGCTTTGCGCCGAAGGACGTGATCGATGCGGTGCTGGACGCGCCGCGCGAACGCGTGACGGCACAGACGCCGGTCAGCAAGGCCGCGCTGCAGCGCGAGATCGTCAAGGTGCGCGAACAGCGCTATGCCATTTCCATTGGCGAGTTCTCGAAAGACACCACCGCGGTCGCGGTGCCCATCCACAACGCTGAAGGCGATGTGGTGGCGGCACTCACCGTCAGCGCGCCGACCAGCCGCATGGATGAGCGGCGGCAGCGTGCCTGCCTGAGCCTGTTGCGCACCAAGGCGGATGAGATTTCGCGCAGCATGGGCTGGCGGCAGACGCAGAGCTAGGCTCCAAAGAGGGCGGCCATCCGGCGGCCCATTCATCTGCCCACTCAAACGGTCGTCCGGCATGGCCGGCCGGTCATCGGCAGCTCCGGGCGGGGCGAAACCCCGTATCGATCCGATGCCTTGGTGTGACGTGGGCAGGACACGATGCGCCCCGGTCCACGCTTCGGCCAGCAGCTCGGGGCCGGTGTCGTCGCGGGCGCAGCAGGCATCCATAGAGGTGCGATAGAAGCGCGCCGCCAGCAGCGGTGCTTCGCTGGCAATCGCCTCGGCTCCTGGTGCATCCCGGTGCGCACCCCAGCTGCTGCGCAAGGCGCTTTCGAGTGCGATGGTCGGCGTGCCTTGCGCCCGCCACACGGCGCCGCAATGAGGCACGTCGAAGACCAGCGGCGAGCGCGGCAATACATCGCTACCCATCAGCGTGAAGGGCCATGCGGGCTGCGCTCGCTGTGCCGGGTGCCGGCTCGGAATGGGCCACGTTGTCGTTGGCTGCGGGCATGTGTTCGTGGTTTCAGCAAAAGAAACTATGTCACGTGCGATGAGACATTGTGGGCAGATGGATGGCTTTGTCCAAGGTTGATTGACCGGTCAGGGGTCAATCCGCGCTTGCATGCTGCCGATGATTGACCCAAAATGTTTCGTTATGCATTACGTTGTTTCGTTTGATGAAACCAATGAATCGATGAAGCACCTGAACGGCACTGCCGACATCACTCCGAAGGCGAACTCCGGCTCTGGCCTTGGCTCGAACCTCGGCGCGAACCCCGGTCTCGGCCAGGCCAGGTCTTCCCAGCCCTTTGTGCTGTCCGGACAGCCGAACACGGCGGAGGCGCCGCTGGTCTTCGATTCGCCGCACAGCTGGCGCAGCTGGCCGGCCGGCGGCACACGCAGCGCCGCGCCGGATATCGCGCTGATGAGCGGCTGGGACGCCTATGTGGACGAGCTGTGGGCCGAGGCGCTGGAGGGCAGGGCGCCGCTGCTGGCCGCCTGCTTCCACCGCTGCTACATCGACGCCAACCGCTCCCGCAACGACATCGATCCCGCATTGCTTTCCACGCCATGGCCGGAACCGGTGGACCTGAGCCCGGCGGGCCAGCGTGGCATGGGGCTGATACGCCGTTTCGCGCTGCCCGGCGTGCCGATGTACGACGCGCCGCTGACGGTGGACGACGTGATGGGCCGCATCACGCGCTGCTACGACCCCTATCACGCGCAGCTGGCCGCGCTGGTCGATGCGGTGCATGCGCGCTTTGGCATGTGCGTCCACATCGATTGCCATTCGATGAAGTCCAAGGGCAATGCGATGAATGAAGACAGTGGCGCCGCGCGGCCGGACATGGTGGTCAGCGACCTTGAAGGTCAGAGTGCCGACCCGTTCCTGGTGCGCTGGGTGGCTGCCAGCCTGGGCTCATCGGGCTACCGCGTGCAGGTGAACCACCCCTATCGCGGCGGCGAACTGGTGCGCCGCCATGGCCGGCCGGCGAGTGGCCGCCACAGCATCCAGATCGAGATCAACCGCGCGCTCTACATGGATGAGCAGCGCTTCGTGCGCCATGGCGGCTACGGGCGCCTGGTGCGCGATCTGGGCCGTTTCATCGAACAGCTTTGCAACGGCCTCACGGCCGACCTGGCTCCGCGCCTGGGCGCGCCCTTTTCTTCACCCAAACCACAGGAGTAGTTCTGCATGCGTCCCACCCTTCGCAACATCTTGGTCTGTACCGTGGGCGCTGGCGCGCTGTGGTCGGGCACCTGGGCGCAGAGCGTGCAGGTCGGCGGCCAGATCCGACTCACGGTCAACAGCGTGCGCACCGGCAACAACGGCAGCGTCACCAGCCTGACCGACAACGCCTCGCGCCTTTCATTCCGCGGAACCGAGGATCTTGGCGATGGCCTGAAAGCCTTGTTCGGCCTGGAGTTCGGTTATGGCGCCGATACCGGCGAGCTGGGCGCGCCAGCGTTCCGCTATTCCTATGCGGGCCTCGGCGGCAGCTTAGGCAGCGTCGCGCTGGGCCGACTGGATTCGGCCAACCCCACCGGCTCGCCGCTGTATTCGCAGGTGACGGCGATCACCACCTTCGCGGCCAATGATGCGGGCGCCACCGCCATCGGCACCTCGATGCTGAATGCGCGCAACCGCACGTCGAACTCGATCGGCTACCGCAGCCCAAACTTTGGCGGGGCCGAGCTGATGGCGCGTCATTACTACCGCGGCGCAAGCACCGGCACCGAGAACGAAGACGATGCGAAATCGCTGGACCTGGGCGTGATGTACCGCGGCAGCGGGTTCATCGCGGCCGTGGGCTATGCCAAGGACAAACGCTCCGGCGGCCTGAAGAACAACGAGTTCGACGACAAGTGGCAGGCTGGCGTGCGTGCCGATTTCGGCGCATTCGAGCCCTATGTGCTGCTGGGCGTGGACCGCTACCGCAATACCGCCACGACGCGCCGCGATGTGAAGTACTGGATCGTCGGTGCGCAGTACAGCATCGGCCAGAACAGCCTCGTGCTGAACCTGATGGAACGCGACGTGCAGGCCTCGCCCAAGGGCGACCGGCGCCGGGTGCAGGCGGCCTGGATGTACGCGCTATCGAAGCGTACCGAGCTGCAAGCCTTCTACGACCAGGACGGTATCGATTCATCGAAAAGCAATGTGAAGGTGCGCGCCGTTGGCGCCGGCATCAAGCATGTGTTCTGAATCCCGCCAATTCCGCTCCACCCTTTCCACACTGCAAGGACGCATGCGATGAAGCGCATTGCCACCACTCTTCTTGCTGCCTGCCTGGCATTGAATGCCGGCATGGCGGCGGCCGCTGACTACCCAGAAAGACCGGTGCGCGTGATGGTGCCGTTCCCGGCCGGCGGCGCGGCTGATAACGCGATGCGGGTCATCGGCAAGAAGCTGTCTGAATACTGGAAGCAGCAGGTGCTGATCGAGAACAGCGCCGGGGTGCAGGCCATCAAGTCCGCTTCGATGGCGCCAGCCGATGGCTACAGCCTGCTGCTGGCGGCGGGCTCGCAAATCGTCACCGGGCCGCTGCTGCGCGCCAAGCTGCCCTACAACCCGCAGACCGATCTGGTGCCGGTGGGCCGGCTGGTGACGAATCCGCCGGTGCTGGTGGTGCACCCTTCGCTGGGCGTCAAGTCGGTCAAGGACTTGATCGCGCTGGCGAAGAAGAAGCCGGGCTCGCTGAACTTCAGCTCCAGCGGCATCGGCAGCCCGAACCAGCTGGCGATGGAGATGTTCCAGGCCATGACCGGTACCGACATGACGCACATCCCCTACAAGGGCGGCGCGCCATCGGTGGTGGAGCTGGTGGGTGGCCAGGTGCAGCTGTCGATCAATGCGATTCCCAGCGTGCTGCCGCACATCAAGTCCAACAAGCTGGTGCCGCTGGCGGTGGCCAGCAGCCAGCATTCGCGTGCCTTGCCGGATCTGCCGACAATTGCCGAGGCCGGTGTGGCCGGCTTCGAATACACCATCTGGTATGCCTTGTTCGCGCCGGCCAAGACACCGCCGGCCGTCGTCAACAAGATCAGCGACGACCTGCAGCGTGCGCTGAACGAGCCCGATGTGGTGAAGCTGCTGCTGGACCAGGGCAACGAGCCTTCGCCAAGCTCGGCAGGCAAGCTGGCTCAGTTCATCCAGCAGGACATGACACGCTGGACCAAGCTGGTGAAGGAGCGCAATCTGAAGATCGAGGAGTAGGCCGTGTCGGCGCGGTCTTTGGCGGCTGGGTGGCCGCGTCGATTGTTTGCTAGGAATCTTGTTTTTGTTGCCGTGACGGTACGGCTGACGCTTGCTGCAATGCTGCCGGCGGCTTCGCACGCGGCCGAACTGGTCGTTGGCCAGGTCGCGCCGCTGGACGATCCGGCCTCCACCGGCAACCAGCTGCGCCAGGGCATTGCCCTATGCCTCGATGCGATCAATCGCAAAGGTGGCGTGCATGGCACCACGCTGAAGCTGGTCAGCCGCCACCGCGAGCTGAAGGTCGAGGACATCGTGCTCAAGACACGTGTGCTGATTGACGAGGCCGCGCCTGTCGCGTTGATCGGCTATCTCGGCACAGGGCCGATGGAAGCATTGCTGAAATCCGGCGTGCTGCAGTCCAGTGGCATTGCTGTGGTCGGCATACGCTCCGGCGCATCGACCTTGCGCGAAGCCAAGGGCAGCGAATGGCTGTTCCACACGCGCGCCAGCTACGCCACCGAGGTGACGCGTACTTTGTCGCATATGTCAACGATAGGCGCCACGCGGCTGGGGCTGTATTTCGAGGACAGCTCCTTTGGCTCCGAGGCACGCGCGCTGGTTGAGCGGCAAGCAGCTGCGCGCGGCGTCACGCTGCTGCAGGCGCAATCGCATCGCTACCGCTCAGCCGATCCTGCGGTGGCGGTGGCAGCTTTCATCAAGGCCGGTGTCAACGCCGTGCTGATTGCCGGCAACAGCGAAGCCGCTGCCGATTTCTACAAGGCCTATCGCGCACAGCGCGGCGCTGCCTTTGTCGTGGCCATGTCAGTCGCCGACGGCGTGCAAGTGACCAGGCGCATTGGTGAGGCGGCCGCACAAGGCTTGGCCATCGTGCAGGTGGCCCCCGATCCGGCCGGCAGCGTGATGCCGCTGTCGCGCGAGCTGCAAGCATTGGCCAGGCAGGCCGGCTCCAATGCCCCGCCGCTGAATCAAGGCGTCGCCGAAGGCTGCATCGCCGCCAAGGTCCTGGCCGAAGCCCTGCGGCGTGCCGGCCCGGCGCCCACACGCGCCCGATTACGTCAGGCGCTGGAAGGCATGAGCGCCTACGACACCGGGGGCATCACCGTCGGCTTCACGCCGGCCAATCACAGCGGCTCGGGCTATGTCGATATCGCGATCCTGAATGGCCGGGGGCGGATGCTGCGCTGAATCTTGTGAATCGACGGCAGCTTTCGGCGGGCCGCCTTTGGAGTGGTTTGTCAGAAGCCCGCGGCCCGGCTGGCACCAGGCGCCAGCAATACGGCGCAAAGGCCGACGAGCAAGGCCGCATCCAGCAGCAGCGGGCGCAGGCGTGCGAACAATGGGCGCTTCATGATGTGTGAACCCTGAAGTGGCGATGCACCGCAGTGTTCGCCGCGCCTGTAGCAGTCGTGTTGCGCGAACAAGTCCGTCTGCGTATCGTTTGTTGCTGCGGGGTTCGGTGGGCCCATGCCTGAGCGCGCCACGAGCCAAGTCCCGCGCCAAGCCGGGTCGAACAGGATCAGGTCAGGCGTGGCCCGGATCGACTCCTCAAGGGGCCCGCTGCGGTCCTACATCACCCGCCCGAACCACCAAACGCTCAGGCCCGCAGCCAGCACCGCCAGCAGCGCGCCTGCAGCGGCAAACAGCGCGGTGACCTCGGTCTCCTTGGTCTCCACCACCAGCCGGCTCGACAAGCCCTGGTACACCTGCTTCAGGTCTTCCGCGGTGCCGGCATAGAAGTAGTTGGCGCGGGTGAAGTTGGAGATCTGCTTCAGCGTGTCCTCATCCAGCCGTACGCGCATGCTCCAGCCTTCGAAGCCGATGATCTCGCCGTTCTTGGTGCCTATGCCCACGGTGTAGATGCGCACGCCGCGCTCGGCGGCCATCTTGGCGGCTTCCATCGGATCGGGGCCGGTGGTGCGCTGGCCGTCGGTGAGCAGGATGATTGCGGCGGAGTTGTAGGAGCCCGGCTCGACCGGCTTGAATTCCTTCTTCTCCTTTTTCTCGCCCGGCGCCGGGGGCATGTTGCGTGCGCCGGTGATCTGCGAGAGGTCGATGCCGTCGTCCGGGAACAAGGTGGCCAGCGACAGCACGATGCCCGAGCCAATGGCCGTGCCGCGCTGCAGCTGGAAGCGGTCAATCGCTGCGACCACGTCTTCGCGGCTGAAGGTCGGTGCCTGCACCACGGCGGCAGTACCGGCGAAGGAGACGACGCCGATGCGCACGCTGCGCGGCAGCCCGGCGACAAAGGCCTTGGCCGCTTCCTGCGATGCCACCAACCGGTTCGGCTGCACATCGGCCGCGCGCATGCTGCCCGAGACATCCATCGCCAGGATGATGGTTTCCTGCTGCGATGGCAGTTTCAGCACCGCCATCGGCCTGGCGCTGGCCAGCAGCAGGACGGTGATGGCCGTCAGCAGTAACACCGGAGGTACGTGTCGGCGCCAGCCCGGCCCCTTGCCCATGGCCTGCTTGACCAGTGCCACGCTGGCAAAGCGCACGGTGTTCTTTTTTCGCCGGTGCAACAGCCACAGGTAGAGCGCCACCAGAACCGGCACCAGCAGCAGTGCCCACAGCATCTCTAACCACTGGAAACTCATCGCGTGCCTCGTCTGCGTGCCATGTCATGCATGGGCTTTGGCGGCCTGCTGGCCTGGACCCTGGGGAGATGAGGTCACCAGCCGTTCCGGCGGTGGCCGCAGTTCTTCGGGCATGCGCTTGCCTATCGGCACACGCAGCCGCTGGCGGCGCAGCGCGACAAAGCGCAGCAGCGAGGCCAGCAAGTCATCGTTGGTGGCAAGTTCCAGCGTGTCGACGCCAGCGCGCGCCAGGCTGTCTCGCAACGCTGCTTCCTGCTCGGCCGCCAGCGCCTCGAAGCGCTCGCGGAATCCGGGCTCGTGGGTGTCGACAAACACCTGCTCGCCGCTTTCTGCATCCTCGATGGACACCAGCCCGACATCGGGCAGCACCATCTCCAGCGGGTCGTACAGCCGCACCGCCTGCACCTCATGGCGGCGCGCCAGCCGGCCCAGCGAATCGGCCCAGCCGGGTGTGCTGATGAAGTCGGACACGACGAATACCAGCGAGCGCCGGCGGATGATGGATTCGGCCGAGCGCAGCAGGTCGGCCAGCACGGTCTCGCGGCCTTTTTGCTTGACACCGGGCTGGCGCATGCGTGCCAGCAGGTTCAGCACATGCGGCCGGCCCACGCCGGGCGGCAGTACCGCAATCGGCCGCTCCGGCCCTTGCCGGCCATAAAGCAGCGCACCGACACGGTTGCCATGCCGGGTCAGCATGCGCGCCAGCACGGTGACAAAGCCTTCGGACACCGCGAGCTTGGTGCGCTCGTCCGAGCCGAAATCGACGCTGCCGGTCAGGTCCAGCAGGAACCAGGCGGTGAGTTCACGGTCTTCGGTGTACTGGCGCACATGCGGTATCTGCAGCCGCGCGGTGACGTTCCAGTCGATGTGCCGCACATCATCGTGGTGTTGGTATTCGCGCAGGTCGGCCAGGTCCAGGCCGGTGCCCCGCCACAGCGTGCGGTAGTCGCCTTGCAGCAGGCCATCCAGCCGCCGCAGCACCGTCCACTCCAGGCGGCGCAGCAACTGCTCGGGTGTGTGCTGTTCGTTCATGCCTTGGACCCGCGATGCGTCATGCCCCGTGCTGCATCGGCTTGGGCGGCAGCGGAATGCGGGCCATCACACGTTCGATCAAGGCATCGGCACTCAGCCCTTCTGCCAAGGCCTCGTAAGACAGCACAAGCCGATGGCGCAAGGTATCGGCGGCCAAGGCAGTCAGGTCTTCCGGCAGCACATAACCGCGGCCACGCAGATAGGCCAGGGCACGGCTAGCTTCCACCAGCGAGATGCTTGCGCGCGGGCTGGCGCCGAAGCTCAGGTACTTGGACAGCTCGGGCATGCCATGCTGCTCGGGCCGGCGCGTGGCGCCCACCAGCTTCACCGCATAAGTGATCAGGCTCGGGTCGACGTACACCTTGCGGCATTCCTGCTGCAGCTCCACCAACTGGCTGGTGGTGGCCACGGCCTCGACGGCGACGGGTGTGCCTATCACCCGCTCGACGATCACGAACTCTTCATCGTCGCTGGGATAGTCGACCAGCACCTTCATCATGAAGCGGTCGACCTGGGCCTCGGGCAGCGGATAGGTGCCTTCGGTCTCGATCGGGTTCTGCGTCGCCATCACGACAAAGGGCGAGGGCACGCGGTGCGATTCGCCGGCAATGGTCACCTGGCGTTCCTGCATTACCTCCAATAGCGCACTCTGTACCTTGGCTGGCGCACGATTGATTTCATCGGCCAGCAGCAGGTTGGCAAACACCGGCCCCAGGGTGGTGCCGAACTCGCCGGTCTTCTGGTTGTAGATGCGTGTGCCCACCAGGTCGGCTGGCACCAGATCGGGTGTGAACTGGATGCGCTTGTAGCTGCCGCGCAGGGTGGCCGCGAGGGTGCGCACGGTCAAGGTCTTGGCCAGGCCCGGCACACCTTCCACCAGCAAATGGCCCTGGGCCAGCAGCGCCACCATCACGCGTTCGAGAAAACGGTCCTGCCCGACGACGACACGCTTGACCTCGTAGAGGATGCGCTCCATCAGGGTCGCGGCTTCAGGTGCGGAAGAATTCGGAGTGGTCATGTGAATGGCGATATCCGGATGAAGACGGGTGTACGAAGGGAGGTCAGAAGGGTGGCATGCCGACAGCCGCCGCGGCGTTCTCGATGGGCACAGCAAAACCGATGCCGATGAAGGTGCGCTGCTGGTTCGGATTCATGATCGCGGTGACGATGCCGACCACATGGCCGTCCATGGTGATGAGCGGGCCGCCTGAATTGCCGGGGTTGGCGGCGGCGTCGAACTGGATCAGGTTGCTCAACGAGCGCTGGCCTTCGGGCGAACGGAATTCGCGTTTCAGCCCCGAGATCACGCCCTGCGATGCAGAAGGCCCGATGCCGAAGGGGAAGCCAATGGCCACCACTTCATCGCCAGGCGACAGGCCCGCGGTGGAACGCAGCGTCGCCGCATGCAGGTCATCGGGAATCGTCTTGGCGCGCAGCACTGCCAGGTCGTTCTCGGGCTGCAGGCTCACCACCACGGCTTCCGATTCGCTGCCATCGAAGAAGTTGACGGTGATCTTGTTGGCACCGGCCACCACGTGCAGATTGGTCAGGATCAACCCGTTGTCGACGATGACCACGCCGGTGCCCACGCTGCGGCCTTCTTCATCCTGGGCCTTGTCGTCGGTCTTGGGCTTGGCGCCGGGCTTGCTGCCGGGTTTGCCGGCCTTGCCGTCCGGCCCCACCTGGGCGCGGTTGTCGGGCTTGCCACCGGCTGCCGAGGCTGCAGCGGCCTTTTGCGCGGCGGCGGCCGGATTGCCGTGGTCGCCGATCACACGCACCACCGAAGGAATCACCGCCGCATACGCCGCCGCAGCAGCGGAGGGCAATGGCTCCTTGGCAATGGATTCGCGCATGGCCGTGTCGATTTGCTCTATCGACAGCGGGTGCTTGATCTTGGCTGTCCATGCCGGCCAGCCGGCAACCACTGCCAGCAGCAGCGCGCCGACGATCCACAGCTTGCGCTCATGCCGCTGGTGCCAGCGCCGCCGCGCCGGTGCGGCTTGAGGAGTGTTGGGTAGGTCGCCAGCAGCCTGTTGCGATGCCGTCAATTCGGGCTGCGTCATCGTCTCTGACGACGGGGCCGAGGGCGACAGCGAAGCGCCGGGCGAAGTGGCTTGCGAGGCCTGCCCCGGACGTTGCGGCGTGCGACTGTACAAGGGCGTTCGGGCCATGCTTGCCAGCTCCCGCAGCCCGACAACAGGCTGCATCGCGCCACAGTACCACGACAGTCCAATCCTGTGCACGGCGGCGACTGCTTAGCGCCGGCGCCACGAACACAAGGCATCATCGATGGATGTCTGGAGGCTGGATCGATACCCATTGCCACCTCGATGCACGCGAGTTCGATACCGATCGCGATGCCGTGGTCGAACGTGCCAGCGCGGCGGGCCTGTCGATGATCGTGATTCCCGCGGTGGCGGCCTGGAACTTCGATGTGGTGCGCGAACTTGCCCACAAGCACCAGCTGGCTTATGCACTGGGAATCCACCCCTTGTGCACAGGCGATGCACAGGAAAGCGATCTCGACCGTCTGGCAGACGCCTTGCGGCAACATCGTGAAGACCCGCGCCTTGTTGCCGTGGGCGAGATCGGCCTTGACCATTTCGTGCCAGGGCTGGACCCGGTGCGGCAGGAACGCTTCTACACGGCACAGCTGAAGCTCGCGCGCGATGCCGGACTGCCGGTCATCCTGCATGTTCGGCGCTCGGCCGATGGCCTGCTGAAAGGCCTGCGTCGCATCGACGTTCCGGGCGGCATCGCCCATGCGTTCAATGCCAGCGCAGTGCAGGCCAATCAATTCATCGAGCGTGGATTCAAGCTGGGCTTCGGCGGCGCGATGACCTTCGACCGCGCATTGCAGATCCGCCGCCTGGCTGCGGACTTGCCGGACAGCGCGCTGGTGCTGGAGACCGATTCGCCGGACATTCCGCCGCACTGGCTGTACCGCACCGCGGCGCAGCGCGCGGCCGGCGAGACGTCGCGCAACGAGCCGGCCGAGTTGCCGCGCATTGCGCAGACCTTGGTCGAGCTGCGTGGCTGGACCATCGATCAAGCCGCCGCGATCACACAGGCCAATGCAATGGCCGCGCTGCCGCGGTTGGCGGCACTCGCTGCCTGATTTGCCAGGCCGATCAGCCCGCCAGCGCAGGCAGGGCGGGCACGGGCCTGCCTGCATCGCCAGGCAAGGGCAGGCATTGCCGCACCTGGTTGCGTCCGGCGTGTTTGGCCGTATACAGCGCCTGGTCGGCCGCACGCAGCAACTGCGCCGGCGTGCTGGTTCTTGCGTCGGCCACGCCGGTCACGCCAATGCTCACTGATACCAGCGACGCTGGCTCCAGGCCGCTGGGCAGGCCCAGGCCATGCACGGCCAGGCGCACGCGTTCAGCCACCAGGCAGGCACCTTCGATATCGCAGGCCGGCAGCACGATGACGAACTCCTCGCCGCCATAGCGCGCCAGCACATCGGTTGGCCGCAAGCCGGCATTGCGCGCGGCGCCGACCACCGCCTGCAGGCAGCTGTCGCCGGCCGGGTGGCCAAAACGGTCGTTATAGACCTTGAAATGATCGACGTCGATCATCAGCAGCGCCAACTGGCCGTTGCGCACGCCGCTGTCCGTGCCAAGCGCTCCACTGGCCTTTTCGGCAGCGCGTACGGCGCGCTCATGCTCGGCCTGCAGCACGCGGTCGAAGTGGCGGCGATTGAAGGCGCCAGTCAGCCCGTCTTCAATCGCCAGTCTTTGCATCGCGGCATCGGCACTCTGCAGCCGCTGCGCCATCTGGCCCATGGCTTCCAGCAGCTGGCCCGGCTCGTCGCGTGTCACCGGTGGCAGCGGGGCGCCGAGCTCGCCATGGCCTACCGCGGCGGCAAATTGCACGGCCTGGCGCAGTGGTGTGGTGATGCTGATGCTCAGCCGCCAGGCCGCCAACGCGGCCAGCAGCAGCACGCCTAGACCGGTGGCGCCGATGATCAGGTCGTTGCGCCTGGCCTCGGCTTCGAGCGCTGCGATTTGCTCGGCTGCGCGCTGGTTTTGCAAGGCAGCCAATCGGTCAATCGCGGCCAGCCATAAGACATGCACCGGCACCACCTGTTCGGCCAGCAGCCGGGCCGCCATCTTGGGGTTGTAGCCCTTGACGCTGCTTCGCGCATCCGCCTCGGGGGCCTGCACTTGTTGCGCGTACTGCTGCATCTCGCGCGCGATCTGCAGCTCCGTCGGCGAATTGGCGGTGGCGAAGAAGCGCTCGGCCACCGCGCGGTAGTCGGCGGCGCCGGCTTCCATCTGTGTCAGCTGCTGCGTCGCGTCCTCGATGCTGTTCGACAGCATCATGCGCTGGCCGCTCTGGTCCTGCCGCACCAGCGCCAACCGCATCGCGCTGAGATCGGCCTGATGCCGCGTCGTCAGCTTGACGACCCGCGCCAGGGCCTCGCGCGACTGACGCGAACTTGAGGCGGCCACCCAGGTACCGGTGGCCATCAGCAGCAGCATGGCCGAGAAGCACGCGGCAAGGCGATAGCCAATGCGCAGGTGCCGAAAAAAGTACTTCATTGAAAACCGGGTATGTCTCTGAATCTGGCGCTATTGGCTATACTTTTGCAATATTGTTCATATTAACCGGTTGCATCGCCACGCGCTCGGCCAGGCCTGAAGCCGCGCTTTTGCGCGATTCCGACGCGTGATTCATTGCACTCTTTTATCAGTTCTCACTTTAGTCCCTGGGCTCCGAGACCGATGACTCGATGAAGCCGGGTTTGTCGGCTCAGTCATCACGCCTCAACGCCGTACCGCCGCCACCCATGCAAAGCATCGATCACCCGACACAGCCCGAGCACCTGCCCGGACTGGTGGCCCTGCTGGCGAGCCAGGTGGCCATGCAGCCTTTGCGGACTCTGGCTGATGTGTCCTCGGTTCGGGCCGCGGACAGCGGCCTGCAAGGCGGCATGCAAGGCGGCGTGCCGGGCAGCCGCGGGACGGTGGTCCATCGCGAGGAGCCAGCAGCGGTGGCCACCGACGATGTGCTGTTCGACAAGAACCCGCTGCCGCTGTGGATCTACGACCTGGAGACCTTCCGTGTCCTGGCGGTGAACCCGGCCGCGGTTGCCAAGTACGGCTATTCGCGCGAAGAGTTTCTGAACCTGAGCCTGGGCGACCTGCGCGAATCCAGGGACGCCGCTCGCGTTGAATCGCTGATCCGCGGGCTGGCGCCGAACACGCCGATACGCGCACTGTGGCGGCACAGGCTGAAGAGCGGCGAGGTCATCGATGTCGAGGTGAACTCTGACGAGATCGCCTACCAGGGCCGTCGTGCCCGACTCGTTTGTCCAGTGGACGTGACCCAGCGCGTACGGGCCGAAGCCGCGCTGCGCGAGCGTGAATCGGCGCTGCAGCGTGCCCAGGTGCTGGCCCGGCTGGCCCATGTGGTGACCTTGCCTGATGGCCGCTTCGAGAGCTGGTCCGAGACTTTTGCTGAATTGATTGGCGTCGATGCGGCGCGCATTCCGACCGATGTGCGCGGCTGGATCGATCTGCTGCATCCGGAAGACAGGCCGGTGTTCCGCGAGCGCAGCATTGCCGCCGCTCGCAGCGGCCAGCGTGTCGACATGATCTGCCGGCTGCCGCATCCGGACGCCGGCTGGCGCCATATCCGCCAGGTGCTCGAACCGATACGCGCCGCGGATGGCAGCGGCCGTGTCGAACGCTGGTTCAATACGCTGCTGGATATTTCGGAGCACGCACGTTCTGAAATCCGCGTGCGCCGGCTGAACCGTGTGCATGAGGTGCTGAGCGGCATCAATTCGCTGATCGTGCGGGTGCGCAACCGGCAGGAGCTGTTCCAGGAAGCCTGTCGCATTGCGGTGAATGTCGGCGCCTTCAATACCGCATGGATTGGCCAGATCGACGTCATCTCCGGCCATGGCCGCGTGGTGGCCGCCGCCGGCATCGATGAAGCGGTCACGCGCAGCGACCGGCTCACCGCACGCCATTGCCTGCTGGATACCCAGGGCCCGGCATTGCGCGCCATCGGCCAGAAGGCGCCGGTGATCTTCAATGACCTGGCGCAGGACATCGGCCGGTCCGAACTGGGCGATGTGCTGCTGGCCCAGGGCCACAAGTCCGCCGCCTGGTTGCCGCTGTTCTGCGACGGTACGGCGGTCGGCGTGATCAACCTGCTATCGGCCGAAGTGGGCGTGTTCGACGACGACGAGCTGAAGCTGCTGCTGCAGCTGGCCGACGACATCTCCTTCGCGCTGGATCACCTGGCCAAGGAAGAGCGGCTGAGCTATCTCGCCTCCTACGATGCCTTGACGGGCCTTGCCAATAACACGTTGCTGCAGGAACGCTTGCAGCAGTTCATCGGCCAGGCCGCTACCGAGCAGCAGCCGCTGGCAGTGGCGGTGATCGACATCGAACGCTTCAAGCTGGTGAACGACACGCTGGGCCGACGCGCTGGCGATGCTTTGCTGAAGCAGGTGGGTGGCCGCCTGGCCGAAAGCGTGCACGATGGCCGGCGCATTGCACGTGTGGGCGTCGACCAGTTCGCGCTGGTGCTGACCGGTGCAAACAGCGAGACCGACATCGTGCGCATGCTGGGCGAACACCATGCGCATTGCTTCGACCCGACCTTCCGCATCGAAGGCCAGGACCTGCATGTGGCCGCGCGCATCGGCATTGCGGTGTATCCGAATGACGGGCGCGATTACGAATCGCTCTACCGCCATGCCGAAGTGGCGGTGAAGAAAGCCAAATCGGGCGCTGACAAGCTGCTGTTCTTCAACCCGCGAATGACCGAGGCGGTGGCCGAACGCCTGGCGCTGGAGAACAAGCTGCGCCGCGCGCTGGACAACAACGAGTTCGTCCTGCATTACCAGCCCAAGGTGGAGATGGGCACGCGCCGCATCCTGGCGCTGGAGGCCTTGATCCGCTGGAACAGCCCGGAACTGGGCCTGGTGCCGCCCGGCCGCTTCATTCCGCTGATGGAAGAGACCGGCTTGATTCTGGATGCGGGCCAGTGGGCACTGAAGCAGGCTGCCGCGGACCGCAAGCGCTGGGTGGATTCAGGCCTGCCGGCACCGCGCATTGCGGTGAACGTGTCCGCCATTCAATTGCGGCGGCCCGACTTTGTCGAAACCGTGGCGACTGCCTTGCAGCATGGCGCAGCCGACCATGGCATCGATGTCGAGATCACCGAAAGCATGATCATGGAAGACATCGACGGCACGGTGCACAAGCTGCATGGCTTGCGCGCACTGGCCATGGATTTGTCGATCGATGATTTCGGCACCGGTTATTCGTCGCTGGCCTACCTGGCCAAGCTGCCGGCGCAGACCTTGAAGATCGACCGCGCCTTCGTCAATACGCTGGTCGGCGATGCCAGCAGCCGCACCCTGGTCTCGACCATGATCTCGCTGGCCCACGCCCTGAAGATGACCGTGGTGGCCGAGGGTGTCGAGACCGAGGAACAGGCCGCGATGCTGCTGGAGATGAAGTGCGACCAGATCCAGGGCTACCTGATCAGTCGGCCGCTCGCTTTCGATGCTATTACGCGGCTGATTGCCGAGGCAACGCCGGCCGTCTGAGTGAGTCGTCCAAGCGCGTCGTCTGGGCGCGTCATCCGACTCTGGCCGTCAGGTGCCGTTGCCTTCGCGCAGGCGCCTATAAAGCAGCCCGCGCGACACGCCCAGCCGCCGCGCGGCCTGTGACACATTGCCCTGGCATTCGGCCAGGGTCTGGTCGATCAGCTGGCGATGGATCTGCGCCAAGGTGGCGCTGGCTGCGGCGGAGCCAGCAGGTCTTGCCGGTTCCAGAGCCTGCGCTTCCGGCGGATGCGCGGCCTGCGGTGCAGAGCGGGCGCTGCCGTGGTCGTCGTTGTCGCTGCCCTGGCCATCGCCCAGGTCGCGGTATTCGCTTTCCAGCACATTGGGATCCTAAGCTTAGAATTCCACGTGGACAAGTTGTCGCG
>JADMIO012791405.1_pt1 | contig 26721 bp, 16 predicted proteins | sample 8958161 | NCBI WGS metagenome assembly JADMIO01 (sample SAMN16585339, study PRJNA669376) | soil metagenome | isolation source: Crop rotation soil | place: USA: Cullars Rotation, Alabama | collected 2011 | reverse complement strand
CGCGACAACTTGTCCACGTGGAATTCTAAGCTTAGGATCCCAATGTGCTGGAAAGCAGCTCGTCCATGAGTTGGCCAGCATTTACTGCTGCCATCGGATCGCCGCTCGTTCCGGCCAGCCAGCGCGGCCCGGCCGCCGTTTCTGTTGTTAGGCGCTGGCAAAGCCTTTCCTGTAAATCGCCCGGCAGGGCGGCGATTTCATGAAGGTAAATCGTGCCAAGGTTGGGTCGCCGGCCAAGCACATCGCCGAAAATGACGGCGCTCAAGGCCGACGGCGGCAGCGCGTCGCAAGCAAGCGCAGCAAAGGGCAGCTCGCGCCGCGCCGAAAGCTGGTGAATCGACCGGGCCAGCCAGTGCTTGCCCGTGCCTGGCTCACCTACCAATAAAGCCGGGCTGTTAATCTGACCGGCAAGCCGGGCCTGTTCCGTCAGGCGCTGCACGGCCGGCACAGTGCTGTCCAGCCTGTCCAGCCCGTGCCAGACGCGGAGCCGCTCGCGCAGTGCGACCAGCCGTTCAGGGAGCGGCGGCAGCGCGCCTGACTCTATTTGTGCTTCAGCGTGGATGGTTCCCAGGACGCCCAGCGGTGCGCTTTTGCCTTGCAGAGGCAAAAAATCAATCGTCCACCACTGCGGCCCTTGATTGCTGGTGAATAGCCGTCGCACGCGCGCGGCCTGCCCCGCCCTCACTTCGGCCGCGGGGGCCAGGGCCGTGAGCAACGCCTCGATAGAACCGGCTTCCGCATTGCGATGCCGCTTGCAATAGCGCCCGCGCACGTCGGCCCACGACCGACGCGTCAATTGTTCCCAGGAGCGGTTGACGAACAGCAGTCGTCGCCAGCGGTTGATGAGAAAGACCGGGTCGCGGGAGCGCTGGAAAAAGCGCTGCCAGCGAAACGGCTCGGGTGCAGTTGCGTCGGCCATGGTCGGCCCGCGACGGTGAGAACGAGAAACACTATGCTCTTAACCTAACAGCCGCGCAACGGCGGAGCAACGGGCCTATTGATTGAACCGGCCTCGTTCGTCATGAAAATCGCGATATAAAGGAGATTGATGGGTATCTCAAAGAGGCTTCGATGATTGCATTCTTCAATCTCGGCATTCCAGAGCTAGTCATCATCGCGCTATGCGGCTTATTCCCAATTGCTGTTGCTGGTATCGTGCTGATTGTTGTTCGAATGGCGACTAAAAGTACCGGCAACGGACCAAGGGCTTTGATTTGCCCGCATTGCGGCAAAGCACTAAGTTCGTCCGGCGAGCCACAGGAGCCATCGGCATTCAGGGAAAAAGGTATCATCCCGGCACCGCCTCGGCCAATGGATTGAAAGGTATCGACAGGAACACCATATGGATTACCGCATCGTCATCGGCCTCGAAGTTCACGTGCAACTGCTAACGCGCACCAAGCTCTTTTGCGGGTGCAGCACCAGGTTCGGTCAGCCGCCGAACACGCAGACTTGTCCGATTTGCATCGGCATGCCCGGCGTGCTGCCGGTCATGAACCGCCGCGCTTACGAGTTAGGTCTGAAGGCTGCGCTGGCCCTAAATTGCCGGATTGCCGGCTTCACCAAGTGGGACCGCAAGAATTACTATTATCCCGACCTACCAAAGAACTACCAGATCAGCCAATACGACCTGCCGTTCAGCCACGACGGTTGGCTTGAAATTGAAACCGACGCAGGTGTGAAGAAAGTCGGCATCATCCGCGCCCACCTGGAAGAGGACGCGGGCAAGATGCTTCACGACGAAGAGAAGGGCCAGGCCGACAGCCTCGTTGACCTCAATCGCACTGGGACGCCTTTGCTCGAAATTGTCAGCCAGCCCGACATGTCCAGCCCTGAGGAGGCCGGTGCCTACCTCACCGAGATTCGCCTGCTGATGCGCGAGTTGGAGGTCTCCGACTGCGAGATGCAGGAAGGCAGCTTGCGTTGCGACGCCAACGTCAATATTCACATTCCGCAGCCGGGCGGCAAGCACATTGCCACGCCGGTTGTTGAGATCAAGAACCTCAACAGCATCGGCGCGGTCGAACGGGCCATCGCGTCGGAGGCCACGCGTCATTATGAAGTTTGGAAGATCAATCCGAAGTTCGTTTTCGGCAGCACGTCGAAGCTGACACGCGGCTGGGACGAGAAGCGGCGTGAAACCTACCCCTTGCGTGAAAAGGAAGAAGCCGCCGACTATCGCTACTTCCCCGAGCCGGACCTTGTGCCGGTGACGGTGACAACGGAACAAATCGAGACGATGCGCGCCAGCTTGGGCGAGTTGCCATCCCAGCAGGTAACGCGTTTGCAAAGTCAGTATGGGTTATCGCATTACGATGCTCGGGTGCTGGCGCACAACGGACGGGCGTTCGTCGCTTATTTCGAGGCGGTGGCAGCCCAATGCGGCGACGCCAAAGAAGTCAGCAACTGGCTGACCAACTCGGTGTTGGCGACGCTGAACGAGCGCAAGATTTCCATCAAGGAGTTTTCGCTGCCGCCAGCCGCCCTCTCCGACTTGATTCAACAAAAGAAGAAGACGGGCTTGAATCCGCAGCGCACGCGCGAGGTATATGCCCACATGCTGGAGAAAGGCGTCGGCGCTGCCGAAGCGGTCAACGCCCTGGGCTTCAAGTCCATCGACGGCGGACAGCTGACCGAGATGGTGCGGCGGGCCATCGCTGGCAACCCCAAGGCAGTTGCCGATTTCAAAAAGGGCAAAGTGAAAGCGGCCGACGCGATCAAGGGCGCAGTGATGCGCGAGACCAAGGGCCAGGCGAATACGGAAGCCTTGCAACAATTGGTGATGGAGGAGCTGCAAAAGGCGTAGAGTCGTCTTTCGCGGAGCGAAAGACGACTCTACGCCAGCCGGTCCAGAGTATCAAAACAATTCTTCTTGCTTGTTGAGCCCACGCCCGTCGGCTATCATTTGTCTGCTCCCCCTCCTCCTTAGAGACTCTTCCATGGCTGCTCGCGTGCGTCGCTGGTCCTGGCTTCTCGTCATCATTGCGCTGGCCTACGCTTTCCCGTACGAAACCGACGCTCAACCCGAGCCGCCCAAAGACGAATCGCAGGTTAAGCTGGCGGTCATCGTCGTGTTCGACCAGTTCCGCGGCGATTATCTGGCGCGCTGGGAAAAACAATTCGTATCGGACGGTTTCAAGCGATTAACAGGCGAAGGCGCGTGGTACCAGAACTGCCATTATCCGTATGCCGTCACGCTGACCGCCGCCGGCCATGCCTCAATCTCCACAGGCTGCTCGCCGAATACCCACGGCATCATCGCCAATGACTGGTACGACCGCCCGCTCGGCAAGAACGTCAGCTCGGTCGGCACCAATCGTTATCAACCCATTCCCTTGCCGGCGAATGCAAAAAAGGACATCGAAGGTGCGGCCCCGATTCGCCGGCGCGTCGGCTCGGTGGGTGATGCCTTGCTCAAAGGTCCGAATCCCAAGAGCAAAGTGGTCGGCCTGTCGATCAAGGACCGCTCGGCGATCCTGTTGGCGGCGTTACGGGCGCAACTCTGCTGCTGGTTCAGCACCAGCGCGGGGCGCTTTGTGACTTCGACATTTTACGCCGACAGCTTGCCGGCCTGGGCGAATCAATTCAACAAGCGAAAGCAGATGGATGACCGCTTTGGCGAACCGTGGACGCGGCTGCGGCCTGAGTTGGATTACGACGCGCTCAGCGGGCCGGACGAAGGCAGTGGCGAAAGCGGCGGCGTTTCCCAGGGGCGGACGTTTCCGCACGCCATGACCGGCGGTGCCAAGGTCCCTGGCAAGAAATACTACGAAGCCTTGACGACGACTCCCTTCGGCAACGAGTTGCTATGGGCGTTTGCCAAGGAAGCAATTGTGGCCGAGAAGCTCGGCCAGCGCGACGCGCCTGACCTGCTCTGCCTGAGCTTTTCTTGTAACGATTTGGTCGGCCATGCCTGGGGGCCGGACTCGCACGAAGTGCTGGACACGACCTTGCGCACCGATTTGCTGATGAAAGACATGCTCGACTTCCTCGACGCCAAGGTCGGCAAAGGCCGCTACGTCATGGTGATGTCAGCGGATCACGGTATTTGCCCCATTCCGGAGACCGCCAAGAAGCAGGGCATTGCGGCCGGCCGATTGGTGACGGACGTGTTGAAGAGCGGCCCGGCGGCCCACCTCCAGCAAACGTATGGCAAGCCCAAGGAAAAGCCGTTGCCTTGGATCGAGGAGGTTTCTGCGCCGTGGATTTACCTCAATCGCGGCGTGCTCAAGGAGCGCAAGCTGGATCAGGCTAAAGTGGAACAAACGCTCGTGGATTGGCTCAAGAAACAACCGGGTATTCAAACGAGCTACTCACGCACGCAATTACTGGCAGGGCTGCCCAAGGATGACGTGATTGGCGAGCAAGTGCGGCTGTCGTTCGACGCGGAGCGCTCCGGCGACGTGGTTGCGATCCTCAAACCGTATCATCTGTTCGGCGGTCCCAAGGCAAACCGCACCGGCACGACGCATGGCTCGCCGCATCCCTATGACACACACGTGCCCCTCGTGATTTACGGAGGCGGAGTAATTCCAGGCGTGCGTAAAGACCGCGTGACGCCGCAGGCGACGGCGGCCATCATAGCCCGCGCCCTCGGCGTCGAGCCGCCGCCGACGGCCGAAGCGCCCTTGCCGAAGGGGCTGTTCAAATGATTCGCCGCTTGCAGTTTAGCGCTAATTGGCTGCGGCCCCGTTTTTCAGGTGCTTCTCCAAAAAAGCGGACGCCAACCCAAAAGCTGTGGTCGCTTCCAGCACGTTGACAGTGCCGTCTTCTTGCAGGAACATGTGCTCGGCGCGCGGGAAGATCTTGTCCTTGAATTCGATGTTCTTATCGGTCAAAACCTTCATCAGTGCTTCGCACTCGGCGAAAGGCACGACCTTGTCGGCCTTGGAATGGATGATGAAAAGCGGCGGCAGGGGCGCCTTGACATTGGCGTAGTGATCGTGCGGCAGGCCCGCGAACAGCTGAACGACGGCGGCCAGCTTCAAATCCGGATCGGCCACCGCCGTTGACATCGCCACAAATCCGCCCAACGAGAAGCCTACCACCCCGATCTTGTCGCCTTCCACGTTGTCCTGCTTGCGCAGGTTCGTGACGCCGTCCTTGGCCGCCGTCATCCAGTTCTTGTAGAGGCCGCGCACCTTGTCGGCGTTCGGCCCTTTAACTGGCCCAACGAGGCCGGTGCGGATCATGGCTTCCTGGTTGCGCGCGTTTTGCATCCGGCCCGGAACCAGCAGCGGCGTGGCGAGCAACGGGCCGGTACCATGGGGTGAAGCCATCGCGCCAAGGGTGCTGGCCCCCGACGACGGCGGCAGCCAGTCCCGGCTGTTGGTCCCATCCATGTAATGAACGAGGTGCAGGACATAGCCCTGAGCCGCGACGATGGTGCAAATCTTGGCGTAGAGCCGCTCATCTACGAATTGCAGGCCGTCGATACCGTGCAGCAGGACGACGCCGGGGTACTTCTTGCCTTTTTGCGCCGGCGGTGCCCATTCCCAGACCGTGATGCGGTCCTGGCCCGATTGAAAGCTCTTGACGCTTTTGACCGGTTCAATGGGCTTGGGCTTGTCTTGGGCCGCGCCAGGAGTCGCACAGACAAGAGTGAGCACCGGCAGCAGGAGCGCGACGAGGAATGCAGCGATGCGTGACATTGAGGGGCCCGTTGGGGTTAACCGCCCTAAGTATACGCGGAGAGGAGGCGCGGAACATGGTGCAAAGTCGTCTTTCGCTGCGCGAAAGAACGTTCTTTCGCGGAGCGAAAGACGACTATAAGCCACCTTCGATCACTGCCGCTCTTTCCAGGCCCGGTAGCCGGCTGGCGTGATGCGGTAGCAACTCGCCGCCACACCCGGCTTGAGCTGCGGCGTCGCTCCGGTGTTTTGCTCAATCCAGCCCTGGGCAATAAGCTCACCGTGCAGCCGGACTAATTGCCGTATCTCCACGCCTTCCATTTCCATCACGCGATCCTGCCAGATTTGACGGTCGGGCAAGCCTGCCTCGGCGTAATGGTCGAGCAGGCGAACGATCGGCGTGTCGGTGGACAGGCGCTCCGGTGCCTCGATCATGTTGGGTCCTCAGTGACAGGCGAATCCGATTCCAGCATCGGCGGCTGGGCGATGTCTTTTCATACAATTCTACTGGTCCGTCGCCCGTTGTCCGTTGTCCTTGGCCGTTCGGTGACGGTTAATCCCAGGAGACGATTATTAAGGATCTGCGCAGGAGAAACTCATGCCAAAACGACTAATCACCGTCGGCCACAGCCCCGACCCCGACGACGCCTTCATGTTCTACGCCCTCGCCCACGACAAAATCGATACGGGCGACTTGCAATTCCGCCATGAGCTTCAGGACATCGAGACGCTCAACCGCCGCGCGCTCAAGGGCGAACTTGAAGTGACGGCGATTAGCCTGCATGCCTACGCCTTCCTGCTCGACAAGTACGCCTTGTTGCCGAGCGGGTGCAGCATGGGTGACCGCTACGGTCCCATGGTCGTCGCCAGGAAGCCTTTGACCACCGGCGACCTGGCAGGCGTCAAGATCGCAGTTCCCGGCACGCTGACGACCGCGTTCCTGACGCTAAACCTGCTGTGCAAGGATTTCGCCTATGAAGTGCTACCCTTCGACCAGATCATTCTGGCGGTTGCGGCCGGGAAGTTCGATGCGGGACTGATTATCCACGAAGGCCAACTCACCTTTGAAAACCAAGGGCTGCGCTTGATCGTTGATTTGGGTGTGTGGTGGCATGAAAAAACTGGCCTGCCGCTGCCTCTGGGCGGCAACGTCGTTCGCCGCGACCTCGGTGCAGAGACGATTCGCAACATCTCGCGTCTGTTGAAAGAGAGCATCCGCTACGGCCTCGATCACCGCCAGGACGCCCTGAAGTACGCCCTCCAATATGCGCGTGACATGGACATGAAGCTGGCGGACCAGTTCGTCGGCATGTACGTCAACGACTGGACGCTCGACTACGGCCCGCGCGGGCGCAAAGCGGTGCAACTGCTACTGGAGGAAGCGCACAAGGCGGGCGTAATTCCGAAACCGGTCGCGGTGGAGTTCGTCGAATAGCGCTTCATTCACAGCCCGGAGCGCAAGCGACGGGCGTGGTTTTCCCCCAGCCAAGGAGACGATGCCATGCGCTTTGTGGCGTGCCTGCCGATTCTCGTGTGCGGGGCTCTTTGGTATGCGCAAAACCCCCAAGAAAAGGACAAAAGCGATAAGGGATATTTGCTAACCTCTCGGGATTATCAATTGAGTCCGGAGTTGGTTGTGGATGAGAAAGGTGCGGTGCGCCTCGCGCCCTCCGTGTTGCTTAGCGACGAAATCGGCGCGACGGATTCGCATCAAGGAGAAAAACTCGGCCGCGACACTTCGGCCAAAAAAGCCTTCGAGTTGGTCCACGACCAGATAAAAGACGCCGACTTGCTCTTTTTCGGCGGTGCCAAGGAAGTTCGCTTCAACGGTGAGGTTCTTCCTGTGAAGCGACTTGAATCGACAGGATGGAGCCGCGTCACGGTACCTGCCAAAATCATGCGCAAGGGCACAAATGAGGCAATTTTTTCGGGCGGCGGCGAGCTATTGGTCGAGCCGAGTCGACTGCCGGGTCGGAGCTTCAAGAGTAAGGACGGCGGCAAAACCTGGAGCAATCAGGCGGTAGGCCCAAAAGATCAAGGTCCCGGCGAATACTTGATTCGCCTGCGACTTCATCAGTTCGCCGCGAAGGGCGAAGTCGTTTCGCAAGTCATGGATTCCGTCCCAAGGCTGGATCGCCAACAACCTCCGTCAAAGCTGGATGGCGATCAACCTCCCCAAGAACAAAAGCCATCCGGAGGACATCCGATCGCCCTGACCAAAATCTATCCGCCGCTTGACCATCGCAACGAACAGCCCCAGGGTACGGTTATCGCGGTTTGGGTGCGAACCGGTTCCACACCGACGCCCGATACCAAACACTGGAGCGTGTGGCAGCCGTTGGAAAAGGAACTGATTGTGCCGGAGGCCCAGCAGCGCCACCGCTGGCTCCAACTCAAGCATGTGCTGACGACGGATCGACCTGACGCAACGCCAGTGCTGTCAAAACATTCCTATTTTGCGGCTCAATTCACCACGAAAGCCGCGCCGCCGACGGCTCGCTATGCGATGAAAAATGGAGGAGGCGAGGTCATCCCGGTCACCTCCGTCCCGTTCGTCTATCAGGAGCCGTCGCCGCGCCTCAAGTCGTTGCGCGAACGCTACAAGCTCGACGAGGTAATCGCCCCCGGCAAAACGGAGATGGAGCAGCTCATGCTCCTGCGCTACTGGGTCCGCAACCAGTGCCACACCGGCTGGGGCTCGCACCCGGCACTGTGGATTCCGCCGTGGGATGCGCACATCATCCTGGAGAACCGCGACCAGCCGGACTGCCTCGTCATGTGTACGCATTTTTCGGCGGTCTTCACGCAATGCTGCCTGGCCCTGGGCTGGAATGCCCGGCATTGCATTCTCGACCATCACTGCGTCAGTGAGGTTTACGTCGGCGAGCATGATCGCTGGGTAATGATGGACGCCGGCAACTCAGCGGAACGCGGCGACACCGGCTTGCATTTCGAGCGTAAAGGCAAACCGCTTAGCGCGCTCGAATTACACTTGATCCACCGCGACGGTAAAAAAGACGGCGTCACCGTGCATTTCACACCGCAATGCCTGCAGGAACAAATCGCCAGGCACTGCCGCCCCGAACCGAAAAAACAGCCTGATCGCCCGGACGTGATCCCGCTGGCGGACCTACCGAAATACTCGGTATGCCAGCTCGACAACTATCGGCGCTTTGCCTTTCCGCCGCGCAACAACTTCTTGAGCACGCAAGTGCCGAGCGAGCCGCAGCACGGCTGGTCGGAGTATTTTTACGACGGCTACTGTTGGGTGGGGCCATCGCCGGAATATTCGAGGACGCTCGATCCGAAGCGGGTGCAGGACATCAACTGGCCGCTGAATTGGTGCCGGATTCACCTGGATTACACGGCCAAACCCGAAGACTTACGCATTGATGTGGAAACGCTGACACCTAACTTGCTGCGCCTGGAAAAGAGCAGCGACGACGGCAAAAACTGGACGCCGACGCCGGCGAGCTTCACCTGGCGGCTGCAACCCGGGAAGAACTCGCTGAGCGTGCGCAGCGTGAATCACTGGGGAAAGACCGGGACACCAGCGACCGTGAGCTTGACGTTTGATGCGAAAAAGTAATCGGAAGCAATCGTCGAAGAGCCGCGACCGTCAGGGAGCGGTGCATCGCTGCACCGCTCCCTGACGGTCGCGGCTCTTCGACACCTCACGACTTTCTCCACGCATCTTTGACCTCCGTCAGCGGATACTCCGTCAGCGGAATGCCAAGCTTCGGAATCTCCTGCAATCGCCGCCAGGCGCGCGTCACTTGCGCCTCCTGTTCCGCGACAAACGTGGGATCAAGCGTTTCCTTGGCGAACACGCCATCGCACTTCGCTGGCTGGAAATCGGGATCGACGATGAATTGCGCCAGCGCGGCGTGGCAGCGGATGTGTCGTTCGCGCTGGGTAGGCAAGGCCAGGGGCGAAACCTCACCCAGGACGTAGCGCAGGTACAGGTCGGATTCCATGATGCCTTCCACGTCGGCCCCGCACACGTCGCATAGGTAGCCTTGATCGCAAGCCGCCATGGCATCCTCCGGTATCCTGATTTTCCTCTTCAAGGTACAATCTCAGGGGAGCATCAGCCAAGCCCACGGTTCGCTTTCCTTTCCAGGAGCCGACATGAGCGCGACGACCGAACCGGATCGCCAGAGTTTCGCCGAGGCCGCCCTGCGCCTGGCCGGCAAGAGCGAGGACGAAGCCCGCCGCCTGGGGGCCGTGGACAAGGCCGACGAGCAGGTGGAGGCGCTGTTTGCCCAGCGCTATCAAACCACAAACAGCCCGGTTCACAAGGCGGTCTGGGACGGCAAGGTGCCGCTCGAACTGTTCCAGCCGCCGCCGTTGGCCGCCTCCGCGCCGTGCGATGCCGCCATGGAACGTTCGCTGGACGTGGTACGTCGTCGCCGGGAAGCTGGCACACTGCTCGACACCAGGGGCAAGCTCTCGGTCGAGACCATGCAGGAACTTTCGGCCGCCGACTACTGGGGCATGTTGATCGAGCAAAAGTATGGCGGCCAGGGCGCACCGTTCGCGCGTTTCACGCCGTTCTTGACGCGGATGGCAGTTTACGACGCGCTTGCCGCCGGTCTGGCGTCGGTTCATGGCTGCATCGGTGCGGTCGATCCGGTGCGCAGCTTTGGCAACCCCGAGCAGAAAGCACGCTTCCTCCCTCGGCTGGCCAGCGGTGAGGCATTGTCGGGCTTCGCGCTGACTGAGCCGGCCGCCGGCTCCGACCTGACCGCCCTTCGAACGACCGCCACCGTTGTCGGCGACGACCTGGAAATCACGGGCGAAAAGCTGTTCATCACCAACGCGATTCCGGGGCGGACCGTCGGCTTGGTGGTGATGCTGGAAGGCAAGCCGGCCGTCGTCATCGCGGAATTGCCCAAAGAAGAGAACGACCAGTTTCGCCTGGCGACGTACAAGCTCTATGCGCTCAAGCAGGCCCATAACAACGGCCTCAAGTTCAACAAGCTGCGCGTGCCGCGCGCCAACCTGCTCAAGCCGCCCGTCGGGGACGGCCTGACCATCGCGTACCACGGCCTCAACCTGGGCCGGCTGTCGTTGTGCGCGACCGCCGCCGGCACGATGCGTGTGATGCTGGCGAACCTGCTGCCGTGGAGCGCCTTCCGCCGAACCTATGGCCAGCCGATCGAATCGCGCGAGCTGGTCAAGCGCCGCATCGCACGGCTGGCGGCCCTGATTGCCGGCTCCGATGCTCTGGTTGCCTGGGGTTCTTGGCTCATCGACGAAGGCTATCGCGGCGAGCTGGAGTGCATCGTCGCCAAGATATTTGGCAGCGAATCGCAGAAGGAAGCTGCCATCGAGTTGTTCATGAAGACGCACGGCGGGCGGTCGTTCCTCCACGGCCACCTGTTCGGCGACAACGTCCACGAATACCTCGCGCCTTGCATTTACGAAGGCGAAGGCGAAATGCTCGGCCTGGCTTTCTTCAAGTCGCTGGTCAAGCAGCACGGCCAGCAGTTTTTCGAGGCCATCGGCAAGGCGCTGCAAAAGAACCAGATACGCAACTTCAACCCGATGAACCCGTTGCACCTGTGGAAGCTGCGCAGCGAACTGGGCGCGTACAGCAAGTGGTCCCTTCAGCAGCAAATGCGCCGGCCCGACCGCCAGAAAGCGCCGGGCCTGGACGCGCGCCTCGCCGATCACCTGGCCTTCGCCCTGGAGTTCTGCCACCGTCAGCCGGGCGATCTGTCCAGCGCCATGCGCAAGCACCAGCTCAAGCTAGCCGACCGCCAGTGCCGCATGGCCGAGCTATCCCAGCGCGTTCAGGACGCCGTTGTCATGCTGGTAATAATCTTTTGGGCGCATGGGAAAAGAAAGGAATGGGCGACGCTGGCGGCAGACCTGCTGTGCCAGGACCTACGCCGCAAGCTGACCGGGCAACGGCCGAGCGACGCCTACTTCCGCGACTGCGGCCGGCTCTCGGAGTTGATCCTGGCGGGCGGTTTCGAGGAGTTGGCAGGCGCACCGCGCGAGGAGATCATGATGAAGTACGAGAATCGGTGAGGAAAAGGTCACCACAAAGGCACAAAGGACACAAAGAAGACTTCAAGCACCTCTTGGAGTGCCCTTTGTGTCCTTTGTGCCTTTGTGGTGACACTCTTACTAGCTGCGCGCCCGCGGCACTGGCGGCACCGCCAGCGTCATGTCCCAGGCGAGGTTTGCGGGCATCAAGCGCTCTTGCGATTCCAGTGCCTGCTGCCAGGTCACCGCGCGGCCGGTGTAGCAAGCCATGCGGCCCATGATGGCCGTCAGCGTACTTTCGGCCACGTCGCGGAGGTCGTTTTTGGCCCGGTTGTTGCGGATGGCGTCGATCAGCGCGATGTGCTCGTTCAGGTAGGGATCGCTCTCGCCGCGGCTGGCCTGGTTCCAGGCATTCTCGCCGACGATGCGATACTGGCCGGGGCTGCTCGGGCCGGGTGAGTACCAGCGGCCGCGCGTGCCGGTAATCGCCTCGGAGACGTTGTTCTCGCAGCCGTCGATCTGCCGGCACATGCTCAGCACGCTGACGCCGTTGGGGTATTCCAGCTCCACGGCGAAATGGTCGAAGATGTGGCCGAACTCCGGCCCAGTCCGCACCTGCCTGCCGCCCATGCCGCTGGCTTTGGTGGGATGGGTGCGCATGGCCCAGTTAATTACGTCCAGGTTGTGAACGTGCTGCTCGCAAATGTGATCGCCCGACAGCCAGGTGAAATAGAGCCAATTGCGCATCTGCCATTCAAGGTCGCGCATGCCCTGAGCGCGCGCGACGTTCCACAAGCGGCCTTGGTTCCAGTAGCAGCGCGCCGACGTAATGTCGCCGATGCGCCCGTCGTGAATCCGCTGCATCGAATCCTTGTAACCCGTTTGGTAGCGGCGTTGCGTGCCGGCGACGATGCGCAGGTTATTGCGGTTGGCGGCCTCGTAGGCGGCCAGCACGGTGCGAATGCCAGGGCCGTCGACGGCGACCGGCTTCTCGGTAAAGACGTGCTTGCGGGCATTGACGGCCGCTTCAATGTGTTGCGGCCGGAAGCCAGGCGGCGTCGCCAGAATGACGAGATCGCAATTGGCAATGACTTGCCGATAAGCGTCCAGGCCGACGAAGCAACGGTCATCGGCGACGTTCATCTGGCCGCGGACGTTGTTATTGTTGTTGAGCGAGCGGCGACAGCTTTCAAGCCGGTCGCGGAAGGCGTCACCCATCGCGTAGAGCTTGACGTTCTGGCCGGCCCGCATGCACTGCTCGGCCGCCCCGGTGCCGCGCCCGCCGCAGCCGATTAGGCCCACCTTGATCTCATCATTGCCCTGGGCAAACACGGTCGGTACCGCGACATTGGCCAGCGCCACGCCGCCCACCGCCGCCCCCGTCTTGAGAAAGTCGCGCCGCGAAGCGCCCCTGGTTCTCCCGTTCTTCATCGTCAATTCTCCTGAGTGGAAGAGGTATGTTTTCGGATTTTGGATTTAATTGCTTTCCCGCGTCACTTTCGATTTCAGCCCCTTCAGGTTTTCCTGCTCCTCGACGGCGCAGACGACACGAAAGCCGACAAACTCGGCGTCGGTCATCCACCAGATGCTTTGCGGTCGTTGCGGGTCGCGCTTGAGCCAGTCCTTTTCGGAGCCGCGCCGGGCCGCGCTGCGGCAGCCAGCGGGCGGGTCGGCCCAGCTGCCGCCACGCACCACGTAGCTGTAGCGGTCCGCCGTCGGCAGAACGACCGGTTGCAGGCTGACCTTGTCGAGGGGAAACTTCGTGTAGCCGTCCTTGGCGTAATGGTCGATGCACCACTCGGAAAGATTGCCGTGCATGTCGTACAGGCCCCACGGATTAGGCTTCTTTTTGCCGACCTTATGGGCAACGTCTTCCGAGTTCTTTTCGTACCAGGCGTAGTCGCCTAGCTTTTCGGGATCGTCGCCGTAACTGTAAGCCGTCTTCGTGCCGGCGCGGCAGGCCCATTCCCATTCAGCCTCAGTGGGCAGGCGGTAGGTCTTGCCGGTCTTGGCCGAAAGCCACAGGCAGTACTGCATGGCCGAGTGGTGGGGGATGCACAGGACCGGATTGCCCTCGCGCCCGTGACCAAACGTCTCGTCCGCGTAGGGAGGCGTCGGCCGACTGACCGCGTCGGCGGCTTTCTCGCGCGGATCGTCGATCTTTTTGGCTTCGGGGTTCTTGCGCCAGTACAGGTCATACTCGTCCCAACTCACCTCGCACTTGCCCATCCAGAACGGTTTGACGGTCACAGGATGTTGCGGCCCTTCGTCGTCCTTGCGGCCCGCTTCGTTGGCGGGGCTGCCCATCATGTACGTGCCGCCGGGAATGGCGACCATTTCAAACTCGCCCTTGGTGTGAGGGATTTTTTCGACGTAGCTCTTGTGGTCGTGCTTGTCGATGATCGGGTACTTCGCCTTATCCTGCCCTTGCGAAACCGCGACCAGCGAGCCGGCGAACAAGACGGCCCCGAATCCGGCGAGCAATTGCTGTATGGTGCGTGGCATCTGTGTTATGCTCCTTGTTGTCATTGGTCATTTGTCGTTGGTCATTTGACCAACGACAAATGACCAATGACAACCTTGTCGGTGTCTTAGCGTAACCGTGAGACCGTGGCCATGAGGAAAACCGCCGCGCTGCTATGGCTTTGCGTCGCCGGCTCGCTCGGCGGCGGCGAGCCGGAGCTGAAGCGCTTCGAGTACAGCGAGCCGTGCATGGGCACGACGTTTCGCATCGTCCTCTACGCCAAAGATGAGGCGACCGCCCGGCGCGCCGCCAAGGCCGCCTTCGCCCGCGCTCATGCCTTAGATGCTACCATGAGCGACTATCGCCCTACCAGTGAATTGATGCAGCTTTGCCGAAATGCCGGCGGCGACCCGGTGCCGGTCAGCGAGGAGCTGTTTACGATCCTGGAAAAGTCGCGCGACGTCTGGAAGAAAAGCAGCGGCGCGTTTGACGTGACGGTCGGACCGTACACGAGACTGTGGCGGCGAGCCCGGCGGACGCGCACGTTGCCGGAGGCGAAGGAGCTGGAGTCGGCGCGGAAGCTCGTCGGCTTTGAGAAGGTGCGGCTCGACCCCGAAGGGCGAACCGTGCAACTGCTGGTCGCGGGCATGTTGCTCGATCTGGGTGGCATCGCCAAGGGTTACGCGGCAGAGTTGCTCGTCGCGCTTCTGCGCGAGATGGGTGTCGATCGTTGTTTGGTGGCGGCCGGTGGCGACATTGTCGTAGGTGAACCTCCGCCCGGCGCCAAGGGCTGGAAAGTCGGCATTCAGCCGCTGGAAGGTGGCGAACCGTCGCGCTTCTTGCTGCTGCGCAAGATGGCGGTCTCCACGGCGGGCGACATCGAGCAATACGTGGTAATCGACGGCAGGCGCTATTCCCACATCGTCGATCCCAAGACCGGCCTCGGTTTGACGACGCGCATCAGCGTGACCGTGGCGGCACCCGAAGGCGCAACGGCGGATGGCCTTGACACCGCGGCAGCGGTCATGGGCGTGGAACGCGGGCTGAAGATGATTGAAGCTACGGAGGGGGCGGCGGCGTTCATTGTCATAGGGGAGGAGAAAGGCCAGCGGACCATCGAGTCGCGCCGCTGGTCGCAATGGGAATGGAAGCAACCATGACCGCTTGCGGTTTCGCGCTCGCTGCGAGCGCGAAACCGCAAGCTGTCGAAAAGAGAAACAGCCATGCCCGAACCGAAACCCGTTGCCGCCATCGTCACCGAATATCGCCGGCATTCGCACGCCGACGTAATCGTTGGCAAAATCCTGGAGGGCTACAACTACGACGGGCGCGAGCGACCGAATATGCGCGTCGCCTCCATGTTCGTCGATCAGACGCCGGACAATGACATGTCGCGCCGGCTCGCCCAGCAGCACCACTTTCGCATCTTCAACACCATTGCAGGCGCCCTGACGCTCGGCGGCCGGCAACTCGCTGTCGATGGCGTGCTGCTCATCGGCGAGCATGGCCGTTATCCAACAAACGCACGCGGCCAGCTTCTCTACCCGCGCCGACGGTTTTTCGAGGAAACCTGTCGGGTGTTTGAGCAAGCCGGTCGCTCGGTGCCGGTTTTCACCGACAAGCATCTGGCCGCCCCTTGGAGCGATGCCCTCTGGATGTACAACCGGGCGCGCGAGCTGTTCGTGCCGGTGCTTGCCGGCTCTTCGCTGCCGGTGACGTGGCGGCGGCCAGAACTGAGCTTGCCGCGCCATTGCGACCTCGTCGAAGCGGTCCAGGTCGGCTACGGCCCTTTTGAGGGCTACGGCTTTCACGCGATTGAGTCCATGCAATGCCTGGTTGAGCGGCGGCGCGGCGGCGAAAGCGGCGTGCGCTCCGTGCAGTGTTTGCAAGGCGCGGCGATGTGGCGCGCCCTGGACGACGGCCGCTGGTCGCGCGAGTTGCTCGAAGCCGCCATGGCGCGAGTGCCGGCCCACGCCCAAGGCGACGTGCGAACGTTGACGACGCGGACCGAAGACGCCGGCGTGTTTCTAATTGAATATCGCGACGGTTTCCGCGCGGCGGTGGCGATGCTCAACGGCTGGACCCATGAAGGCGACGGCGGTGCGTTTACCTTCGCGGGCCGCCTGCGCGGAGAGCGGCCGGTCAGCACACACTTTTACTTGCAGCAGCCCGACCCGTTCGCTCATTTCGCCCACCAGGTGCGGGCTATCGACGCGCTGGTGAACACCGGCCACGCGCCGTATCCTGTCGAGCGGACGCTGCTGACGACCGGCATTCTCGACGCGGTGATGATTAGCAAGAGCGAGCAACATCGCGCGGTGCCGACGCCTTATCTCGACATTCGCTACCACCCGACGGACTGGCCACACGCCGCCGGCCCGGTGCCGCGGCCCATTCGCCGTTGAAGCATTGCCGCTTGCGGCGTAGCACTCGACGCTACGCCGCAAGCGGCAGAAGGACTTTCTCTCATGTTTCGGAATCTTCTACTGCTTGGAGCGCTAGTAGTCGGCTCGACGATGCCAAGTGCTCCCGCGCAAGGACCGCCCAAGTTTCAGAAACGGCCGCCGCTTCTCACGTCGCGCGTCGTCGGCTCCCCCGACCCGCCGCCGCCCTATCGCAAGGAAAAAGTCTATCCGGCGCTGAAAGTCAATTTCCCCATCCACATTGTGCGTCAACCGGGCAGTGACTTGCTGCTGTTCGTCGGAGAAAGGAACTCCTACGGCCCTTCCGCCATCTATCGCATGAAGGACGATCCCAAGGTTGCCACTGCCGAGAAACTCCTCGACCTTCCTGGCCAGGGCGTGGCCTACGACATCATTTTCCATCCCAAATTCGCCGAGAACGGCTTCCTCTACGTCGGCTACAACGGCTCGGTTTCCGGCGCGAAAAGCAAGCGCACGCGAATCGCCCGCTTTCGCATGGACCCGAAGGCTCCTTACACTTTCGACGCGAAGTCCGAGAAGATCGTCATCGAATGGGACAGCGACGGACACAACGGCGGAGCGATTGCCTTCGGCCACGACGGCATGCTTTACGTCACCAGCGGCGACGGCACGAGCGACAGCGACACCAACATCGTCGGCCAGGACATGAGCACGCTGCTCGCCAAAGTGCTGCGCATCGACGTGGACCGGCCCGACCCCGCCAAGATGTACTCAGTGCCGAAGGACAATCCATTCATCAATCTGAAAGGGGCGCGGACGGAAATTTGGGCCTACGGTCTGCGCAACCCATGGCGGATGACGGTTGACAAGGAAACTGGCCATCTCTGGGTCGCGCAAAACGGCCAGGATTTGTGGGAGCAGGCCTACCTCGTCAAAAAAGGCGAGAACTACGGCTGGAGCATCACCGAGGGCAGCCAGCTGTTCTACCCCAACCGCAAGCAGGGGCCGACGCCAATTATCAAGCCGACCGTCGAGCATCACCACAGGGAGGCGCGCTCGCTCACCGGCGGCGTCGTTTACTACGGCAAGAAGCTGCCGGAGTTGCGCGGCGCGTACATTTACGGCGACTACTCCACCGGCAAGGTCTGGGCGGTCAAGCACGACGGCAAGAAGCTTCTCTGGCACAAAGAGATCGCCGACACGCGTCTGCAAATCACCTTCATCACCGCCGAAGCGCGTGGCGAGCTACTCATTTGCGATCATCGCGGCGACAAACTCGGTGGCTTCTACACGCTGGTGCCGACGCCGCAAGATTTGCCGCCTTCCGACTTCCCGCGCAAGCTCAGCGACAGCGGCCTTTTCAAATCGGTAAAAGGCCACGCCATGGAGCCGGCGCTTGTCCCGTACCAGGTAATCGCTCCGCTCTGGGGCGACAACGCCTACAAGGAGCGCTGGATTGGTCTGCCTGGAAAGGACCGCACGATCGGCTTCAACAACTATCGCGGCTGGGATTTTCCCGACAAGACGGTGATCGTCAAGTCCTTCGCTCTTGAAATGGAGGAAGGCAACCCGGCGTCGCGGCGTTGGATCGAGACACGCTTTTTCACGCGGCAGGAGGGCGAGTGGTTCGGCTACAGCTATGCCTGGAACGACGAACAGGCCGAAGGCACGCTTGTGGAGTCCAAGGGCCGCGACCGCGAATTCCTCATCAAAACCAAGGACGGCCAGCGCAAGCAAACCTGGCACTTCCCCAGCCGCGCCGAGTGCATGGTCTGCCACAGCCGCGCTGCCAACTGGGTGTTGGGCCTCTCCACACGGCAAATGAACCTGCCCGGCCAGCTTGAAGAACTCGAGCGCCAGGGCGTCTTCCGCACGCCTCCGAAAGCGCCCGACAAGGCTGCCAAGCTCGTCGACCCTTATGACGCGAAAGCCGACATTACGTTGCGGGCGCGGTCCTACCTGCAAAGCAACTGCGCCCATTGCCACGTCGAAGCCGGCGGCGGCAACGCGCAGATCAACCTGGAGTACACCGCACCGCTGACCAAGATGAACCTGATTGACGTCAAACCGCAGCACGACACCTTCGGCCTCAAAGACGCCAAGCTGATCGCGCCCGGCAGCCCGGAGCGCTCGGTGTTGCTACACCGCATGAGCTGCCGCGGCCCCGGCCAGATGCCGCCGCTGGCGACGTCACAGGTGGACCGCGAGGCGGTGGAAATGATGCGTGAGTGGATTCGGTCATTAAAGCCCGGGAAGAATTGATTGACGAAAGTGAACAGTAAGCACAGGGAAGGTTCATGCCATGGCGGCGGTTCGGCGATGGTGTAAGTGCTTTTGCCTTGCAATCCTGTCTTTCTTGCTCTAATCTCAAACTAATCAACAACTCACGGAACACGATCGCCTCACGGAACCCAAGAGGTGAAGCATGCTTAAGGCCCAGCTCCGGCGCTGGTTGCCGCGCCGCGCCTGGAACGCGCTATTCGGAAATGAATACACGCAGCATCGGCGCCAGGTGGCATTATCGCTGGAGCCGCTGGAAGCGCGCTGGACGCCGGTAGCGCCGAAAGTGACGTCGATCTTGCGGGCCGCACCCGTCGGGCCAACCACCGGTGCCGCCAGTGTGTCTTTTACGGCCACGTTCGACCAAAGTGTCACGGGCGTTAACGCGGCGGATTTTCGGGTAAGCCTTAGTGGCAGCGTGCAGGCGGCAAGCCCGGTTGTCGTCTCGGGTAGCGGCGCGAGCTACACGGTCACGGTGAACGGCATCAAAGGCAGCGGCGACCTCAGGCTCGACCTCGTCGACGACGATTCCATTCAAAACTCTGGCGCGGAGAGGCTCGGCAGCACGGGAGCGAACAATGGTAGCTTTCGTGGCCAGAGTTACGCAATCCTGCAGAGTTTTCCGGCAGTCACTTCTCTCAGCCGAGCAACGCCGATCAGCGCGTTAACCAATGCCGGCAGCGTCACGTTGACTGCGACTTTTGGCGAGGCAGTTACCGGCGTAGATTTGTCCGATTTCACCCTGCATCTCACCGGCACGCTGAGTGCGTCTCTGACGCTATTTACACCGAACAGCGGCTCGAGTTATTCGATCACGGTCGGCAGCATCTCCGGTAGCGGAACACTAGGGTTGGAGCTGGTAGACAACGGCAGCATTCGCGACGCCGACGGCAATCCGCTGGTGCAGGGTGTCAGCCCGGCAGTTTTCGGCAATTCCAGCACGTTTGCCGTGGGAACCGACTCCCGCGCGGCGGCCGCGGCAGACCTCAACGGCGACGGCAAGGTCGACCTGATGACGGCCAACGCCGCCGACAACTCGCTGAGCGTGGTGCTGGGCAACGGCGACGGCACGTTTCAGGGCCAGACCACCTTCGCTACGGGGGCTTCTCCGTTCGCGGCGGTCGTCGCGGATTTTAACGGCGACGGCAAGCTTGACCTGGCCGCCGCCAACGGCGGAGCGAATTCCGTCAGCGTGTTGCTGGGCAACGGGAACGGTGCGTTCCAGCTACAAAAGACATTTGCCACGCCTATCGGCGCCAAACCAATTTCCCTGGCCGTGGCGGACCTCAACGGGGACGGCAAGACTGACCTGGTCACTGCCAACTACCTTTATGGCGAAACCACTGGCACGGTCAGCGTGCTGCTCGGAAACGGCAACGGCACGTTCCAGGCGCATACGACATTCCAGACGGGCGACGCGCCTTATTCGGTGGCGACTGCGGACCTCAACGGCGACGGCAAGGCCGACCTGGTGACCGCCAACTACCTGGGCGATGTCAGCATCGGATTCGTGAGCGTCCTGCTGGGCAACGGCAACGGCTCATTTCAGGCGCGGCAGACAATTGCTTGCGCTGGAATGCCATACGCCGTGGCACCCGCGGACCTCAACGGCGACGGCCGGATCGACCTTGCTGTGGCCAACAAGAGTTTTTGGGCCGTCAGTACGTTGCTGGGCAACGGCAATGGCACGTTTCAGGCCAAGGTCGATCACGACGTGGGCGTTTACCCCACCGATGTTGCCGCCGCCGATGTGAACGGCGACGGCAAGCTTGACCTGGTGACCGTGAATTACGGCTCCTTTGACCTGTCGGTTTTGCTGGGCAACGGCAACGGCACTTTCCGGGCCAATACGTTGTTCGACACGGTGTCGAACCCCACCGCAGTGGCCATCGCCGACCTCGACGGCGACGGCCGCACCGACGTGGCGTTGGCCCATGGCGGGCCCGTGGAAAAAAGCGCTAGCGTAATGCTTGGCATTGGCGACGGCGATTTTCGGGCAACCAATAGTGCCGCTGTCGGCGGTTTACCCAATTCCGTAGCAACGGCCGACTTCACCGGCGACGGCAAGTCGGACCTGGCGGTTGCCAATGCCGGGGGCGCCAGCGTCAGCATTCTGGTCAACAACGGCGACGGCACGTTTCAGAACCAGGCAACCTTTGCCGCAGGTGCTTCGCCTTATGCAGTGATCGCAGTAGACGTGAATGGCGACGGCCGGGTTGATCTGGCGGTCGCCAATTTCGATTACTACGCCGGCGGACTGAGCGTGTTGCTGGGCAACGGCAACGGTACCTTCCAAGCCAAGAGGACATTTGCAACCGGTCAAGCGCCGGCGTTCCTGGCCTCGGCGGATGTTAATGGCGACGGCAAGGTCGATCTCGTCACGCCGAATTATGGCGATGGCACCGTCAGTGTTTTGCTCGGCAACGGCAATGGCGCCTTCCAAGCACATGCCACGTTCAGCGTCAATTCTTACGCCAATTCAGTGATTGCGGTCGATTTGAATGGCGACGGCAAGCCCGACCTGGCCACTGCCAATCCCTACGACGACACCCTGAGCGTGCTGCTGGGCAATGGCAATGGCGCGTTTCAGGCGGGCAAGACTTTTGCGACTGGCTCGATTCCTGGCGTACTCGCAACCGCCGATTGGAATGGCGACGGCAAGCTCGATTTGGCCGTCAGCAACAGCGGCGACAACGACGTCGGGGTGTTTTTGGGAAATGGCAACGGCACTTTCCAAAGCCAGATTACCTTGGCAGTCGGCACAAGCCCGGCCGGAATCACGTCTACAGACCTGAACGGTGACGGCCGACCCGATCTGACCGTTACCAACAGCTACGACAACACGGTTAGCGTTTTGCTTGGCAACGGCAACGCTACGTTTCAGGGGCAAAAGACGTTTGCTGTCGGCGCTTATCCCTATGCCGTCCTGGCGGCAGACCTGAATGGCGACGGCAAGCTCGACCTGGCAGTCGTAGACCAGGACGGCGACGCCGTCGAAGTCCTGGTGGGCATTGGCGGCGGCGATTTCGTCGAGCCGCACTATGTAATCGAGCAAGACGCGCCGGTGGTCCAATCAGCGAATCGAACTACGCCGCCGGGACCAAACACCGGCGGGCCGAGCGTGACCTTCACCGTGACCTTCAGCGAGGCGGTCAGCGGTGTCAATGCCAGTGATTTTCAAGTGGCAACGACCGGTAGCGTAACGGCGGCTACGACCGTACAGGTGTCCGGCGGCCCGGTCATTTATCAAGTGACTGTCAACGGCGTCAGCGGTAACGGGACGTTGGGCCTGAATGTCTTGAACGATGGCAGCATTCGCGACAGCTTCAACAATGCTCTTGCGAGCGGCTTTACTGGCCAAGTTTATACCGTTGCACAGGCCGGAAACCAGCCGCCGACTCTCAATGCCATCAATGCGATCCTGATAAACGAAGATGCCACGGCGCAGACCGTTGCCCTCGGCGGCATCAGTGACGGCGGCGAGGGCGGGCAGGCGCTCACCGTGACGGCAACCTCGAGTAATACGGCCCTTGTTCCTAATCCGGTGGTCACTTACACCAGCCCCAATGGCACAGGCCAGCTAACGTTTACGCCCGTTGCCAATGCCAATGGCACCGCGACAATCACGGTCACGGTGAACGACGGCGCGGGTAGCAACAATACCGTTGCACGCACATTCACGGTCACGGTCAATGCAATAAACGATCCGCCCACCCTCAATGCGCCCAATGCCATCACGCTTAACGAAGACGCGCCAACGCAGACTGTCAGCTTGACCGGCATCAGCGCGGGGCCGGCCAACGAAAGCGGGCAAACCCTGACCGTGACGACCGTGTCGAGCAACCCGGCCATCGTCCCGGCTCCGACGCTGACCTACTCATCGCCCATCAGCACCGGAATGTTGACATTTACGCCGGCGATCAATGCCAACACAGCGGCGAGTGGGCCGGTCACGATCAGCTTAACCGTCAACGACGGCCAGGGCCAAAACAATGCCATCACGCGCAGCTTTACGATCACCATCAATGCCATCAACGACGCGCCGACGCTGAACGCTCTCAATGCCGTTTTTCTCAACGAAGATGCCCCTACGCAAACGGTGGGGTTGAGCGGCATCAACGCGGGGCCGGCCAACGAGGCCGGCCAGCCGCTCAGCGTGTCGGCCACGTCGAGCAATCCGGCCGTCATTCCTCACCCAACGATCAGCTATGCCAGTCCCAATAGCACCGGCACGTTGACCTTTACGCCGATTGCCGAGGCGAATACGGCGGCAAGCGGGCCAGTCACAATCAGCGTCACTGTCAACGACGGCCAGGGCCAAAACAACTCGATCACGCGCACCTTCGCCGTCACGATCAACGCCGTCAACGACGCGCCAAGCCTGGATGCACTCAACCCGATCACGGTCAATGAGGACGCCCCAACTCAAACGGTTGCTCTCACCGGCATCGGTGCGGGTCCGGCCAATGAGGCGAGCCAGCCGCTGTCAGTGTCCGTAACGACCAGCAATGCCGCGATCATTCCGCTGCCGATTGTGACCTACGCCAGCCCGCAGAGTTCCGGCACGTTGACCTTCACGCCGCCTCCCGATGTGAACACGGTGGCGAGCGGGCCTGTGACCATCACGGTCACCGTCAATGACGGTCAAGGGGCCAACAATAGCGTTAGTCGATCGTTCGCCGTCACCATTGCCGCACGCAACGACGCGCCGACGCTCGATCCGCTTAACCCCGTCACGCTCAACGAGGACGCGCCCGCGCAGGCGGTGAGTCTGTCGGGCATCACGTCCGGCCCGGCCAATGAGAGCAGTCAGCCGCTGTCCGTGGCCGCCTTCTCCAGCGACACCGGTTTGATTCCGACCCCGCAGGTGAACTACACCAGCGCGAACGACACCGGTACTCTGGTCTTTGCGCCGGTCCCGGATGCGTTCGGCACCGCCACAATCACCGTGGTCGTGAACGACAGCCAGGGCAGCAACAACACGGTGAGCCGCACGTTCACCGTGACCGTCAATCCGCGGAATGACGCGCCGACGCTCGATGCGCTCAATCCGCTGACGGTCAATCAAGAGGCATCGCCGCAAGCAGTGACCCTGACGGGCATCAGCGCCGGGCCAGCCAACGAAACAGGCCAACCGCTAAGCGTGACAGCAGTTTCGAGCAACCCGACAATCATTCCGAACCCAACGGTCGCTTACACTCCTGGCGCGACCAGCGGCACGTTGACCTTTACGCCTACGGGCAACGCGGCTGGCACGGTGACCATCACCGTCACAGTCAACGACGGTCAGGGGTTGAACAACAGTGCCAGCCGGGCGCTGGTGGTGACCGTTCGGCCCGTGTTCGTCGACGGCAGCGGCCGGCTGTTAGTCAACGGCACCGCTGCAAATGACACCATCACGGTGACCGAGTCGGCGGCCGACTTCACGGTTGCCTTCCAGGGCGGCGCGACGCTCAACTTCCTAAAGACCCAGGCGACAGGCCGCGTTGTCGTCAACGGCCTGGGTGGCAACGATGCCATCACGCTGCAATCGGCAGGGGGCTTTTCAGGCACACTGCGCGCGGCAATCTTGCGCGGTGGCGACGGCCAGGATTCCCTGACCGGCGGCAGCGGCGATGACGTGCTCGTCGGCGGCGTAGGCCTGGACACGCTGAACGGCGCGGCGGGCAGCGATGTAGTGCTGGGTGGCGATCTCGATGCTGCCGCCTGGACCAATGCGGCACTGGAAACTCTCTCTGCGCAATGGTCAGCGCAGAACACTTCTCAAGAAGCGGCATTGCAAGCGGCGCTCAACGACGCCGAGGCCGATTCGCTCACCGGCGGCAGCGGCCGCGACTGGTTCTTCACGAGGGGCGAAAGCAATGCGCTCGACTTCGAGTTGACCGGGCCACTCGGAGAATCTCCGTGGGACCGCAGGACCACATAGCGGCTGCCCGCCCTTCAAAAAAACTAGTTCGCGCGCTCCATCTCTGTTTCGCTCGCATCACTCTCTGTAGAGGAGCGAATGCAGCCATATCGCTGAGGAAGCTCATTGAGCTCTGGAATTGGCTCAATGGGCAATTAAACGACCACTGGGGCCGGCAACAGAGTGCGCCTTGACCGCAACCTGCTGAAGCCGGGCTGATAACCGTGGGTGACGGTCCGTCGGCTCGGCTCGGCTTCGGCGTGCGCGGCTTTTGGTAGGGACACGTCGCCGGCCTTTTCGCATTTGTTCGCCTGAAAAACAACTGGAGCTAGCATGTGGTGGCGGTCATCCCGGTCGGTCGCGGTGCGCGCCAAGAGTGCGAAAAAGCCCCGCAAGTTGTGGTTCGACACGCTGGAGGATCGCACGGTCCTTTCGTCCACGACGTTTGCCGTCATCGGGGATTACGGCTCGGCCAGCACCTCCGCTGCCGCCAACACCGTTGGCATGATGATCAACACCTGGTCACCTGATTTCATCGCCACGGTCGGCGACAACATGTATCTATCCAGCGCTCAGGGTGGATACACTTCGGCGGTCGGCTCGCGCTATCAAAGTTACCTTACCGGCGGCGACTTTTATCCGTCCCTGGGCAATCACGAATACACGGATCTCAACTCCGGCCAGCAACAAGCCAATATGACGGCTTACCTCAATTACTTCTTTGTCAACGCCCAGCCCGAAGGAGTAAGCTTGCAGGCCGGCGGACGCTACTACACCTACACGCGCGGCCCGGTTCAGGTTTTCGTCATAGACAGCGGTTCCACCGATACCGGCAGTTTGACCAGCGCAGGCAGCGTCACGCCTTCGGTAACTTATCAGGCTGAAAAAGACTGGCTGACCGCGCAGGCCGCTGCGTCGACGGCCCCGTGGAAGATCGTGACGTTCCATCACTCCCCGTATTCCGACGGGCAGCGGCACGGCAGTTTGTCCTTCATGCAATGGGACTTCAAGGGGATGGGCATCAACGCCGTCCTTTCGGGCCACAATCACGTGTACGAACACCTCAAAGTGAACGGCCTGGATTATGTCCTGAGCGGGTTGGGCGGGGAGAGCGTAGATAGCTTCAAAAACACTGATACCACTACGCTGAGCTACAGCCTCACGCGCTACAACGGTACGTCAACTAATACGACGGCCGGCTCCGGCACTGATGCCACAGTGGGCAACGGCCAGAGCGACGGGACTACCAACGCCTATGGCGCCTTGCGGGTGGACGCCACCGATACCACGCTGCAATTCCGGTTCTACAGCATCTTGAATTTCGCCACGAATAACACTGGCACGCTGCGCGACCAATTCACGTTGACCGCCGCAGTGGCGACTCCCACCGTTACGGTCACGGCCCCCGACGCCAGCGCCGCTGAACAGGGGCAAGACCCTGGTTCGTTCGTGGTCACGCGGAGTTCAACGACGGGCAGCCTTACCGTCAATCTGGCGGTCAGCGGCACCGCCACCAATGGCACCGATTACACCCCCGTGCTGCCTACCTCCGTGACCTTCCCGGATGGAGTCGCTACCGCATCATTCACGGTGACGCCGGCCGACGACAGTCTGGTCGAAGGTGCCGAGACCGTCATCCTGTCGATCGCCTCCGGCAGCTCGTACAGCATTGGCGTCAACAGCAGCGCGACCATTACCATTGCCGACAATGACGTGGCAGACACGACGCCGCCCGACGCGCCGACCCCTCCGATGATGTCGTCCGATACGGACACCGGTTGGGACGGCGACGATGGCATAACGCGCAACACAACGCCCCGCTTCACGGGCTCTGCCGAAGCGGGCAGCACGGTGCGACTCTACAAGAATGGCGACTACGCAACCGGCCACGAAATCGGCACCGGCGTCGCGACGGGCGGCGCCTACTCCATCACCGTTAGCGCCCTTGCAGAAGGCGAATACACCATCACTGCCCGAGCTAGCGACGCCGCGGGCAATACTAGCTCTTTCCAGCACAGTGGGATCCGAAGCTTGGAATTCACGTGACTTGAAGTCGCGGCC
>JADMIO011130886.1_pt1 | contig 26732 bp, 20 predicted proteins | sample 8958161 | NCBI WGS metagenome assembly JADMIO01 (sample SAMN16585339, study PRJNA669376) | soil metagenome | isolation source: Crop rotation soil | place: USA: Cullars Rotation, Alabama | collected 2011 | reverse complement strand
CGCGACTTCAAGTCACGTGAATTCCAAGCTTCGGATCCCACTGTGCTGGAAAGGATGGCCTCCGCCCCCAAAAAACCGGCCTCGCGCGCCTTACTGTTCCCCGTTCCCTTCCCGACCAAGTACATGGTTATGGCCGTGCCGGCGAGTGTATAAGGCGCTCCAACCTGCGATACCCGACCGCTCCAGGTGGCTTGGTCTCTTGAATTGGGCAGCAGTTCTGAGGTCCGATGATCGGTCGCAATGAGCGCGCCGGTGATCAGAATAAAGGGCACGACATACTTCGGGAAAGCGCGGCTCGAATAGCTACTGCCTCGGAACGGACTCGTCAAAATGTGCACTTCATCTTTCAGGAACGTCTTCGCAACGGCGCGTTCCCCGGGGCCTGAAGTGCTGGAAAGGTCGGGCTCACGTTGCTGCTCTATGGTCTGATCCTTTTCCTGCGGCGAGGTAGTTTGCTGGGCTTCGACCTGGGCTCGTATGCTCAGCGACGAGGTGAGCAGGAAGATGACTAAAAGAAACAGCCACCTGGGGACCGGCTTCAGACTATTGTGGACGACCATCTGCAACCTCTTCCAATCGTTGAGCGGTGGTTTTGCTTCTGCGACATCTTTCGCACCGGCAGGCGTTAGTTGCTCCTTCCTCATTCTGGGCATTGAGAGGATCGAAGGTCAGCTACCGCTGCGCTGGGATCGGACCTGCAACAAATTGTTGACTCGCTTGACCCCCTCAGTTTGTTTTGCGGTTCGTTCCGCCTCATCCTTTGCGATGCTGCCGTCCACTACGCCGCGCAATGTAACCACGTTGTCGACAACGTCGATATTGATCTTTCGAGACGGGGTGTCCGGATTATCAATAAGCTTGGCTGCGATCTTGGCGTGAACCCAGGCGTCGTCAAGCGAGCTCCCGATCCTGTCGCCTAACTCTTTGGCCTTCTCACGCGCGACGCGCGCCATGTCTTCGGTATATTCACTGCGAGCGACTTCATGCGGCGTGACATCGATTTTGTCCGTAACCACGATGTTCGGCCGCCCATTCTTTGCGATTTCGATCGCCCTAGTCCGAAGATCCTCTGTAGTAACGGTGCCCGACAGAGTTACCTCATTCTTCTCTGCCTTCGCATCCACCGCGACCCCTTGCAGTTGAGGATCCGAGTAGAGTTGAGCCTTGATGGTTTGCTCTATTTTCGAGTTACGAGCCGCGCCACCGTTCGTCTCGGTAGTCGAACAACCACACAGCAGTAAACCAACCGCAAACGATGCAATAGATGGTATCCGCACGCATCACCTCTACTTAGAAGATTGTTTTCAAGGCTCGGCTGTTTCAGCAATCAGTGAAACGATTCAAATCAAAAGGGTCTTTCGTGATAGCTTCCCGCGCCGCCCCAACCATATCGGGCCGGCGAGACTGAAGGGAAGCCAAATGCCCGAATCGCGCAGACGGCTACCCGCGGCAGAAACATCACTGCCCGCAAGACCATAGAACGTAGCTACCAGGATGGCGCGCCGACTATCGAATCACCAGCAGATAGCACGCCATCGCTGTTCCAATAATGCATAGAACGATCGCTAGCACAACAGCGAGAGTGGAAGGCCGGCCCGTGGCATCCCGGCCTTCATTCAGATCGCGGATTGTGCGTAGATATTGCGCCGTGGACGCCGCGTTCACAACGACGCCGGCCAGCACCAGAGCGGTGCCAGTCCAGAGCGAAAATCCGGTGGATTTCACCGGGATATTGGGTGCCACCGTCCCGAGTTCCCGCAGAAAGAGTCCAAAGCGCGCAACCACAAAGCCGAACCCCATCATGGCCAGTCCCGTACGAATCCACGCGAGCAACGTGCGTTCCACCGCAAGGTAGATCCGGGGGTCTTTCACCGGCTGGTTCATAGGCTAGCTGAACGAAGGCGCATAAGACTCGTCCAAGTATCCCACTCTCGTCACGGTTGGTTAATCCGAGATCCGCAATCAAGAGGTCCGTGTGCCTTCTCACAGAACTCCGCGATTCACTTACGTAAAGACACACGGAGGTGGCGATGTCACGGAAAGTACCGATCCTGCTCATTATTCTGGGAGCCTTGGGATTGCCTGCCGGTCTTACCGCTCAGGATGAACCCTTCCTTGGAACGTGGGAACTCAACCTCGCGGCATCCTCGATCACGCGAGACGCCTCGCCCCGTATCGAGACCATCGTGAACATCGCCGAGCCGGACGGCTTCAGGAGCATGCTGGCCATCGTGGGCGAAAAATCGACGAGCGTTGAGATCCAGCATTACAACTTCGATGGAAGTTTCCACCAGACCGAGGGATCGGATCCCCGGGAACTTTCATTCAAACGCGTCGATCGGAACACGATCGAGCAGGATACTCGCAGGGGTGGAACGATCACCGTTCATCGGCACATTGAACTCTCCACGGACGGTAAGAGGATGACGTTGGCCGCGAGCGGCACGACCGGAGGCGGACAGAAATACACAAACGATATTCGTGTTTACGAAAAAAAGTAGCCGGGGTCATGGATCGAGCGAACGCCTGGGTGAAATCGATACCGGCGCGAAGTTCAGGCTCAGGCGAGCTGCCGTTAATCCCGACGAACCGTCCAAGCGGAGGTTCCGCATTGCCACCATCCGGTGAGGCGACCGCTACTGCCGCAGCGCGTATACGAAGAGCGCGCTGCCAGCACAAACCGCGACGTACTGGCGCCCGTTGATCGAATAAGTCATAGGACCTGAAGAAGCGCGGCCACCCAGCGCGGCTTTCCAAAGAAGTTTCCCGTTGCGGGCATCCAGAGCGAAGAAATATCCTTCGCGTCCGCCGCTGAACAATAGGTTAGTGGCGGTCGTCATAATGCCGGCGTCGGTCACATCACTCATGGGGAAGTCCCACTTTTTTTCGCCGGTCTTCGGGTCGATCGCGCGGACAACGCCGTATTGTTCGCCCTCCTTGCGATAGTTGAAATTCCCCGCGACCACGGGCGGCGTTACGTTGCGCGGGCCACCTCCGCCAAAGGTCTGGCCCTTCACGTACTCGGCATCCTGCTTGACAAAAAACGACGAGTAGTCTTCCCAGGCCGGGATATAGAAGAGGCCAGTGGCAGGGCTGAACGACGGGTTATACCAGTTGGTTCCGCCCTGGTTGCCGGGATAAATCAGAGTGCCTTCACGGTTGGATTGCGCTTGCGGAACCTTCATGGGGCGGCCCCGCTCGTCAAAACCATTCATCCAGGTAACTTTTACGAACGGTTTGCCGAGGAGGAATTGGCCGCTGGCGCGGTCGATCACATAAAAAAGGCCGTTGCGATTGCCCCACAACATGACTTTACGCACACGATCGGTGCCAGGCATTTGAATGTCTGCGAGAACGGGAACCTGCACGGAGTCATAGTCGAATTCATCGTGCGGCGAGAACTGATAGTGCCACTTCAAGACGCCGGTATCGGCGTCGAGGGCGACCACGGAGTCGCTGTAGAGGTTGTCGCCGCCGCGGTGATCGCCATTCCAATCAGGGCCAGGGTTACCGATTCCCCAGTATGTGAGATTCAGATCGGGATCGTAGGAGCCAGTGACCCAAACGGAGGCGCCGCCGGTCTTCCAGGAATCGCCGGCCCAGGTTTCGTTTCCTTTTTCGCCTGCACCGGGAATGGTGTAAAAGCGCCAGACGTGCTTGCCAGTGGTTACATCATAAGCGTCGATGTGGCCGCGGATTCCGTATTCGCCGCCAGCGACGCCAACGATGACTTTGTCTTTAATGACGAGCGGAGCGTGAGTGACGGCGTAACCATCGGCCGCTTTATCGACTTCCACATTCCAAATGGGCTTGCCGTTGCGAGCGTCGAGCGCAATCAGGTGGGCGTCGATGGTACCGAGGAAAACCTTGTCGCCTAGAATAGCTACACCTCGGCTGAGGCGGCCGCAGCAGGGGCGCGAGTCCGGCGAGGGCGTCCAGGAGAAAGTCCAGAAGATACGGCCAGTCACCGGATCGAGCGCGACGACATCATCCGGATTCTGAATCGTATACATGACGCCATCTACGACCAGCGGAGTCGCTTCGTACTTCTCGATCGAGCGGGCCTGGTAGACCCACTGCAACTCCAGATTCTTCACGTTGTCCGGTGTGATCTGCGTGAGCTTGCTGTAGCGCTGGCTGTTGTAGTTGCCGGAGTAAGTGAGCCAGTTTTGCGGCTCTTTCTCTGCCTGTAGGATGCGGTCAAACCCGACCTGGGCGGACGCTGCCGCTGCCGTTGCGAAAGCAAGAATCAGAAGTTTCTTCATGGCTGGGAGATTCCTTTTAGGGACATCAGATACGCAACGAGGTCGGCACGCTCGGCCGCAGTGAGCTTGTCTTTGTAAGACGGCATCGATGACTTATCGATGGGGGAGAATTGTTTAAGCTCGGAACGCTGGAAGGAGAGCAGGCGTTCCTTGCTATCGATCATCTGAACCGTGAATGTATCCTGATTGAGAATGCGGCCGGTGAGTGTGGTTCCATTCGCTGTAACGGCGCGGAACATCCGATTCTCCGGCATAATAACGGCGTCTGGCTCGGCTAGCGACTGATCTAATTCGACGACGCGGCGCAGCATCCCGATGTCGCTCAAGTCCGGGCCGAAGTACGAGCCGGCGCCTTGTGCGCGATGGCAGTTAGTGCACTGGCCCTTGCCTGCGAACAAACTCTTGCCGCGGGAGGCGTCGGCCCCGGCCGGAAGAGTCTGGCCGGCCGCGGCGGGCAAGGAACGCAGATACGCCACGATGGTGCGGAGCTGAGGCTCGGGCATGGTCTGCGCAGGCATACCCGTACCGGAAATGCCGTTGCGGAGGATCTTCACAATATCGTCATCGCTGCGGGAGCGGGGAAACTTCGCGTGAGTAAAATCCACACCGGCAATCTGGTCCCCATCCGGCCCGTGGCAGTAAATGCAATTGGCGATGTAGAGACGGTTACCGATGTCGATATCGGTCTTTGTATAGGTGGTGCCCGTTAGTTCGTGTTGGGCCGCCAGCGTACCGGCCATGATCAAGGCAAGAATGATTTTCCGCATACAGACGTAGTCTCCGGAACAGGGCCATCATAACGCAATTTGGGAATTGGATCTCACCCCTGGGCATTTGTGCAAGCTGGCGTAAGATTCAGAACAGGGCTCTCTCGCTGCGCCGAGTGCGCAGCGCTCTACAGGCCGTTCATTGCACGAGGTGATAAAGTCGTTCGTCGAATGGACTCCCCAAGCCCGGCTGGATCTTTTCGCGAAAGAGCTTGCTGTGTTGCTGCGTCAGGTGCGCATCATATTCCTGCCGGTTTCGCCAGACTTCAACGACGCTGAAATGGTTGGTTCGCACGACGTCCTGAAGGAATTCGAATCGCACTGAGCCTTGGTCTTTGCGGCTGTCTGTCGCGAACTGACGCAGCGCCTTCAGCGTCTCCTCCGTGAAGTTCGGGAAGACATCGATGTAGGTGACAACGTACAGTGCGCCGGATCCGGTCTCCGCTTTCTGTTGAGCGGAAGTCGAGACCGGGAAGACAACAGGCACCAGCCAGCCCAGCAGCGCGGCACACGAGCCCACAAGAATCATTTTCAATGGTCTAGATAACATATTAATGTACCCTCCGGAACCGAATCATCGCCGAAGAGTCATCATACGTCATCCGCTAGCGGCGGGTTCCGACAATAGTTCTTACCCGGCGAATCGTCGAACACTCTTGATAAGCTGAAGATCCAATGAAAATCAGCAAGGGTACGGTATTGGGCGAGGTCGAGTACACCCAGAACGAAGATGGCTCTTGGTCGTTCCGGTTGACGCTGGACGACGATCCCGTTCCGATCGAGAGCGATTGGACGTTTCCATCCAAAGAGCTTGCTGAGGAACAAGTGAACTATACACTCGACTCAGTAGCATTGAGAATCGCAGAGGGCTGAAGGGGCCGATCGACCGGCGGGCGAACGACTTCCATTTCTAAGCGAGCTATCCGAGGGCGAGTTCATTGAAGGCGCCGCGTTCATCAATCCAGCACCGATACTTGGTCCGCACTTGGTTGTTATTCCTCGAGCAAGCATCGGCCCGCAGCATAATTCCTTTGTCGGATTCCAGCACGCTCTGCTTGGCTTCCTCAATGGCTTAGGTGAGCGTAAAACAAGCTAGCTCGGGGTACAAGCGCTTGCTGAGAGGTACGGAGCCACTGTGTCTGCTTTCCTTGCGTACATCCTCGGTGCGAACAAAATATTACGCTTAGAACCTCTACTACCGGCATAGCTGGTCTGCGACTCATGCCCGCTCTAGAGTCCGGTCACACTCCGCTGCGGAGCCGGTCTAGTTTACGGCGATCGCGTTTCGATGGTTTGCCTTCCCGCGCCGCTTCATAATGTGGCATTGCTCTTCGCTCTGCCGCTAACCTCAACCGTGATTCCCGGCTCGCCTCCGTCTCACCGTAGAGGGTCTGCGCGATCACTGCCGGTCCACGAGTCTCGCTGAGTAGTAGAACTTCAACCTGAAACTCGCCGCCCTCGTTCTTCACTCGCAGCAGGTCGCCCACTCGAACCTGGCGCGAAGCCTTGGCTTGTTGTCCGTTGGCTTCAATTCTTCCGAGCTCACATGCCCGTCCAGCGAGTGAGCGGGTCTTGAAGAATCGGGCGGCCCACAGCCACTTGTCCAATCTCACGCAAGCCATAGCCCCATTCTCGTACTAGGGTAGCTAAATCTTGCTTCCGTTAATGTTCGATATCGGGAGTGAATCCATCACCCCGTCATTCCGGGATACAGACAGCTGGAATGTGACGACGAATCACTCAGCGTCGTACGGGCTGGGGCGATGCACGCACAGCGCGCTCAAACGCCCAACCCCGGATGTGATTGATCTGCTCCTTCATGGTTCGGGAGAGAGGGACTAGCTTCGCGGCGACGTTGATGAGATCCTGCTCGGCTAGCTCACGGTCTGCCAGATGAGCCGTGGTCAGGGCGGATATGACGCACTGCTCGATCTCGGCGCCGGTCCAGCCATTAGTAAATTTAATCAGTTGTTCAAGTTTGAACGGGCTCACATTCACCCCGCGGCGGGAGAGATGTATTTTGAAAATTTCAATCTGCTCGTCATCCTGGGGAAGATCGACAAAGAACACCTCATCGAACCGCCCTTTACGAATCATCTCGGCGGGAAGAAGATCGATGCGGTTGGCAGTGGCGGCGACGAAAAGACCTCGCGCCTTCTCTTGCATCCAGGTGAGGAAAAATGCGAATATTCTGCCCTGTTCCCCGCCGGAGTCGGTTGACGTGATCCCCATTTCGATCTCATCGAACCACAAAACCGCGGGGGCCATGTCTTCCATCATCTTGCACGCCTCGACGAACGCGCCTTCAGGTTTACCATGCCGTCCGGAGAAGATTTCGATCATGTCCACCCGATACAACGGGAGCTGGAAGTAATTGGCGATGGCCTTCACGCAAAGGCTCTTGCCGCAACCAGGGATGCCCATGATGAGTACCCCCTTGGGCACGATTTCCATGCTTAGGCTTTCGCGCATCTGGAAAAGCTTGCGGCGCTCCAATAGCCATTTCTTGAGACCCTCCAACCCTCCAACGCCTTCGAGATCATTGGCCTCGGCAATGAACTCGATCACGCCGCTGCGGTTCACGAGAAGCCTTTTTTCTTCGAGCAAAGCCGGCAGCGACTCTGGCCCGAGCTTGTTACCGGCGGCCAGGGCTCGCCGCAACGCATAGCGCGCTTCGTCAAGTGTCAGACCTAGCAAGGCCCGTGCGACCTGGTGAAGGACGTCCTCGCTGGTATCGGTGCGCGCATGGCCCGAAATTCGCTGCGTCTCCTCGTGCAGAAACTCCAGCAATTCGGCAAAATCGGGCGAACGGAGTTCTACAAAAAGAACACTGCGCTCGACTTCTTCCGGAATGAAACGGACCGGAGAGGTGATAACCACAAACTTATGCTGATCGAGACAGCTGTCATAAACATCTCGAAGACGGCGTCTGATTTCCGCAGAGTCCCGCAGCGGCTCGTGGAAGTCCTTGAGGTGAAAAATACCGGCGTCTTTGCAGGCAATGATAAAGTCCAAAGCCGTGCGAGGATCCCGAGTGCTCGCGTCGGTTGCCTGTCCGTCGCGGCGCATCCCTTCCGTAAGGCTCCATGTCCAAAGCGGCGTGGGTATGGAGTTGGACAAACGGCGGCTCACTTCGCCCAGCACTTTCGCGGCACGCTGCTCTTCGGTGCAGCGCAGATAAGTAAGTGGCCGTCCCGACTCGAACACCTCCCGCAGCATCTTTACGGCGCGACTCTCAGCGACTATAGATTTCATGGATTGGTAAACATTTGGATAGTGGGAATGTACATTGCCACTGCCGCGATCCAGACATTCGCCAGGCTCTCGAACTCGACGGCTGTGCGCTCCCGGGAAATTCGCACGCTTCTGCCACGTCCTTCCATAGTTGATCTTACAATCCTCGCAGAGTAGATATGTGCGTTCGAAGGGGTCCACGGGACGACGGCTTTGCACATGTGCTTCGGATACGCGGCCCTGGTTCCTGGGCGCCCGGCAGCGCACCGGTTCTTGGAGCATCTGGCGGATTCGCCAGTGCAGCATATCCAAGTGGCGCTGCTTCCCAGAAGCTGACTTGCGGATCGCCGTGCTCTATTTAGGCCGCCCCTTGTATCCTTGAGCCAGCATCTTCACGCTATACATAGCGCCTTGTCCGGCGATGTATAACGTCCTCTTGTCCGGACCCGCGAACGCCAGATTTTGGGGACGCTGCGAGACCGGGATCAGACCAAGGTTCTCGCCTTTAGGACTGAGCACCTGGACCCCTTGCAGCGTACCGACGTATACTCGACCTTCGGAGTCCACCGCGATGCCATCGGCGTTGCTGTTGAAGAAACCGTTGTCGCCCTTGGCCACGCCCACGTACTTGCCGAAATCACGGCGATTAGCAAGCGTGCCATCCGGCTTTACATCGAACACCACCAGAGCATCGCTGTGCGAATCCGCGACGTACATCGTCTTTTCATCCGGACTCAGTTGGATGCCGTGAGGACTTCCCGCTTCAGCGGCAAATTCCGCTTTCCCGCCGGGAGCGATGTGAAACACCGCCGGCGGCTTGTTGGACGGCAGCGTAAAGTAAATGTGATCCTTCTTGGACACTACCAGATCGTTGGGTCGTGTCTCGTAGGGACCAGCCAGCACCGCCTCGCTGCCCTTGGGATAGACGACGCCCACGCTATTTCCTTGAACCGAAATCAGCCGGCCCTTCGAATCGAACCCCAGACCGTTCGAATGGTTCGCGTTCTCGAGGAACGTCGTAATGTTGTTGTCCTTGTCGATCCTGGTAATCCTGCTGGCGCGAGTCTCCGTGAAAATCAGGCTGCCGTCGGGCAAAGCCACCGGGCCTTCGGTGTTATCGAAGCCGTTCTTAATCACGACGACTTTCGTTCCACCGGCCACCACGCCAGGAATCGCAGGAGCTACGGTTTCGGCGGCGGGCTTTGGGGCTGGCGGCCCTCCTTTCCCCTCCTGCCCCTGAACCAACGCGGTACCTAAGATCGCAATGCTCAACACACCCGAACAAAAAGCTCTCGATTTCATGGTGAAGGCTCCTCTCCCAGGCCCACTATATAGCGCTCCGTCGGCCTGGCGCAATGCGATCCAACCAAGGATTGGATTCGATAGTCTCTGTATTGTCCATCAGCGGAGGCGTCAGTTCGCACAATGTATGATAGGTAAATTCAAAATCTAAGAAGCGGCGCCCTGATCGAATGCCAAGTTCCCGACGCGCCCATATTCGTCCAGAGAGCGAAGACTTCATGACATTACTCACACGCCTGGAGCAATGGAAGGAGCAAGGCATTCTATCGCCGGAGCAGCACGCACTCCTGGCAGGCCTCTCCCGTGGACAGCCCTTCTCCCTTTTTCTCGAGCTGAACCTTCTGCTCTACGGCGGTATCCTCGCGTTCGTCGCCGGCCTCGGCTGGACCGTCAGTACCTGGTCGCAGCAACTCGGCGACGTCCTCGTCCTGACCGTGCTCTCCACCATGCTCGCCGCCTGTTTTTGGTACTGCTTCTCCCGCACGCCAGCTTGGTCTCCCGCGGAAGTTCCATCTCCCAGCCTGGTATTCGACTATGTGCTTTATCTCGGGAGCCTCGTCTGGTCCGCCGAACTCGCTTATCTCGAGAGCCGCTTTCATCTGCTCTCCGCGCAGATGGACCTCTATCTGTTGGGGACCGCCAGCCTCTACTTTTTCCTCGCTTATCGTTTCGACAACCGCTTTGTGCTCTCGCTCGCGTTGTCCTCGCTCGCCGGATGGTTCGGGCTCACCATCTCACACTGGCCGTCACATCAAGACGCAACCTATCGGCAATATGCGATGGTTTACAGCCTGTTTGTCGCTGCAGCCGGAGCCATCCTCCGGCGGCGCGGCCTGAAACCGCATTTCTTCGGCGCCTACTTGAACATCGCGGCCAACGTTCTCTTTTGGGCTTTGCTCTCCGGGGTCTTCAGTCGGCAGGACTACGTCTTATGGTTTTTCGCTCTCCTCGCCGCCTGTGCGGTATCCCTCGCTTGGGGCCTTTCGCGCCGGGAGTTCTCCTTCGTCGCTTACGCTTCCGTCTACGGCTACGTGGGCCTCAGTTCAATTCTTATCCGCGACATAAATGGTGAGACTGCGCTTCTGAGCTACTTCGTCGTTACCGGTGTCGCCATGCTGGTGATGCTGGTCCAGATCGCGCGCCGCTTCGGGAAAGAAGCATGAGAGCTTACAGCGCATCCGATGAAGAAGCTGTGCGCGCCCGCAGTCTGCTGAAGGACTGGACCAGCGAAGGTTTCCTTACCCAAGCGCAGCACCAGCGCATGGAACCGGACACCGCTTGTGAACTCCGCCGTACCAATATTTTTCTAAGACTCGTCTTGTTCCTCTTCACCCTGATCATTGTAGGCGCCTCCGCCGCGCTCTTCTTCGTGGTCTTTCTCTCGCCACCGACGCCGCAAACCGCTGGCGTTTTCCTGCTGATCTTCGCCGCCCTCTCCTATGCAGCCGCCGAGTTCGCTGTTTCACGCGCCCGGCTCTATCGCTACGGGATCGAGGAGGCTCTCGCCGCCTGTTCGGTTGGCTTCCTCTGTGTTGGCGTGCAGGCCGTTTTGTCCCGCGGAGCGGAATTCCTAGTTCCCGCCGCCGGCATCATCGCTTCACTCTGGATATGGCATCGCCTCGGGCTCGCCTATGCATTTCTCGCCGCGATGATCTTCGTCATCTGGCTGGCAGGCTACCCGACCTCGTCCCGCTCCGCGCAACATGTGATCGTCGCAGCCTTATATGCAGCCAGCCTGATCGCCGTGGCCGCCGTACGCTCGCCCTACCGTCTCACCTTCCTCAACGAAGGCTATTCGATTGTCGAAGCACTCCTCTGGCTCGGCATCTACCTGACGATCAACCTCCAGCTTTCGTCGCTGAACCTGCTGTGGCAGTGGTGGGGCGTTCTCCCCACCGCCACCGAATTCTCGAGGACGTTCTACTGGACCACGTGGGTACTCATCTGGTGCCTGCCCCCCGCCATACTTGCGCGGGGCGTCGCCAGCAAAGATCGCTGCGTCATCGCGGTCGGAGGGATCGCCGCCATCCTGACCCTGGTCACCAACAAGCCTTACCTAGGCTGGCAGCGCCATACTTGGGATCCCATGCTCCTCGGCGCATTGTTGATTGGTGTCGCGCTCCTCCTTCGGCGCTGGCTCACCGCCGGCTCCTGCGGCATTCGCCACGGCTTTACCGCCCGGCGGCTCTCCGGGAAGGACAAACTCTGGATGAACGTCGGTTCCGCCGCCTTCGGCCTCGTCGCTCCGCAAGCAATCACGCCTAGCTCGCAACCAGCCAGTCCCGACGTGCGCTTCGGTGGGGGGGATTCGGGAGGCGGAGGCGCCACCTCCGATTTTTGAAGTATCCCGCTGATCACCATTATCGGGCGGGACCTGCACTGGAACGCCATACACAGCTGCTCCCGGAGGTGGACAAATTTTCGAGATATTGGGGAACAAAATGGCGCCTGACGCGTACTACATCTATACAAGGAGGTCGTAATGCTCCGTTTGCTGGCCACCGCCTTCGCTTGCACGACTTTGGTTTATGCCGTTGAAAGCGAGTATCAAGTTCGGAGGGCGCTGCCGGTTTCCGCCGCGACCCGTTTGACGCTGAACGCGGAATTCGGCTCTATCAGTGTCCAGCCCGGCGGCGGCAGGTCGGTCGAAGTCGAGGCATCATTCCGCGGCATTCCGCCCTCTCGCGATGAGTTCGATCGGATGCTGCGCGATTTCAGGCTCGATGTCACGGAGCAAGGTTCAGAGGTCCGTGTTAATGCCACGTTTCAAGACGGGTGGAAGCCAATGCCATTCCCGATCCTCTTGGCCGGGCACGCCATCTGTCGCAATGGGCATTGTCTTGAATACTCGGCTTGGCTGCGCGATCTGGAGTATCGCGTCACAGTCCCCTCTCAATTCAGTGTCGACGTGGCGACTTCCGGAGGCCCAATTTCCGTGAGCGGCCTGAAGGGGGAAGTGAACGCTCACACCTCCGGCGGATCGCTCCACTTCGATCGCATCGATGGCCCTGTAAACGGGCGCACGTCCGGCGGGAGCATCACGCTGGCCGGCGTCAAGGGTAGAACGGTTGTGCACACCTCCGGCGGCTCCATTCACATCTCGGAGGTAGCCGGTGACGTGGACGCGTCCACCAGCGGCGGGTCGATTTCAGTCGACCGCGTCTCCGGTAGTATCCGCGCGCATACGTCCGGCGGCGGGATTAGTGTGGGTGGGGCCACAGGCGCGATTGACGCATCGACTTCCGGAGGCAGCGTGACGGCATTGTTGCTGGCGCAACCTCAGCAGGAGTGCCGTTTATCGACATCCGGCGGGAGCATAAGAGTGAGCCTGCCCAAGGATGCTCATCTAAACCTTGATGCCTCCACCAGCGGCGGAAGGGTTTCGACGGACTTTCCCGAACATGCGATGAACAACCGGCATCACCGCGCACTCCGCGTCCCTCTCAACGGGGGAGGGCCGCTACTTTACCTGCACACGTCAGGCGGCGGGATTAGCGTGCGGCGCGCGAATTGAACGTTGGCGCAAACGTGCGTGTTTCGGCAGCCGAAAGATGTCGCGATTGGAGAAGGCGTCCAGGTCAGGTCCAATTTCCTCTAAGGTTCGAAATATCGGGCAATGCACTTGTGACTGGCGAGGGGTAGCAACTTCTCAGGTGTTCCTTCGTCCAAATCCTTAAATCTCTGGCGACTTGGAGTGTGGCTCTGAACGGAGATTGCGTTTCGGTCCGAGACGATTCTCAAGGCCTCGTCGAAACGTGGCTGCCGGATGTTTTGCCAGAGTTTTTCCCAATGAACCCTGCCGTAGATGGTTTTCGCTTGGTTGTCCGCCAAGCCGGCCTCGCGCGCCCAGAAGCGCCGTTGAAAGTCACTGTATCCGGGCACGGGCTCACTCTGATCGATCGGCTTACCCGACGATCCCAGCGTCAGGAAAGCCATGGAGTAGAACATGTGTGCGAGCTGTCTCATCAGATAGAATCGGGCTCTCTGGTACTCATCCGGTGGTTCGCCGAAATACTCCCTAAGATAGATCCTTTCCTCTGATTCATTGGTGACGATCATGTTCGCAACCACCGCCAGGTCGGCATACCGATCGTTCTGGAAAGCAGCCTCCCAGTCCACCAGCCACAGACGGTTGCCGTCAAAGAGCATATTGTCAGGCTTGAACAGGTCGTTATGACCCGGCGCCAGATCCGAATCGAGCCGCGAGTACACCGCGGCCAGTTGCTGGTGGCGAGCGAGAAGTTCCTCGGTCTCGTTTTCGGGCAGAATGCTGGACGCCCGGAACTTCTGGAGGAATCCGTCCAGGGCCGGTCCTTTGTTCAGCAGGAACGTGCATGTGGTATTGAAGGGGGATCCGGGAAACAGCGGCAGCGCGTGCAGAGTCCTTAGCGCGGCGGGAATCCGCATCAGTGCGTCCGCCGCCGGTAAAGGGACAGCATCCACAAAATCGGTGATGGAGATCCGATCCTCGGGGCTGGCGTATCTGACACGCGGCGCCAAGCCTGCATCGGCCGCCGCCTGCATGCAGTTGAAGTGACGTTTCATATCGCCGGGGCGCGTGTTGATCCGCAGCAGGTATGCAGATCCTCGCACAATAATGCGAAAGGCCCGGTTCGAGCCGGACCGCTCGGTTAGGTCGCGGATGTCTTCGAAATCGGCGACACCGAAAGTCTCGTTCAGGCCGAGAGTCACGGCCGCGCTATTTTCTTGCGGGATCATAAGCCTCCTGTGGTATTGGATTGCGGGACAATAAATCGAAACGAATGAAGACGCCAGACCGATGGCCATTGGGCTTCTAGGCGCAGAGTTGCCCAGGGACGGAACGTGCGGAATCGCCCGAGATCGCTCCTTAGCGATATTACTCGAGTTTCGAGCCGCAGACCAGTTTTTAGCCGGGCTTTTATGCGCCTCTATCTGGTTTGTTTTCTGTGCGTTAGACTTCCTGCTCGAGAGATTGTTATCCTAACGGCCCGATGGTATTCTGGAATCCTTCTGGAACGCGCTCGGCTTCCGTCTGGAACGAGCGTTTAGCCTAGCTGAAATTCCCCAACTTCGAACGATATCCCCGCAATCGAGTTCATGACTTCTTCCTGGCGATTTCGCTCGCCAAAAACCGACTACCCCTCACTCGTGCCGTCCCATAGCGGAGAAGCGCTGAGTATCACGCATCGTCACATAGACGACGAGTGAGGTGGCGATCACTGCCGTCAGATAGAAATAGAACCAAGTCTCGTGACCGATCGACTTGAACCACAGCGCGATCGATTCCACAGTCCCGCCAAAAATGGAAACGGTGATTGCGTAGGGCAGTCCTACGCCGGTGGCGCGGACGTTGGTGGGGAACAACTCGGCCTTCACCACAGCATTGATCGAGGTGTAGCCGGCTACAATCAGCCAGGCAGCCGCGATCAGCAGAAATGCGGCGAACGCGCTCTTCGCGGCCTGCAGCGAATAGAGCAGCGGGATAGTGCCGATCGTACCCGTGACGCCGAACCAGATGAGCAGCGGTTTCCGGCCGATTCGGTCTGAGAGAGCTCCGTAAACCGGCTGCAAGAATAAAGCGAAAATGAGCGAGCCACCGGTGACCATAGTGGTCTGGATATCGTTGAGGCCCACCGACAGCTTGAGGAACTTCTGCATGTAGGTCGTGTAGGTGTAGAACGCCGTGGTGCCGCCCATAGTGAGCCCCACGACCACTAAAATCTCGCGGGGGTATCGCAGGAGCGCTTTGATTGAACTTTCTTTGCGGACCACTTTTTTGGCGGCGATGAAATCATCGGTCTCGTGCATGTTGCTTTGCATCGCCAGAACGACCAGTGCCAGAAGACCTCCGATAGCGAATGGGATGCGCCAGCCCCAGGCTTTTAGTTGAGCCGGTGTGAGCAAAAGCTGTTGGAGGAACAGTAATACAAGAATGGCGCACAGTTGGCCCCCAATCAGCGTCACATACTGGAAGCTGGAATAGAAGCCACGGTGCTTTTCATCGGCTACCTCGGAGAGGTAGGTAGCGCTCGCTCCGTATTCGCCCCCCAGACTCAAGCCCTGAATCACGCGCGCGAGGCCGAGCAATACCGGCGCTGCCCGGCCGATGGAGGCATAGGTCGGCGTCACCGCGATCATCAGCGATCCGAGGCACATGAGGAGCACGGAAAGCATCAGAGCTTTACGCCTCCCGTAATGATCGGCGAGGTAGCCGAACAGCCATCCGCCGATGGGACGCATGATGAAACCGAACGCAAACAGGACAGCTGCATTCAGCTGCTGCACCACCGGATCGTTGCCTGGAAAGAACGAGCTGGCGAAATAGAGCGCAAACGCCGAATAGGTGTAAAAATCGTACCATTCGACAAGGTTGCCGGCAGAACCGACGAAGATCGCCTTCACCCGGCGGCGCATGTCAGCGAGTTGAAGCTGTTCGCCGCCCCCGATGGTCGATGGCAAGGCCATTGCAAACTCTTTTACCACAACGATATGGTTGGCCGCGACCTCTCAAGTGCAGTTAGAAAACGGATTATCCAAAGACAAATCCACTGCCAGATGGAGCCGGCCGGCCCGCTCCGATAATACGTGATTAACCGATCGTGAGCGTTGCGCCACGATTACACGGTCAAGTGATCATACTACTCGGCACCACCCGCTGTTGAGATCTTCCCATACAAAGCAGCCAGACCGGTCTCAAGATCCGCCGCTAGGGGAATCACTGTGCTTAAGCGTGTAATATCGAGTACCTCACGTACCTGGGGTTGGGGGTTCATGAGAACCAAGCGTCCGCCCGAAGCCTTGTAGAGACTTATGATAAAGCTGAGGCCGCGACAGTCGAGAGAAGTGACACCCTCGAGATTAGCCAGATACTTCGTGCATGCGAGTGCCTTGATCTCTTCCAACTTGGCGTTCAAGTAATCTAAATGCACACTTGCGTGGAGACGCCCCTTGAAATGGAGAAGGCACAGGTCGCCGAGCAATTCGATCTTGATCTGGATCGGACTAAGAAGACCGCGGGCTGGACCTAGCGGGTTAATACTTTGCACTGCCGTCAGGGCATTCATGTTCTGGTTACCTTCCCTCGGCTAGTAAAGCGAGCGAACTTGGGAAAACCCGCCAAGAAGGTCGATGACTGCCTAATGCGATCCGGGGAATTCCGGATGATGTGACTAGCGATTTCTGGACCCCACGCCTTTTCAAACACCAATCGATCTATACACCACTGCAAGCTGTCGGCACGGAGTCGGAATCCGCCCCGTCCGCCGGGCGTACCCGTATATAGCCCACCTGGAAGACATGGGGCTTTTTAAGGGAGGACAGGCTGGGAAATTGCATTTTCAAATCACGGCCCGAGGCCTGGAGCGTCTGCAATGGATCGGTCCGCAAAGCAGAACTACAACGCTAGGCAAGCTGATCCCGCCGTTTCTCAGGGACCCCTTCGGGCGCTGGCACCGTGGACAGGCACCTGCGCGGATCAATTCTACGGCTACCGACCGACAGGGCTTTATTTTCTAGGCACGGGTGAGCTTGGTTGGACTTGCAGTAACTCAACCAGGAAGCAACTCCAGCCGTCATAGTTTGCGCAAGACAGCTCCCCTCCGAAGGTCCGCACAATTGCGCGTGAGACATACAGACCTAGCCCAGTGCCCACCGCCCCTGGTTGGAACGGTTCGAAAAGCGACTCCACTGCTTTTATGGGGGGGCCATCGTTGCGAACGCGGATCACCACGCGCGGCCCCATCACGTACGCGGTAACGATGATGTGGGCACCGTCAAGGTCTTGCACGGCGCGGCGCGCATTACCAATCAGGTTCATCAGAACTTGTAGCATTGCGGACTGGTCAGCGCGAACCCTCGGCAGATTGTCCTGTATTTCCCACGCTACTTGGATTCCGACATCCAGGCTTGGACCCACGACGAAAGCAACGTCTTCCAGGAGCGCCTTTACATCCACCTCCGTCGTGTTGCTGCCGGATACGGAGCGCAGTTCAGCGGAGGCAAACTCCGTGAGGCTTTTCACAAGCGTACCGAGGGCCCGAACATTGGAATTCGCAGCGAGTTCCGGCGATTGCAAAAGCGCGTGATGATGCAGGGAAATTGCGGTCGACAGATTTCGGATCTCATGCGCCACAGCGCCGGTCAGAATGTGGGAACTGGCCAGAAGTTGCCGGAGTCCCAGTTCCTCATACTCCCGCCTCTGCTCAGACGCGTCCCACACAATTACTGACATACGGAGACCAGCACTGGTCTCATAGCAGGAGATCCAGACCTGGGCGTAAAAAACCGACCCGTCCTTTTGCAGGGCCCGTCCTTCCAGCATTGTGCGCAACCTCAACTTGGTGCCTTGCATGCTGTCGGGCAGGACTAAGAACGGAAGATAGGTAAGGATATTGTCTCCCTCGATGCCTGCTCCTTCCGCTCCGGCGAACAGACGTCCGGCCGAATGGTTTGCAAGCAGTACAGTTCCCCGGCCATCCGTCGTTAGAATTGCGGCAACGCTGGTGTTGATGAAGGAAATCCATTGTTCTTCTGCCTCCTGGCGAAGTACAATTTGCCGCTGGAGTTCCGCGAATTGGGCCTCCGTCACCAGGCGGTTTCTATCGATGCGCGCAGCCAGCAGCCCGCCCACCACGAACACCGAGATCTGGATCGAGAATCGAGTCACCTGGAGAGCGGGAGCGGCGTGAGGCGCAAACAACTGAGTCAAGAGGGAACAAGCGACGGCGAAGAGCGGAACAGCCCAGGATGGCAAACGCCCGCTCAAGAGCAGGATTGGAACCAGGTAAAGGTAGCCCAGGGAAACGTCGGAGACGCGCCAGTCGGCAATAGCAATGATCACCGTCAGTGCGATTCCGGCCCAGGTGAGCGGCCGGAAATCCGTTCGTAATCCGGAAGCCGAAGCGCTGATAGGTGGGGCCCGATGCTCCGAAACGATATTCACCTTCGCTGCCTCGCCGCCTGAGTTTAGCATAGAAAACTGGCGTGTGTTCAGCGCGCGGTTTCAGGGCGAATGAATTACTTGCGCGCGTAATTTTGCCCGGCTCTTGGCGGTAGACTTTACGAGCATTCGGGTAGTATGCGGCGTAAGTCCTTTCCTGGGCAGCGCCAAGTAATTGGAAGGGAACTTGCCCTAACAAGACCGAACCTGACTGTGCAGACATCTGTGAATCACCCGGCAAGGGAGAGGATTGGCCGTCCAGAGCACTATCAAAACGGGGTGGTTTGGGTTCTAGTACTTGCGAAATCACATTTTTTGTGAGAACATTCGTGAAATTGCAGTCTTGTTTTCGATGTATATGATGTTGAGTGGTCCTACACCGTTCTGCCGTAATACTGGGCAGACCAGGAAGGGGCACCTTCCAGTCTGTTCTTAAACAACCTGCCCTGGGTATCTCCAGGGTCTTTCACCCCCTGTTCTAAGCAATCCATTCGATTCCGTTTTGGCACTCCCCCGGCCAGAATGAGGCAGGCGTTGAGAAGTACCAAGTGCGTGTCCGGTACTATGCCGCGAAGGATGTTGGTACTAGGGCAGCAACTTACCGCTCAGGCGCTAAAGGTATAGCGAGAAGCGTCGTTAAGATTTGTAAGAGGTATTAAAAGTATGAAAACGCGAGCACTGTTCGCAAAGATCGCGAGCTTAAGCCTGCTGGGTGCGGGTTTGTTTTCCCAGGTTGTCTGGGCGCAGGGGAACAGCGGGAAACAGAACTCCTCCTTCGTGCCTGGCCGGATTCTGGTCAAGTTCAAGGACGGGGTGAGCGACGGGCAGGCGCGTGGGTTGCTGGCCGGCAGAGGCGCCCTCAGCACCGATGTGATCCCACAGCTTGGTATCCATATTGTCCAACTGCCTCCGAACGCTAACGAGCACGCCGAGGCAAATGTTCTCAAGGGATTGAAGGACGTGGAGTTCGCGGAAGTGGATGGGATCTTGGCTCCGTCCTCGATCAATGCTAACGATCCTTACTTTTCTTCGAGCACGCAATTGTTCAAGATCTCGGCGCCCTCCGCCTGGTCGACGACCACGGGCAGCAGCAGCATCGTTATCGCGATTGTCGATACCGGGATCGATAATGCTCATCAGGACTTAGTGCCCAAGCTTGTGCCCGGTTGGAATGTGGCCAGTGGTAATACGGACACTAACGATGTGAGCAACCATGGGACGGAAGCAGCTGGGGTAGCTGCCGAAGTGAGTAACAACGGACTAGGTTCAACCGGCGTTTGCTGGGGGTGCCTATTGATGCCGGTTCGGGTGACTAATGATACTTATGGTTTTGCCACGGAGTCGAACATCGCCAGCGGGATCACCTGGGCGGCTAACCACGGCACTCGGATCGCCTATGTGGGCTACGCCAACACCACAAGCGCCACGGTTACCACTGCGGCTCAGTATTACCAGAATCATGGTGGTGTTGTCATCATGCCATCCGGCAATTTAGGAACGTTTGACGCCACCGCCGACAACCCTTATGTAATCACAGTCGGAGCCACCGATAACACGGATACAATCTACTCCTGGTCGAGTACCGGAAACAATGTCGATCTGGTAGCGCCGGGATGCGTAACCTACACAGCGGCACCCGTAAACAGCTACGCCACGAATTGCGGAACATCGGCGTCGGCCGCGGTAGTAGCTGGAGTTGCTGGTCTGGTTCTTTCTGTCAACTCGTCACTAACACCAGCACAGCTTACCAGTATTCTCCAGCAATCAGTTGATGATCTCGGTCCGGCGGGTTGGGACCCCACCTATGGATCGGGGCGGATTAATGCCCTCAAAGCCGTGAATAATGCAGCGTGCGGGAGCTGCGGCCCTGCCCCGAAACCAGCGATCACCAGCTCGCTGAGTGCCGTGGGGACTGTTGGTGCCGCGCTCAGCTACCAGATCACGGCGACCAACAGCCCGACGAGCTACAACGCTACGGGCTTGCCTTCCGGTCTTGGCGTCAACACCACCACAGGCCTGATTTCAGGCACGCCAACCGTATCGGGTTCCTTTGGCGTTACTCTTAGCGCCACGAACGGCGGCGGGACGGGAACGGCGACTTTGAGCCTTACCATCAATACAGCGACTCCTCCGAAACCGGCGATCACCAGCTCGCCGAGTGCCACGGGAACGGTTAGTACGGCGTTCAGCTACCAGATCACGGCAACGAATAGCCCGACCAGTTACAGCGCTACTGGCTTGCCTTCCGGTCTTGGTGTCAACACCACTACAGGCATGATTTCAGGCATGCCAACCGTATCGGGCTCCTTTGGCGTCGCTCTTAGCGCCACTAACAACGGCGGGACAGGGACGGCGACGTTAAGCCTTACTGTCAATACAGCGGCTCCCCCGAAACCGGCGATCACCAGCTCGCCGAGTGCCACGGGAACGGTTAGTACGGCGTTCAGCTACCAGATCACGGCAACGAATAGCCCGACCAGCTACAACGCTACCGGCTTGCCTTCCGGTCTTGGTGTCAACACCACCACAGGCATGATTTCAGGCACGCCAACCGTATCCGGTTCCTTTGGCGTTGCCCTTAGCGCCACCAATAGCGGCGGGACAGGAACGGCTACGTTAAACCTTACCATCAATACGGCGACTCCTCCAAAACCCACAATCACCAGTTCGCTGAGTGCCGCAGGGACCGTTGGAACGGCGTTCAACTACCAGATCACAGCGACAAACAGCCCGACCAGTTATGGGGCAAGCGGCTTGCCAGCCGGCCTCTCAGTCAATACCAGTACGGGTTCGATTGCCGGCACGCCGACCGGTTCGGGAACTTTTAACGTCACGATGAGTGCGACCAATAGTGGCGGTACCGGATCGGCCATTCTGGTGCTGACGATTAACCCGGGTGCACCGCCGCCGGTGGACTTTTCAATCTCGGCCTCGCCGACCAGCATGAATATTAAGGCTGGAACAACGGCCGCTTACACTGTGAAAATCACCGGATCAAGCGGATTCACAGGCACCGTGAGCCTCAGTTTGACAGGTGCAACAGGCTCGTTCAGTCCGTCGATCGTGACGGGCTCTGGATCGACAGTTATGTCCGTCAGCCCCCCAAAGGGTAACTATACGCTGATCATCACCGGCACGAGCGGTGGTTTGACCCGCACCACATCAGTAGCGCTCAGGGTTCACAACTAACGCGGATCGCTCGCGAACTGAGTACGCAAAAATAGCCCGCCGATCTTTTCGAGCGGCGGGCTATTTTACTCTATTGGGCTTTCGGTTCCGCTGTTCTCTCGGTCCAGACCACCCCACGGCCCAGTCAATCATGCGGGCCAGCGGCAGCCGGCAGTCTGGTGGAAACCAGCGTCGTGACGGTGCGGTGGATGCCTAGAGCGGGTAGACAAAGCAGGTTAGAAAGGATAAAGCCCGCTGCGCCGAGTCTCTCTTCAGCGCAGCGGGCCTTTTTAACAAATCTCCTGGCAGGATCGCTCCAGAGCGGAGCGACCCTGCCGATGTAAAGCTACTTCGATCCGAGGTTGCGGCCCGGATTGACGAACCCATTGCCATTAGCAATCTGGCACTGGCCGGGTTGTGCTTTCGAATTTACCAGCCAGCTCGGGAAGTCAGTAGGATCGAACTTGTTGTTGAAGGCATCCAGAGTTGTGATGCAAGCCGAGGTGTTGATAACCGACGCCTTCGCTCCGCTGTCGCAGATTGAAGTGGGACCCATGCAGCAGTTATTGAATGCCGCAGTGATTCCAGTATCGGCGGCTTCGCAATCCAGTTGAGACCGCGCGTCGCCAGAAACCCGCAGGTTCAAGGCCGCCGAGGTGCATTGGCGGATTAATTGAAGCTGCTGCGGAGAGGTGTTGTTCGGTTTGAAGTCCGGTCCGCCGGTACCGCAGACGTCTTCAATCGCTGAGCCGGGAAGACCGGCAGTTGTATTGGTCAGGTTGATCCCGCAAACGGTCAGGCCACCTGCGCCAAGCACGGTTTGGGTCTGCGCCGGGTGCGTACCCCAATATCCGGGCGTACGAGTGAAGCAGCCATTCCCCTGCACCGGGCACAAAGCTGTTGCGTATTGAACCGGCTGCGCTACGCCGCCCGCCGAGCAATTCACTGTAGCCTGGTTACAAACGGTGGTTGCCGACGAGAAGGTTCCAGTGTCGTGTACGGTTGTGCTGGCGGCGACCGGCGTCGGATTGGTTAGACTCAGAGACACGGATCCGGCCGCATTGCCGCCGATCGGAGGCGTGGTACAGGCGCCAGTGAAGTAGCTGTCGACAACGCTGCAAGACAGCGGGATGCTGGCGGAGTTGTTCTTGATCGAAACATCTACGTTGAAATTGCCCTTCGCCGCATTTGGATCCTGAATGCAAGTCTTGCTTACGTCGAAGGACGGAGTTCCACAAGAGATCTTGGCGATGTCATACGCCGAGACGGTTACGGGCCCGCCTACATTAGCGGCCGCGTTACAGGTGCAATCGATCTCGGCCTTATTGCCGGTCGTTTCGGCCGTGTCCAGAGCGGTACTGCACAACAGGATGTCGGCAGTGTTGGGATCGCTGGCCTGGGTAATCGGGCCAACGGTCTGGCTCACCGCGAGCGTTTGCGATGCGCTAAAGATGGTGGTGCCGGGCGTAACCTGCCGGTCAACCAGTCCTTGGGCCGGATCGCTCCCAGTGGAACAACTCAGCGACACGGTTCCCGTGTTCTTGGCGAAATAGCGGATCGCCACGGCCTGACCGTTGATGGCAGAGCAGCTGTCGTTGGCCGTGCCGTCCTGATCAGCGGTTTGGAAGCCGCCAATGTCGACGAAAGGTTGGCCGTTGCAGGATACTTGCTTGTCGACCGCTACGCCGCAACACTGGTGTGTGGCCGTATCGTCGTTAGTAACGGTAGGCGGAGCGGTTACTGGTATCGAGCATGTGCAACTCACGGTTCCTTTGTTGTCTCCGGGATGAGTCTCGCAAAGCTCGGGGGTCTGTGCCGGTGGCACGAAGCTCGCGAAGCTACCTTCAGCGCCCGCGGCAAGCGACGTTTCAACCGGCGTGATTGAACCCAATACGTTATCGGAGATGGTGCAAGAAGCAACACCTACGGTTCCCGTATTTTTGAAGTGATATCTATATTGAACCGGCTGTCCAGGGGTGCCCACACAACCAGTGGTCGCATTGTCGCCGTAGCCTACATCAGTCCAGATCGGACCATTTTGGTCAGAGGAACAGGAAACCTGCTTGTCAATCTGCACCGAGCAGGGAATCGTAAAGGCGTTATGGGTTGTACCAGTGGCGGAGCCCGAAGTCCCGTCCGTGCCGAGAACTGTCGCAGGTCCGACTGACGAGTCGGTGTCTAGAACGCTCGGCGTGCTGCTACGTGAGTCAGCAGTTGCGATTTTGTTGACAGTAAAAGCAAAGCCTACCGTACACACCGATCCAGCCGCGGGAAAAACGATCGTAAGAGATGGCGTCAGGTTGAAGCTGCCTAAGGTAGCGCCAGCGCTAACCACCCAAGTGGCTTGGTTCACCCCTCCTGCATCGAAGCACCCAGCCGTAGTTGTAGCGGAATTCACCGTTATGACTCCCGGATCGGCGCTGCCGCATGGTACACCCGCTAGTTGGTTCTTACATCCGGGGAACATAACCAGAAAAGCGTCTTGGAGAGTCTCGCTCAGGTTAGAAGGGATGGCGGTGCTCGTCATGGTAAACGAGCCGGTATACGAGGTGCCGGCTTGTAGGTTGTTCAGATTGTTCAGGTTCATCGTGAAACCGATACCCGCATCACCATACGCTAGTGGCGATGTCCCGACAATGACCGCCAAGACCATAAGTCCCAGAAGCCACCGCATAATTCTAAATTTGTTTCTACACATAAATTTTGCCCTTTCTCCGTTCAGGGCCAAGCTCAACTTGACCCCACCTTGTAAGTGCGTCTCGAAAATTTTCGACACTATCCGTTGCCTGTCTTTAACTCGCAGGCTCTAACTTTCTGCCTATCCCTCCCGGCGCCAGCCGTAGCCAGCGCCGCCTCGCGAAAGATAGGGCCGTTCGCAAATTGCACCCGCCATGAGAAATCGGAGGAGAAACCCCACAGCCATGCGGAACGGCCCCCACTCACCAATCTGTGAGCAGCCCGTAATAACTCCTCGACTCTCGTTTTTTACTCTCTACCGCGCTAGCGCCTCCTGTTTCGGAGGGTTCAGAAGCGCATCTAAAATGTCCGTGAACGCGTTCAACGGCTGCGCGCCACTCAATAGCTTCACCGCATTCAACTTCGACGGGTCCTTCGGATCCGGATAACCGATGAAGAAGGTCGGCGTTCCACGCACGTTCAGCTTGGTGCCGTCAGCAACATCGGCCTTCACCTTCGCGGTGAACTTCCCGGTATCCACGCACTGCTTGAACTTGTCCGCATCCAGCCCCAGCACCACGGCATGTCCCGGGAACTCTTTAACATCCAGCTGGCCCTGGTTCTTGAACAGCCGTTCGTGCATTTCCCAATACTTACCCTGATCACCAGCGCATTCCGCCGCTTCCGCAGCTTTCTCGGCGAAGGGATGAATCGATTCCAGCGGGAAGTTCCGCAAGGCATAGCGAACCTTGCCGGTCTTCACGTAATCGTCAACAATTTTCGAGTAAGTCTCGTTGGCATAGCGCCCGCAGAAGGGGCACTGATAATCGGAGAACTCCACCAGCATCACCTTGGCTTTGGGATCACCCATTATCTGCGCGCCCACCGTGCTCACCACTACATCCTCCAGCGGTGGCTGCTTGCCCATCAAGATGTCTTTGATGATCTTGATGTTCTTCTGCATTTCCGTCTGGCTGGCTTTCATCGCTTCCACTTCTTTGCGAAGAGTGCTGATGTCGTTAGCCGATTGTGCAAAAGCTGCTGGGGCGGTCACTGCTGTCGCGACACATAGGGTCCACGAGAGCCACTTTGTCATGCTTTTGTGATTTTGTTGCATTACTACTAGTACCCTCCTCCGGTCCATCTTATTGAAAAATAAGTCACTTCAATCCCGAAAACCCGAGATGGTGCTACGCCCCAACCGTACTTCCTGGAAAGAGTAACTCACCATTGCATCCTAGTCCCGTATAGGCAGTAGGAGAAGTCTATCTTTCGGCGATTCTCACTATCTTTGGATAATGCGGCTCGTTTTCGCGAATCGCGGAGCGTAAACAAATTGACATTCTCGGCGTTCGGTCCCAAACTGATGCCAGCCGCAGATCCATCTGCAAGATGTCTTGGGGACGACAAGCAACTGATGACTCCAACGCCGGCGCCTCAGCGTATCCGCATTTGCCTCCTGGAAGACCATAGGATCCTAAGCGAAGGGCTCGCTATGATGCTCGGAGGGGAGCGAGACATTGAGGTTGTGGCACTCTGCCAAAACGTTGCGGATGCCGCCCAGGTGGCGGTTTCCCAACAGATCGATCTATTTCTGGTTGACCTGCGATTGCAAGGCGAAGAGGGTTTTGACCTGCTGGAAAAGCTCCATCGAATGGAGCATCCGGCGCGCGTAGTGATTCTCGCCGCTCAGGTAGAAGTTGCCGAGCTTGTTCGCTTGGTTAGCCTTGGAGTTTCGGGAATCATCTTGAAGAAGAATCCGCCGGGCGAATTGCTGCAATGCATCCGCTCTGTCGCAGTTGGGGAGGCGTGGCTTGAGAAGGGCCATCTGAACGCCCTGCTGCACGAGTTATCCAGACCCAGCCGAGAAGAGTCAGAGCAGGCGTTGACGGATAAAGAGAAAACTGTCCTGCGATTGCTGCTGCAAGGCCTCTCCAACAAGCAGATCGCCGAACGAATGCACATTCGCGAGACCGCGGTGAAGTTTTACCTGCAGACCTTGTTTCGCAAAACTGGCGTACATGCGCGCAGCCAGTTAGTGCGAGTTGCTCTGCAAAAATACCGCGAGGAACTTGGGAGCTAGCTTCGGCACACTTGTGGCCCTATCCTCCACAAGACGGACACTTGCAGTGGGGCTGTTCCCCGAGACTCGGCACTGGCGCAGTCCTCCCTGTCATCTTGCACCCGTTCCAACTCGGCCGTGCGAGACGAATCCAACTAACGGATTGAATGGCTAGAAAACGGGAGGCCCGCATCTCCGTCACGAACGCCAGACAAACGCCAGCAAGCCTGAGTCTGGAATTGGAACAAAACGTAACAAAGCGAGTATCGAGGGGCTGTAACTTCTTGTGAGCGACCCGAGACATAGGTAACAGAACGTACCGGAGACATGGGTTACAC
>JADMIO010787614.1_pt1 | contig 26733 bp, 28 predicted proteins | sample 8958161 | NCBI WGS metagenome assembly JADMIO01 (sample SAMN16585339, study PRJNA669376) | soil metagenome | isolation source: Crop rotation soil | place: USA: Cullars Rotation, Alabama | collected 2011 | reverse complement strand
AAGAGGAAAACAAGGTTGAAGGAATATATATTCCTTCAACCTTGTTTTCCTCTTGCCGGTACATGGCTATTATCGCTTTTCTTATGTAACTCTTATGTAAAATTCATTTAAATTCCTCTTGCAATCTGTCAGAAAAATATGGTATGTTTTCTGACAGAGAGAGGAGACTTAATATATGGTAAACGTAAGTCAAAAAATACTTAAGCGGATTAGGGGCAAGGGCCGAGGTTCCGTTTATACGCCGAAAGATTTCCTCGATTTAGGCAGCCGTGCTGCTGTAGACCAAGCTTTATCTAGATTGGCGAGTGGTGGCTATATTAATCGTTTAAAACGGGGGGTTTATAATTACCCTAAAATTAATCCTCGTATAGGTGCCCTTACCCCTTCTCCTGATGCCGTAGCTAAGGCTATAGCAAAGAAAACAGATAGTCAGCTACAAATTTCAGGTGCTCATGCAGCCAATGCGCTAGGACTATCTATGCAGGTACCAGCTCGCATTGTGTATCTAACCGATGGGGCCTCGAAGCGTATTTGTGTCGGAAACCAAGTTGTTGAACTACGACATACTTCGCCTAGAAATATAGTAACTGCGGGTAAATCCAGTGGCATGGTTATTCAAGCTCTCCGCTATATTGGCCGCAATAATGTTACTCTTGATATTATCGATAAGCTCAAGCGATCACTATCAGGGGATGACAAGATTATACTTAAGGGGGATGTTGATAGCGCACCTGATTGGATGCGCCCAATTGTGGCAAATATAGTTTCGTAGACATATGGACAGTGTGGCCACACTACCCGCAGGCGAGCGAGCTGAGCTTTTCCAAGAAACGGCTAATAGGCGTGGCGTGGCTACACAGATCATTGAAAAAGATTTCTGGGTGTGTTTGACTCTCAAGCAACTTTTTGAATTACCAGACATTGGAAAACACTTAATATTTAAAGGCGGCACGTCTCTATCGAAAATCTTTAGTGCAATCGAGAGGTTTTCCGAAGATATAGATGTATCGATAGACCGTGATTATCTGGGGTTTGGGGGGGAAGACGACCCTGAAAACGTTCAAGGTACTAGAAAGAGAAAAAGACAAATTGATGCACTTGAAGAGGCCTGTATCGAAAAAATCCAAAACCATCTTCTACCGATGCTACATAATTCTTTTACTCAGGTATTAGGTAATCATAAAAATCATCAAGGTTCGTTGTGGGAACTTAGTATAGATGAAGACCCGCAAGTTTTACTTTTTACTTACCCCAGAGATAAATCCTTATCCTCGGCATTAACCATTGATTACATAAGACCTATAGTCAAGATAGAAATAGGGGGCCGCTCCGACCACTGGCCCGCAGAAGAATATCCTATTACGCCTTACGCCGCTGAGGAATTCCCGAACTATTTTAAAAAGCCAATTCATTACATAAAGGTACTTGAAGCAGAACGGACGTTCTGGGAAAAAGCGACTATCCTACACGCGGAATACTATCGACCTGAAACAAGTGCAACTGCAGAAAGAATTTCGAGGCACTATTACGACTTGCATCGGCTCACGCAAAAACCTATAGCCGGAAAAGCATTAGAAAGAATAGACCTACTTGAGCGAGTCGTTGAGCACAAGAAAATATTCTACAAGTTAAACCGAGCACATTACGATGAAGTCCTTGAGGGCAGTATTCATCTAATTCCCAACGAAACCCAGAGGGTAGAACTGAAACGTGATTTCGATAAAATGAGAGACATGTTTTTTGGAGAAATACCATCGTTTGATGAAATCTTAGAAACAATAGCAAAACTTGAGAATGATATAAATTCCAAAATCTCTAACGAAATTGCTTCGCGTGCGATCAATGAAGTTTAATCTACAAAACTTAAAAAAAGATCTGCAGAGCCTATCCTTAGAGGAATTGTACCAAGTTAATCAATGGCTGCAAGAAATCATAAAACGGGCTGTAGATAAGAATGGACAATCATTTAAAAGCAACAGCGGAGAGCAAATAATTGAAGAGCGAGTTTCTGGCGACAGGACATATAGATTGGAGTATATACGATGTGGTAAATCGAAATGCAAATGTGGCTCAGGAAGCCTGCACGGCCCTTATTGGTACGCCTATTGGACAGAAAAAGGTAAAACAAAGTCCCGCTATATAGGCAAGAACCTACCTAATACAACCCACAACTAAAAACATCAATCAAAACCCGTAGAATCGATTCACAGCGATTTTAAACTCAAAGTGTAGCTGAATGTGTAGCTGAACTAAAATGGCCACCTTGATGGTGGCCATAAATGTTTGATATATATGGTGGCCAGGGACAGAGTTGAACTGCCGACACGCGGATTTTCAGTCCGCTGCTCTACCAACTGAGCTACCTGGCCACATCTAACTTGTAGTCCTTCAAGTACTTACTAGCCTTTTTTCAAAATCAGCAAAATGTAAATACCAGAGGATTTGCGGATTCTTGGAGCTTGTACTGTCTCTAAGAACTGCTTCAGTCCTTTCAAACAAAAGAGGATTATAAACAGACCTCTAAGGAGTTGGCAAGATGAATGCAATGAATGACTTGTTTGAACTGTTCTTGAAAGAAAAGCAGTACGTTAAAAACTCTTCACCACTAACCATCAAAGCTTTTCGGTTAACGTGGCTTCGCTGGACTCGCGCAATGGGCAACGTTCCTACCGAAGCCTTAAACAAAGGACTACTGACCGAGTTCATCATCAAGCTCAGGCAGACCGGGATTAAGGACACGACTTGTAATATCACCATCCGTGAAATCAACTCGTTCTTGTCCTGGCTGCACGAGAACGACTACACCAAAGACCATCTAAAGATGAAGCAGCTAAAAACTGAAAAGGTAGTTTATGAGGATTTCACAGATGTAGAGATACAGATGTTTCTTAACTTCAAACCATACAAGTTCGGCCACTGGAGGCTACACGCGCTTATCTGCCTGCTCATTGATACAGGAATCAGAATTGATGAGGCGTTGACCTTACAGCGGACCAAGATTGACTTTGACAACATGCTCATTAAAGTCTACGGCAAAGGCGGGAAAGAGCGGATAGTTCCCTTCTCCGTTGAGCTTCGGAAAGTTTTGTGGAAGTTCTGCCAGATGCACCGGCACGAGCTTATCTTTTCAACAAACAGAGGCGGGAAACTACGCTACAGGAATCTACTTCGTGACCTCAAGACCAGAGCGGCGGATTTGGGTATCTCTGGGAAGAAAATCGGGTTCCATCAATTCCGCTATGGGTATGCGTTGAACTTCATCCGTCAGGGAGGCGACCCATTCCACCTCCAACGTCTTATGGGCCACAGTTCACTTTCTACCACACTTGGATACGTCAGATTAGTAACTGAGGATCTACAAGCCGCACACCTCAAGACCTCAAGGATGAATAGGCTAAAGGGAAGTTAGGACGCGCATACGGGCCGTAAGTCTCTGGCAGCAATGTCATAGGCGTATGCGGCCCAGCGTTCATTTGGAAACGTGCCTATAAGCATCTTTTTGCCGTCTACGCATATCTGCGCTCGCCAACCGTTTTTTCTTTTCGAGACACCCTTATACTGGGAGCTTCCATCCTTATGAGCTTTGCCGTTTTGGGTATTCTGCTTATGAGTCACCGGACGGAGATTAGACCGTTGATTATTGAGCTTGTTGCCGTCTATATGGTCTACTTCCCTGCCCTTTAGAATCATCTTGTGCATCCGTTTGCCAGCCTTCCAGCATATCGGATAGCCGTCTGAATCTAAGTACCAAGTAGCAAAGGAATGAAGCCAGTCATAATCTCTATCATCACAGAGAGCTTTCTGGTCCGAGTTTTTTAAAGGAATTGTTTTCATTTGTCTTTTAGGTCTTTCCAAGTCTGTTGATAATCATCAATCAACTCATTTAGTTTGGGTTCACATAGGCAATGCTCGCAGCCTTCTATGTGGCAGGGACAATCGCAGTTTATGAGTTTATGGGCGTCGCCTTCTATGACAACAATGCGGTCAGTCATAACAATATCAATAAAAATACCCACCAGCCCGAATAGTGAATCATCAGATACACAGTCAGCGAAATAAGAAACATTGCGTAAATCACTCTACTCATAAAACCTTTTCTACGTCTGTTAATTCATAAGCCAAAATATAAATACAATTGTCATCAATCATTGACTGAGCGAATTGCTCTTGTAGTAGTGTGCGCTTATTCTTTCCTACCTTGCACTCCACCCCAATAAACTTCCCGGTCCCTTTTGCCAGCCAATGATGTCAGGACAGCCAGGAGGAGCAAGCTGGACACGATAGCGGTTATTCTCGCCGGTATACATCGCGCCAGCGTTCATCCTAAAAACTTTATGGCCTTTGAGTCTGAGGTAGGATAAGACTTGTTGTACAAGGGCAGCTTCTTTCAAACTAATGGGATTAGTTAATCATTAAAAGGGGTTATTATAGAACTCGGTGAGTCGTCGTAACGTAGTGGCCCTAGGAGGCGAAAGATTATGTATTGTTCATCTTGCGGTGGAGCCGTCACGCAAGCCTTAAGCTACTGTAATCATTGTGGGACAAGGTTAAAGGCGGAGAAGGGCGATAACCTCGTCAAGACCATGGAGTTGCGGACCAAGGGCATGATTATGTCAGCAATGGTCGGGCTCTTTATTTTGAGCCTTCCAGCCATCTCCCTTCTAATTGTGGTGATGAAAGATGGACTCGGCTTGAATAGGGGAGAGATCCTTCCCTTCGTTATACTGAGCTTTATCATAATGCTCTTGCTTGAAGGGGTGCTATTCTGGCAGCTATTGTTTCGTAAGCGAGGGATTGAAGGATTAAGCGACACTGAGCGGGTTAAAGGGCAAACGACAAAAGAGCTTAGTGAGACAAAGGCGCGTCTGCTTCCAGAGCCAGTGTTTAGCGTCACCGACCATACTACCCGCACGTTAGAGCCAGTAGACCAAGAAGGCCAAAAGGGATGAAGATGGCTTTTCTCCATTTTAGTTAACGTGAGTTCGACATAAGAATCAGCCCTGAAAGGGCTAAATGCAATAGCCCGGCGCGATGCGCCGGGTATCATAGCAACCTACACGCAAGCCCTGTAAGGGCGAAATATACCTTCGTATATATTTCGCCCTTACAGGGCTTGATTAATTACTAGATGCGCAACACAGGGCGTTGCCCTGTGCTATTGCATATCGCCCTTTCAGGGCTTTTACTTCGACTCTTACGTCGAACTCACGTTAGTTAAGATTAATTGTCTTGAACGGATAAACGAATTTCTGCCCTATAAAGGTCGCTTTTGGCACTAAGGCTACTAACTGTCGGAACTCACCAGCAGGACGCTTTATAGGCCAATTTCTTGCGAATGGCGCTAGGTCTGATATACGCATCGAGTAGACATCTATCTCATTCCCCCTCGGAAGCCCGTATAACCAGATAGCCGAATCAGTCTTATTAATCGAATCGAGATCCAAACAGACATAACCTGTCTTCTCGCTCATAAGGTCATACTTCAATTCGAGTGATGCCCGTTGACCCTTAACCTCAACAATGATGTCTCTGCCTTTTTTGTGCTTGTATCCCCAGTGGTCAACGTCTATGACCCTAAAACCCATTTCCTCAAGTACGGGCATAAGTGCCTGTTCAAATTCTCTGCCTATTAACTTCTGAACTACGAATGAGCGGGAGGGCATACAAGGAGGATTGCTACACTGACAATTCGCTAATCAAAACGCCTATAAACTCGCTTATGTCATCCAACTCTCTTAGTAATGGAAGGATTCAAAACTCTCAATCGTGGCGACCGTGTGGAGTTTGACTTGGTAGATGATCCCAAAGGCCCCAGAGCGCAGAATGTCCGCCTAGCTGATTAACTTAGCAGATAACCTCAACTTTTCCTCATCACTACGAATTACTATCCAGTAGAATAGGCTCGCCTTACCGTCACCAGACTTCTTTTATGTTATTTAGAGGCATCGTTCCTTCGCCGCATCAAGTAAACTGCGCCGACAATGATGACCAACGACAACACGCCAATAGCGATAAGTAAACCGTTGCTCGGACCCTTCTTATGCCAAACCGAAAAGTCTTCTGTTGCTGACTGCTGTGCGTGAGCCGATATGGCAAACGCTGAGGCTACGATACCAGCTAAGAGGGCTGCTCTGATCTTCTTGAACATAATGTTTGTTACCGCCTCCAGAATTTTGTAGGATGGATTCTACTTGATTGTTTTAGAGTTGGCTACCGTCACCTACTTGCTTTATGCGGGTTAAAAGGGTTGGCGGTGTTTCTTGTCATTGACATTTTTCTTAACATTAAGTATCAAGTTCCCCACCAAACAAGGAAGATGGAGAGAATGCTTATGGGTGCTAAAAGCCGCGACACAGTTAAAGCAGGGATTTTTCTCCTTATCATGGGAATACTCATAATAATTATTGGAAGCGTATCTAATGACAATGGTATGTGCTGGAAAGAGGAGGGTTGACATGCATCATTGCTCTCATCTGCTTTTTTCAAAAAGGAAGATAAACATTCTTACCAGCTTCTCAGCAAACAACCATTCATACCTCGTGGAACTCATTTCTATAAAAGTTAATAATCTCATCGAGCTTGCCAGCCAGCGTTTTATACTTTCCTTTATTCTCTTTTATCCACTCCAATTGTTTAGGGTCTATCCTGATAATTGAGCGGAATCTTGTTCTCTTTATACAGAACCCACACACCCAAGCCGTTTCCTTCTTAAGCTGACAAGCAGAGGCCCACGAGTCCGAGGATCTTAGCCGGTGCTTAATTGGTAGTTTAGGTATGCAGTTAGTAAGGAACTAAATAAAAACGCCAGCTTGAATTGAGGTATCCGTATTGGCCTACTGTTTACGCCTATTCGTCGGCTTCCCTTGTAGGTAGGTTGGGTAACGCAAGTATTTCTACTTGGGATAACCCGGTATAAAGCACAAGTTGCTAGCGAGCATCTTCATATCGGCGCTACCCTAAACAGAAAACGAAAAGCCGCCCAATCCTTCCGAGATACAAAGCGGCTTAACAGTTAGAAGGATTGTTTTGCCTGATTGTTTGTCTTATTGAAAAGTGCAGTTTCAAACGCTGTGAGGTCAGTATTACATATCTACAGAATCTGTCAAATCGGAGTTATCCACAGCTTGTGTGAACTAAGATACACTCTCTTGCACTCGCGCCGGTTTTCTGTAAAATAGACCCCCTTTCACTGTACCGCCAGAAGCATTGGCGGTTGTTTTAAGGTTAAATTGATTACACAAGCTTAGGCTCTAAATTTCAGTCCAAGCAGTAATGCAGCAAGGATCAACAATGTCCCAGAGCCTAAGTCAGAAGGGGTGCTTTGTTGATTCGTGTGATGACCGCCATATTCACCTTCATAGTCCTCAACGCACCCAGGCGTATCACATTGACACGACGCACCGCTTGCTACAACGTGTCCCGCATAGGCGGTGAATGGAGCCGAGTTAATTTCACCCGTAGAAGGTGAAGACAACGTGGGGAATATACAGATGTAGACAGCCACTAAAAGCAATCGTATTTTCACGGAAATTTCCTCCTTGAGACCAGAAAGCCCCTGCGCACATACAAAACATAAAAAATCGCCCAGCCAATAAAACCCGCTACGCAAATTATTCCTACTACAAGAAACATCTTGCTGCGGCCTCCGAAATACATATAAAAATTGAAGCCCGCCAGCACTGCGATCAATAACCAGAACTCTAAAAAAATCTTCAGCCCTTGCTGCTTCCCTTCTTCTCCCATTCTTCGCCTTTCACCGAAAAGTCTTCACCGCTCAACCAGTATAGCTTTTCGCTATCGCGTTGACAGCCCTCTACGCAAGTCTGTAGTATCGCCTCTCAATATCGCAAGCAAAGGGGACTGCATAAAGAGTGTCTTTCCTGCACGCAATCATCTACGGCCTGATTCAGGGCCTCACAGAGTTCATCCCTATAAGCAGCACCGCTCACCTTACAATCGCAGGTCGACTCATGGGCGATATCAAATCCGATGAGGAGTGGACTGCTTTCATCGCAGTCATTCAACTCGGCACCCTTATTGCCGTAATACTCTATTTCTGGTCCGACATAATCAAAATAATACGAGGTTTCATCGTTGCCAATCTGGCAATCGCAAAAAAGCGCAAGATTCATCCGTCCGATAGAGATTATGCGCGGCTCGGCTGGTTGATCATCATGGGCACGCTGCCGGTTGCCGTCTTCGGTCTGGCATTGAAAAAGGTTATCGAAGGCCCTTTCACCAAAGATCTCAGAGTCATAGCCGGGAGCTTGATCGGACTGGCAATCATTCTGGCCATAGCCGAAGTCGTTGGCTCGCAACGCCGCGATATGAAAAATCTCAAGGTCGTTGATGCGCTCGCCGTAGGCTTTGCTCAAGTGCTCTCTCTCATACCCGGATCTTCGCGCTCTGGCACAACGATCACAGGAGGCTTGTTCTCCGGCCTTACCAGAGAGACTGCCGCGCGATTCTCTTTCCTGCTTTCGATACCAGCGATTGCCGCAAGCGGGCTGCTCGAATTGCCGAAAGCTCTGCACTCGGTCAATACAAGCTGGACGGCAATTGCCGTAGCGACGATTGTCTCAGCCGTTTCGGGCTATCTGGCTATAGCGTTTCTGCTCAAATTCCTTAAAACCCACACGACTTTTGCTTTCGTAGGCTATAGAATTGCGCTCGGATTGATGCTTATTGCGCTGCTGATTACAGGAAGGCTTCAAGCTCGCTGAGACAGGCTTACCAGAATTTCAGACGCTCAACCCAACCGAAAAGCAGGTGCAGAATGCTGCGCCTGGGCCTGACCATCTTTATGCGCTCGCCCGCTCGTTCGACCAGTTTCACGCGGCCAAGTATTCTGTGAATTGGAACCGGCAGATCGTTTTGCGTGGCCGAGTCGCCGCGCGTGAGAATTGATTTTTCGGAAGATGAACGGTCTATTCGGACTATTCTATGGATGACTGCCGTATCGAATCGGCTGTGATAAAGCACTATATCGCCTTGTCGCACGGGCTCGTCGTTTATAGGCTCGACCGTTACAATATCGCCGTCCTCGATTGCAGGACTCATGCTACCGCCGCTCATTCGCAACTCGACCGGAAGGCTCCGGGACAGTAACTGACGAGCCTGTTCAAGGAAATCGGGTGTTTCTAAGGTGGCCTCGCGCCCTCGCTCCGCCTTTATACCATCATAGGCGCGCATCGTAATTCTCCCTATCTCCGATACAAGTCAAGAGCCTTTGGCTCTCGCGTAAATTCAAGACCTCTAATGAGGTGTCTGACGGCTATGGCAATAATAGCGCAAGCTTTGGCGCGCGAAAAGTCTAAATCATAAAATCGGTGAAAGTAATTTGTAAATTAATTTCATCCTGCACAAACGGCCCTGGCTCATCTTTTTTGCAAGATCAAAACGGCAGACGGACTGCTCTGCAATTTCATCGAATTATCGCTTTGATCGCTCATCAAATAACGCACCACGCGGGCTTCGCTGCGCACTTCGCCGCCTGCTTTTTCGACGTACAGGACAAGCTCGCCCTGCTTGCCGATGACGTATGCTCCTTCTTCAATGCTCGACACAGAATCGCGCAATTCGCGCTCGATAGTGAAGCTTCCGTCCTCCCTGAACCTGAACGTGGTTAGCCGAGCGCCTTGCGCCGTCTTCTTCGCATAATCGTCTTCAAAGGTCTTCACATCGTAGTCGCCCGACAGCCTCTTGCCTGTGTCTTCGACCGATAGGGTTTCAGACGGCTGCGACGAATCCGGCTCCGCTTCACGATGAACAGCGCCGCAAGAGATAGATACAAGGGTGAGGAACGCAGCGAACGATAACTTTAATAAGCCGCGCATTGAGGTTGATTCACCGCAGAGGCGCACAAGACGCTGAGGCAGCACACAGGCTAAAATATTTTTTCTCTGCGTAAATTCTGCGTTCTCTGCGTCTCTGCGGTGAACTATCACATCTACCTGAAATGCGCTCTAAGTTTTTCTAATCTTGTGAAACACAGCCATGTTGCCATTATCCGAAATCATTTTCAGTTCCTCGCCATCACGTGACAAGCTGATTTTGTGCTTCTTTTCGATAGGAGGATTGTGAATGGTCTTTTTGGAAACCTGGATCGTCAACACTAAATACTCTCCATCTTCGATTCTGTATTGGCCTTGATCGTCATGGATGATTTTTTCCTTCACTTTCGATGAGCGAGAATAAGTACCTTCCGGCGAAAAAGTGATTTCCGTCTTTGATTCACTGAGCATATTCACAACGCCTGCTCTTTGAACTTGAACCATCTGATAAGTGCCAAGTATCTTTGCCGGGTCTGCCGGGATATTTGATGAGGCGCTATTATCGGCAGGCTTCCCGTCCGCAGCGTTGCTGTTAGCTTGCGCAGCAGAGCTTGAATCAGACGGGCCAGGTGATGTTGGGCTGGCTGCGCTATTGGAATTGGGCTTCGAGTTGCTGTTTGACGTTGTCGCGTCTTTGTTGCAGCCCGCAAGCGGCACGCTTAACAGCACGATTATCAAGATTGCAGGTTTATTGATCATTGCCATTTCGTCATCTATTCCGATTGATTTGAAACTTGCGCGTCATGGGCGCGCTGCTTTCTGCTGTTCAGGTTTATCGCGTGGCGCGCGACTCTGAGCGCGAATCCTCTCAATTGCTTGAATGGCTGACGTGCGCACGTCGCTGCTCGTGTCAGAATCGGCCACTCGCTCAAGCTGCGCGACTACGTTCGAGTCGCCTATGTCGCCAAGACCTGCTGCTGCTGATTGCCTCACCTCTTCGTTGTGGTCCGAAAGCGCAGCGACAAGAGCATCGACCGACCGGCTGTCGCGGAAGCGCGCAAGCGCGCCGATTCCCTTCTTGCGAACAGCAACCGACCCGCTTCGCATTGCAGACAAAATCGGCCCTATTGCAACAGGGTCGCCAATCTTGCCGAGCGCTTCCAGGGCATCGGGTCGCGCGCCTGATTGATCCGTCGCAATCAATTCGATAAGCGGCGCAACCGCTTCTTTCGACCCGATCTCACCGAGCGCTTCTGCTGCAAGCTGGCGGACAGATGGACGGTTGTCTTTAAGTGAGGTGACGAGGCTCGGCAACGCGACCGGGCCTAATCGCGCGAGCGCGGACGCAGCCTGCGCTTTGAGCGCGCCCGACTCGTCTCGCAACAAAGAGAGCAATGGAGTCACTGCGGCGGGGCTTGAAGTTTCGCCCAGCGCTTTCACGGCAGCCGATCTGACCGATGCGTTTGAATCCGAGAGCGCCTCGACAAGCTTGTCTATCGAGCGAGGCGATTTGAAATTGCCCAATGCTTCGATGGCCGATTCTCTCGTCGCGGGCACGGAAGAATTCGCAGTCTCCAGCAGTTGATCAATAGCGCCTTCGCCCATCTGCCCAAGCGCAAATGCTGCCTGCTGGCGCACGAAATACCGCTCATCTTTGAGCAGCAAAGTCAGGCTTTTGATAGCTCGCGAATCACCGATCACGCCGAGCGCGTGAGCCGCAGCCGCTCGCGATTCGGGCATAGCATTTTTGTCTTGAACGATTGCTATCAGAGGCTCGACCGCAGGCGGGCCGATGCGCCATAAAACACGCGAGGCTCTAGTGCGGTCGCTCTCGCGCTGAGAGCGTAAAATCTCTATCAGCGGCATCACAGCCTTTGCGCCTATGCCGATCAGCGCTTCGGCAGCGTAATATCGAACTATAGGGTCTTTGTCGGTGATTCCTTTTGCGAGCGGAGCGACAGCTTGTTCAACGGCAGCGTCAGCCGAGACATGCGCAAGCACTTGGGCAGCGCGCGCGCGCACACGCCAATCTGGCTCAGAGAGCGAGCCGACCAGCACACGGATGGCGCGAGGGTCTTGCATTCGCGCAAGCGATTCGGCAGCGGCGAGGCTCACGCGTGAATCTCTGTCGTTGAGCAGCGTAGTCAATGGACCAAGCGCACGCGCATCTTTCAATCGCCCCAGCGCAAAAGTGGATTCAACACGCACATCTGCGCTTGCATCGTTTAGCGAGCTAATCAAGGCATCAAGCGCACGCTGATCGCCAATCTGTCCGAGCGTCCGCGCAGCTTCAGCGCGAACGCGGTTGTCCGCGTCTTTCAAAGCAGTGACGAGCAGAGGCGTTGCTTTATGATCTCCGAGCCGCGCGAAAGTAGTGATGGCTGCAACGCGAACCTGCCAGTTAGGATTCGTGATGTCCGTTGAAAGTCTCTCAACAGAGATTCCCATCGCCGCAAGCGATTGAACAGCAGCGTCGCGCACGCCCTGATCTGCGTCCTTAGCAGCGACGAACAAAGCTTCAGCCGACGTGTGGTCGCTTATCAATCCGAGTGAATTAACAGCGGCGAGTCGCACATCTTTTTCCGGCGCGCTGCTTGCCGCAATCAGAGCGTCAACTGCCCTGCGATCCTTCATTGTGCCAAGCGCCTGCGCTGCCGTCACTCGCACTTGAAGCTCTTTTGAATTCGCAAGCGCTTCGATGAGCGGTTGAAACGCTTTTGAATCGCCCATCAAGCCCAGTCGTTCTGCGGCGCGCGTTCGAGCATTCACATCGCCCGTTGTGAGTTGAGTGATCAAAGAATCGGTTGTGACATCAATCGCAGCCAGCGCCTGCAACACAGGCTGGCTCAACTTGCCTTCGGATGATTTCGATTGAAGCAGCAGATCAGCTACGCGCGTTCGATCAAACGAAGCGAGCGCATCAGAGATTGCGGATAAAACGAGAGGCGATTTCTCTTTCTTCAAAGCCGCGACAAGAACCGTCAATGTCGCTTCATCTTTCGAGTTGCCTTTGCTCGTTTTCACGAGCGATGCTATGACGGCTGCGCGCACTAAGGGTTCAGGGTCTTCGAGCAGTTTGGTCAAAGCTGCTCGCGCCTCTGCTCCGTCGAATCTCGCAAGCCCTTCGGCCAGCATCAGCCGAGTCGAAAACGATTCCTGCACACTGATCTTTGAAGCAGCGCCATTCGCTTTCTGAGGGCCAGCCAGTTCCAGCAGCGGCCCGAGGGCGCGGCTGTCTGCAAATTCAAGGAGAGTTCGCAGCGCTTGAAATCGAACATCTGCATATTCGCTTCGCAAAGCGACTGTTACATGATCAAGGTAATCGAGATTGCCTAGACGATAAAGCGAGGCCGCGTATTCCCAATCACCAGAGTTTTTGTTTGCTCCGAGAATCGCTGTTTCCGCCCGCCTGTCTCCGATCTTGCCTAATGCGACGGCAGCAGTTTTGCGCACACTTGAATCTTCGTCTTTCAAGAGTGCGATCAAAGCATCAGCCGCTTTAGTAGTCTTCATTTCTCCGAGCGCGGTGGCGGCTGCGCGCCTGACGAACTCATCGCTGTCAGCAAGCGCGCTAATCAATGAATCCGTAGCAGGCGCGTAACCGAGCGCACCCAGTGTAATGGCCGCCCGCGCGCGCGTGTACGAATCGGGCGAAGAGATCATCTTCTCGATTCCAGCTTCGGGTGACGCTTTGATTGCGGTCAGAGCTTCGAGCGCGGAAGCTCTGACGAACCAGTTCGGGTCTTGAGTTAAGGGAATCAACAACGAGGCGATTGACCTGTCGCCCAATCGTCCGAGCGCGCGCGCCGCTTCGCCGCGCACATACCAGTTTTCATCTGAAAGGCTCGGCTTGATTTTGCTTTGAGCATCAGGGTTTTTAGATTCAACAAGCGAAAACATTTCTTGAACGCGGGCCAGAGTCTGATTTGGCTGGTCGGGGCTGGCGGCAGTTGAATGCTGACCTGATTGCTGCGCTGAAACAGAAGACGCAAAAAGCAATGAGAACAAAATAAGCCTGATAGTAAAGAGGTTTCTTATCATCTGCCAGCCTGCGCGATGTAGTCCCGTCCCATGTACTCGTTATGCAGCCAAATTCTACAGTAAACCATCAGGGTTTAGAAAGCGCGCAGAGATGACAGGCATAGCTATGTCCGTAGCCAGACCGTAAGAGAGTGTATTCACTCCAGGCTCTGCCTGGCGGTCTAGCTGCTGGCACAAATCAATCAAGAATTATTATTTATTTGAAGAGATGGCTGCGCTTTCTTTTGTTTCGCCTGCCATCTCGTTAAACATTTTGACGTAATCGAATAGATGGCGAGTTGAAAGAAAGTTCTTTCTTACATGCTCGCGCGCACGCTCGCCCATCTCGCGCGACCTGCTCGGTTGCTGGAGCAGCATCAGACAGGCGCGTGCGCAAGTGTCTTCGTCGGTCACGAGGAAGCCCGTCTCGCCATCTAACACCTGCAAAGGAATGCCGCCAACCTTGCCACCGACTACGGGCTTGCCTTTCCAGAGCGCCTCCGTAACCACAAGGCCAAAGCCTTCGCGTGTTGATTTTTGAATCACAACGTCAGCGGCTGTCTGGAATGCGTTTATCTCGCGGTTGTGCACGCCGTCGAGGTTCGATAAGACGTGAATGTCGAAGTCTTCGCCTGCTCGCCTGAGCGTCTTAGCGTAATAAACCATCCCTTCCGGGTCGTCGGTCGCCATCGAGCCAACCAGCGCAAGTTGCACTCCGGGAATATGGCTCTTGACTATGCGAAAGGCATCAATTACGCCGAGCGGGTCTTTCCAGGGATCAAACCTCGACACCTGCACGAGCAGCGGTCGGTTTACGTCTATTCCAAAGCGACTGACAATTCTGCGCGCTTCATCCGGTTCCATCAGCTTATTCTTCTCTACAAGCGGATCAATCGAAGGCGGAATCATATAAAGTCGCGGAAAACTCATGCCGCTGCCAACATAATCAGGCAGCGTGTAGATCGCCGCATCGTATTCGAGAAGGTAAGGCTTCAGGAAATCGCGCACAGGCAAATACGGCGTCGAAGTGTCTATGTGACAACGCCATATCCAGTGTTTTCCGCCCTCGCGCCCGTGATAATGAAGCAAGGCTGCGGGCTGCGGGTCGTGCACTATCACATAATCGTATGCGCCTTCAAAGAGCTTCGCGTTCAATTCGTTGTTGCGGAGAAAGATCTGCCTCACGTCTTCTGTGAGATCAATCGAATGGCCTTGCAGCGCATTATGAAACGCTTTTGTCACTGAGAAGAATTCATTCTCGCCCACAATCACTTGCCACTCGGCTTCGATGCCGATGTCGCACATCAACGGCACAAGCGTCTGCAAAATCTCTGCTACGCCGCCGCCATATGCCGTAGCGTTGATATGAACTACGCGTGCTCCTGCCAGCGGTTTTGCCGCTTCGATTATTTGCTCGATCACATCCGAGCCAACTATTGATTCGTAATCGTGCAAACGTTTGGTTGGTAATTCGACTTTCTGGAGCATCTTTTTTACCTCAGTTTCTTTTTTAGATTTAGATATTTGGCTGCAATCTCGATGCCAGGTATCTATCCAAAAACAAGATAAGCAATGCAATCAACAGCCGTATTGATGATAGGTGAGGATCAGGGAGGTTCTGGAAGTCGAGAAGCCCGCCCGATTCCACTGATGCCGGGCGGGCTTCTGATAAACTCAACGGAGAGGCGAAACAGTCTAAGCGGCTATGCGGTCGTCAGATTGTCCGGCCTTCTCGAATATGCCGTAGCGCGATATCGTCTTGTCTACGGCAGTCGTAGCTTGCGGGACGTTGATTCGGAGGAACCTTATCAGATGGCCGACCTCAGTCGGGGTCAGATCCTCCGGGCTGCGACCCGGTATGCCAAGCGGTATAAGATAAGCGCGCATGTTGAGGTTTACGCGCCGCATCTCGGCTTCGAGCGCCTGGATGAACTCCTCGCGCTCGGCCATAGTCATAGCGACCAGCCCGTCACGCACTATGCTTTTCAATTCGGTCGGGTCAGGCTTTGTCTGACCCGCTCTTGCCATTCGATTTCTGCTTTGCAGGTTTCTTGTTTGTATATTTTTTGCCATTTTCTTCCACCCTTATTTGTTAGCAACGCAACGTTTACTTTTGCACCCTTAGAACTAATGTCACGTTTCCCTAATTCTTATTGGGACGCAACATTCAAACCCTTTAACGCCACCTCCGCAGATTAGTTTCAAGAACTTTTGCCGCTTTTCACCACTTGCTCTCAATCGCTTAGAACGGTTATTTTCGGCGTTCTTGCAAATCCACTTAGCATTCGTGCAACTAATATGCCAACTGGTTGCCTGCATATTCCAGCAAGCTTATTAAGGCTAAGGCAGGCCTCACGCCTTTAATCCGCCGCAATTATGCTTTGCACTATCCGGCGTCCTGCCCCGCTGTTTTAGTACGTAATGATTGTTCGATTAAGATGCACAAGTTACAGTTCGATGTATTAGGCTCAGTTCGGATTGTTTCCCTGTCCTTAATTTGATCTGCTTTCGCAGTAGATAAGGCCAAAAGGTATTCTTGTCTCATCGTCCGACAAATAGGGGACATATTTACGAGAATGCACTCTACCCTAAAAAGAAAGATTCCCAGGAATTCCTCAATAATCGGGCTAGTTCTCCAACTAAGGCCAGCATATGATTTATTGGTACGGTGGTTGCTAATATAGATAAACATATACAGCATCACACCCAACGATGCTTGCCAATTACAACCTGAGGGGCCAAGAGGCACTGGATGATTCCGGTGCCTTTTTTTTTCGATCCAACTTCCAAGAATTGCTTTATGTCAGTATCAGCACGTATGTTATAATCTGCTTTCTAAGCTCACCCCTCAGATAGAAATGGAAAGGAACCACTAAAAAAACATGGCAGATGAACGTAATGAGCGGAACCGCGCAATTGATCTGGCGATAGCCAATATCGAAAAGCAGTTCGGCAAGGGCTCCATCATGCGACTGGGCGAAAAGAAGGTCATGGATGTCCCTGCAATCTCGACATCCTGTCTGAGCCTGGACGCGGCTATTGGAATCGGGGGCGTGCCTCGTGGGCGAGTTGTAGAGATTTATGGGCCTGAATCAGGCGGAAAGACTACGCTCGCTCTCCACATCGTATCGCAGGCTCAGGAAGCCGGAGGCATAGCAGCCTATATTGACGCCGAACATGCAATGGATGCTGAATATGCCAAAAGGCTCGGAGTCAAAATCAATGATCTTTTCATCTCGCAGCCCGATTCGGGCGAGCAGGCGCTTGAGATAGCCGAAGCGCTCGTCCGGTCAACAGGCGTCGACATTGTTGTCATTGACTCTGTCGCGGCGCTTGTGCCGCGCGCAGAGCTTGACGGCGATATGGGAGATTCGCTGCCCGGCCTTCAAGCTCGCTTGATGTCTCAAGCTCTCAGAAAGCTGACGGCAGTCGTAGCACGCTCGAACACCTGTCTGGTCTTCATCAACCAGATTCGCGAGAAGATCGGCGTGATGTTCGGCAACCCGGAAACGACAACAGGCGGTCGCGCGCTCAAGTTTTATTCTTCGCTCAGACTTGAGATTCGCCGCACAAGCTCTATCAAAGACGGCGATTCGGTCGTTGGAAACCGCACGAAGGTTAAAGTCGTCAAGAACAAAATGGCTCCGCCTTTCAAAGAAGCCGAATTCGACATAATGTATGGTCTGGGCATTTCAAGAGAAGGCGATTTGCTGGACCTTGCCGTCGAGCACAAGATAGTTGATAAGAGCGGCGCATGGTTCAGCTTCCAGGGCGAGCGGCTCGGACAAGGGCGCGAGAACGTCAAGAACCTGATCAAATCCGACCCGGAGATCGCTGGCCGAATCGAAGTTGGAGTAAGAAAGGCTCTAGGACTCGACGGAGCCGATTCCAGCGAAGCGGAACCCGCTACACCGGCCCCTTCCGGCAGTTCTACTAAAAAGGCGGCTCCAAAAGAATAGTTGCGTTTATATTTCAATTCTTCAAAAGCGTGAGATTCAAACAAGCGAATCTCACGCTTTTGCCTTGTCAGACCCGCCTCGGCTCGCACGCAGACCATATATTGTAGGCTGGAGTAGAGTTAGCACAATATTTTGATTGACCTGGATATTGAATCTCTGCTAGTATGCCGACCGAATCGCCAGGATCCCCCTAATCTTCGAGGTGCATTAATAATGATCTGTCAGGGTTGCGGGCATAATTTTCCTAGCACAATTACGCGCTGCCCGAAGTGTAGACTCGCATCAAATCGCAGGGGGCAACGATCCTCAGATTCGCGTCTGATTGAGTTTCCTAAGAAATCTCGTGTAGCGCAGCAAAGTGAGCAATCGCAGGGTTCGCTTCCGGCCTGGCGCGCCGAATTGAATGAAAAGGTGCGCGCTATTCAAGCAAGACGGAACAATCCTGCTTTGCAAACTCAAACGGTAGAAACACATCAAGCAACTGTGCCGGATGTAGAACGCGACACAGGGGCCGCTGCCGTCAGGCAGCCCGAATTGCATGCCAGAAGCCGTATGACACCTTCGCGCGAAATGCACAAGGTGGCTTCTGAACCGTTAAAACAAAACTCAAGCCGCCCAGATCAAAGAAGCAGCGACACTATTGTCGAAGCGGCCCTCACAAGAGTTCGGCGCGCCAGCGAAAACGCCAGCCGCGCAGCCTTGCCAAAGATCGAGCCGGTCAGACCTATGGCTCAACCGGCTCCTCTTGGGATGGACAGAGAGGCAACTGCCAGAGCGCTTGAGCCATCGCCTGAGATAACACAGCAGGCAAGACCTTCTACGCTGCCCTTGCCCAATATCGCGCCCCCCCCCATCAGGCGCGCCGACATCGCTGAAGAACCACAACGAATCACTAGAAAAATTGAAGCAAATACGCCCCCGAAGACTGAAGATTCTTTCATGCCAGTTTCGGAAGAAACGACAGTAGCTTCAAGAGTCATCGTTCTTGACGAAAACGAGCCTTTAGATTACCTCGAAGCCGAGATCAGAAAAGTAGACCAGGTCTTAAGCGCGGAGCTTTCAAAAAGCGATAGCCCGTCTCTGTTCACGCATGTTGTCATAAACGCGATTGATCTTTTCACAATCGCGATAAGCTCAATGCCTTTTCTGGCTTTGATCGGGCTTTATAACGGAGCGTTCGCATTCAGCCAGACTCGCTCGGCTTCGGTTGGAATAGTTCTTTTGATCGCATTTTTCTACATGTCGCTGACACAATGTTTGTGCGGCAGAACCTTCGGCATGATGTTTACGAACACTTCAGTGATAGATGCGCGGACGGCAGAGCCTGTCACTCCGCAGCGCGCATTGCTGCGTTCGGTTGGTTATCTGGTAGCCGTTGCGCCTGCAATGATAGGGTTACTGTGGGCCGCGACTAACCGCAAGCGGCGCGGGTTGCAAGATTACATTGCGGGCACTCAGATCGCCTGCGATTTCTGAATTCGAGCAATTTGTAATCATTAGTATAATTCGCGGCTTCCCTCCTTCTAGAGCCATTGATCGCTCGAACTACTCGTTTCTCAGTCCAACCTGTTCGAGTAATATAGCATTATGGATAATTTCTACATCTCGGCCATATTGCGTGAGATGGAACAGACTATATCAGGCAGCAGTGTCGCCAGAGTCTTTCTTATAAACTCAGACCTGTTGTTCGACCTGCGGCTCACGGGTGGTCAATTGCTGCTTGCATCTCTGGATCGCACAAGCCCCGCTATCTATCTATCAGACAGGCAACCTAGCGCAGAGGCAAATGCTGCTCACCCATTTGCTCTTCAATTGCGGAAACTGATCGCGGGCGCAAAGCTTACAAATCTTTCAAAAGACCCGCTTGATCGAATAGTGCGCATGGAGTTTGAAAAATTCGATGTGAGCGGCGACCGTATGCGAAGCCTGCTCGTGCTCGCATTCACTGGGCGCGCGTCTAATGCCTACATCCTTGATTCAGCGCAGAGCGTAATAGCAGCGTTGAGCGACCGCGCCACGCTTCCCGAATCCCGGACTGAACCGACTGAAGGCTTTGATCTATCCGAAGTTCTGCGTCGCACTAATGAGTCCATGACTCAATCCGAAATTCTGGAAACAGAGTTTGGAGCTTCATCAATCTTCAGCCCTCTCATCAAAAACGAATTCATCGCTCGCTGCCGCATCTCAAGCCCTGCCCAGGCGTTCAAATCAGTCGTAATCGATCTGTTTGATAAGAAACCCGCGCCGCTCGTCTATTCACGATTGCCGGTTGAACAAATCGGGCAGCGATTGATAAATCTGAAAACGGATTTGCTGCTCTCACACATCGAGCTTGTTCAAGCTCAGGGAATGCTGCGATCCGAGTTCCCGACTCTATCTGAAGCCGCAGACGTTTATTATTCTTTGCGCGACGGGCAAAAAGCGCTTCAAAATGAATACAATTCCGTGCGGCAACTCCTTACACAGGAGATCAAAAAGCGCGAATCCGCGATGGGCGCAATCCTGCGCGACCGCGAAAGATTTGAAGACCCCGACATGTCGAAGCGATACGGAGACCTGTTGCTGGCGAATCTGGCAACTGCTCGCGTGACCGGAGCAAAGGCGAAAGTAATTGATTATTACGACTCTGAGCAAGCCGAGATTGAAATCGAGATTGATGAAAACAAAACGCTGCAACAATCGGCGGCAAATTATTTCTCGCGCTATCAAAAAGCAAAGCGCGCACTGGCGGCCATCGCCCTCCGGCAGCAGGAAATAACAAAACGTCTATCGCCTATCAAAAATATACTGAGCGAGCTTGAAGCAGATCCGACGACGGAGCAAATCTCGAAAGCGCGATACGCAATCGAAAAAGCGCTCGGCACGAAACGCCTATCGAGTGGCGTTCCGGCACAAAAGTCTAAAAACAAAAATGACCCGGTGATTGGCCGTAGATTCAAGACTACAAACGGGTATGAGGTGCTGGTAGGAAGAAACGACCGCGACAATGATACGCTGACGTTTCGCGCGTCTAAGCCGCAAGACATATGGATGCACGCGGCTGATTATCCCGGATCGCACGTCATCATTCGGAACCCGAATCGTGAAGACGTGCCTCATAAAACCATAGTCGAAGCCGCAGAGCTTGCGGCCTTTTACTCGCAAGCAAAACGCGAAGGCAAAGCCGCTGTTCATTACACGCAAAGGAAGTTTGTTTCAAAGCCGCCGCGCGCTAAACCGGGCCTCGTACGCCTCTCTTCGTTCAAAACAGTGATGGTCGAGCCGCGCTGCATTCTCGAAAAAATCAGTTAGAGTGCGTTTTGCAATAATCCCCAAAGGGGATAGATTCAATAGCCGGTGGCATCGCCATCGATCGCAAGCCGAATAATCTCAAGCGCAACTTCATCCGGCGAAAGCGCGCCGGTTTGCACAAAATAATCGGCAAGCGCATAAGCAGGCCGCCTTTTATCAAGCAGAGCTTTCATATCTTCTTCATCTCCGAGCAAGGGTCTCAAACTGTCGCCGCGAACACGCTCAAAACAGATTTCAACGGGGCAATCGAGCCAGATCGTGACGCCAATTTCGCGCAGAGTCTTTCTGTTTTCTTCTGCAAGATAAGCGCCGCCTCCGAGCGCGACTATTACATTATTCAACTCGCGGCAAGTCTCTATCGCCTGTCGTTCGATTCGCCGGAACTCAGGCTCGCCATGCTCAGCGAAGATTTGTTGAATTGATTTTCCCGCTTGCCGTTCGATAACAGTGTCGAGGTCCAGAAAGTCACGTTTCAATTGATTGGCGAGAGTTTGCCCAACCGTTGTCTTCCCCGCCCCCATGAAGCCAACTAAAAAAATCGGCTGCTTTTTTTCTTCCTCTACAACTTGATTTCGATCTCGGTCCATCGCTTACTCGATGTGGCCTTCGCGGGTCAGTGATTTCAGCAATTCGTAAAACTCAGGGAACGACACACCTGCGCAATCCGCATCAACAATTTCAGTCGTTCCGTCTGCGATCAAGGCGGCAATAGAGAAAGCCATCGCAATGCGATGATCGCCTTCGGTTTCAATGCGGCCACCAGTGAGGCGCTGAGGGCCGCGAATCGCAAAGCCATCTTCAAACTCTTCTATCTCGCCGCCAAGCGCTCTGATTCCTGCGACTACTGTTTGAACGCGGTCACTTTCCTTGATGCGCAATTCTCTGGCCCCGCGCACCTCGATTCGCCCTTCGACCTGCGTAGCAACTATTGCGAGAATCGGGATCTCATCAATGATGTTAGCGATTATCACCCCCGATAAAACCGTTCCCTCAGATTGGCTTTTAAGCTGGCTGCTCGTCACGTGAATGTTTGCAACAAGCTCGCGGTGCGCTGTGCGAAGATTGCTTATCTGAATGTTTGCGCCCAGTTTGCTCAACACGTCCAGGAATGCAGTGCGCGAGGGGTTGAGATTCACATCTCGCAGTTCAAGCTGCGAATCAGGAAGCAGCGCCGCCGCAGCGATAAAGAAAGCGGCTGATGAAATGTCGCCGGGCACTCTGTATTGAACGGGCGTCAACTCGTTTCCGCCTTCGATCATCAAATCGCCGTATGTTTCGTCAATTTCGAATTGCGCGCCGAATTCTTCGAGCATCAACTCAGTGTGATTGCGCGACGGCGCAGGCTCGGTAAACACTGTGCGGCCTTCGGCAAACAACCCCGCGAATAACACGCACGTCTTCACCTGCGCGCTTGCAACCTGGCTCGCGTAGCTGATAGCGCGGAGTCCGCCGCCTTTGATCTCAAGGGGCGCATAGTTTCCATCCCGCGCACGGACTTGCACGCCCATCGAAGTCAGAGGCTCGATGATCCTTCGCATAGGACGGCGGCGCAGGCTGGCGTCGCCGTCAATGATAGAAGTGAAGTGCTGGCCTGCCAGAATCCCGCTCAACATTCTTATTGTTGATCCTGAATTTCCGGCGCTCAACTTGATCGGTGTCTCAATCGGGTGATACCCCCTGAGTCCTTCGCCGTAGATCAGAATATCTTGCGGGCCGCGCTCGACGCGGATTCCGAGCCTTTCTATGCAGTCGAGCGTCGTGTGGCAATCAACGCTTGTTGCAAAGTTGGTGATTAGTGATAAGCCCTGCGCTATCGAAGCGAGCATCGCGACACGATGCGAGATTGATTTATCGCCAGGAACCGGCACGATTCCATTAATAGTAGCATTGCCCTTGATTCTCATTGATCTTGACATCACAAGTTCCAGCATGTTACACAATGACGCGCCTTGTGACTACCTTGCTTGTCAGTTCGCGCGCTTGATTTAGAGGGAAGGTTAGATAAGAAAGGCATCCTGCTAGCCGATGACCGAGACCATCGAGCTTTCAATAGACAGCAAACTGGAGTTCGTTGACCTGATCGCTTCCGTTACCAAAAGCGTTACAGCTAAACTGGGCTTCAGCGAAGATGACGCCAGTTGGATAGAGCTTGCCGTCCACGAGGCTGTTATCAATGCTATTACTCACGGAAACAAAAATGCTGACGATAAGCAAGTAGATGTTCGCTTCGTGACCGAACACGAGGCGCTCATTGTTTACGTCAGGGACTACGGCGAAGGCTTCGACCCGGCGCAGTTGCCTGACCCGACGAATTCAGATAACCTGCTCAATCCGAGCGGGCGCGGTATTTTCTACATGCGTACTTTTATGGATGAGGTGGAGCACTCACGGCATCCAGAAGGTGGTAGCGTCGTGCGCATGAAGAAGAATAGGTAGCATTCCTAAATAACAAATTTCTAGAACCATAAAGGAGATGTGCGATGGCTCAGCTTACTATCAAGGAACGTCAGGCGGGCGACGTAACTATACTGGATCTTTCGGGCAAGATAACTATAGGCGAAGGCAGCGTGCAGCTTCGTGAGGGAGTTCGCAAATTGCTGGACGAAGGCAAGAAAAAGATTCTGCTTAACCTGGGTGATGTTTCCTATGTAGACAGTTCCGGCATTGGCGAGTTGGTCAGTTCTTATACGACGACAAACAACCAGGGAGGGCAGTTGAAGCTGTTGAACCTGACTAAAAAGATTAAAGATCTTCTGATGATTACCAAGCTCTTGACAGTGTTCCAGACGTTCGACAATGAAGCTGATGCAGTTGCGAGCTTCAACTAAACAAGATAGCCCTCGACGGGGCTGATTCTCTTTCGATTTTGTCAGGGCGCACGCCTCTACGCCACGTAGAAGGTTGCGCCCTTTCCCGTTTGCGATTTATCAACATGGCGACCGGATTAAAAGCAATCGCGCTTGCGGCCATCTGGGCGGCGCTTGCAGTCACTTCCCTTTCGCAAAACCAGGCAGATTCCGTTCAATCAATCAACTCAGCAAAAACATTCGCTCTCGTCGTTGGCGTTTCAAAGTACGCGAAATTGCCGGGAGGTCAACAGCTTCAATTCGCTGACCGCGACGCAACGCTCTTCGCAGAGGCGATCAAGAAAGCAGGCGTCAAACCTGAGAACCTTCGCGTATTGATTGGCTCAGACGCGACCGTCTCTGCAATCAAGGCTGCGCTTGGAAACTGGCTCGCGCGATCTGCGACGGAAAACGACACGGTGCTCTTTTTCTTTTCAGGGCACGGGCTTTATGAAAACGAGTTCAATGAATCGTACCTGCTCGGCTACGACTCCGATGCGAAAGACCCATTCAGCACGGCGCTTTTGACGAGCGAGATTAATCAAGCTTTGACGAAACGAATTCGCTCACGCCGCGTGCTGATCCTCGCGGACGCTATGCGCAAAGACTTCTTCGATCCTGATTCAATCGGCTCGGCGGCATCAGCTTTCATTAGATCTTTCAATCAGGTCGCGACTTCGCGCGCGGGAGTGTCAGTGATAATGGCAAACGGCCCCGGCGAGTTTTCGCGCGAAGGCCAGCGATGGAGCGGGCAGGGTGTATTTACTCGATACCTTGTTGACGCTATGTCAGAAAATGCTGATCGCAACAACGATGGCGCAATCACAGCCGACGAATTATTCGATACAGTCGCGGCGCGGATTGCCGAAGATACATCAAACAAGCAGCACCCCTGGCGAAGCACGACCGCGCTTGCTGAAATTGCGTTGACCAGCGTCGAGCGAAGATCAAACCTCTCGGCTACTGTAGCCAAACTCGAACCGGCAGCGAGGCCATCTGCGCCGGAATCTTCATCAACTAAATCAGTCGAAGCAACAAAACCTGCTCCTGTCTCGGAACGACAGCCGGAACCAGCGCCAAAAGCAACCGAGACTTTGACAAAGAAAGCAGAGGCTCCAGCCATTTCCGTAAAGGAGTCGGCTCCACCAAAAGCAACAACCAAAGCTCCGCCCAAGCCTGAACCGATTGAGACGAAACCAACGGTAAAGCCGGCAACGACTGTGGCGCGTGAGGCAGGTGTTGCTTCTACGAGAAAGTCTGTTGAGACTGCTGCGCCACCACAACCTCGCGCAACTGCGCCGCCAAAAACTCAGAGAGTCTCTCCTGCTCAATCAGCACCTGAGTCTCCTGTCATAGCTTCGACCAATACGACAGAAGCTTCCAGTCCACCTCCGCGACCCGAGGTGACGCCGCCAAGTCTCAATCCTGTCAGCGCAAGCCCGGAGAGAAATCGCCCCGCATCAGTCTCCGCATCAGTTCCGGTAATGAAAACAGAAGCGGCTCCGACTCCTCTCGTCCTTCAACTCGAAGCGGCGATAGCTTCAAAGAATCTTGTCGAACCGAAAAGCGCAAATGCATGGGATTTGTATCAGAAGCTCGCGGCTGAACCATCAGCAACGGCAGACCTCGCGCGATTGAAACCCGTGCTTGCGAATGCGCTCGCTGATTCGGGCCGCACGATTGTGATCGGAGATGTTCGCGCAGACAACGTCTCTGATCGAGTTGAGGATTTCAGGCGCGCAGGCCAGATGTTTGCTCGCGCGCGGTCACTCAAGCCCGACAGTGCAGATATCGTATCGCTTGAAAAATTGAGCGCGGCGCAAGCGCTCATCGCTTTGCAGTTTTACGACGAAGCGGAGCGGACCTTGATGCAGTTGCAGAATTCAAATATGGCTGCCGTCCATAACGCGCTCGGATTGGTTTATCAAGGCAAGCTCGATTCGTGGCGCGCAGAGCGAGCATTTAAACGCGCGTCGGAGCTTGACGGGAAATGGGCAACGCCTCATTACAACCTCGCGCTTTTTTATCGCAGCCAGCAGAACGAGGCCGCGCTCTCAGAGTTGGAGCAGGCGGCGGCGCTCGATTCAACTAGTCCCGACATATTCGTCGCGATTGGCGATGAATGCTTCTCAAAACAGCAGTGGCAGCGCGCGGCTGACGCTTTTCGCAAAGCAATCGCGTTGAAGCCCTCTGACGATACGCTCCACACTAAGCTCGGCCACGCCCTCTACAGCCAGGGACAGCAGGACGAGGCCAACCGCGAATATCAGAAAGCGAAAGAGCTTCGCAGCAAACAGCCTTAAGGCGCTTCATTGGTGAAGATGCTTCTTGCGTTCTTCGGGCGTAAGCTGTCTCGTAGTGCGCGAGCGGCCTAGCGCGATCAACTCTTCGATAGAACCGCACAATTCACAGCGATGAATCTGCGCTGTCGCGTCTTTGGCAATTATGACAAATTTCCCATCCGGGCTAGGGACGACGATGCCCGGTGTGTTCGTGCCATCTGTCGATGGAGCTTGATGAATCTCTGCCAGGGTCAATCCCCTGCTCGCTTGCCACATTCGCGCAAAGCCGTTCAATTCCTGCGAGAAGACATATCGTCCATCGCGGCTGAAGCTTGCAGTAAAGACAGGGCTGGCGTGACCTCGCAGCGCCATTAATTCCTCGCCTGTCGTCGCATCCCAGATTCGCGCAAAGTTATCATTCTCTCCCGTGACCAGCCGCTTTCCGTCAGGGCTGAATTCTATGTCGGCAACCTCGTACCGATTCCCAGGAATTGTAAACATGTCCTTCTTTCCAGCACATTGGGATCCTAAGCTTAGAATTCCACGTGGACAAGTTGTCGCG
>JADMIO012763312.1_pt1 | contig 26735 bp, 20 predicted proteins | sample 8958161 | NCBI WGS metagenome assembly JADMIO01 (sample SAMN16585339, study PRJNA669376) | soil metagenome | isolation source: Crop rotation soil | place: USA: Cullars Rotation, Alabama | collected 2011 | reverse complement strand
CTTTCCCGGCGGGCTTCCTGAATCATGCCCGCGCTAAGGTCGAAACCGGCCATTTTGAAGCCCTCGTCGTGCATCATCTCGGTCATCGTCCCGGTGCCGCAAGCGATGTCGAGGAGCCGTTTTGGGTGGACGCCCTGATGCGATAGCAGCAGTAGGTAGTACCCCACCCACATGCGGTAGGGCACCTGCGACATCAGCTCGTCGTAATAGGGCGTCACCGCGCCAAACGAGGTTGCTTTCATCCGCCGAACAGCTTACGCCGATCCTGAACGGACGCGAGCTTCGCCTTGAGCTCGGTGAGTTGAAGGCGCTCGCGCTCGACGATTTCGGGTTTGGCCCGCTCGACGAATTGCGGATTGTTCAGTCGTTGCTGCAGCTTCGTGCTCTCGTCGATCAGCTTCTTCTCCTCGCGTTCCAGGCCGGTCAGCAGCTTCTCGACGTCGATCAAGTCGTCAGTGAGCGGGAGGTGAAGCGTGACACCGGCAACGGCCGACGAGATCGCTTTGCCTTCGGGTTTGCCCTTCTGCAGGTTCTCGACCCATGCTTGCGAGGCCAGAACCGGTTCGCCACCTTCGAGATCGCCTTCGTAGAAAGCCGTCGGAATCGGCTTCATCGGAGTCAAATCGAGGCTGGCGCGCAGCGCACGGAGGCCGCGCGTGATCTCGAAGACCCGCTCGATGCGTGTTTCTTCCTCGGGCGAATTGAACGACTCGGGGATGACGGGCCAATCGGACGCCATGAGGAACGGCGACTTGCCGTCGATCGGGAGGTGCTGGTAGAGCTCCTCGGTGATGTGCGGCATGACTGGGTGCATCATTTTCAGGAACGCTTCCAGGCACGTGACGAGCACCCATTGCGGGGTCGTCTTCGCATCCGAGTTCAGGCGCGGTTTGGAGACTTCGATGTACCAGTCGCAGAGCTCCGACCAGAAGAATCGGAACAGCGCCTGACAGGCGCTTTGCAGGTCATAGCGATCATAGGCCTGGCGCACTTCGCGCTCGGTCACATAGAGGCGGCTCAGAATCCATTTGTCGACGGTCTCGAGGTGGCTTGGCTGCTGAATCGAGCCTTCCACGTTCATCAGGACGAACCGGGTCGCGTTCCAAATCTTGTTGCAGAAGTTGCGAGCGTCTTCGGTTCGGCGCTCACTGTAGCGCAGATCTTGGTTTTCACCGGTTTGGCTAAGTAGCGTGTAGCGGAGGACATCGGCGCCGAGGGTGTCGATGATCTCCATCGGATCGATGCCGGTGCCGAGGCTCTTGCTCATGCGACGGCCATCTTCTCGCAATACTGTTGCGTAGATCATGACGTCGTCGAATGGCTTTTCCTTCATCAGGTCGTAGCCCATCATCGCCATTCGCGCCACCCAGAGGTTGATGATGTTGCGGTCGGTCACCAGAACACTCGTCGGATAGTAGCGCTTCAGATCCTCGGTTTCTTCGGGCCAGCCGAGGGTTGCGAAGGGCCATAGGCCGGAGCTGAACCAGGTGTCGAGGACATCGTCCTCCTGCTTCACGATCTTTTGGCCCGATTTCTTCTCGGCTTCGGCCCAACTCAACGCGGCAACCGCCGTTCCGTCCTCGGTCGTGTAGATCGGAATGCGGTGACCCCACCAAAGCTGGCGGCTGAGGCACCACTCGCGGATGTTCTCCATCCATTCGATGAAGATTCGGTTGTAGCGTTCCGGGGTGAACTTGATTTCGCCGCGATTCATCGCCTCGATCATCGGCTTGGCGAGGGCGGGTTGGTCGCAGAACCATTGCTCGCTGAGGAGCGGCTCGATGACTTCGCCGCTTCGCTCACTCACGATGATCGGGATGTCGTAGTCGTCGATCCTTTCGAGGAATCCCTGTTCCTCAAGGTCGGCGACGATGTGTTTGCGGGCTTCGTTGCGGTCGAGACCGGCATAAGGTCCACCAGCTTCAGTAATTCGGCCGTTTGTATCAAGCAGAACCGGCATCTCGAGGTTGTGGCGGACGCCGACCTGATAGTCGTTGGCGTCGTGGGCAGGGGTGATTTTCACCGCGCCGCTACCAAAGGCAGGGTCGGGATAGATGTCGGCAATCAGGGGGATCTCGCGATTCATCAGAGGCAGCTTAAGGAGCTTGCCAATTTGGCCTTCGTACCGCTTGTCACTCGGATGGACGGCCACGGCGACGTCGGCGAGCATCGTTTCGGGCCGCGTGGTCGCGATGATCACGTGGCCGCTGCCATCAACGAACGGATAGCGGATGTAATAGAGCTTGCCGCGCACGGTTTTACGCTCGGTTTCGATATCGCTTACGCTGGTTTGGAGCACCGGATCCCAGTTGACGACTCGCTTGCCCTTGAAGATGAGTCCGCGATCGAACCAGTCGATAAAGACTTTGAGGACGGCTTCGGCGTATTTGTCGTCGAGAGTGAAGCGCTGCCGACTCCAGTCGAAGGCACAGCCGAGCCTTCGAAGCTGGTTGAGGATGGTGTCGCCACTTTCTTTTCGCCACTCCCAGACTCGCTTTTCAAACTCTTCGCGACCGAGTTGGGCGGCGCTAGTGCCCTGTTTACGAAGCTGCTTCTCGACCACGCTTTGGGTCGCGATGCCGGCGTGATCCTGGCCGGGAAGAATGAGAACGCTGTCGCCACGCAGGCGATGGTAACGGCCGAGCAAATCCTGAATCGGATAGCAGAGGGCGTGCCCCATGTGCAGCGAGCCCGTGATGTTGGGCGGGGGAATGGTGATCGAATAAACCGGCTTTCCGGGATCGGAATCGGGCTTGAAAAGTCCGGCGTTTTCCCAAGCGGCGTACCACTTGCTTTCGGTCGATGACGCGTCATAGCGCGTCGGCATATTGCTAAGATCCAAATGGTCCTCCTCCCTTCCATGTCGTGGAAAGGTTCTTTGAGTGTACCGTCCGCTACTTCCGAGCATTGAAGATGTTTCACGTGAAACATTTGCCACGGGTAAGGTTTGGGGAGTGCTAGTCGTTTATTGGCGGGGAGATGAATCCTTTGAGGGAGTGAGTGAAAATGGCCGTTCGATTCTTTTGGGTCATCCTCCAGAGAATGTCTCGCCAGTCGAAGCTTTCATGGCAGCAGCGGCATCATGTTCGGCGGTAGATGTCATTGGTATCCTGCACAAGATGCGGCAAGACGTAGCGGCTTATCGGATTGAGGTCGAATGGGAGCGAGGGCCGGTTGATGTTTATCCAAGGCCCGTGATCTCGATGACGGTTCGTCACATCGTTAGCGGCATGGAGATCGATCCGGCAGCCGTGGAGAAGGCGGTTAGGTTGTCGGATGAGAAGTATTGCGGGATCCTGGCGACTCTTCGTCAGCCGCCCGAGATTAAGACTGAGTTTGCGGTTGAGCTACCGGGGGCGATCCGCTCGAGTAACCAAAGAGCGCAGGCGAGTTTGGTCCGGGTGCCACTTGCTTCGACCTTTCCACCGGCGGTGATCAGCGTGATAGCGTTGCTCATCGATTCAAATCCTGCGTCCGAGCGGCTGATGTCGTTGGCAGCGATGGCGTAGAGTCCTTTCCGGATGATCTTGGCGCGGGCGACTTCCAGATCGCTGCCTGGTTCGGCGGCGAAGCCGACGGTGCGGGCAGTGGGATGTGCGGCGGCGAGTTCGGCGATGACGTCAGGATTTGGAATCAATTCCAACAAGAGCGGTTCGTCGGAGCGCCGAACCTTGCCTTGCGCCGGATTTGCAGGGCGGTAGTCGGCGACGGCGGCGGCTCCGATGATGATGTCTGCTTCTTCAGGGAGCGCGGCGGCGAGCATTTCCTGCGCGGTTTGGACTCGAATCACGTTGGCTTGAAGCGGCAGCGGGGTTTGGGTTGGGCCAGTTACGATGGTAACCTCGGCTCCCATCAGGAGCGCGGCTTGGGTGAGGGCTGCGCCCATCTTCCCGCTCGATCGATTGCTTAGAAATCGGACGCTGTCGATGGGTTCTCGGGTCGGGCCGGAGGTGAGGAGTACTTTCTTGCCAACTAAAGCTTTGGTTGTGGCGATAACTTCCTTCGCGGCTTGAACGATTGCGGTGATGCTGGCCAGTTTGCCCTGTCCGTTCTCTCCGCAGGCCACATCGCCCTCGTCGGGTTCCACTATGGTGGCCCCCCTCGCCCTCAGAGTATCGAGTCCGGCCTGGGTTGTCGGGTTTGCATACATTTGTGGGTTCATCGCGGGGGCGATGAGGAGGGGCTTCGTGGTGGCGACGGCAATCGTGGTGAGCATGTCGTCGGCGATGCCGGCGGCGAGCTTGTTGATCGTGTTGGCGGTCGCGGGCGCGATGAGGATAAGGTCGGCTTGGCGAGCCCAGTCGATGTGGGCCATTCGGCCCGGTTCCGGTTCTTCGAACGTGGCTTGCAGCGTGGGTTGACCGGTAAGGGCTTCAAATAGGGCAGGACTGACGAAGTTGGTGGCGGCATCAGTGAGGCAAACGCGGACGGTGAAGCCGTTCCGCATGAGTTCGCGGGCCAGGTCGGCGGCGCGGTAGGCGGCGACGCTGCCGGAAATGCCGAGCACGATGTTCATGGGTACAGATTACTAGGTGAGTCCAAAGAGCAGAGAGCAAAGAGCAAAGAGTGGTGGGAATTTGAAACGTATTTGGAAGAGATTTCGTTAGGGATAATTGGCAGTCTCGATGGGAGAGTGCTAAATCTCGAAGAGATTTGAACCTAAACAACATGATAACTAAAACACTTTGGAATCGAAATCCATTTGCGGAGCTGGAGCGGCTGGCCGATGACCTGGATCGGGCGTTTGAGCAATCGAACCGACAGGGCGGGCGTGGCGCCGGATTTTTCCCGGTCGATGTCTATGAGAAGGACAACACGTTGTTCATCCGAGGATCGGCTCCGGGAGTTGCACCGGAGGAGCTGAATGTCAGTCTCGACAAGGATGTGCTGACCCTTCGCGGCGAATCGAACGCGGATTGGGCGGATGGCGAAGGTACGAAAGTCTATCGTCGCGAACACCACTACGGCGAGTTTACGCGATCGATCCACTTGCCGGAGGGGCTGCAACTCGATCAGATCGATGCACAGTTCGAGAATGGGTTCGTGACGATTTCCATTCCGAAAGCGATCGAGGTGACGCCGGAGGTTCGGCAGATCACCGTTCGTCGCTCAAGCTGACTCGTATCCAAACCGGTGCTCTCGACAAGGGCACCGGTCCGACTTAGTCTGGAGCGAACTCCGTCGAGACGACTTTGCCTTTGCTAAACGTGATCCAGCCAGCACCGTCGTCGGACGGAGATCCCACTCCTTCAGGGAGCCAATAGCTCCATGAATATTCGCCTCCGCGATCTTCACTGGCGAGGAGATAGGGCCCATCGAAGTCATTCAGTAGCTTGCGAACACTTGCTTCCGGCGTCCCCGGAGTGATCGATTGGGTGAGACTCGCGAGTCGTGTAATCGGGCTCAAAGGAATGAGGAACGGAACGGCCAACAGCGCAACGCCCACGATGCCAGCGACCACGCCGACCCTTTCCCTTACCAGTCCGCCGATCAGCGATACAAAGAGCCAAGGCGAAACCAGCGCTAGCGAAAACATTATGCCGATGCGAAAATCGAGCGGAGATCCGGCGGCAAAGTCTGCCAACACAAGCCCAAACCAGAATAGGGCCAAAAAGCCGCCCACGAAAAGCGAGCTCGTGAACCCAATCTTGAGAGTCGATCGACCCAACGGCGTCAGCTTGCGGACAACCATGCTGCCATTGTATAGCATGGTTGCCCGCTGAAGGTCAAACTTGCTCGAACGTCGTGCGGAGCGTCTGAGTCTGGCCGGTTTCTGATGCCTTGTACGCGGCGTCGATGATCTCGATAACGTGGGCGGCGTGCTCGGCGGTTGCGACGGGCGGGGTGCCGTCGTTGAGCCAATCGGCGAGCTGCATCATGTCCTCGTAAACGTGGTTTTCGCCCATGTCGGCGTGAACGCCGACGACGTGCGAACCGAGAGCCGGCCCTTCGGCTGAAACGTCGATCTCGGTGCCGTTCCACTTCTTGCCAACGACGGAGCCGTTCATACCGAAGAAACTCGGTTGGCCAAAGTCGCTGACGCCACCGGCAAACGTGCCGTGCGCGAATGCGAAAACGCCGTCACCGAAGTCGAGGACCATGAGCGTGTTATCGTCAGCATCGCAGGGATACATTTCGCCGCGGAATTCACGCTCTTTGACCGAGCAGGCTGACATACCGGTGACTCGCTTGGCCGGCCCGAGAATTCCGGTCAGGGTGTGGAGACCGTAGACCGTCATGTCGAAGAGAGGGCCGCCACCGGGCTTCTTCCAATACCAGGACGGGTTGACGTTGCTGAGGACGTCGTTGCCCTGGCGGACGCCTTCCTGCTCGTGATAGGCACCGAATGCAGCTCCGGTGACCGCCCATGAGAGCTTGCCGAGTTCGCCGTTGCGGATCATTTCGCGAATCTTTCGATTGACTGGGCGGACCATTTGGCCGGGAGAGGCGACGATTTTGATGCCCTTGGATTTGGCCTTGTCGATGAGATCGAGCGACTCATCGGCAGTCACCGTCATGGTTTTGTTGAAGTGAAGGTGCTTGCCGGCTTCGATGGCTTTGAGGCCCTGATCGTAGTGTAAACCGATCGGAGAGCAGATCGTCACGAAGTCGACATTCGGGTCGTTGAGGAGGTCTTCGTATTCGACAAAGTGGCTTTTGACGCCGTATTTTTCAGCGGCGGCTTCGGCGCGACCGGCGACGGGGTCGCAGACGGACGCGAGATAGACGCGATCCTGAACGTCTGGTTGTGAGAAGTGGTCCAATGCCGCGCGAATTCCGATGCTTCCCGCACCGACGACGCCCATTCCGAGAGGTTTGCTAGCCATAGATGGTCACGAGGTTACCGCCGAAACGCCTAAAAACTTGCAATCTGGCGGTGCCGCGTTGTAGCCTTTATGCATCAGCTTGGCGATTAGCCGACGGATTTGCTCAAGGAAAGTCTGCTGATTCAGGCAAATGAAAACTAAAAATCTGTTTCGAGCGGCTTCAGCCGCTTTATTCGTCGTGCTCGCAGGAGCGGCTCTCGCTTCATGGCCGGCGTTCTATACGAGTGTCGATAATAGCGCCGAAGGTTCGGTTGTCAAAACCGACTTTTCGGGCAATGTCTATATGGCAGGCAACAGCTCCACGAGTGCAACTGGCAGCGACTTTCTTCTCATCAAATATGATCATCTGGGCAACCAGCAGTGGGTTCGAACCTATAATGGCCCTGCCAACGGACAGGATTACATCAATTCGATGGCGATCGACGAGGGTGGTCAGATTTACATCACGGGCACCGTCGACACGGTGTCGACTCAACCGGATATCGCGACGGTTTGTTACAACTCCAACGGCACGTTGCAGTGGGCCAAACAATACGATGGGTCAGGATATCCGGATTATGCGATGGGGATCGCCGCAGATCCTTCGGGGGGATGCGTCGTTGTCGGAACGGCAAGCCTCAACTTCGGCTCCAGGTTTGTGACGATCCGATACGGTTTTAACGGCGACAAACTGTGGGCTCGCCAGCATGGCACCTCGGGCTCTGCCACTCCGAACGCAGTTATCACCAACAACAGTGGCGAGGTATTTGTCACGGGTCAAAGTGAAGGACCGTCCGGCTCCAACGACATGACGACGATCAAGTACAGCTACAACGGGACCCGCGAGTGGATCAAGTATTACGATGGCCCGGCTGGTGCTGACGAAGTTGGCATGCGGATTTCACAGGATCAGAGCGGAAATATTTACGCGGGCGGTTTTTCATGGAGCGGGTCGCGCTACGATTACATCGTCCTCAAATATGATCAATTCGGCAACAAGGTTTGGCTGAACCGTCGACATGCGGCTGACACCGACAACTACCTGTATGGGCTGGAAGTGACCACTGATGGCAGCGTCTTTGTTTCAGGCAACTCGGTAAATCCGGTTCTCAACTTTACGGACATCCTCACGTTGAAAATCGATGCTTCCACCGGAAATACCGTGTGGGCGAAGCGCATTCATAGTTTGGATCCGGCGACGCCCGTGATGAATGTGGCTTCGCTTCATTACGATAACGATACGCTCTATGTTACGGGGACGCACATCGGCGACTTTTCGACCATCAAGAACAAGTATGTGGTGGCGAAGTATAAGACTTCGACTGGAACGAGATCCTGGCTCAAAACTTACGAAAATCCGACGATGAGCTGCAGCGGCACGAGTTCAGCCTATGACAGCATAGACCACAAGGTGTACGTCACGGGTTACGGATACGACTCAGCGACCAGTGCACTCTCGGTTGTGACAACCAAGTTCTAAACCTATTTGGGTTGCGCGTAAACGACATCCTGGACACGGTCGCCGAGAACGGCGACCGTGTTTTCTTTTCCGGAAAGATCGATCTTTGTCAATTCGCATCGATCTCTCTTCCACCGAGCGGCGAGCAATTCATTGGCGCTGACCCATCCCAGCACTTTGAGATTCGATTCAAATTGGGCTTCGGTCCAGGTCTTAATCCGGATGAGGACGGGCGGTTGTTTGGAAGCGTCGTAGGCGACCAACGTGTTCGAGACTTCGGGTTCGGTTTCGCTGCTGATTCCCGCTGAGATGGTGGCGACGTAACGGGAGTCGGGGGACCAGAAGAGTTTTGAATCTCGGACCTTGCCGTAAGGTCCTTGATCCAACCGCTCCAATTTCTTATCGATCGTGGCGAGCCAGAATCCGGAGTTGGTGAGTATGGCCAGCTTCTGGCCGCTTGGCGAAATGGTCGGCAAACACGCCAGGCCTTCGCCATCGACTTCAGCCGCTTCGTGCAACTTGCCCAGCCAGTCGAAGCGAAGTGTCTCGTTGTCCCGAATGATCCACCTGGGTTGATCGCCGAGCGTGAACCAGTTGAGTCCGTTGGGAGGATATTCGGTCTTCCGCTTGATCTTTGGGTCGTAGTGGCTAATCCTTTCGTCGCTTTCATTGAGCGTCAAGTACATCGCAGCGCCCTGACGACCCCAACGCACTTCGATCACATTGCTGTCGGCATCGGCACTGATGTCGCGCACCAGACCCGAGCTGAGATTGATCGCTTGGAAGACGCCTTCTTCGTAGATTTTCCAGGCCGCGGCGGTTCCATCCGCGCTGATGGTTAAGTCCGTGCGAGCAATCGCGGGCTTGAATGAGCGCGGAGATTCCGGGCGTCCATTGATGGATTTAAGGGTGGTCGGATAGATCGGCACTTCCGAGCCGATCTCACCATACATTCGCATCTCGCCGCCCAGCGCTTTTGCATCAGGCTCAGCCTGAAGATAAACCACGGTTCCGGGGAGGAACGCGGTTGCGATCAGGGCGGCGAGCGAAATCACGATCCCATCTGTGTGACGCGGCCACCGGTCACGGGCAGATACGCGCCAGTCACATAGCTCCCGAGATCGCTGATGAAATAGACGCAGGCCTTGCCGATCTCTTCTCCGCTGCCATGGCGGCGGAGGGGGAGACTGGCAGCAAAGCCTTTCGAACCTTCGCTGGTGACGTCCACCTTGTCCGCGGTGGCCATCCAACCTGGGGAAACCATGTTGACGGTGATGTTTTCGGGGCCTAGTTCGTTGGCGAGCGAGCGGGACATGCCGACCATCGCGCCTTTGCCCGCCATGTAGGCAGCCCATCCGCTGGGTCCCATATTCCAGATCTCGGTCACGATGTTGACGAATCGACCATCGCCCTGAGCGGCCATGATCGGGCGCGCGGCGCGGACCGTGTTGGCAACCGCGAGGCAACCGAAATCGAACATGTTTCGGAAATCGTCATCGGTGAGGATGTCGAACTTGCCGTCCTGCCGACCGGAAATCGCGTTGTTCACAACGCCGTCGATGCGGCCGAAGTCGGCAACGGTCTGGTCGATCATGGCTTTGACTTCGTCGAAGTTTCGGACATCGGCTTTGATCGCGATCGCTTTTGAGCCGTGTCGCTCGACATCTTCCACGACCTTGAGCGCCTTATCTTCCGAACTCGAATAGTTGACAACGACTTTTGCGCCGTGCTGGGCAAACACGCGGCAGGATTCGGCTCCGATTCCGCGGGCGGCACCGGTCATGAGGACGACTTTTCCATCGAGAAGCTTTGACATTCAACAGAAGGTTACCGAAGGTGATTGGCGTAGCGAAGCAAGCTTCGCAAAGACAAAGCTCGACGCAAGCTTCGAGTACTCCAAAAGGAAATCATCCATATGGTCGAACTCTCAGACTAAAAATGCGTCTAGCTGAACGGGAAAGCGGTCGCGATTGCCCGCCTGACTTGGTGGTTTACGTAAACTGAGTTCGGCATTTTCAGATACTTATGCGCGCACTCAAATGGCTTTGGATTATCGTCCCGATGGTGTTGCTCTTTCTCGTCGTCGGTTGGCGATATGGAGAGCGAGCCAAGAAGGAAAAGCAACAGGAACAGGAGTCGAAGGGCCGCCAGGGGGCCGCGCCCTCGGTGGAGGTCGAGGCGGCCGGGCCGCGAACCATCGTCAAGGCCCTGGAAGTCGTCGGCACCGCGGAATCACCGTTCCGGGTCGAGATTTCTCCGAAAACAAGCGGACGCATCGAGTTTCTCACCGCTCGCGAAGGCGACGTGGTCAAGAAGGGCGAAGTGCTGGTGCGAATCGATCCCAGCGAGGTCAGTGCCCAGGTTGCCCAACAGCAAGCGGCGCTCGCTGAAACACGAAGCCGATTGACTCAGGCGCAGATCAGCGAAGGGCCGTCGATTGCCGGAGTTAAGAGCCAAATTGCCCAGCAACAGGCAATGCTGACTAGTGCGCAAGCGAACCACAACCAGATTGAGAAGAACTACAAAGCCACGATCGCGAGTGCTGACGCATCCGTGAACGATGCGAATGCAAAGCTGGCTTCCGCCAACGTGCTGGTCACGAACGCCCTGAGTTCGGTCGCGCTTCAGAAGGCGAATCTGGCGAATGCACAAGCCAAATACGATCGCACCTACTCGCTGTACAAGCAGGGGTTCATCGCAGCCCAGGATTTGGACGATGCGAAAGCAGCGCTCGACGTGCAAAAGAGCACCCTCGACGTCACCCAAGGTCAGGTAACCGCCGCTCAGAGCGCGGTGACCTCGGCGATGGCAGTGGTCGAATCGGCCAAGAACCAGGCGAGTATCGCTCGGGAAAAGGGGCAGGCAGATATCGCTGCCGCAAAGGCGCAGGTTGAGCAACAACGCGCGGCGCTGAATCTGGCAAAGGCAAATACGGCCCAGAATCCGGCCTACGAACAGAATCTAAAGGCGCTTGGCTCGACGGTCCAAGCTTCACAAGCCCAACTCGAGCAGGCTCAGTCGCGGCTTGCCGATACGGTCTTGAAGTCTCCGATCGATGGCATTGTCACGGCGCGAAGCGCCGACCCGGGGGCCTTGGCTTCGCCGGGCACGGCGGTGTTGGTGGTTCAGTCGTTCGATTGGCTATATGTAGCAGGGTCCGTGCCCGTGTCGGACAGCGGCGTGGTGAAGGTGGGTGAAGTCGCCGATGTGGCATTCGACGCGTTGCCGAAGCAGATTTTCTCGGGAGCGATCACGCACGTGAATCCGGCGGCTGATCTGGCGAGCCGGAAGATCAGTTTCCAGGTTCGGTTGAGTAACAAAGCGGGAGCGCTGAAGCCGGGAATGTTTGGCAACATCGCAATTCCAACCGAGCGGATCAAGGCACCGGTCGCGGTCCCGCGCGAAGCCGTCAAAGATGGACCCGGTGGCAAGCAGACCGTTACGGTCGTGAATGACAAGGGCGAAGCCGAGATTCGCGACGTCAAAGTCGGAGCCACCGACACCAAATTTTCTCAGATTCTCGAAGGCGTGAAGCCGGGTGAGAAAGTTGTCACACTGACCTTCCGACCGCTCCGTGACGGACAGAAAGTCAACGTCGGCGGCGAAGATGACAAGAAGAAAGGCGATCCGAAGAAAGGCGAAAAGCCATGAACATCGCTCGGTTTTCCGTAAGTCGACCTGTTGCCGTGACGATGCGCATCGCGGCTCTCGTCGTGTTGGGCATCGTCTGCCTTTTGCGGTTGCCCATCGATTTGCTTCCGAAGGTCGATATTCCGACCGTCGCCGTTGGCATCAGTTGGCCCAACACGGCGCCAGCCGAGATGGAAACCCAGATCGCGCGAAAGGTCGAGCAGGCAGTTTCCACGGTTCCCGGTCTGAAACGAGTCAGCTCGAGTGCGAGTTTGGGCAATGCCTTCATTCGCGTGGAATTTGACTACGGAACCGATATTAACGCGGCCGCGAATGATGTCCAACAGGCGGTTTCGCGAGCGAAAGGCGGGTTCCCGAACGACGATACGATCAGCGAACCGACAGTTTTCAAGTTCGATCCGTCGACCCTGCCGATTCTCGTCTATGGCGTTACCGGCGATCGCAATCTGATCAAGATGCGGGACGCGATGATCAACGACATCAACCCGCTGATCGAGAAAGCGGGTGGCGTGGGTCAGGTGAACGTTGGCGGCGGACAGGATCGTGCGATCATCGTCGATGTTAAGCCGGAGAATCTGGAAGCGTACGGCCTTTCGATCGCCAACATTTCGAGCCGTATTCAGCAGGAGAATGTGAGTCAGCCAGCGGGCATCGTTCAGGAAAGCACGACCGAATATTCGCTTCGTGCGATCGGCTATTTCCAGTCGCTCGATGAATTACGCAACATGCCGCTGAAGACGGTTGACGGACGAGTCATCACGCTTCAACAGGTCGCCGACGTGCGAGACGCGAGTCAGGATGTTCGATCTTATGTCCGCATGAACGGCAAAGACGCGCTTCTCTTGACGGTGACGAAACAGAGCGCGGCTAACACGGTTCAGGTTGCTCAGAACGTCAAGGAAGCGATCGGGGACATCGAGAAGCGGTATCCGGGCTTTAAGTTTGGATTGGTCTTCGACCAATCGGCATTTATTCAGAGTTCGATCACCGACCTGCAGGAAACCGCGATGATCGGCGGCGTCCTCGCAATCCTGATCATCACATTCTTCCTGCGTAATCTCCGCTCGACGTTCGTGGTTGCGCTGTCCATTCCGATCTCGATCATCTCGACCTTCTCGCTGCTCTACTTCTGCGGTTTCACGATCAACACGATCTCACTCAGCGGCCTCGCATTAGCGACCGGATTGATCGTCGATGACGCCATCGTTGTGCTTGAAAATATTTACCGGCACATCGAACGGGACAAAAAACGCGCTGCAGAGGCCGCGGTCAGCGGAACGCAGGAGATCCTCTCGGCGGTGTTTGCCTCGACGTTCACCGTCATGATCGTCTTTCTGCCGCTGCTGCTCATCAAAGGACAAGCCGGTCAGACCTTTACGCAGTTCGCGCTCGTCGTGGTGTTCTCGCTCGCGGTATCGCTACTCGACGCGGTGACAGTCGTTCCGATGCTCAGTTCGCGAATGATCAGTGAGAAACAGGTTCTGGAAGAGGCGCATCCTGAGCTTCGCACAAAGCACAACATCATTACGAAGACGTTCGATCGGTTTGGTTCACTTTTTGATCGGTTTGACGACAGCTATCGAAACGGCCTGAAGTGGGCGCTAAAGGGACGGTTCGCGATCATCGGCATTGGACTGATGGCCATCGTCGCGGCCGCATATCTGTGGCCGGATATCGGGCGTGAGCAACTGCCTCCGACGGACAGCGGAGATCTGACCGTGCGCGTCCGCTTGCCCATCAGCACGGCGGTCGAGGTGACCGATCCGGCGATGCGGCAGGTCGAGGACATCCTTATGGCCGATCCGGACGTCGAGACGATTATCGCGGGGTCAGGAACTCGCGTCGGCGTTCGTGGCGGTGGCGGTGGTGGTCCGTCGAACGAAGGTTCGGCTCAGGTTCGCCTAAAGCGAGACCGCAAGTCAAAGACGGAGGATGTAATCAAACGTTTGAAGGCAAAGCTCGATACGGTGGCGGGAGCTCAGATTCAGGTGAATCCTTACGACGTTGTCGCCAACGTTCTGGGCGGCAACAACACGGGAATTTCCGTCGATGTCTTTGGCCCGGATATGGAGCAACTCACGTCGGTCGCCAACACGATTCAAGCGGCGATCGAGAATCTGCCGGGACTGGAGAATGTGAACGTCAACATCGACGAGGCGACGCCGGAGGTTCAGTGGAAAGTTAATCGGGAAAAGGCGAGCCAGCTTGGCTTGTCGTTTAACGAAGTCGCTTCGACGATTTCGGCGGCGACGAGCGGTCGGCTTTCTAGCTATTATCAGGAGAATGGACGGCAATATCCGATCTATGTCCAGGTGCCAAAACCGCTACGTCACAGCATCGAGGACATTGCCAACCTGCCGGTTCAGGGCACGACCGCGACTCAGAATCCGATTCTCCTGAAACAGGTGGCGACGTCGCAAACGGGAATGGGGGTCAACCAGATCCAGCGCATGAACAGCCAACGATACGTCAGCGTGGGCGGACGAATCGTCGACACGCCGGAAAGCGAAGTTCAGGCGGAAATCACCGCGGCGCTCGACAAAGTGCAGCTCCCGGAAGGCTATCACTGGAGCTTTGGTGTCCAGCAGATGGAGCGCCAGCAGGAGTATTCGGGACTCGGTCTGGCGGTGGCCCTTGCGATTGCGCTGATCTACATGCTGCTGGCGTCGCAGTTTGAGTCCTTCATCTATCCGCTGGTCGTCCTGACCTCGGTTCCGCTGTGCGCAATCGGCATGGTGTTGGCGCTGTTCATCACCGATCGATCGTTTGGCCTGACCGCCTTTATCGGACTTTTAATGTTGATGGGAATCGTGGTGAAGAACGGAATTCTGCTGGTGGACTACACCAACCAGTTGAGGGGGAGAGGCATGTCGCGGGATGAGGCGATCCTGACCGCAGGACCGACGCGACTTCGGCCAATTTTGATGACGACCTTGGCGGCGATGCTCGGAATGCTGCCGTTGGCGATTGGAGTCGGCAGCGGATCTGAAATGTATGCGCCGCTCGCAACGGTTGTAATCGGCGGGTTGGCAACTTCCTCGATGTTGACGTTGTTCGTGGTTCCCGTGGTGTACACGTTCTTCGACGATCTGGTGCGGAGAGTCCGCAAGACGGATCGTGATTTAACTCATTCGCACCTGGTCGAACCCTCAGTCGAATCGGTCGAGAAAATTCCTTCCGGGGTGGGCGTCGATGAATAAGTTCCTGTTAGCCGGATTGATTGGCGGCATGGCAGTTGTCGGCTTTGGTCAACAAACGCCGCCGATCAAACCACAGACACCCGACGTGAAGGTGCCGGCCCCGGTAACCATTCCTCCCGCACAAGATATCGAGGTCGGCGCAAAGCCGCTCGGCCTCGACGAGGCGGTGGCGATAGCCCTTAAGCGACAAGGCGACGTTGCGATTGCGGCGGCGGGGGTCCAGGTCGCGGAAGGTCAAACTCAGGCCGCCCGATCGGCGCTACTACCCCAGCTTTCGGCGAATGCGGCGTTCACGAATCAGCGGGTTTTTGAGGGCACCGCTCAGGTCGGTTCGAATCGATTTTCGTCGGGCGTTACGGCTTCACAACTACTGTTTGATTTCGGAAAAACGCGAGATCAGGTCCGGCAGTTTCAGCAGCTTGAAGCGGCGGCAAAGGCAACGCTAACCAACACCGAGCAGGAAGTCGCCTATCAGACCCGCGTGGCCTACTTCAACTTCTCGCAAAACCAGGAGAACGTGCGGATCAGCGAGGAAAACCTTGCAAATCGTCAGCGGCAATTCGCGGAAGCCGAGGCTCGGGTCGATTCAGGCTTGGGATCGCCCGGAGACTTTGTGCGAGCGAAAACCAGCCTCGCCGATGCGGTGATCGCACTGGAGTCCGCCCGTAACACGGCGCTTGACTCACAGATTTTGCTGGCCGAACAGCTTGGCATCGATCCTCGCACCCCGATTACTCCGGTTTCGGGCGCCGCCGTTTCGGCGGCGCCGACCGAGGAGTTGAATGAGTTGGTCACCACGGGCCTCAATCGGCGCGCCGATGTGGTGGCGGCGCAACGGCGAGTGGCAGCCGCTTCGCTGGGCGTGTCGGTCGCTCGATTGTCGAACGCGCCCCGGGTCACGCTAACCGGCAGTGTGAGCGCCCGTGGTGCGGATGATCCGTTCGAAAGCCAGAGTGGCGCGATTGGGCTAAATCTCACGTGGCTATTCGGCGATTCAGGATTGACGGCCGGAAACACGAAAGCCGCAAAGGGGCAGGAAACGATCGCTCGAACCCAGTTGGTCGACCTGTCCAAGCAGGTGATTTCCGAGATCAGTCGGGCGCTGGTTGACTTGAAAACGGCGAGGCAGCGCCTCGAAACGTCGCAGGCTCAGCTAGCCAACGCGGCCGAGTTGGTGCGGATTTCGGAGGGTCGATACTCAGGCGGACTTGGAACGTTCCTCGAAGTCACCGATGCGCAGTCATCGCTCTTTGCCGCGCAAAGAAACGTGGCCCAGGCAAGCGCGGATGTCCAGCGAGCGCAAGCCGCGCTGAACCGGGCTATCGGATCCTAGGGGCGAGCTCAGCGCGCCCCACAGGCTCGTTACTTGTGCGAGATCAGCTTGCCGTGAATCGAGTCGAGGACGACTTCGCTTCCACCAGCGGGCGCGAGATTCTTGCCGTTCTCATCCCAGATTCCGAGGATGTTGGCTTTGACGGTCACCTTTCCGTTCGAACGAGTCACGGCTTGTCTTGAAGCGGACGTCGTGTAGGTGATAACCGCGGCAATGTGGCCCGTTTCAGCATCAAACGCAATGGTTGCTCCGCTGGCGTGCGTCGAAGCCGTTCCCGGCAGGATCACCTTTACGGGCGGTGCTGCCACCGTGTTCAGGTACTGAAGATTGTTCAGCTTGTCGGCGGTTTCAATCGTCACAATCAGGTCGGGCTGATCGGGGGTGGAGTCGTCCTGCTTGTTGACGACAACGCCGGTTCGCGTTGGCGAGTCGAAGGCAACGACGCTCGTGGCGAGTTTGCCCTGCAGGCCAAAGAGAAAGCCTCCCATCGAGGTCCCGAAAGGCATCGAAGCGGTTCCGATAAATCGCTTTTCGGAAAGATAGGGTCCCCAACTGCCAATCACGTAATCGGCCTGAGAGAAAGCGATGGTAGGATCGCCGATCTTACGGTCGAAAATCGCCATTTGGTGGTTGCCATCGCCAGTGGATATGTCGGCGCAGATTTTCTGGGCATCCGGCGAAAACGAGACGGTGTAGATCAAAAAGTCGGATGTGTAGTATGAGGTCAGGCTTGATCCGTTATACACGCCCGCGTTGTAGTGACCCCCGCCATCTTGCCAGGAAACCGCGAAATCACCGCCGACAGGTGACCACTCCGCAGTATAAATTGAGGTCTCTGCATCGCCCAGGATTTGGACCTTATTACTGCCGTCGGCATTCATCGTCCACAACGTTCGAGCGCTTTCGATCTGGTGGACATAGGAGATCTTGGTGCCATCGGCCGAATAACAAGGAAAAACGTCGAAATTGCCGGTGTTCGCAAGGATCGTCTGGTTGGTTCCGTCGACATTCATCGACATGATCTTGGTCGACGAGAAATCTGCCGCATAACGCACGAACGTGATCTTCGATCCATCGGGCGAAAACCGCGGAATGGCGTTCGTGATCGTGTTGCTGCTGGTCAACTGCACTCGATTCGAGCCATCGATGTTCTCGATGAAAATCTGATAAGTCGGCCCGGGAGAGGCGACGTATTCGGTGGTAATCACCTTTGTGCCGTCGGGGCTGATGTCGGTGTAGCAGTCCGCGACCGGGGTGCTGGGAAAGTTGCCGACCTGCGTGATCTCGCCGGTTCCGACCTGATAGAGATTGGCTCTCGCTCGCCGACCAAAGCTAATCATCGATTGGCTCGCGACTTCGTCGGGAGACAGCGTGGACATCGGTGGCATCTTGACTTTCATATCCGTCACCGATCCTCCGTAAATCCCCATCACGACCAGGTTGTTGCCGCTGGTGATAAGTGGTTTCTGAACCGCGCCGACGACATTGGTCACGATCGGTCCGACGGTGATTGTCTGTTCATTGCCAGAGTTCATCGAGGCGCCTCCTCCACATCCCACAAGCGCAACGGCCATAAGAGCCAAATAAGGTGTTCTCTTCATTGATTTATCCCAAAACTGGCATATGCCAGAGTCCATGAACAGCCTACATCTACAGAGCGCGTCGGTGGGCCTTTCAGATGGATTTCATGCCTTAAAGGCGCCGCTCGTCACGCCGGACATGAATGGCTTGGTGGCATATAAGAACAGGATCAGGATGGGGATGCTGCTGAGAACGTAAGCGGCGTACATCGTCGCGTAGTTCGACGCAAGCTGGCTGCTCGACATCGTGTAGAGGCCTGACGAAATCACGTGGTATTTGGCGTCGGTGTTTGTGATGAACGGCCAGAGAAAGTTGTTCCAGGTGCCGAGGACGTTCACGATGAGAACAACGGCGACGATTTGCTTTGACAGGGGCAGGACAAGATTCCAATACTGCTTGAAGTGGCCGGCACCGTCGAGCCGTGCGCTCTCAAAGAGTTCGCCGGGGAGGCCATCGAAGAAGCCTTTGAAAACAAAGATCGCAAAGATTTGTCCGCCCGCGACGTAAGGGAGGATGAGCACCCAGAAGGAGTTCAAGAGTCCGAGCTGCTTGACCCACATGAAACTTGGTACCAGCGTGAGAACACCCGGAATCATCATGAAACTGAGGATCACGAGGAACAGCGCTTTGCTGCCGGGGAACTTGTATCTCGAGAAAACGTAGGCGGTGAAACTGCCAAGAAAGACCACCGCCGCGGCTGTTATCGCACACACGAACAGCGTGTTGAGGACATACGGCCGCAATACCTCCCACGCGTTTCGATAGCTCTCGGTGAGCTTTTGGAAGGCAGCTGACGTCGCTGAAAAAAGTCCTTGCGCCGCCTCGGGAAGTCCGAAGAAGCTGTGATTCATCTCGCTATTCGTGCGGAATGAGTTGTTAATGACAAAGACGAAGGGAAGGAGCGTCATCGCGAGGATCGCGATGAGGATCGTGTGGAGAAGGATGTCGTTGATCTGTTTCCGGCGTTTCACGTCTCCGCCCTCGTCAGGTTCTCGCTCGACCGAAAGTAGCGCATGTTGATCACGGTCAGGACCATGATCAAGAGGAACAGGCAGACGCCGATGGCGCAGGCATAGCCCATGCGCTGGAAGCTGAACGCATTGAAGTACATCCAGAGCCCTGGCAACATGGTCTTGAAGCCCGGACCCCCGCGAGTCAAAACGAACATGCCTTCGAAAGCCTGGACATTGCCGATCACCGAGAGGATCACCAGGAGCTTAACCTGGCTCAACACCAGCGGGACCTCCATCCGGAAAAAGCGCTGAAGACCGGTCGCTCCGTCCAAAGAAGAAGCGTCATGCACGCTCTCGTCGATACTCGCCAAACCCGCGTAGTAGATGAGAATATTGATTCCTCCGGCAAAGGGAAAACCAATTAATGCCACCGCCCATAGCGCCGTGTTTGGGTCGCTAAGCCAGCCCGTTGCGTAATCACCCATACCGACTAAGCGCAAGGTCTCATTGATCAAGCCGGTGTCGCCGTAAATCATTCCGCGCCAGATGAGCGTTCCCGCGATACCAGGCACAACGATCGGGATCAAAAACAGAACGCGATAGAGATAGCGAGCTCTTTCTGACGACAGCGAGAAGATCAACTTGGCGATCAAGAGCGGAATCGTCATTACGATTGTCACGCTGATCAGCGTCAGAATCCCCATGTTGACGAAGCTGGGGATCAGGGTCGGATCGCCTAGATATTCGGTGTAATTTGCTAGTCCGATAAAGCGGCGATCTCCGCCGATTTCGTAGTCGTAAAACGACGTCCAGAACGCCCACACGAAGGGCACCAAAGAGAACACGGCCAGCAACACGAACGTCGGTGTGATGAGGCCATAGAGTCCAAGGCTCTGACGGACTTTACGAGCGAGCGCCAGGGGGCAGCTCCTTCATCGATTTTCGGGCTTCGGCTTTGGCGGCCCAGGCCTTGTCGAACTTGCTCAGGTCGACGTTCATACGGCGAACAATCGTATCCGCCGCGGCCCCAACATCCTTGTCCATCCAGTCCATAAACTCGTCTTCCGACATCCCGCCCTGAAGGTAGAGATAGAACGATCGCGTCATGATCTCTCGGAATCGGAGGTCGAACGTGAAGAGCCATTTGGTGGTGGAGTAGTCGTGCTGGGTCAGAAAGCCGTCGAACGGTTCGAGTTCGGGTTTCAGCGGCACACTGACGACATTTGGCATAAGCGCAACCATTTCGTTGACGACCTTATCCGTGCTCTTCGGAGTCGTCATGAACTGCAAGAACGCGATGACGCGCTTGAGTTTTTCGCTCGTCGCCTGGTTCTTGGTGTCGTTGTAGGCGGAGTTGGTGACGCTATATTGAGTCGCGGCTTCCCCGATGACGCACATCGGGACACCGATGCCAAACCGGTTGTCTTCCTTGCGAATCGGAGGCAGATAGAAAACACCCCAGTCGAAGTCGATGGAAGGGTCCTGCGTGAGCTTTTGGACGGAAGGACTTGCGCTCCACCACATCGCGCCTTGCTGGGTGATGAAGCTGCGCTCCATGCTCACCGAGCCGAGGTCTTTGACAAAGTATTTGCGCCAATCTTTAAGCGTTCGGAAAACCTCGCGCCAACGGGGGTCGTTTTTGCCGAAAAATCCTTTTCCGTGGAGATACGCGAGTTCGTCCCAGTCGAGATAGCCTTTCATGAAGGCGGATCGCTTGGGGTCGACGTAGAGGTCCAAGGTGTCTCGGATGTCCCGATAGTATTGGTCGAAAACGAGATCGACGCCCCAGTCCGCGAGCGCTCCCTGATCGACCAGCATGGGGATCGTGCCAGATTTTTGGAGCTTGTCCTGCACGACCTGAAAATCGCCCCAGTTCTTCGGGACCTCGACACCCGCTTTCTTGAAAAGGTCTTTGTTATAGAAAAGCCCCGTCTCGATCATGTCGAGCGTGATGCAATACATCTGGCCATCAGGCGCGGCTTTGCTGCGGGAGATGGTTTGGAACTTGAACAGGTCCCACCATTCTTTGCTTCCGGGCTGACCTTTGGAGATGTACGGATTTGGGGCTTCGAGATACTTATCGAGCGGGACATACCAACCCTTTTGGACATCCTGCCAGACGTCTTCGACATTGATGTTGATGATATCGGGAGCCTGTTCGCCCATGAGCTGGGTGACGAGCCATTCGCGCGAGCCAGGCATTTCGCTGAACTCGATGTGGGTGTCGGGATTCAGCTTTTCGAATTCTTTGGCGACATCAGAAAGGCCGCGAAGCTTGTCGCCGACATCCATAGGGCGACGGCCGGGCATGTAGAGGCCGGGGGCAATTCGGATGATGTACTTGGCGTTTGACGCAGCTTTGGCTTCCGCTTCATTCGCGTCAGCTTCCCCTTTGGGTGGGATGAGGGCGATGCCGTAGGCCACGACCACCACTGCGAGGAATATGTTCTTAGCGTTGAACACCTCCTACATCCTAACACCGATAGGCTTTCTGGGTGGATGACATTGATTAATATTCGGAGACAGGTTCTTTTGAACCCGACATCGATGTCCATTTTGCGGATATGGATGGATGTGGGATTAGTGCTTCTGTTTGCGGTAGTCCTGCATCCACTTCTCGATCTCGGCTTGGGAGAGGTCATTGTCAGGTCCGTCTTCGCAGCTTGGTCCGGAGTAAGGATCGTCGCTGTGAATTCCCCAGCAGGGCGGCGTGCGGTCGTCTTCGATATTGCTTGCCGTTGACAGCGCCCAACCGGCAGCGAACCAGGTGCTGCCGGAGAAAAGGATGAAGGCGGGAAGCTTCCACCAGCGAGGGAAGGCAAATGAAACCAGAAGCGATGTGAGGAAGGCTAGGAAGCCAACCGGATACGCTTTTCATGTCCGCGTCGAGGAAACCCGTTCGATGCGGGTCGACCGGAGCGACTTGAGCGTTATGAATCGTAATCCATGCAGCCCAGGCCACCACGCCGAGCCAGATGGCGGTGCCAATGGTTGGCAGCCACCAAGGATGGCGAGGGTCCGGTTGGCTGTCTTCGTTCACGTCTTGCATTTCAGTCGCGGCAATCCTTGGATAACTATCGCATGCGATTGAAAGTGTTCCTTAACCGCCGATGACGCCGATGGGGATCGATTCGGAGCCTAATACGGGTTCACGGGAATACATTCGAGAAGGGTTTGGGGTGGATACCCTTCGTTCGATAGTAGTCGCGAAGGTCAGCCGTGGTCATACCTTCGGTCATTCCATCTCGGCACGAGTTGCCAGAGCCGGGATCGTCACTATGCATTCCAGAGCAGGCGGGGGTTCGCTCGAATTCGATCGAGTAAACCAGTTGCAAAGTCCACCAGCCGATTCCCAGGGTAGCGGCGACGTAGCAGAAGGCGCTTTGCCAGAAATAGCGTTTGTCGTGGGCGACTGGAGCCAGAACAGCGATCCCGAATGTCAGAAGGGCTGGTATCGCTCCGTAAAGTGGAACCATCATGAATCCGGTGCCATTCCCGACTTCCAGGCTCATCGCGGTTAGAACCGTGATCAGAAATGTCACGACCAGCATGCTCGCCCAGAGCACGGCGTAACGCACAGAGCGGCGCTTAAGAGGCACGGCTGGCGGTGATTCGATCACGTCACTATTGAATCTAACGCAGCTTGGGCTAGTTCAGTGCCGTCTGATAGAATTGGCTATCGATCCCGCAAATGAAACGGATTGGGCTGCCGCAGGCTACGGAAAAGCCCGTGGCCTTACTCTGAAAGAGATACGAGAGAGCTTCGCGAAGTGCGAAGCCGATCCATCGATGCGCTCCATCGCCGCCGTCCTTCGCATCACTGACGAACAACTCAAAGCCCGAGGCGAACTCGGCCATACATGGATGTTTATCGCAATCGCCGCTCCGTTTGTCTTGTTACTCCTAGTTTGTGCATCCATCATCGCCGAACCAGCCATGCATGCTCGAGTGATTTACGCTCTTGGATTCGCTAGTGCACTCCTATTCGGAGCTTGCTTACTGCACTGGCGTATGCGAAATCAGCGGAAAGTTGGCTTGGAGCAAGAGATTGCGATTCGGGCGGCGGCGGTCCAAAGTCTGAACCGAATTCTTGATCACAGTCCACGGCGATCGAGCCTGGATCGAGAACAGATTAAGGTTGTAAAGGGTCTCTACAGACATGTCCAGTCATCAGGACAACTGGCGTCCCTGCTGTCGCCGCCATATGAAATGGAAGGAAAGACGTCTGATCCAGGTGAAGCAGCTTTTCAGTAGTTGCTCAAAAAAAGTTTTCCTAGAGAGCCTCCACATTCCATGCTTCGCATGTCGGGTGGAGGCAGCGGAATGCACGACCGACTTGCGCACCGTTTACTGACAGACGAGCGTATGTATATAAGGTATCCTTCAGGTTCAAACTGACCGCTTATGGCTGACGATAACACTCCCGAAATCAATCCGCAAGACGACGATCAACTCGCGATAATCGATGCGATCTCCAGCAAAGTTGAAGGCGATTATAACGCCAGCGAAATCCAGGTTTTAGAAGGTCTCGAGGCCGTTCGAAAACGCCCGGGCATGTATGTGGGCGACAATGGCAAGCGAGGTTTGCACCAGTGCTTCAAGGAAGTTCTCGACAACTCCGTCGACGAAGCCCTTGCGGGCCACTGCGACACCATCGTCGTCACCCTCCACGCGGACAACTCGCTGAGCGTCTGGGACAACGGCCGTGGCATTCCGGTCGACAAGCACGAAAAGATGGGCGTGAGCGCCCTTCAGGTTGTTATGACCGTGCTCCACGCCGGCGGTAAGTTTGGCGGTGGTGGATATAAGACTTCAGGCGGCCTCCACGGTGTCGGTGTCTCGTGTACAAACGCACTGTCAGCGTGGATGGAGACGACCGTCCGTCGAAACGGGAAGATCTATCGACAGCGTTTCGAGAAGGGAATTCCACAGGGTGAGGTCCACGAAATTGGGGTTACGGAGTTGGAAGACACGGGAACCCAGCAGCACTGGTTCGCCGACCCGTCGGTCTTGACCGAGACCGAATACGACCTTCACATTGTCAAGACTCGCATGCGCGAGCTCGCCTATCTGAACGCGAAGGTCAAATTCGATTACAAGGACGAGCAGGACGCATCGCGAAGCGAGCTTTTCCACTATGCGCGAGGTATTCCGCAGCTCGTCGAAGACCTTAACGAGAACAAGGAAACGATCCATCCGGTCGTCTTTTTCAAGCGAGTCAAAGATTCGACCGAACTCGAAGTCGCGCTGCAGTATCACGATTCCTATAGCCAGACCATCCTTGCGTTCTCGAACAATATCCACAACCCGGATGGCGGAACGCATGTCTCAGGCTTTAGCGCAGCGTTGACTCGCGTGGTCAACTCGTATGCCCGCAAGATGGGCTTCCTGAAGGAAAAGGATAACAACCTCACCTCGGATGACATCAGCGACGGTCTAACTGCGGTTATTTCTCTCCGACTTGAAAACCCATCGTACAACTCGCAGGACAAGGTTAAGCTGGTGACGCCGGAAGTCATGGGTCTGACGAATTCCCTCGTCGGCGATGGCCTTCAAACCTATTTTGAAGAAAATCCCAACGTTGCCAAACGAGTTGTCGACAAGGCGATCATCGCTCAGCGCGCTCGCGAAGCTGCTAGAAAGGCGGCGGAGTCGATTCGGCGTGGCAATGCGATGGACAGCTTTGGCTTGCCCGGAAAGCTGAGCGATTGCCGCAGCAAAAAGATGGACGAATGCGAGATCTTCCTGGTTGAAGGAGACTCGGCAGGTGGATCGGCCAAGGGAGCTCGAGATCGAAATACGCAAGCCGTCCTTCCGCTACGAGGCAAGATCCTGAATGTCGAGCGAGCACGCCTCGACAAGGCGCTGGACAACGAAGAAATCAAGTCGCTCATCTCCGCCCTCGGTTGTGGATTCGATCTTTCAATGGGACGAAACAAGGCGGCGATGGAGAGCAGCGAAGATGCTCAAATGGACTTTGAGATGGTCGTCGGCGACCCGCTCTATGAAGGCGGAAACGCAGTGGGCAAGAAAAAGACCCGCGAAGACCGAGAGAAGGAAATTTCGTTCGACATCACCAAACTTCGCTACAACAAGATTGTCATCATGACGGACGCCGACGTCGACGGCGAACACATTCGCACGCTGTTGCTCACGTTCTTCTACCGCTATATGAAGCCGCTCATGGACGCGGGGCACATTTACCTCGCGCAACCTCCGCTCTTTGTCGTCAAGGTCGGAAACAACGAGCGACACTACGCGATGACCGAGCAGGAGCGCGATGAGATTCTTCGGAGCTTGAAGAAGAAGAATGTCCACGTCACCCGATTTAAGGGTCTCGGCGAAATGAACGCGGATGACCTCGAAGAGACGACCATGAATCCCGCGATGCGCCGCTTGGTTCAGGTCAAGCTCGATCCCGAATATGAAATCGAGATCGAGCAGATGTTCTCCAAGCTCATGGGTGAGAAGGTGGAGCCGCGCCGCGAGTTCATCGAAGCCCATGCGAAAAAGGCGGATAACGTCGACTGGCATTATTGAGCGCTACGCGCTGGGTCTAGACGCTACGCGACGGGTGTGGGGGTTCGGGTTTGGTTTTCGCTAAAATACGGTTGAGATGAGACACGCGGCCCGCGATCGTTGGTTGCCAGTGCTTAGGGGATTCGTCTTCGGAAGCCAGGTCCTCGCGATTCCGATGATCCTGATCATGGTCCTGATCGGCACGTCAGACGGTCAGGCGGCGTGGACAATCATCCTGTTCCTCGGTCCAATCCAGGTTGCATGCGCGCTGGGTGCCGTTACAGGGTTAGTCTGGGCGTCCCTCCCTTACGAAGGACGCTTCCTACGAGGCGTCCTCATTGTCTCAGCCGCCCTGAATCTCTTGTTGCTCTGGATCATCCATCGGGAGTGGGGTCAGGCGCTTTTCGTGATCTAGGTCTGGGCTTCAGTTGCACTGCATTGCATTGCCTGCAGTGATTAAAGCCAAGCATTGCAATGCACCGCCATGCAAAGCGCTCCCCCAAGGTAAACCGTTCTCATGTCAATCAAAGTGGTCGTCGTGGGTGCGGCGGGGCGGATGGGGCAGGCGACGGTTAAAGCGCTGACTTCGGCGGAAGGGTTTGAGATTGTGGCGGTGACCGGGAAGTCGAGTGTGGGGCATCGGCTGCGTGACTTCGTGCCCGAGGGACCGGATCTGCAGATCGAAGCGAAGCTCGGGGAAGCCATCGACCGAACTCAGCCGGATGTTGTGGTGAGCTACGCCCACTACTCAGCCGCAGCGGGGCAAGCCGATCAGTGTGTGAAGCACGGGGTCAGCTTCGTGTTTGGCATGACCGGCATCAGTGAGCAGGATGTACGGACTATTCGCTTGGGTTGTCAAGACGCGGGCGTGCCGGGAATGATCGTGCCGAACTTTGCGATCGGAGCAGTTTTACTTATGAAGTTTGCCGAGACCGCCGCGAAGTGGCTGCCGGACTGCGAGATTATCGAGATGCATCACGACCGGAAAGAGGACGCTCCGAGCGGGACCGCGATGCTGACGGCTCAGCGGATCGGGGCCGCCCGAACCAGAGAGCCGGTCCGGCTACCAAGGCCGACGTTCAAGGCGGAAGGGGTACGCGGCGGTTCGGTAAACGGAGTTCCGGTCCACTCGGTGCGTTTGCCGGGATTACTGGCACATCAGGAAGTTCTGTTCGGCGCTCCGGGCGAGGTGCTGACGATTCGGCACGATTCGCTCGATCGGATGGGGGAAAG
>JADMIO011583434.1_pt1 | contig 26745 bp, 20 predicted proteins | sample 8958161 | NCBI WGS metagenome assembly JADMIO01 (sample SAMN16585339, study PRJNA669376) | soil metagenome | isolation source: Crop rotation soil | place: USA: Cullars Rotation, Alabama | collected 2011 | reverse complement strand
CGGGCTGGGCCGCGGGCATGGCTTTGACCGTGGGCTGGGCGGCGGGCACGGCTTTGACGCTGGGCTGGGCGGCGGGCTGGGCCGCGGGCACGGCTTTTACCGAAGGCTGCGGCGCCGGGACGGCTCTGACCGTCGGTTGCGCCGCGGGGACAGCTTTGACGCTGGGTTGAGCAACGGGGACCGCTTTGGGCTGAGCCACAGGCACCGCCTGCGCAGCCACGGGGACAGGCGCGGGTACAGCCGCGGGCGCGGCCGGGGCGCTCGCAGCGACGGAAGCCGCTTTCGGCTGAGCGCGCTGGAAGAGCACATCCGGGATTACCGGAGAGATCGCCGCCGCAGGTGCGGCCGCGGGGGCCGGCAAAAGGGCCGCGAGCTCGCGATGGACCGCCGCCAGGAACACTTGGGAGGTGACCGGCTTCTGCAGAACCTGATACCCCTGCGTTTGCGCGGGATAGTCGCTCAGGTCGTAGCCGGTCAGGAAGATCGCATGGGCATTCGGATGCAGAGCGAGGATTTGATCACGCAGCGTGAAGCCGTCCATCGGCTCCATCACGACATCGGTGATGAGCAGATCCACCCCGCCCATCGCTGCGACATTTTCGAGCGCCTTTTCTCCCGTCGTCGCCACCCGGACATCGTGACCGGGCAGCGTCTTGAGCATGGCAGTGAGCGTCTGTATGATGCTCGTTTCATCGTCGACGAGGAGAATTCTCATTTCTTGCTGGAGGGCTTGCTGGGGGCAGGAGCGGGTGGAGCTTCGAGGGTGCGCGGGGCTGGGAATTTTGCGTTCAGCGATTCGGGCTCGGCCCGCAGGTCCTGCAGATCGCCCTTGTAATACACGCGCACGACATAGCCGAAATACTCGCGCTTCTCCGCTTTCGGGCCCTTGGCCAGCGGAGGCTGCTGACTGTATTCGACCTCCAGCGTTTCCGGGTCGGCGGTCGCCCAATCGATGGGCGCGCTCGCGAACCGATAGCTCACGTCCGCGCTGGTCTGCACCGGCGTCTTGCCATCCACCAGATCGTAAAAGAGCACGTGGATATCGACATCGGCGACGCTGATGCTTTCGCCCTTCTTCGCTTTGACCGGCACCCGCAATGCGAAGCGAGTCCCTCCGGACTCCGGCTTCTCCTGCTTGACGATGTCGCCGATGCCAAGGATCGCGTCGGGCCGGAGCTTGGAAAGCGGAGGTTCTTTCGCTTCAGGCGGCTGCGCCAATTGGGCCGCGGCAATCGCCTGCGCCTGGCTCATTTTCATGCGCGACTCGGCGGCGATGTAAAACGAACCGGCGCCTTCGCCCATCTCGAAGATCCGCTTCCACTGCTCGGCCGCGCGATCCATCAGGCTCATGCGTTCGAAGGTCACCGCCATCTCCGCCATGGCTTCCGGATTCTGCGGCTCGAGCGCCGTCGCTTCGCGCAGCTTCACCAACGCCGCACCGGTGTCGCCTCGATCGCGGAGTTGTTTGCCCTGCTGGACCAGCTCCTGGTATCGCGTCTCCGGCGGCGCTTGCGGATTCAGCTTCGCGGAGGAAACCGGGACCGGTTTCTGCGGCGGCGGGATCGGATCCGAGCTGGCGGCCGCCGCATTGCGCGCTTCCTCAAACGGATCCCGCGTGTCGAGCGTCGCGGTCGTGGCGAGGTCTCCCTGAGCGGGCGTAGCCGCGGCGATCAGTTGCGGGGCAGGACCGAGTTTGGCCCGCTCTGTCAAGCTGGTGAAACGATTCACGAACACCCAACCGACTGCGCCGATTTGCGCCAGCGCGATACAGCCGAGCAGGCTGACGGCGATGATGAAAGTGCGGCCAACCGAAGGTCGGGCGATGGGTGATACTGCAGCGGGCATCTGGGAACGAGCGGCGCAGGGTAGGGGGCGCTCCCGGTGGTGTCAAACGAGCGTCACCCGGCAAGCCCTGACAAATTGCGGCGGCGGGATCAGACGAGCCGCAGATTCGGATCGATGTCCGTGGTCATCGGCGAAAGCTCGCCCCGCGCGAGTTTCAGTGCCGCGACGAGACCGATCATCGCGGCGTTGTCGGTGCAGAGCTGAGGCTCCGCAAAGAGCACCTCGAGGCCCAGGGCGCCGCACTCTGCCTGGAAACGTTCGCGCAACCGGGTATTGCAACTCACCCCGCCACTGATCGCCACACATTCGTGTCCGGTGGAGGCGACCGCCTTCAAGGTCTTCGACACGAGCACGTCGACGATCGCTTCCTGAAATGAGGCGCAGAGATCCTCGACGCGGTATTCCTTCAGCTTGGGCAGAAGGTAACGCACCGAAGTTTTCAGTCCACTGAAGCTGAAGGAGAAGTCGCCCGAATCCATCATGCTCCGCGGAAAGTCGTAGCGCGCCCGGTCGCCATCCACGGCCAGACGATCGACGTGCGGCCCGGCCGGGTACGGCAAGCCGAGCAGCTTGCCGATCTTATCGAAGGCCTCACCCGCCGCGTCGTCGACCGTGCCACCGATCGATCGGTATTTGCCGACACCTTCGACGTTGATCAGCAAGGTGTGTCCGCCGCTCACCACCAGCCCGACCGACGGTTTGACGAAGCCGTTATGAAAGGGCGAGAGCAGGTGCCCTTCGAGATGATTCACCCCGATGAAAGGGCGACCGGACGCGAGGGCGAGTCCTTTGGCCATGGATGTCCCGATCATCAGCGACGTCGCCAGCCCGGGCCCGCGGGTCGCCGCAAACGCATCCATGTTGCGGATCGTATGGCCCGATTTGGCGAGGGCGCGTTCGAGCACCGGTTTCAGTGCGCGGAGGTGATTACGCGAAGCAACTTCCGGCACGACACCGCCGGTAATGGCGTGCAGGTCGATCTGCGAAGCGACTTCGCTCGCCAGGATCTGCCGCCCCGACAGCACGGCTACTGCCGTTTCGTCGCAGGAGGTTTCGATGGCGAGGATCAGGCGCTCTTGCATCGATTCCCCGGATCAATTCGCCGGCGACACGGGCTTCTTCGCGCCGGCTGAACGGTCCGCGTAAATCATCACGCCTTTCAGAGCATCGACGGCGCGTTCGAGCTGATTGTCGTGGAAGCTGCCCAGGTTCTTTTTCATCTCGTCCTCGGGGACGTCCTCCCGGCGGGCATACATGAGCTGGCGCTCCTGCTCCGGAGTCATCGTCGCCCGAATGGTCGGACTCACGCCATGCTCGTGGATGACGTTCTTGCTCGGCGTAAAATACTTCGCCGTGGTGAGCCGCAGGGCGGAGCCGTCCTGCAGTTGAATGACGCTTTGCACGGAGCCTTTGCCGAAGGTGGTCTCGCCGACCAGGATGGCGCGGTTGTAGTCCTTGAGCGCTCCCGCCACGATCTCGGAACCACTCGCGCTGCCGGGATTGATGAGCACTGCCACCGGATAATGCGGGCGCGGCTTCAGGTTGGCCGGGACGCGGTAGATCTTGTCCTGCGAAGGCACCCGCCCTTCGGTCGAGACGACCAGTTTGCCGGGCTCCAGGAACTGTCCGGCGACTTCCACGGCCGAGTTCAGCAACCCGCCCGGGTTATAGCGAAGGTCGAGGATGAAGGCCTGCATCCCCTGCTTCTCGAGTTCGTCCAGCTTCTTTCCCAGTTCCTCAGCCGTCGGCACGTTGAACTGCGTGATGCGCGCGTAGCCGATCTTGTGGCCGCCGGTCTGTTCCGTCGCGAGCATCTTCGCCTCCTTCACACTCGGCACCTTCACAATCTCGCGCACCATCGGGAAGTCCTTATACTCCTTGGTCGTCGGGCGGAAGATCGTGAGCGTCACCTTCTGCCCGGGTTCGCCTCGCAGTTTGTTGATCGCGTCGTTGAGCGACATCTTCTCGGTCGGCGTGCCGTCGATCTTCAGGATGACGTCGCCCGGCATGAGCCCCGCCTTGAACCCGGGAGTATCCTCCATCGGCGACACGATGATCAGTTTGTCATCGCGCTCGGTGACGACGACACCCAGCCCACCGAAGCGCGAGTTGGTATCGTCCTGCATTCCCTTGAAGTCGTCCGACTCCATGAACTGCGAATGCGGATCGAGGCTGTCGAGCATGCCGCGCAAAGCCGCGTGGGTGAGCTTCTCGTAACTCACCTTCTTGTCGTCCACGTAATCCTGCCGGATGAGCTGCAGCGCACGCGCCAGCACCGCGATCTGCGAATAGCCGTCGTCCTCTTTTTCCTTTTTCGCCGGGGTCGGTTGCGCGTCCTGCGCCAGGAGCGAGGAGGCGAGGGCGGAAAGGACGAGCGGGAACAGCGACCGCAATTTCATGGCGCGGACGCTAGCATGCACGTCCGGCTTGTCCATCGGCCTGCTTAAGCGGCGTCCTTGTCCTGCTTCCGGCGGATCAGCGCGCCCCGTTTCCCTTCGACCACCGCCCGGTTTACGACCACATCCGCAATGTCGTCGCGACTCGGCGCGTCGTACATCACATCGAGCATGATCCGCTCGAGCATGGCCCGGAGCGCACGAGCCCCGGTGCCCTTGCTGGCGGCCTGTTCGGCCATCGCGCGCAGGGCGTCTTTGGTCACCGTCAGGTTCACGTTCTCCATCCCGAGGAGCTTGGTGTATTGCTTCACCATCGCGTTCTTCGGCTCGGTCAGGATCTGCACGAGTTCGTCTTCCGTCAGAGGATTCAGCGCGGTCAAAACGGGGAGTCGACCGATGAACTCGGGAATCATGCCGAAGCTCAGCAGATCCTCGGGCTCAGTGAAGCGCAGCACTTCGGCGGGCGGGACTTCCGCTTCGGCGACTTGCTCGCGATTCGCCGCATTGAAGCCAAGCACCTTTTTGCCACGGCGACGCTCGATCAGCTTGTCCAGGCCGACAAAGGCTCCGCCGCAAATGAAGAGGATCTTCTCGGTGCTGACCTGGATGTATTCCTGGTGCGGATGCTTGCGCCCGCCTTGCGGAGGGACATTGCACGTCGTGCCTTCGAGAATCTTGAGCAGCGCCTGCTGCACGCCTTCGCCGCTGACGTCGCGCGTGATCGAGACGTTGTCCGTCTTGCGCCCGATCTTGTCGATTTCGTCGATGTAAACGATGCCGATCTCCGCCCGCTTCACGTCGTAATCGGAAGCCTGCAGGAGACGCAGAATGATGTTTTCCACGTCCTCGCCGACGTAACCGGCTTCGGTCAGCGTCGTCGCATCCGCGATGCAGAAGGGGACATCGAGAATGCGGGCGAGCGTCCGGGCGAGGAGCGTCTTGCCGCTCCCGGTCGGGCCGATCAGCAGGATGTTGCTCTTCTCGATTTCCACGTCGCCGAGCGGGTCCATTTGCAGAGCGGCGCCCTGGGCCATGGCCTGATTGTGCAGGATGCGCTTGTAGTGATTGTGCACCGCGACGCTCAGGACCTTCTTCGCCCGTTCCTGGCCGATTACGTAATTGTCGAGCGCACGGCGGATCTCCACCGGCTTGGGCACGCGCAAAGTCGTCGATTGGCGCTTCGCGTCCTCGTTCAGTTCCTTGTCGAGGATGCCTTTGCAGACATTGATACACGAATCGCAGATGTACACGCCCGGGCCGGCAATGAGCTTGCGAACTTCCGCGTGGGACTTCCCACAGAAGCTGCACATGGTGAGATTCGAGGCGCGGGCCATATCAGTCAGTTATTCGTTCTTGGCGGCAGCAGCAACGGCTTCGGCTTCCTGCAGCACGGCGGCGGGGAGTTCTTTCCGGCTCTTGATGACTTCATCGACGAGCCCGTACGCCTTCGCTTCCTCGGAGGACATGTAGTAGTCGCGATCGGAATCTTCCTTCACCTGCGCGTCCGACTTGCCGGTGTGCGAGGCGAGAATGTGGATCAGCCGCTTCTTGAGTTTGAACATGAACTCGACGGTCCGCTCCACGTCGCTCGCCGTGCCCTGGGCGCCGCCGCTGACCTGGTGGATCATGATGTCCGAATTCGGCAGCGCGAATCGCTTGCCCTTCGTCCCGGCCGCGAGCAGCACGGCGCCCATCGAGGCGGCCATGCCGATGCAGTAGGTATTAACATCGCAGGTGAGGAACTGCATGGTGTCGTAAATAGCCAATCCAGCAGTCACCGAGCCACCGGGGGAGTTGATGTAAAGATTGATGTCTCTTTTCCCGTCTTCAGTCTGGAGATAAAGCATCTGCGCCACGACGGAATTGGCCACCAAGTCGTTGATCTCAGTCCCGAGGAAAACGATTCGGTCCTTCAGCAGCCGCGAGTAGACGTCGAACGAAAACAGCCCCTTCCCGGTCTGCTCGTAGATGACCGGGTTGTAGATGCTCGAGGAAGGCGTCATGCTGGCTTGGTTGGGGCGATAGATCATGGTCCGAAAGTCGTTGGGTTAGCGGCTCGGAGTAACGACGACCGGAGCCGTGGTGAGGCTAGCGGTCGAGACTAGGAAATCAAGAACCTTGGCTGTCAGCATCTCCTCGTGGATTTGCTCGAGCGCGCCGCGGCGGTCGAGTTCCTTCAGCATTTTCTCGAAGCCCATGTGCGAACGCTGCGCCAGCACAGCGACGCGGCCGTAGATTTCTTCGCGAGTCACTTTGATCCCCTCCTGCTCCGCGATGCGCAGCAGAATGAAGGTCCCTTTGATCCGGTCCCGCGCGTTCGCCGTCGCGCTGGTCACGATGTCCTTTTCGTTTTCCTTGAGGACTTCCTCGGCGACGCCGCGCTGCGCATTCTCTTCGACGATGTCGTTGATGATCGACTGGGTGTGCGACCGGACGAGGCTGGTCGGCAGCTCGCATTCGACCTTGGCGAGCAATTGCTTCATCACCTCGGTGCGCTTGAACGTCTCGGCGTCCGCCTTCTTCCGCTTGCCGATCTCTTCCCGGGCGACGTCGCGCAGTTCCGCGATCGTCTTGCCCTTCACGATCGTATCGGCAAAGGCGTCGTCCAATTCCGGCAGCACTTTCTTTTTAATGCCGCGGATGGTGACGCCGTAGTGGATCACCTTGCCCGGCATGCCTTCCACCGGAAAGTCGTCCGGCACCGTCACATCGAACTCGCGGCGCTCGCCGATTTTCGCACCCACCAGCGCGGCGCAATAGCCCGGGAAAAACGCTTCGTCGGTCATCTTGATCCAGAAATCCTCGCCGGCGGACAGCGGCTTGCCGGCTTTCGGGAAAAGCTCGTGCACCGGCTCGCCATCGATGGTGCCCTTGTAGTTCACCACGATGAAGTCATCCATCTGCGCGCCGCGTTCTTCCTCGATATCGACAAAGTCGGCGGCCTGCTCGCGGAGCTGCTCGAGCGAGCGGTCGATCTCCTCTTCGGAAACATCGGCCGTCCGCATCTGCACGACGAGGCCCTTGTAATTCGGCAGCTCGAATTCCGGCTGCGTGACCACCGTCGCGGTAAAGCTGCCGGCGCCTTCGACCTCAGGAAGCTCCACGTCGTCGACGCTCGCGAGCTGCAGGACTTTCAGTCCCTTGTCCTGGATGGCCTGGCGGACCGTATCGCGGACCAGGATGCGCTCGAGCTCTTCGCGGATCTGCGCCTTGAAGCGCTTTTCGATCGTGCTGCGCGGCACTTTGCCGGGACGAAAACCCGGGATTTTCACCTGTTGCACGAACTCTTTGACCACCGCATCGCGCGTCGCGGAGACTTTGTCCGGTTCCACTTCGATTTTGAGGGTAGCGAGACAGTTTGGCAGGGTTTCGACAGAGACGTTCATTGGTTTTGAGCGGATTGGACGACGGCTATTTGACCGGAGAAAAGGGCGGCCAAGATAGCGGCCATCCGACGTTTGCAAACCGGGAATTCCGTCGATCTCAGCCACCCGTCCCTCTTGGTTCGACAGGATAGACTGCCTCCGTTCCCCAGCGATTCCCGGCAGATGGCTGAGCGAGCCCGGAAATCACCTGAGCAGACCCGGCAGAGACCTGGGCGCCTTCGGAAGATGCCTGCGCAGACCCGGAAGATGCCTGCGCAGACCCGGAAGACGCTTGGGCGAGGCCGAAAGATGCTTGAGCAGACGCGGAAGTTGCCTGCGCGAAGGTGGCAGACGGCTGGGCGAGTCCGGAAGGAACGTGGGCGAACGCGGAAGACAGTTGGGTGAGCCCGAAAGGCACTTGGGCGGACGCGGCAGACATTTGGGCGACTCCGTCGATGCCGTGTCCCGGGCAAATGTATCGAGCTATGGAGCAGACCCGGGCAGCAACGGTGGTAGCGTTCCGGACGCGAATGGCCACAGGCACAGGAGGTGTCTGTCAAGCTACCGGTTACGACCATTTAGACTTCCGTTTGCGTTTTGCGCTGTGCGAGCCTTTCCCCCGGCTCTCAACCCCCGCCCTCCCGACCCGAACCCCGCGTTTTCACTCCGCTTTATGCCCCCCAGCATCCCCACCCATCTCAAGGCGCTCCTCTGCGCCTCCGCCGTCCTCACGTCCACCCTTTGCCACGCCGATCTCGCCCTCCCGTACGGCGTCTGCTCCCATCTCACCACCGACGAATATTCCGTCGCCGGCACGGTCGCGAGCAGTCTGGTTAGCGGGAATGTCAAAGTCGTCCGCAGCGACTTTCCCTGGTGGGGCATCGAACCGACGCAGAATACGTGGACTTGGGATAAGTACGATACCGTCGTCAATACGGTGGTCGCGCCCAATGGGCTGCAGCTCATCGCCATCCTGGGCTGGCCGCCCTCTTACGGGTTCACCCAATCCGGCGGCGTGAACTACATCGATCTCGCGAAGTTCGATGTCTATGTGCGCGCCGTGGTGAACCGGTACAAGAACACGGTCCACACCTGGGAGCTCATGAACGAGGTGAACCTCAACAACTCCTCCCACGGCAGCGTGCTGAACCAGCCGGGGCAGGAATGGCGTTACGTTCAGATCCTTCAGCAGACCTACAACAGCATCAAGAGCATCGACCCCACGGCCACCGTCCTCTTCTCCGGGCTCGCTAATGATCCCGACTCCCCGTGGGGCATCGATTTTCCGTACATCACCGCCTGCTACGATGCCGGGGCCAAGCCGTACTTCGACGCGATGAATATTCATCCGTACCGCTCGTACACCCAGAGCGCGCCGGAGTCGGACATCAGCCTGCGCGGCCGGCTGTACGAAGAGATCGCCGACCTGCGCTCGCTCATGGATAGCAAGTCCGATAGCTCCAAGCCGATCTGGGTCACCGAGATCGGCTATCCGACCGATTCCGTACCCGCCTCGCACTACGTCACCGAGGCGCAGCAGGCCAAATACCTCCCGCGCACGCTCCTGTCGCTCTTGCAGTCCGGCGTCCAGCGAACGCTTTGGTATGAATTCCTCGATAACCCCGCCAATACTGGCATGGAAGCGCACTTCGGAATCCGGCGAAACACCACGACCGACAAACCGGCCTGGCCCACTTATCGCACCTTGGTCAGCTTGCGGCCGCCCGGCTCCGGCTGCCTAAATCCGACCAACTGGCACTCCAGCGCGAACGACGTCTTTTATGCCAAGTGGCTGCGGCCCGACGGCAAGTTCGGCTGGGCCCTTTGGACGACCGGCGCCACGCAGGCCTATCAATTCGATGCGGGCGCGCTGGTGGAAAAATGCGTCGATCAAAACGGCGCGAGCAAGAGTTACACGACCGTGAGCGGCAACGTGATCAGCCTCTCGATCAACGACACCGTCACTTACGTGCAAACCGTCGTGAGCTCGGTGCCGAATCCGACGAACTATTACCGGGTGAAGAACCACTGGACCGGCAGCTATCTCTTCCAGTCGAGTACTTCCCTGGCCTACGGCAGCCCGGCCGTGACCGATCAGACCAGCCATTGGCTGGTCGAGGTGCACAATGGCAATCGCCGCCTGAAAAACCGCGCCACCGGCCAATATGCGAACATCGAACACCTCCTCACGAACGTGGAAGTCACCGGCGTCAGCAACAGTGCCTGGAGCGCCCAATGGCGGCTGCTCCCGGTCTCCGGCTACTTCAATCTGCAAAACGTCTGGCAAGGCACTCTCCTGAACAACGAGATCAGGAACGGTTACGTCCAGTGCACCAATCGCGACCCGAGCTTCTGGAGTGCGCAGTGGCTCTTTGAAGTGACGAACTGAAGGGGGCCGCCGGCGCCCGCGGGCGGTGCGCCCATTCACGCGCGGCACAGGTGAACATCTGGTGCCAGCCCTGCGGCAGCGGCGAAGTCGGTACCAAGTTCAAGGATCTGACCGCGCCAAAGGAAGAGCGCATGAGGACGATGCCGAACGTTCGCGCGGACAAAGATCCCGGCAAATGGAACCACTTCTTGATCACGCTGCGGGGCGATCGCGTCGATGTCCTGCTCAACGAGACGCCGGTCATCCGCGGAGCCGGCATCAAGGCCATTCCAGCCGCAGGGCCCGTTACCTTGCATGATCATAAGGACGCCGTGGAATTTCGGACGTGTTCATCAAAGAGCTGGTTCCGGCGACGCCTGGCGCTCGGGGCGTCAGCGAAGCCGAGCTCCCGCAAAGCGGCGGCAGCAGTCAGCAATTCGCAGGATCGATCCCGGAGGTCGCAGGCAGCCCCGCGCTGGCGCTGCACCGATCGGCATAAAAGCCGGAGCGGCAAAGAGCTGTGCGATGACGGGCGCAGACCCGGGCGAATGCATCAGTCTCTCCAACGCACCGGAACACGCAGCGATGAGTTGCGATTGCGCAAGGAGGCGCCGGGATTCGCAGCCCGGTATAGTTTACCGTGAAGCCGCGCCTGGATGGCGGCGCACGAATTCCAGACAAGTTTAGCGGCGAAGACTATTCTTCGGCGCAGCGAATGCGCCGCTGGGGCAGACGAACCGGGGGCGGTAGCGGGTTTTCGCGTTCACGACGGAATTCGGCCTCAGTTCTCGTGCGCCGTGCACCAAGCGGTTCGGGCGTGAAGCTCGATGTCCGCGCCCTCCGCACCGGGGGCGCGAGGCGTTCTTCTCCCAGGCACGCCGCAGGAGCTGTAGCTCATCCTTTCGCCCTCCGATCCAGCGGCATCGAGCTGTACGATCCCGACGTCCAACCCGCACGAATACCTAAATCTCCCCAACTCACTGGAACACGCGGCGGTGCTGAATGACTCCGCGCGCTGCTGGCGGAAAGTTCCGCCGATCCGACGTTGAAACGTCTCCGATCAAGTACGGAGCTCAATCGCTTCGCATGGTCGGCAATTTGCTGGGCAGGTGGATCAAGCCGTATTGAATATTTTCCTCCTGCCCCCGCAGGCGGTCCTTTTAACTCGCTGCCTGGAGCCTCCGCCCGGCGGCGAGGTGGAAGTCGCTTGGAGCCGATCAGCGAACAGGGCGCGCGTACGCTCAGTTCCCGTGCGGCCTTCCCTTCGACGAGCTTTGGCGGGTCGCGTGCATGACAGCGGCAAGCGTCGAGGCAAGTCCTTCTAGGGTCGGTCCGTAGCCACCGAGCTTCCAACCCAACCTCATCTACCTCCGGTTCGCCCCCAAACGCCCACTCAGTTCACGAGGTACGGTTGAGTCTCACGAAATAACGACGGTGACGGCGAGTTTTTCCTTCGGTAAAGTCGCTGCCGCTGCCGCGGTTTTGCTTTCAAGGCTGGCACTGATCTCGTACGGTTCTTGGGCGGTAGCGCGCTCCCGCTCGGCGGGTCGGCGCGTATCGGCTCGACATCGGTCCGTCACCGCTTCTGCAGCAGATCGCGGGTCGCTAAAGGAGTATGGGCCGCTGCGTTCGCGCGCCCATTTTCGTGCCTTCGCCTGTATCTGACTTTTTTTCTGTAACTTGCCTCTCAGAAGGAAAAGAGTTTGTCGCTTGTCCGACGGAGCTCTAAACTTTGCACAATGACCTACACAGCTGCTGAAATCTCGACACGCATACGCGCTTGAAAGCGGCAAGATACTCCGCCCGCAACGGGATGGAGACATGTCTTGCGGGCGGCTTCCCGAGGCGCCGATACTCGACGCGTCAAGAACCAGTACCGCAGCCCAAAGCCGACTAAGGCCGGCCTTCTCTGCTTCTCAGGAACACCGAGTGCTTCGTCCCCACGCAATGATCCGCACCTTGCGAGTAGAAAATTTTCGAGGATACCCCGAGTTCGAACTCGGAAGTCTACAACGCGTTAATTTGCTCGTTGGAAGCAACAATTCTGGAAAGACTTCTCTGCTCGAAGCCGTCGAATTGTTGCTCGCGCACGGGGACGCCCGGAACATCTGGTCGTCGCTTGCGAGGCGCGGCGAGCGTGTGTGGGAAGACGATGACCGCGGAAATTCCGTAGAGTTGGACCTTTGCAGGCTCTTCCACGGATACGAGCTTAAGCGAGGGTGCAGCTTCAATCTGCGAGCCTCGAACGATAGTAGCGAGCAGTTTCTTCGTGCCGAGCTGGTTGATACTCCGTTAGATGATCTCACACAACGTGAGTTGGCGCTGAATGCCGAAATGCCTTTCGGGGGGGCCGGCCTCCGACTTAGTTGGAAAGGAAGTAAAGCTGAGGAAGAGATCACGACTATTCCATTGTCCGAGAGAGGAGGCTTGGTGTTCGACTTTATTCGTCGGCGAATGCTACGCAGAGAGGAACCACGGCAATCGGCCACGTTCGTCACTACATCATCGCTCTCCTCTGAAGAGGTGGTTTCTCTTCTGAGTAGATATGTCCTCAATCCGGAGGAAGGCCTGCTCTTGACTGCACTGCGCATAATCGAACGCGATATCGAGCGAATCGCACCCATTCCTTCGGGCGCGGGGCATAGCCCGTTTGGAAACATTGGGGGCCGCGGCGGCGTGGTGATCAAAGTAAGGAATCACCAGAACCGTTTACCTATTGGCACGATGGGTGACGGTATCTGGCGTTTGCTCTCGCTAGCCTTGGCGTTAATACGTGCTTCCAATGGCGTTCTGCTCATCGACGAGATTGACACTGGCTTGCACTATACAGTTATGGAAGACATGTGGAAGCTCGTGCACGGTACTGCCAAACGGCTAGATATCCAAGTGTTGGCAACGACGCATAGCAGCGACTGCTGGAAGGCGCTTGCTGCAACATGTAGAGATCCGAACATTAGCGCTGACACTACAATTCAGCACGTGGAGAAAGGCGCAAAGCGCTCACGTTCGTTCGCGGGGAAAGAGATCGTCATAGCAGCTGAGCGAGGCTTTGAAGTTCGCTAGTGAGAAGCATTATCCCAAGTCCGAATCTACTGTTAGTGGAGGGCGCAACCGAGAAGCGACTTGTACCTGAGTTGATGGAGCAACGAGGGGTAACTTGGGTTCGAGCAGACCGTTCATTTGCGGTCCAGATTGTAGATTACAACGGGATTTCGAACATGCTTGCCGAGGGGGAGCTCGAAACTGCGATAAAAACCTCTAGGTTAGAGGCGATGGGCATAGTGTTCGATGCGGACGGATTGCATGAGGATGGGCCTTCACGCTGGAATTCTGTTCGCCAGCGTTGCTCGGCGATCGGGGTCCAGTTGCCGCCTGACCCTCCGGCTGCCGGGGTTATTGATCTTAACCCGGACGGTATTCGCTTCGGCGTCTGGATGATGCCCGACAACTCTAGTCGCGGCATGCTTGAGACGTTCCTTCTTAATTTAGTTCCTAGCCCGCAACACCCTCTTTATGAACACGCGGTGAGCTCTGTGCAAATAGCCCAGGAAATAGGTGCGCCATTCCGATCAGTACATAAACACAAGGCGACGATTCATAGTTGGTTGGCTTGGCAAGACCAACCAGGCGCCCAGTTGCACGAGGCGGTAAAATTTAGACTCCTTGACTCGAGGTCCTCTAGCGCTGACGGGTTTGTTGAGTGGTTTCGCCGCCTTTTCCGAGTTTAGCGCTGTCACGCCGGCAGTTTCGATAGCAAAGTAGCGTGGGTCAGGTAGCATAAAAGCTGCGTTGGATGGAGGTTCACAAACCATCCAGTGTTGTCGTCAGTCCGGGAAAGCGCCGATGTGGTGCAGGTCTAACGCAGCGGACCCACTGTTTTAAGATTATTCTCAATTCTGCGAAACTCAGACGGTGAAGCCGCCTCGCGCTACCTCCAGTCTGATAGCGCTGAGCCCGTCAACTTCGTTCGCTGACAGCGTCGAGGCGTGTTTCAACGCTTCCGCCGCTGATGATAGGCGGCGCTACTCATGCCAAGCTGATTCTCAATCTGCGCCTTTAGGTACCACGCGCGTCCGTATCGTGGGTCCTCATTAACAGCTAGGGCGGGCTGTAGCAAGGAAGAGTCCGCATCTCCCTGCTGAATGTGAGCAACTGCAAGGTTGTAACGGACCAGCGGTTGTTCGGGAACCAACTGAAGTGAACGCGCCAAGTAGTGCTGCGCCTCGGTGAATTTGCGGGAAAAGGGGTCGGGAGAAAAATCTTGAATCGTCTGCGCCCAACTAGTCACCACGAATACCGCACGGTGTAAGTGATCGTCTTTCCCTCGTCGGGCTTGAACGGGGCGCGGAAGTCGATCTCCTGGGCGTTGAGCTTCTTGAACGGCTCGGACTTGGCGGTGAGGTCTCAAGGTCGTTGGAACGTTGTGATTGGTGATTTGTGATCGGTGATCGGCGATCAGGTAGAAACGCCCAGCCGCGGCGGCCGGACCTAGGTCTTGCGCTTCCGCACGATCGCCGGCGGCGAGATGCATCTCGGCCATCGAGAGGAGGATGTTGCCGCGCCAGACGCGTCTCAGGTTGGGGACATCGGCGCGGGCCAGCGCCGCGAGGGCTTCGGCGGATTTGCCGGCGCGGGTGAGGATGGGTGCGATGCCCTGCTACACGCGGAACTCGACCGTGCGCTATCGGCCGGTATCCTGCGCTTTTCACCCTCTGTTCATGCGCATTCATCTCCTCTGTTTCAGCCTCGCCGCGGTCGCCGTTCCCGCTTTCGCACAGGTCAAAGAAAAGAAGCCCGATCGGCCCACGCCGCCGACGCGCGCATTCGATGCGCCAGGAGCACCTCAGTTCACGCGGCTCGATGGGAAGCCCGGGGTGAACCCGCCGGTCGATGTGGATGGCGATTTCGTTGTCGGCCCGGACTACACCCCGGCACCGGAGACCAAAGTGGTGGAGGGCGTGCCGCAGGGGAAGGTGCAGCAGTTTACGATGGAGTCGAAGGACTGCAAGCTCTTCAATCCGGGGATCGCCCGCGACGAATTTGGCACCCCGGATCCGAACAACCCGAAGACGCTGATCGTCCAGACGCATCCGATCGATTACCAGCGCACCGTCACCGTTTACGTTCCCGCGCAGTATGTCGCCGGCAGCGAGGCGCCCTTCATCGTGGTCCACGATGGGCCGCGCGGCAAGCCGGACCTGACCTTGCCGCACATCCTCGACAACCTCATCGCGCAGAAGCGCGTCCCGGCGGTGGTGGCAATCCTGATCTCCAGCGGCGGTGGCGATGCCCAAGGGCATGAGCGCGGGCGCGAGTACGACACGATGTCCGGTCTCTACGCTGAATTCATCGAGAACGAAGTGCTGCCGCTGGTGGAGAATAACGCCGGCGTGAAACTGACCAAGGACCCGGAAGGCCGCGCGACGATGGGGAGCAGTTCGGGCGGATCGGCTGCGCTCGCCATGGCGTGGTATCATACCGATCTCTATCATCGGGTGCTGACCACTTCCGGCACCTTCGTGAACCAGCAGTGGCCTTTCAATCCCGAGACACCGGATGGCGCGTGGGGTTTCCACAGCAAGATCATTCCGGAGAGCCCCGTGAAGCCGCTCCGCATCTGGATGGCCGTGGGTGACCGCGACTTGCTGAATCCCAACGTGATGCGCGACGACATGCACGACTGGGTCGAGGCGAACCACCGGATGGCCAAGGTCCTAAAAGCCAAAGGGTATCACTACCAATACGTCTTTTGCCTCAATGCCGGCCACGGAATCGGTCCCGCGAAACCGCAGCTCCTGCCGAGCGCGCTGGAGTGGCTGTGGAAAGGTTATCCAAGCGCGAAGTAGCGCTGGCTAAGTCCGCGGTGATCCGTCCACGTTGGAGATCGGAGCCGCAAGTCCAGCCACGGAAACATGATCGCGCGATTCGGTTTGCGACCTATGGATTCGATCAATAGCCAGCAACCGGAACAGAATCACGCCGATCTCTCGGGGGCAGATGCCATTCGCAAAGTCCAGGATCTCGTGGGCAAGGCCGAGAGTTGTTTCTTCTGTACCGATATCGCGACCGCCGGCTCCAGCGGAACGCGGCCGATGGCGGTGCAGAAAGTGGACGAGGGCGGGCATCTCTGGTTTCTCAGCGCGAGCGACAGCCACAAGAATGAGGAGATCGCCCGGAACCCCTTGGTGCACCTCTATTTCCAAGCGTCGGCGCACTCTGGCTTTCTCACGCTCACCGGAATCGTCGAGACTTCTCGCGATCAAGAGAAGATCGAAGAGCTGTGGCAGCCGATCATGAAGACGTGGTTCACCGAAGGGCGGAACGACCCGCGCATTACCGTCTTAAAATTCACTCCCCACGGCGGCTACTACTGGGACACCAAGCATGGCAAAGCGGTCGCTGGCGTAAAGGTGCTGATCGGGGCTGCGATCGGTCAGACCCTGGATGATTCCATCGAGGGTACGTTGCGCTTTTAGGGTGTGGATTCGAGTCGTCGCGGGCATCGTGCTGGCAGCGATTCCTCCCGCGTCCCGCCGCCATCTGCATCGACGCTGACGGCCCTTGGTGCAGACCCTGAACCCGGCTCAGCTTCCCGAGACTGAGCAGGACACCGTCGCCTCTCTTCTGCTGGCGGAACTCGAGTCCGAGCGCCGCTGGTCCGAGGCCTTTGCCGCCTCGCAGGACGAACTCGCAGCCCTGCCCGATGACGCCCTGCGCGAGGTGGCACGGGAGCCTTCAGTTTGAACAGATCCACGCCACCAAACCGATCTTCTCGGCCCGCGGTGTGTGTCCGGTCATGCCAACGGGACGGAGCCCGCCCCATCCGCGAAACGGAGTTTCCCCGGCAGTGGCATAGTGCCGAGCGCTGCCGCCGCGCTCGCCCTTCGGGCTGCCTAGCAGGCTTTCACGTTCCACTCGAATCAAGACCTCATCTTGGGAACGAGGAGCGTGCTGAGTCGCGCCTCTACTTCGGGCGGTTGAGGCAGCCGGGTGCGTGATCCTTCGTGAGCCCGCAAAACGGGCACCGGTCCGCCTCGGCGCGGGAACTCGGATCAGCGCCGGGAGAGGTTGGCCTCAGGCCAGGCAGCGGAGGGGGCTTCGCCGTTCGGCGCCTGGCTCGCCACTCGTCCCGGATGCGCAGGCAGAGGATGACGGCCCCGGCGAATAACAATAAGCAGTATAACCCAAAGGCGACGAACTCGCCGACCTTCTTTCCTACCGCGTGTCTCGTGGATTCGTCATAGTGGAACCAGCCAAGGACAAGGTTCGTCAGACCGGTGAATACGGCCCCGATGAGACCAAGGCCCGCGAGGCACCCAAGCTTGGCGAGTTTGTGTTTGATGAACGTCCATCCAGTGCCAATGCATCCATCCTTCGATTTCTGATCATTCGAGGTCGGGGACCCCGGGCTTGGGGAGGTGGATGAGCGGATTTGCACGCGGCGTTGGAACCGGATCAAGCTGAAACAATCAAAGGAGACTGTACGAAATAGGCCGCTGGCCGCAAAAGAAGGCAGCCAGCTTTATACTCAAATGTTCGCTTTCAAGGATGCCGCCAAAAGACATCTTGCTTGATCTGTTTCAGCGCCAGGTCACACCGTGGCTTCAGGCGCAAGGTTTTCGTTTCTCGCGGTCTCAGTTCTCCTACAAGAAACGCGTGAAGGAGTTCACGCAGCAGATCATGATTTTCCTGGATCGTCGAAACTCAAGTATCGGTATGGAATTCGACAGCGGATTCAGCGTTTCGTCCCCGGAATACAATCGGTGGTTGCGCGCGCAGGGTAGACCAGAATCCGACGGCGTGATCTGCGGCTGCCCAGATTGGAACATTCCAGATTGGTACGAGCCGGGAGATCTTCGGACGTGGGTCGATTTTACGGAGCCTTTCACTCGCTATGTCGTAGTTGAGGAATGGAAGGAGAGATGCGAAAGAGTCGGGTTGAAATTTCTTGAACAACTCTGTTCATGGAAGGGAGCTGCGGAGCACGTTCGTAATCAATGTCAGTACGATCACGCAGCCGATTTCTTCCTCATTGCTGGGGATGTGGACCGGTGCATCGCTTCGCTGGAAGAGGGTATTCAATGCCTCAAAGCGCAGGACGTCGGATGGTCAGAGCATACTCACCCAATCCTGATCAAAAAGAAACGGCGGCAAGCTGCCCAGAGAGATGCCGAAGTTGCGTTGTACCTTGAAAGGATTCGCGCACTCGAAAAAAGCGAACACGGCGCTGGACTCAACGATTCTTCCGCTTCGCTTCAGAAGCGTGAGTCAGCTTGATCGTTAGCCGTCGCTTGCGTCTCGTGAAAACAGCATTGCTACATCTCTGGTTCGTAGCTGTCCTGACAATCTTCCCTCAGTCAACGGAGGTGCGTAAAAAAGGGGTCAGTCAACATCTTTTGACTGCTCGCGCTGGATCCATCGCCGCAATTCCTTCGGCGGCTCGGCCTGGCCTCTTCGGATCTGCTGACTCACGTTCGCCGCGCTCCCCATGCTCAGTCGCTCGGCCAGCCATTCTTGCGACACCGTCGTCCGATGCCAGATCAATCGCGCAATGGCCACCTTGCGCGCATCCGATCCCGGCAACGCCTCCACCTCCGCGGCCGACAGACCCGCCGCCTTCAACCCCTCCCGCAGCCACTGCTCGGCTTGCTTCTCGTCGTGCGCTCGTTTGACCGGTTCGCCGCGGTAGCTGCGGCTTCGCGCCCGCTTCAGCGGCGCCTTGGCCAGTTTCAGCATCCGCTCGGCAAAGGCCTGCGTCCCCCAGTACCAACCCCGCCGCAGGTCGCTCCGCCTCGCATCGACCTCCGCCGCTGTTAACACCACTCCACAACACGCGGCTTCCTCTTCGACGGCACGGGCATCCAGGCGCTCCACCCAGCGCCGCCGCCCGCTCGCTGTATCCCGGCAGCCAAATGCGCCCAGCGCCGATTCGCTCGCCAGCCACTTCGGCCGGCGCCCCGGCGGCAGCGCGTGCCCGCCTCCGACACTGCTCCAGGGATAGTCCAGGACACTCTGTTTCTTCCCCGGCTTGATCAAACCCGCCCGGACCGGGTTCAGGTGAATGTAATCGAGCAGCGTTTCGTAGTAATACCCCACCTTTCCCTCTACCAGCACCGCTTTATAGCGGTCTCCAAAGAGCCGTCCCCACTCCCGATACCGCGTATTGAATCGCCGCGTATAAGCGTTCTGCAGCCACTGCATTCCCGCGCTGAGATTCGCTTCGGGCGTTTCGATAAAGAGATGATAGTGATTGGGCAGCAACACCCAGGCGTGCACCCGCCAACCGGTCATCCCGCACGCTTCACTCACTGCCTTGAGGAAAAACCGCCGGTCGTCCTCATCCCGGAAGATCTCTTCCTGCCGATTCCCTCGTGCCATCACGTGGTAAAATGCTCCGGGATACTCGATACGGATGCTGCGTGGCATCTCCGCCTCTCACACACTACCCGCCGGCAGTCAACATATGTTGACTGACCCCTTTTTCCCGACTCACGTTCGCCGCGCTGCTCATCCACAGCCGCTCGGTGAACCACCCCTGCGGCACCGTCGTCCGCTCCCAGATCGCTCCCGCGATCGCCACCTTCCTCGGGTCCGATCCCGGCAACTCCCTCAATTCGGCGATGGCGAATCCAGATTGACTCGGCGCTGCGCGCTGCTCACGCTGCTGGGCCGGACACCCTCTGAATATGATCGAACCGCTCGAATCGCGCGTCGCACCGGCCACGCTCACCGGCAAGGTGCTCACCTACATGGATGTCGATGGCGACAACGTCATCATTACGTTCAAAACCAAGGCCGCTCCGACTGAAGCGAATTTCACTTTCAACAATGCCTTTGCGACCGCCGGGCCGCAGCAGCTTCAACTGATCGATCTCAGCGGCGACGCGAAGAATGACGGCGCATCAATCACCGTAAAAGTCGAGCAAGCCGGGGCGGGCGATGGCAAGGCGAACATCGGTGCAATTAACGCCGCGGGCCGCGACCTCGGCGTCGTGACGATTCCCGGCGACTTGGGACAGATCGACTGCGGCGACGACAAGCCTGATCCCGGTTTGGTCAAGCTTTCCGTCGATTCGCTCGGAAGGCTTGGCGTGAGCACTCAAGGCGCCGGCGGCAGTATTAGCTCGCTCATCAATGGCCCGCTCAAGACGCTTCTCGTGGCGGGTAATCTCGCGGGTGACCTCCGCGCGTTGCAAATCAACAAACCCGCGGGCGTGATCGGGAAGGCGATCATTGGCGGGGATCTCGATGGCGTGTCGCAGGGGGAAGGCAGCATTAGTGCTGAGGGCGACTTCGGCACGCTCATCATCAAAGGCAAAATCCTTGGCGGCGCAGCCGCGGACTCCGGCACAATCAACGCCGACAATAAACTTGGGAAGCTCATCGTCGGCGTCGCTCCGGGGAAAGGCGCGCCGTTGCCTGTCGATGTCGTCATCAGTGGCAATGGCCAAAGCAGCGCCTCGATCGATGCCGATAGGATAGGCAGTGTGATCGTCTACGGCAGCATCCAGGGCGGCGGTAACGACAGTGCGCATATCAATGCCGGCGGGAGCTCGATCGCCAAGCTCATCGTGACGGGCAATATCGTTGGCGGCGCGGGAGCCAATTCCGCCTTCATCGAAGCCGATTCAGTCATTCGCAGCGCGACGATCGGAGGTGATCTGCAAGGCGGGAGCGGTCTTTCATCCGGTGTGCTCGAAGGAGTGGATGGCCTCGGCAAAGTCGTCATACACGGCTCGCTCAAAGGCGGCTCCAACTCCGACGCCGGCATCATCGAGGCCGACGGCCCATTCAAATCACTCACGATCGATGGCTCAGTGATCGGCGGCAGTGGCAATCGCAGCGGCGCGATCTTCGGCAGCCTCTCCAAGGCGTTGATCAAGGGCGACGTCATGTCCGGAACGGGTGCGCGCAGCGCGCACATCATTAGTGATAGCTTTCTCGGCCGGATCACCGTATTGGGCGACGTCGTGGGCACGGCTGCGCACAATGTGGTATTCATCGCCCGCAGTGCGGCGAAACCCGGCAAGACCGACGTGGCGATCAAGAACGTGAAGATCGGAGGCGATGCTTCTTTCCTGGACATCCTCGCCGGCTACAACGGCTCGGCCCTCACGGACATCCAGGCCCTCGCCGATGGAAACGCCGGGATTGGTGCCGTGAATATCACCGGCAACGTCACCGGGGTGAATATCGCCGCCGGGGTCGACCCAGTCGACGGCAAGTTCGGTAATGGCAACGACGTTGTCCCCGGTACCTTTGCTGCGCCGCCCATCGCCACGATCGGGAAAATCGTCGTGGGAGGCGCCGTCAATGAGACCGCCGCTGCTGGAGACTCTTTCGCTTTCACGGCCCAGCTCATCAAGAGCGCCACGATCGGGGGCACCAAGCAGGCGCTCACCAAAGGAAAAGACAATCTTCCGCTCGCCGCCGACACTTCGCTGATCGAAGTCGCGTAATCGAGGAGCAGCGGGGTACCGTAATCCGACGCTCGCTGTTGCGGCGAGTGTGTTGGACCGCGCTCAGGCGCCCTTGGGGCGGCGCAGTGCGGTTTGTGGTAGTTGGCAATGCGGCAGGTTCGTTCCTACCGATTCCCTCGTGCCATGACGTGGTAAAATGCTCCGGGATACTCGATACGGGTGCTGCGTGGCATTTCCGCCTCACACACTATCCGCCTACAGTCAACATATGTTGACTGACCCCTTTTTAACCCATTTTTTACATGTTGACTGATCCCCCTTTTTACAAATTTCCAGACCCAAGCGCGCGTTCGAGTCGATCCTTCAATTTGAGAAGCTCAAGTCGGTGGCCAATCGGCCGATTGCGTCGAGCTTCGATTTCACGATCAGTCCACACGAGAGCTTCCTCTCTTCTGCCGAGCACGGCTAGGATCGCAATGACAAGTTCCACTCGCCAGTTGCGGGTCACGAAGAACCACTTGCCCGGATCTTCGGCTAAAAGCAGCTCTAGCAACCGGCTAAGGCTTTCGTAGCGTTCGAGAAACGGAATCGCATAGGTCTGAACTTCACGTAATAAAGTCTCGGTGTCATTGGGTCTTCGACATCCCATTCGAGAACGGTCCGCTTTTCGTGTAAAAAATAAATGGGGACGCTGATAGTTGCCGAATTTGCCTCTTCAGTGTCACGTTGAAAGAAGGCTGCGATTATTTCGAATCGTAGCCCCACAGACAATCCCACGAGAGTACGCCTAACGGAGCGGTCATTTCGTGCGCCACACCGAAGCTGCCAGACGACATCATGAGGACGTTTTTTGATAAGCATAAACGCTTCGGCAACCTCAAAACCCTCACGACAAAGGCTTTGCGCAATGGTCTGGATCATTCGCCGTTCGGCTTTGGGCTCACTTACCATAAGATCTTTAGAACAGATGCAATTCGAACGCGACCTTTACCTCCGACCGAGGTAGCTCCGCCAATCATATTTATCTACGCGTCAGCTGCGGCTTGCTGAAGAGCCTCTCGTCCGGTACTATCCATGGGTTGCCTGCTAACAAGAGGAATTGATGATCGCTACTCCTCATAAGCGAAAACTCGCATTGGCTGGGCTGGCCGCCCTCAGCGGAACTGATCCCCGCACCAGACGAGAAGTGTCGATAGGAAACTCACTCCGCCAGGCGCCGACCGGCTTCGCGGATCTGTTCGCGGAGGCTCTCGGGCTGGATCACTTTGACGTGGCCCTGCCAGCCGCAGATCAGCCGGACCAACTCGGGGTCGATGCCGATCTGGAGCTTCAGCTCCACGCCGCCGTCAGGGAGATCGGTGAACTCCTGGCTCTCGTGCCAGAGGCGTTCGACGATGAGTTGCCGGATCGCCGAGCTGCAGTGGAGGCGCACGGTTTGTTCTTTGACCGTGTCGAAGATGCTGAAGCCTTTTTTGATTTTCTTTAGGTTCAGCTTCTTTTTCGGGGTGAAGCGTTTTCCCGTCGGCTTCACGGCGGCCATGCGCGAGAGCAGGAAGGTGCGCTCTTTTCCGCTGCGGAGATCGTCGGTGCGCAGGTACCAGCCATTCTCATGGCAGGTCAGGTGCCGCGGCTGCACGGTGCGAACGCTTTGTTTGCCCGCATTTTCGCCAGAGAAGGCGACGTAGTTTAGCTCCAGCTCCACCTGCTCGCGGAGCGCGCCGTAGATCCTCTCGAACGTGCCGAAGTCCAGGAGCGCGGGGAAACCACTGGGACGAAACGAGATCAGCTCTGCCATGCGGGTGGCTTCCGCGGTAAATTCGTCGCCGAGGGTGAGCAGCAACTTATCCAGGGCCGAATTGAGCGTGTCGTCGAACAAGGTCCGCTGAAACGCATCGGCGCGCAGCCGAACGAAACAAAGGGCGGCCAGTTCCTTCTCGGTGAAGGGCCGTGCGCCCAGAAGGGCCACCTTTTCCGTGAACCGATAGCCGTGTCGCTTCTTATCGTACTCGATCGGCAGCCCCTCGCGATACGTCATGAACTCGAGGTCCCGCCGGATCGTCTCCTCACAAGTTTCAAAGCGCTCCGCCCACGATCGGCAGTTCATCAGCGGCTTCCCCGAATCCGGATGGTCGTAATGCCAGGCGAGGTCCTCGCGGATGCCCTGCATGCGATGATTCGAGGGCCGCCAGGTCAGCTTGCGTTCGGTCTTCGCTTGACCGTTTTTGGATGTTGGCGTTTTGCTTTTGGCGGCACCACTGGTCTTCGCGGGGCGGGGTTTCTTCATCTCCGCGCTCGCATAATAAAAACGGAGGGCTGCTGGCGAGCGAGGAGTGACGCTCTTTTCGGAGCGCTGCGGCACGCGGCAGGGCTCTCGAAAACTTTTTTAAAAAAGTTCGGGGGTCCGACAGGTTCTGTGGGACCCCACCTGTTAAAACGAGCGGCGAAATCGAATCCAATCCATCGGCTCTTCCGCAGTGCGAGTGCAGTGCGGATGCCCAAACCAAACCACCGGAGGCCAAACCAAAACCAGCGCCTCCGGACCCATCGCCGGCGGAGAGGGTTCGATGAAAAACAGACAAGGAGTTAAACCAATGAAAGCAAAAACCAAACGCCGCCTCGAGTTGCTCGATCGCGTCGGCGAGTTCTTTGACGAGCATCCCACCCTGGCCCTCGGCACGCGCGGAACCGCGCTTGTCGGCCTGATCACCACCACGGCTGAAAGCATCCGCACCCACGGCGCGGAGCAGGTCGAGGGTTTCGGTCAATTCCGAGGCGGTGTCGCCGAACGGCGGCAGCTCGCCAAGGAGCTCCGGGCGCAAATCCTGGAGATCGAAATGGCGGCACAAGCCATGGACCCCGAGACCGCGCCCGTGCCGGCAGAGCAACTGGTTGGTCCGAGTTCACGCTCGTTCCAGGCGCTGCTCGACACCGCCGGAGCGTTTGTCTCCGTGCTCACCCCGGTACCCGTAAAGGCCGCGTTCACCGATCGCGATTTCCCCGCGACCTTCGTGACCGACCTCGCCACGCTCGCCGCGGATTTCGCGGCGGCGACTGGGCAAAAATACGCGGGCGTCCAACGCCGAATGGAAGGAACCATCGGCGTCGATGAGATGGCCGCGAGGGGCGTGCAACTCGTCGAGGAGTTGAAGCCGATCATGAGCAAGAAGCTGCGCACGACGGACCCAATCCTGTTCCGGGTGTGGAAAGCAGCCTCGCGCGCCGAGCGCGATCCGCAGCACACGCCGGAAGAGGCGCCCGCTGCGCCAGCGGCTCCCACGCCGCCGACGCCCGCCGGCTAAGTCATCGGCTCCCATCAGGCGCTGGCGCAATCACCAGCATCCAGAAACCACCGACATCGGCAGCCGCCGATGAACCCAAAATAGCCGCCTAAAAAAACAATACATGAACGGCGCGACTGAAACGCGTCCGGTGCCTCCCGCGCCGGGCGCGTTTCCTTTTTGCTCTCGCGCCTGGCGGCAGTTTCCTACGGCGTCAGCTTCGCCACGGTTTCGGGCCGTTGAGAGATCCGCACGTAGTCGATCTCGAGGAAATTGGGGAAGATCGTCGAAGCATCCGGAGCCCCCGAGGGGCCGAAGCGGGAGCTCACTCCATTATTCAGGATCAAGTACATCGGCTTGTCGGGGACCTGGGGGCCGATGATCTCGAGCTTCACTTCACCATCGAACATAAAGACCGCCCGACCCGGCTCCCAGAGCAGCGCGTAGGTGTGCCACTCGCTCTCCACGCCGGGGATGACGAATTTCGCGTCGTCCCACTTTACCTCCCGCATCGTGCCGCTCGCCAGGCCAAAGCGCACGTGCTGCGGCGTGGCGTAGTATTCCACGATATCGAATTCCGGTGGCCACGAATCATCCATCGGCATGAGCCAGATCGTCGGCCAGACCCCGCGGCCGCCGGGCAACTTCGCGCGCACTTCCACGTAGCCGTAGGTGAAGGAAAAGTGATCGCGCGTGGAGATGAATCCCTGCGTGTAATCAAAGTGCCCGATCGGGTCGGTCCCCTCCAGCCCCACCGCATCCGCCCGCAGCCGCAAGGTGCCGGCATGCAGGATGACGTCTTCGTCGGTGGAGTAGGAAAGATAGCTCGGATTGTGATACCGAGCGCCGCTCCGGCCGATGAAGGCCATCGTCGTGGTCCAGAGGGAGCGATCCAGTTCCGCACCGTTGAATTCATCCGCGAAGACTCCTTTGAACCCCTCGATGGCGAGAGAGGGCGATCCCCCCGTCATCGCCAAGGCTATTATCGCGCTGACGATTGACTTCGGAGAGAAGATCAACATCAAGATCGTGTGGGGGACTATGACACGTCAGCTTATCTTGTTCCAGCATTTTATAAGATTTTCTGAAAACAGAGCGTTGGGAATTGGCCCACCCCAAGCGAGGTTCCCGGTCATCTCAGACGGTGCGCGAAGGGTCTAAAGAAGCCCCAAAATTCGGATTAGGTTGATCGTGCTCCGGTTTCTCCTCCCAACCGCGGTCGCCGCTACGCTCGCCGCGACCCATTGCTTCCACGCCGCTGCGGCGTTGGAACCCAACGCGGCGCCGTCCGCCAGTGCGCAGGTGGACGCGCTTTTGGCGGCCGATTGGCAAAAGGAGAAACTGTCGCCAAACGCGCCCATTTCCGACGAAGTGTTCGTCCGGCGCATTTACCTGGACGTGATCGGCCGGATCCCGACCCGCGATGAGACGGAGCGCTTCCTCAAGGCGACCGGCGCGAACAAGCGCTCGGAGTTGATTGACCATTTGCTGGCCAGCGAAGGTTACGTGCAGCACTTTTTCAGCTATTGGGCGGATATTCTGCGGGCGCAATCGAGCGGCTTCGGCTCCCCCATAGGCAGCGCGGCTTATCTCGATTTCATCAAGGACAGTCTGCGGGCGAACAAACCGTACGACCAGTTCGTGCGAGAACTCCTCACCGCCCAAGGCAAGGCGTGGGAGAATGGCGCGGTCGGCTACTACATGCGCGATCGCGGGATGCCGCTCGACAACATGGCCAATACGGCGCGCGTCTTTCTCGGCACCCGCCTGGAGTGCGCGCAGTGTCACAATCATCCCTTCGATAAATGGAAGCAGCTCCAGTTTTACCACATGGCGGCTTTCACCTTTGGGATGGAGACGAATTATCCCGGCATCCGTGAAATGGAACCGGCGATCCGGCTCATGGTAAAGAGCCGCAACGCACGGGAAGCGCGCCTGAAGTCGGGCAACGAAACGGAGCGGCAGCAGGCCCAAGCAGAGGAGAAGGAGGCCCGCTGGGTGGGCAAGGTGCTCGACGATTTGGGCGACCGCGTGCGTTATACGAAGATCCAGTTTCTTCCGCGCAAGGAGCTG
>JADMIO011124181.1_pt1 | contig 26745 bp, 19 predicted proteins | sample 8958161 | NCBI WGS metagenome assembly JADMIO01 (sample SAMN16585339, study PRJNA669376) | soil metagenome | isolation source: Crop rotation soil | place: USA: Cullars Rotation, Alabama | collected 2011 | reverse complement strand
ATCCACGCGGATGTGCGGTCGGCGTGGTCGCGCTACCGCCAGTCGGTTTTGTCGGAAACCCAGCTCTCGCGCCAGATCCACGAGCAGATCTCGATCGCGGCGGAGAACCTGCGGGCGAGCCGCGACCAGGTCGCGGAGCTGAAGATCGAGGTGGATGCGGCGCAGCGGGCGGTGGACCTGGCCGATGCGCAGTACCGGCTGGGGAGCGCGACGAACCTGGACCGGCTGGTGGCGCAGAACAGCCTGCTGAACGCTCAGTTGCAACTGACGAGCGAGGAGTACAACGTCAAGGTGTTCTACCTCGACCTGCTGCGCGAGATGGGCCAGTTCGGGCTGGAGACGCCGGGCGGGCTGCCGCCGATCCCGGGGCCGGCGGAGCAGGCGCCGTCGCCGCCGGAGGCGGCGCCGCGGGGGTGAGACGGGAGCGCGAGCCGTCTGGCTTCAGGGGGGCGGATTCCAGTACCCATCGGCGTGGTAGTCGCCGTCGTCCCAGCGGTTGATGTCGAGGCACTCGCGGGTGGGCATGCCCCGCGCGTGACCGTCGAGGAAGACCGCGTTGAGGCCGTTGCCGTGGCGCTTGGGCGCGATGCGCTGGGTGTACTCGGGGATGGGGTTGCCGCCAACGACGCTCTCGGCGTGGTGGAGGTCGTAGTAGACCGCGACGCGCCAGTCCGAGGTGGGGGGGTTGTAGACGAGGTTGGATTCAGCGTTGTTGGCGTCGTCGGTGTAACAGACGGCCCAGACGCAGTCGAAGGGGCGGGGGTACTTGAAGACCTGCGTGGCCCTTTTGGCCGCCACGTTGATCACTGCGGGCGTAGTTCCACGCTGCGGCGAGCGGAACGAGATGCCGTTGACGACGTAGTGGATGTTGTGGCGATCCGCTTGACGGGCCGGGTCGCGGTAGTACTCGGACTGCAGGAAGAGGTCGCCGACGCCGCCGTTAAGGTCGATGCGGGGGCTGACGTACGCGAGTCTGGAGTCGAAGAACGGGCGGAGCACGTAGGCCCACGCCGGCGCGAGACGCTCAAGGGGTGTCCCCGGGGCTTCCGAGAAGCCGCTCTCTCGCGGGATGTAGTCCTTGAAGGCGTCGGCGTACATGGAGAGACAGGTGCCGATCTGCCGCTGGTTGGAGAGGCACTTGACCCGGCGCGCCGAAGCGCGGGCGGCGCCGAGGGCCGGGAGCAGGATGCTGATCAGGAGCGCGATGATCGCGATGACGACCAGGAGCTCGATCAGGGTGAATCCGTGCCTCTTGGTGGAGCGGGCCATCCGTGATTTCCTTGGTCCAGGGGCGAAGGGCGATAGAACGACGCCGTGACGCCGCATCCCACCCGCCGCGGGGCGGCGCGCTTCACGATACCACCAGATGCGCTATGTCGGAAGACCCGGTGAAAAAGCGGGGCGTTCGCCTATTTTGCGGGCCCCGCGGGCGTGGAGGTCGAGGCGGGCATCGTCCCGGCGGTTTCGGCCAGGGGCGCTGCGGGGTGCTTCATCTGCTCCCAGATGATCTTGCGGTGGCCGGCGTCGGGGACGGGCATGGAGTTGTGCAGCAGGCCGTAGAGGTTGCCGGCCTCGAAGATCTCCCAGCGCATCAGGTCGGGGCGCTCGGTGTTCTTGGGGTCGTGGTCCTCGTAGAAGCGGATGGTGACCTGCTTGCCGATGGGGAGGTCGATCGACCAGAGCGTCGTATTCGTCGTCCAATCGACCACGGCGATCGATTTCGGAGAATCAGGGGTGCTGATGTAGGTGTGCTCGTCATAGGAGGCCCCGGAGCCACCCGGATCGTGGTAAGCACAGCCGGAGAACAGGGCCAACGCGGCCGCGACGGCAAAACGATGGAACTTGGGCATGGGCGTCTCCGGCCTTTCTTCTCGGACCAGTGCGGGGCCCGACCCCGCCGGGGCGGTCACCCGGGGTAGTGTATCGTCCAGCCGGGGGTCTTTGTTCGAGCCAAGGGCCGGGTGAAAGGGCGCAAGGACGACATGAGCACGGCAGACTTCAGGGTTGGGTTCGGGTACGACTCGCACCGGCTGGTGCCCAGCGCCGGTTCGGGGGCGATCGGGCGGCCCTTGGTGATCGGGGGGGTGCTCTTCCGCTCCGAGGTCGGGCCGCGGGCCCACTCGGACGGCGATGCGCTCATGCACGCCATCACCGATGCGGTGCTCGGGGCGGCGGGGCTGCCGGATATCGGGGAGCTGTTCCCCGATCAGGATCCGAGATGGAAGGGCGCGAAATCGGAGGTCTTCCTCGCCGAGGCGTGCCGGCTGGCGGGGGAGCGCGGGTGGGGGATCGGCAACGTGGATGCGACGGTCGTCGTGGAGCGGCCGAAGCTGGGGCCGCGGAAGGAAGAGGTGCGGCAGAACCTGGCGCGGATCCTGCGGGTGGATCCGGCGGTGGTCAACGTGAAGGGCAAGACGCACGAGCTGGATGGGCGTACCGACGATCTGATCGAGGCGATGGCGGTGGTGGGGATGGTGCGGGTACGGGGTTGAGGCGTTGGACTACCGGCCGATGCGCCGCTTCATCGCACGCGTCATGGCGCGGTCGGTGAAGCGGGGGAAGACGTCGGCCATCGCGAACGCGAGGCGGGCGAGTGAACTGGTCCAGATCTCGCCGCCGCGGCCGGACTTCAGACGCTTGACGATGGCGCTCGCGACGCGGGACGGGGGTTGCATGAGAAAGTCGGGGGGCGTGGGCATGGCGTCGTGGGCGGCGCCGGAGTTTTTCTCGGCCTGCTCGAAGAACTCGGTGCGGGTGCCGATGGGGTGGACGGAGGAGACGGCGACGCCGGTGCCCAGCAACTCGCAGCGCATGGCGCGGGCGATGTGGTCCTGCGCGGCCTTGGTGGCCGAGTAGGCGCCGTGGGAGGGTGTGCCGACCTTGGCCAGGCACGAGGAGCAGATGAGGATGTGGCCCTGGTGCGCGGCGAGCATGCGGGCCGCGGCCGGGCGGATGGTGTTGAGCGTGCCGAAGAAGTTGGTCTCGAAGATGGCGCGGAACTCGGCGTCGGAGGTTTCGTGGACGGGCTTGTGGAGGCCGAAGCCCGCGTTGGCGAAGACGGCGTAGATGGAGCCGAAGGACTCGACGGTGCGGTCGATGAGGCGCGTGCAGTCGTCGGGGCGGTCGACGTCGCAGGGGACGGCGATGGCGCGGCCGCCGCTCCTGGTGATGTCTGCGACGAGGGACTCGAGCTTGTCGATGCGGCGCGCGGCGACGGCGACGGGCATGCCCGCGGCGGCGCAGGCCAGCGCGGTGGCGCGGCCGATACCGGAGGAAGCGCCGGTGATGGCGATGGGCCGGCCCTGGAGGGTGATCACGCCCAGACCATAGCGGCCTCAGCGGCGACGCACGAGCCAGCCGAGTTCGTGGCAGCGCAGGCTGGTGGCAAGCAGGGCGTAGGCGCCGCCGCCGATGGCGCAGGTTCCGGCCAGGAGCGCCAGATGGGACGCCCAGCGAGTCGCGGGGACGACGGTCTGGAGGGCCAGCGCAGTGACGACGCCCATGAGCACGGCCGCGGCGAGGATGCGGACGAGGGCGGCGCGCGTCTCGGCGTCGAGGATGGGCTGGCCGATCTGGCGGCGGCACAGGGTGGCGAGCACCACGCTCTGCACGGCGGCGGAAATGCTGGTGGCCCACGCAAGCCCGGCCTCGCGGAGGGGCCAGATCAGCAGCATGTTGAGGCAGAAGTTGAAGACGACCATGGACATCGCGACCTTCATGGGCGTGCGGGTGTCGCCCTTGGCGTAGAAGGCGCGGGTGAAGACGTGGTTGATCGAGTAGGCCCAGACGCCGGGGGCGAAGCCGCCGAGGGCCGCGGCGGAGCGGGCGACGCCGTCGGCGTCGAACCCGGATTGCCCGCCGGAGTAGAGCACGGCCGTGATGTCGCGCCGGACCAGGAACAGGCCGATGCTCGCGGGCAGCCCGATGAAGAGCGAGAGCCGCAGGCCGCGGCGCAGGGTCTGGACAAAGTGCGCCGGCTCATCGGCGTGGCGCGCGAGGAGCGGGAACACGGCGGTCGCGACTGCGATCCCGAACACGCCGAGGGGGAACTGGTAGAGCCGCTGGGCCGCGGCGAGCAGGATGTTGGACGCGCGGTCGAGCGGGTAAGTGTGCCCGAGGAGGGGGGCGCCGTTGGTCCAGTTGGGCCACATCGCGATCAGGACGTCAAGGAAGGTGTTGATCTGGAGCGTGCCCATCCCTATGAGCACCGGGATGAAGCGCTTGAGCATCCGCCGGGCGAGCGGGCCGGCGCCGGCGAACACTCGCGTCCAGCGGACGTGGGGGCGGAGGAGCTTCAAGAACCACCAGAACTGGGTGACGCCAGAGATGACGGTCGCTATGCCCAGCACGTACGCCGCGGTGACGCCGGCGGTGCGGTTGAGGACGATGAAGTAGACGCCGACGGCGACCTGGAACGAGTTGAGGATGAGCGGGCCGGAGGAGGCGGGGCCGAAGCGGCCGTGGACCTGGAGCATGCCGCCGAGGATGGCGGCGGCGCACACCATGGGCATGTACGGCAGCATGAGCATGATGAGGCGGAAGGAGAGGGAGCGGTCGGCGTCGTGGGGCAGGATGAGGAGGGCCAGAAGGAGGCCGATCTCGATGAGGATCGTCAGGCCGGTGGTGACGGCCAGCAGCGAGAGGACCGTCAGGGAGGCGAAGCGGTCGGCGAGCGCGGCGTCGGACTTCTGGGTCTGGGTGTACTCGGGGATGAACGCCGCGGAGAGCGCGCCCTCGCCGAAGAGGCGGCGGAACATGTTGGGGATGGCAAAGCCGGCGACGAAGGCGGAGCCGACGGGGGTGTTGCCGAAGATGCGGGCGATGAGGACTTCGCGGATGAGGCCGCCGAAGCGGGAGAGAAGGGTGACGCCGGAAACGGTGCGGACCGCGCCGGAGAGAACGTGGTGCGAGTGGTCGGCGTCGGGGCCCGCCGGAGCGGCCCCGGGCTCGGGAGGGGTTGGAGGAGGGGTCGTCGCCACGTGCGGCGGCTTTCGTGTGTCGGGGAGGCTTGCTTGAGGAACGAGGGTTGCCATCGTCGCGGCGCGGGGTGGCGGCCCGGCCCGCCGGCATTCATCGGATGAACAGGGCCCAGTGGATGATCAGGATGGGCAGCAGGATGACGACGGCCTTGCCGAGGTAGCCGAAGAACGAGGGCATGACGACGCCGCTGGACTCGGCGATGGCCTTGACCATGAAGTTGGGGCCGTTGCCGATGTAGGTCATCGCGCCGAAGAAAACGGCGCCGGTGGAGATGGCGTCGAGCATGAGCACGCCGCGGTCGGTGGCGACAAAGGCGCGCACGGACTCGGGATTGATGACCGTGGTTCCGAAGGCGACCTGCAGGAAGTTGGCGTAGGTCGGGGCGTTGTCCAGGAAGGCGGAGAGGAAGCCGGTCGCGTAGTAGGACGCGGTGGGGTTGGTGATGCCCAGCCCGTCGCCGCGGGCGCCGAGGTACGACAGGGCGGGGACCATCGTGACAAAGATGCCCAGGAAGAGCAGGCCGACTTCCTTGACGGGGGCGAACGAGAAATCGTTGGCCGCGAGGATGTCTCTGGGAGCGAGCAGGTACGCGCCGATGGCGACCGCGACCTGGAAGGTGGCGCCGATCGGCACATTGCCGATGCTGAAAAGGCGCTGGAGGAGCGGGTCGATGAAGACCCCGGCGATCATGAGCGCCAGCCCGATGAGGCCGGCGGCGCCCCGCAAGCGGAGCCCGGTCGGGGCCCGCAGCTCGGCCTCCATGAGGTCGCCGGCCTCGTCTCGCGTCGGGAGTGGCGCGAGGCTCGTGCCGGCGCGCCGGTCGACCGAGGCGTCGTAGATGTAGAACGCCGCGAGGAGGAGGCCGACGACGACGATCCAGTCCTCCCAGAGGTGCTCGAGCGTCCACAGGAAGGGGACGCCCTTGATGAAGCCGAGATAGAGGGGCGGGTCGCCGATGGGTGTGAGGCAGCCGGCGCAGTTGGAAACGATGAAGATGAAGAAGACGATGTGCATCGGGTAGAGACGGCCTCGATTGATGCGCATGAAGGGCCGGACCAGGAGCATCGACGCGCCGGTGGTGCCGACGATGTTGGCCAGCAGAGCGCCGACGAAAAAGATGGCGGTGTTGAGCGCGGGGCGTCCCCGGCCGCGGATGTCCACGAGGATGCCGCCGGAGACGACGAAGAGCCCGCCGACCAGGGCGATGAAGGCGTAGTACTCGACGAGGGCGTGGAGCATCTCTTCGCCGCCGCTGAGGCCCTTGACGCGTTCAGGCGGCCGATACGCGGCGATCATGTAACCCGCCACGAAGCCGCCGAGGAGGAACGCGAAATCCGGGTAGTGCCGGTGCCAGAAGCCGGCGTGGATGAACGGCATCACGGCGATGCTGGCGAGCAGGAGCACGAAAGGCGTCACGAGCCAGAGAGGGACGAGGGGCCCGTGCTCACCCATGACGCCGGGAACTCGGATGGACAGGAGGACGCCCGCCACGATGCCGACGGCGGCGCAGAGGGTCCAGCAGGCGGGACCCTGGAAGCCGCGGCGAGGTGAGGTGGTTGTGGCCGTCATGGGGAACCGGCCACGTTACCGGGAGATCGACGCTGGTTGGGCCGCGGGCACAACGACCTGTGGCGCTGCGGCCGGGGCCGGCGGGGTGGCCGGTGCGATCGGTACGGCGTTCACGACAGCCTCGGCGAGCGACTTGTAGTCGGCAGCGCCGGGCGCGGTGGGGGCGTAGTCGAAGATGGTCTGGCCGAAGGAGGGACACTCGGCGAGCTTGATGTTGCGACGGATGGGCGGGCGGAAGACGCGGGCGCTCTTCCAGGGGACATCCTGCTGGCGCGCCTGATCGAAGAAGCCGGTGAGATCGGCGACGACCTCCTGGGTGTGGCTGGCCTGGGCGTCGTGCATGCACAGGACGATGCCCGCAACGGTGAGGTCGGGATTGATCTTGGCGCGGACGAGCTTGACGGTCTCCAGGAGCTTGCTGACGCCCTGGAGCGCGAGGAAGTGGGCCTGCATCGGGATCAGGACCTCGCGCGCGGCGGAGAGGCCGTTGATGGTGAGCATGCCGAGCGAGGGCGGGCAGTCGATGAGGATGAACTCGAAGCGGCTGCGGAGCGGGGCGATGGCGCGGGCGAGGCGGCGGTGGCGGTCGGGGGCCTGGGCGAGCTCGGCCTCGGCCGCGGCCAGGTCGGTCTCGCTGGCGACGAGGGAGAGGTTAGGGCGGGCCTCGATGACGGCGGAGTCGGCGTTGTCGTCCCAGTCGAGGAGCAGGTCGTAGACCGATCGAGCGACGGAGGCGGGGTCGACGCCGAGCGAGAGCGTGGCGTGCGCCTGAGGGTCGAGGTCGACGATCAGCGTGGGGCGGCCGAGGGCAGCGAGGGCTGCGCCGAGGTTGACGGTGGTCGTGGTCTTGCCGACGCCGCCTTTCTGGTTGATGAGGGCGATGACGCGGCAAGTTGTGTTGGTCGGCGCGGGGGGCCGGGCCGGGCTTCCGTGCTCGGGCATGGGGGCAGTATACGGGCCGGCGCTGGCGGCCGCCCGCTGTGGCGGCCCTGCGGTCGCCCCGCGGGGCTACAGCCGCGAAGAGGCTTCTTCGAGCTCTCGGGTGGGGCTCGCGCCGCGGACGGAGGGCTCGACGGGCCGGGCGAACCGGACATCCGTCTGGCCGCGACGGGCGATCTTGATCGCGGTGACGACGATGAAGGCCCCGAAGACCAGGGCGATGGAGTAGACGACGCGGGCCCGCTCGAGGCTCATGAGGATGCCCAGCACGGCGAAGCCGGCGCCGATGCCGTAGAGCGTGAGGACGGCGCCCTTGACGCCGAGGGACCGCTTGAGCATGTGGTGGAGGTGCTGGTCGTCGGCGTCGGAGATCGACTTGCCCGCGAGCTTGCGGCGGATGATGGCCAGGACGGTGTCGATGATCGGGATGGCGTAGATGATCAGGCCGGCGAAGACGAGCTGCGTCTGGCCCTTGTCGCCGAGCATGAGGATGATGACGATGGTGCAGAAACCCAGGAGGAGCGATCCGGCGTCGCCGAGAAAAATAGTCGCGGGGTTGAAGTTGTGGGGCAGGAAGCCGAGGCAACCGCCCAGGAGCGCCAGGCAGAGGATGACTCGGGGCCCGTCGCGGGGGCCATCGTCGGCGACGGCCATGCCCAGGGCGATGACGAGCAGGCCGATCGATGCGATGCCGGTGACGCCGGAGAGCAGGCCGTCGAGGCCGTCGATGAGGTTTGAAGCGTTGCAGGCGCCGAGCACAAAGACGGCGATGATCGCCGTGCCCGCCCAGTAGACGAGGTCCACGGGGATGTGATCGAACCCGAAGATGGGTGTGGGGAGCGGGATGCTGAACTGGATGGTCTCGGCGTTGCCGTTCTCGATCAGGGTCGAGTGGAGTCCCACGCTCTTGGCCAGCGGCAGGATGAGGCCCGCGGCGAGTTTCACGCCGACGTCGGTGGCGGCGAGCGCGGCCGCGGCGACGAGTTGCCCGCCGACCTTGACGCGCGGGGGGATGCCGGTGACGTCGTCGATGAGGCCGACCATCATGATAAGGGTCATGCCGAAAATGATGGAGACGGGAACGGTGTGGGGGATTCCACCGCCCTCGGCGTCGAGGTACTGGGTGTGGTGGAAGGTCAGGAGGCCCGAGCCGACGTTGGGGTCGTAGGTGAACGTCGCGATGTAGGAATAGAGGATCCCGGCCATGATGCCGAGGAAGACGGCGACGCCGCCGAGGTAGGCGATGGGTGTGCGGTGGACCTTGCGGGCCTCGCTGGGATGGTCGACGACGCCGTTGGCGAGCGCCAGGCGGCGCATGATCGGGGTGGCGAGGAGCGCGACGAGGAACGACACGATGAACACGGGGACATAGCCGTGGAAGACCTCCAGGCGCGTCGCCCCCGAGTCGCGGTCAAGGCCGACGAGGCTGCCGAGGTCCTTGACCCGCTCGCGCAGGGCGTCGAGCTCGTGGCCGATGGAGTCGATGCGGTCGACAACGCCCGGAGGGATATCGCGCGGCTTGGCCTGCGCCAGAACGGCGATGGCGCTCAGGAGCGGGGTCATACCGCTGCCTCCGCGGTCGGGCGGGCGCTGGTCCAGCCCATCGAGGTGGCCACATCGCGGATGGTCTGCTCGAGCCCGATGCGTGGCTCGAAGCCGATGGCGGCGCGGACGCGCCCGAGATCCGGCTGGCGCTGCCTGAGGTCCTCGAAGCCCTTGGGATAGGCCTCGCTGTACGGCAGAAACTTCATGGTCGAGCGCGAGGCGAGCGTGCGGATGACCAGGTCGGCCAGGGCCGCGATCGTGATCGGGCGGTCGGAGCCGAGGTTGAGCACGCGTCCGTGGCACTGGGGCGAGGCGACCATGAGCGGCAGCGCGGCCGCGACATCGCGCACATCACAGAAGCAGCGCGAGGCGGCGCCGTCGCCGTAGACGGGGATCGGGTCGTTCTTGAGGGCCGCGGCGACGAAGCGTGGGAGCACCATGCCGTAATCACCGACTTGGCGGGGTCCGACGGTGTTGAAGAAGCGGGCGACGACGATCGGCGCGTTGTCGCGGGCGTGGTAGGCCAAGGCGAGGTACTCATCGATCGCCTTGGAGCAGGCGTAGGACCAACGCGTCGCGGTGGTCGGGCCGTAGGTCACATCGTCCTCTTCCGAGAACGGGCTCTTGCTCGCCTTGCCGTAGACCTCGCTGCTGGAGGCGATGAGGGTGGGGACGCCGCCGCGGGCCGCGACGAAGCGGAGGAGCGCCGCGGTCTGTTCGACGTTGGTCTCGATGGCGCGGATGGGATCGGTGATGACGAGCTTGACGCCGACGGCGGCGGCGAGGTGGTAGACCTCGTCGAAGACCTCGCCCTTGCCGAGAGCGCCGAGGGCCTCGGAGAGGTCGGCCTCGATGAACCGGAGGCAGGCGTGGGCCGCGGGGAGGTTGGTCCGGCGACCGGTCGAGAGGTTATCAACGACCGTGACGGTGTCGCCGCGGGCCAGGAGCCGCTCGGTCAGGTGGGAGCCGATGAACCCAGCGCCGCCGGTGACCAGCACGCGGCGGGGGGGATCGGCGGGACGCTGGGTCGGGGGACTGCTCACGGATCGCGGCTTTCGGACTCGCTGGGCCCGGCGCCCGACGGCCCCTTACTCCTTGCCGTTCTGGTACTGGTGGGCCGCGAGGATATTCCCCTTGAGGTACCCGCCGGCGAGCGAGCGGACGGCGTTGACGACGACCCCAAGGAACTCGCCGCGGGCCTCGCTCAGCTCGTTGCGGAGACGGGCGACCATGCCGCGCTTCTCGCCGAAGGCCCGGACGACCAGCAGGGAGGCGTCGCAGCGGTTGGCCAGGGATATGGCATCGCCGGCGATCTGGGCGGGGGCGACGTCCACGAGGACAAAGTCGAAGAGCGCGGCCGCCTGGCGGAGGCACTCGCTCATGGGCTCGGTGCCGAGGCGCTCGACGAGGCGGTTGGACGCGGCGCCGGCGGAGAGGACGTGGACGCGGGGGTTCTCGGTCTTATGGGCGGTGTTGGCGACGGTGGCGGAGCCGGCGAGGACCTCGGCGAGGCCGGGCTGCTCGGGCAGGCCGAGCACGCGGTGCACGCTGGGCCGGCGGAAGTTGGCGTCGATGATGAGCACCTTGGCGTCGGTGCCGGCGATGGCGTGGGCGAGGTTGCAGACGACGGTGGTGGCGCCCGAACCGGGCATGCCGGAGAGGACCAGGAGCGACTTGAGGTTGCCCTCGTGCATGCGCTTGACGACGAGGCCGCGCAGGTGGCGGTAGGACTCGGAGAGGATGCCGCTGGGCTGATCGCGGAAGACGGTCTCGACCTTCTGCGGGGCGGCGGGGTCCTCGGAGGCGTGAGGGATGAGGCCCAGGAGCCGGGTGCGCGGGATCATGGCGATATCGGCGGCGCCCTTGACGCGCTGGTCGATGACCTCGAGGAAAACGACGACGCCGAAGACCAGGCCCAGGGCCAGGAAGATGCCAAGAGGAATCATGATGAAGATCTTGGGGAACGAGACGGCCTTGGGCGCCTGGGCGTCCTGGACGAGCACGATGCGGGAGGCGTTGCTGTTGAGGATCGAGTAGTTCTTGAGATCGTCGCTGAGCTTGTTGCGGCTGTCGGTCAGGCGACCGATCTCGGTGTCGATGTCGTTGACCTTGGCGAGGACCTGGGTCAGCTCGGCGGCGCGGGTGCGGGCGAGCTCGAGCTTCTTCTGGAGGTCGTCGTCGGTGGCGGTCAAGGAAGCGATGCTGCTGCGAACGCTGGCGAGCTGGGCGTCCCAGTGCTGGCGGAGGAGGCGCTGCCGTTCGCTCTCGAGGTTCTGCTTGCGGCCGTCCAGGAGCGTCTGGAGGCGGCGCATGCTCGGGTGGTCGGGGCCCATGCGCTGCTTGGCGGCGGTCAGCTCGGACTCGAGCTGATTGACCTCGTCCTTGATCTTCATCAGGGTTGGGTCTTCTTCCGCCTTCTGCCGGATGTCGTCGGGGTAGGTGATGCCGACGTTGGAGCGGAGCTCCTCCTCCATCTGGTTGCGCCTGGAGGTGAGGGCCTCGAGGTCCGCCCGGTTCTCGATCATCTTTTCCTGGATCGACCGGATGTTCGCCAGGGTGCTGGAGTTCTGCTGCTCCATGGCGTCCACGTTCTGATCCTGGAGCAGGCGGGCGCGGTTGGCCTGGGCTTTGTTGATGTTGTCGGTGATGTCGGCGATGCTGCGGGTCAGCAGGTCGAGACGCTCGGAGTTGTCGGCGTTGGCGATCTGGCGGCGGTCGCGCTCGTACGCGCGGCCGAGGAGGCGGATGATGGCGGTGGCGTCGTCGCGGTCGGTCCACCAGAACGAGACGCGGATCAGGCTCGAATCGCCGAGGACGCCGGCGCTGAGGTTCCGCTTGAGGTACCGGGAGGCCTCGTCAACGTCGAGGGTTCCGCCGCGGAGGAAGGGACGCGACCATTTTTGCGCCTCTTTCACGAAGTTGGGGTCGTTGAGCGTTTTCTCGATGACCTTGTCGGACGTCACGGCGATCACCTGGGTCGCCATGAACTTGTCGAGCTCTTCCTTGAAGCCCAGAGCGGGGCCGACGTTCCTCAACTCGCTCTGGACGGGCAGGCACTGGTACACCATGTAGGGCGAGTAGATGGGGTACACCGCCATCAGCACGAAGTGAGCCAAGGTGCCCAGAACGGCGCCGACGGTCGCCGCGATGAGCAGCGTCCACTTGTGCTTCTTGAGCAGCTTGATGGGGTCGATGGCGGGGGCGCCGGAGACAGGGCCGCCGGACTGCGGTCGCGCGGCGACGGGGAGGGCGGAGCGAACGTTCGGGATCGTGGTCATGGTCGTCTTTCCGACGCTCTCACTTGGGAGCGCTCTCGAGGTCCTTCTTCAAGGCGTCGAGGTCCGCCTTCTTCAAGTCCGCCAGTTCGGGGTTGTCGTTCAGAAGGTCGGTCATCCAATCCGCCAGGGCGCGGGCCCCCTTTGGATCGCCGGCCGCGGCCTTCCATCGCGCCAGCTTGATCCCGTAAGTGACCTTATCGGCCTCGGATGTGGTCATCCTGAGGACCGCGGTCTCGCCGGCGATCGCCTGTTCCTTCTGGCCGGCTTTCCAGTACACGGCGGCGAGTGTGTCGAGGACGTTGGGGTTATCGGGCGCGATCTTGGCGGCCTTCTCCGCGAAGGCAACGGCCTCCGCCGGGCGGTTGAGGCTCTCGGAAAGGAGGTAGGCGACGTTGTTATTGAACTCGGGGTCGCTGGGCTCGATCTCCAGACCCTGCTTGAGGATCTTGATGGCGCCCTCGGCGAAGGCGGCCGCCTGGTCCGGCTTGCCCGCCTTCTGGGCGGCGTCCATCGCGGTCAGCAGTTGCTGAGAGACGGCGCGGCAGACGTCCAGGCGGACGCCCTTGCCGAACTCGGGCCGGAGCATCGCGGTGAGGGCCGCGATAGCCTCGCTCTGCGTGGCGGGGATCTCGAGCCCGCAGCGGGCCTTGAAGAAGGGCATCCACTCCTCGAGCGTCGGGCGGGGGCGGAGCGTGGCCAGGGCGCCGAGCGCGGCCGACGCGTCCGGGTACACCGCGCGGAAGCGGGCGTACCAGCTCCGGATCGCGGCCTCGGTATCCACGAGCGCCAGGGCGTCGGAGACATCGGCGCGGGCGCGGTCAGGGGCGTTCTGCTTGGTGCGCAGGTACGCCCGGGTCATGAGCAGGGTCCAGGACTTGTCCACCTTGAGGGCGGGGGACGCCAGGGCCGCGTCCGCCTCCGTCAGCGCCGGGGGTGTGGACGCCAGCAGCGCGCCGACGTAGGCGATGGCCGACGCCTCGTTGCCGAGCTGATCGAAGACGCGCTTGTAGTACTTGGCGGCGCGGGGGTACTTCTTGAACTTGCTGAAGTGATCGCCCAGCGCCTGCATGAGCCGGGTGTCGGTGGCGCGATCCTTGACCACCGCATCGGCGGCGTCGGCGGCATCATTCTCAAGCCCGGCGGCGAGGAGGACATCGACCAGCTCGAGGCGCAGAGGATCGATGCCGGGGTTGGCCTCGACAGCGGCGCGCAGGTCGCGGATGCCGTCGGGGATCTTGTTCTGGTTCAGGTAGATCGTGTAGCGAGTGTGCAGCGCCTGCCAGAATCCGGGCCGGAGGCGCAGCGCCGTGGCGAGATCGGCGAGGGCGTCTGAGGCCGCGCCGGGTTCGTTCATGACCAGCCGGGCGCGGCGGAGGTACGGGGTTGGCTCGTCGGGGAACTTGGCGACGGCGCGGTTCAGCAGCTCGGCGGCGCGGGCCTTGTCGCCCAGGCCCTTGGCGATCTGGGCGTGCTGGCACAGGAGCTCGAGATCGCTATCACCGGCCGGGCCGAGGGTGGCGAACTCTTTCTCGGCTTCGGCGAAGCGCTGGCTCTGAACGTACGACTCGATGAGGCGCTTGCGGAGGTCGTGCTTGGGGTCGGGGACGCCGGCGTCGATCGCCTGGCGGAAGGACTTCTCGGCCTCGGTGCTCAGTCCCAGCGACATCAGCGTGTTCCCCAGCGCGATGGTCACGGCCATCGTCTTGGGGTCCTGGAGGCGCTCGGCCTGGCGCATCGCGGCGATGCCGTCGCGGGTCCGCCCGCGCTGGAGCATGAAGTTGGCAAAGACGAGGTAGGGGTCGGGGGGGAGGGGCTTGACGGTCTGGCCCAGGGTCTCGATGTGGTCGACGAACACCTGGCGGGCGGCGTCGAAGTCGCCGCGGTCGGCGTGCCAGCGGGCGTCGAGGGCCGCGAACGGCGTGGACTGGGCGTTGGCGGCGCGGAGCTGGTCGATGAGCTTGCGGGACTGATCCCAGGCCTTCTGATCGATGTAGATGTCGGCGAGCGCGGCCTTGTTGGCGTTGTCGTTCGGGTTCATCGTGAGCAGCTGCTCGCGACGGCTCTGGGCGAAGGCGCGGTTGCCACCGGCGCTCTCGAGCGCGAGCCAGGCGTTCATGAACTCCGCATCGCGCCGGCCGTACGCCTCGGCCTGGCGGGCCGCGTCGAGGGCTTCCTGGATGCGGCCGAGCTGGGCGAGCGTGGAGATCAACGACTTGATCGACGCCAGGTCCGCCGGGCTGAGCTCCAGAGCCCGGCGCAACGCGGCCACGGCTTCCTGACCGCGCCCCAGCTCCAGGAGCGCTGCGCCGAGCAGGCGGTGGACGGCGGGCGTCGCGTTGCCGCGGTCGGCGGCGCGCTGGAGGGTGACGACGGCATCGCGGATGTTGCCCTGGAGGATCTGGAGCCGGGCCTTGTACGTGTCGCCGTTCGTCCGGTCGGCATCGGCGGCGGTGGCGGTCTCGGCGATCTTCGTCGCCAGCGGCATGTCCTTGTCGTCGAGCGCATCGCGGAACTGGTACTCGAGCACGCGCGGGTCGGATGGGGCCAGCTTGGCGGCCTCGGCGATGGCCTTGCGCCCCTCATCGCGCTTGCCGAACTGGTCGTACGCGCCGCGCCGCGCGACCCACTTCTCGAGATCGGAGGCGGCGGAACCCTCGATCAGGGCCAGCGCGCCCTCAAGCGAGCCGGCGGCGTCGAGCTGCTGGACCAGCGTCTTGAGCTGAGCATCGTCGGGGTGCTTGGCGAGGGCCTCCTTCGCGGTGCGCGTCGCCCCCTCGGCGTCGCCGGACGCGAGCTGGAGGCGGACGATGCCGGAGACGAGGCGCGCATCGTAGTTGAACTGCTCCAAGCCCCCCCGGAGGATCTCGATGGCCTTCTTGTCGTCGCCAAGGGCATCGCGGTCGCCGCGCGCCGTGCGCTCGGCTTTCGCGAGGAGTTGCATCACCGGATCTTTGAGGTCGATGTTCTCGCCGGTGAGTGCCTTGAGCAGCGCCAGCTCGCGCTTGGCGGTCTCGTTGTCGGGATCGATGTCCAAGACCTGCAGGAAATAGGCCGCGGCAGCGTCGTTGTTCTGGAGTTGGCGCTCCAAGCCCGCCAGCATGATGAGGAGGTCGGGCGAGGCCGGGCGCATTTCCCTCACCTTCAGCAGGCTGTCGCGGGCCAGGCCCAGCTCGTTGCTCTTGATCCCGATGTCGGCGAGGAACAGGAGGGCCTCGGGGACCTGGTCCGGGGCCTCGCCGGGCGTCTTGACGAACTCGGTCAGCAGGCGCTGCGCGCCGCGGTAGTCGCCCTCGGCGTACAGCAGCCGCCCGTCCACCGCCTGCATCTCGGGCGCGTTCTCCGCGACTTGCTTGGCGAGCTCCTGCCGGAAGGTGCGGGCCCGCGCGATCGCGGCCTTGCGGGCGTCGTCGGTCGTCGCCCGGAACACGAGCCCGACGGCGGCGGACGCCTGCTTGAACACCGCGCGCTTCCGCGTGTTCCAGAGGCGCATGCCGGCCCAGGACACGGGCAGGTCCTTGAGCGCGGCGATTCTCTGGTTCGCGGCGATCGCGCCCTCGAGGTCTCCGTGCTGGAAGGTGAGCTTCGCCTTGATCGAGAGGTAGTCGGGGTTCTCGGGGTCCGAGGCCAGCACATGGTCCACGACCTGGATCGCGGCGTCGAGGCCGTCCTTGCTGTCCAGGCCGGGAACGAGGGATGTCCAGCGGTCCACGACCGCCAGCGTGAACGCCTTGGGGTCGATCGCCAGGAGCTTGGCTTTGGTCTCAGCGATCTTGGGCCTGAGCGAGTCGAAGGCGGCACGGCGCATCCTCGCGGCCTCCTCGGAACTCTTGCCGCCTGTGTCCACCTGCTGGGCCTCGATGACGTCCTGGATCAGCCCGGTCAGCAGCGCGCCGGGGTCCTGGGGGTTCGCGGCCAGAGTCTCCGCCACAATCGCGCGCGACGCCTCGGCCTCGGTCTTCTCCGCGGCGGGGTCGCCGGCCTTGCGGGCGTTGGTCGCGACCGTTCGGTGCCAGCCGGCCAGTTCGGTGGCCACCAGCACATCGTGCGGATCGGCCTTGTGCACGGCTTCCAGGTCGGCCAGGCCGGTCTTCAGCCGGTCCTTGCTCACTTCGGCGTTGGCCGCGAGCAGAACGCTGATCGCGATGCCGCGGTACCGGCGGATCTGGGGCGGCACCTCGGGCTCGAAGTAGCGCAGGGCGTTCTCGGTCTCGCCGATGAAGAACTCCCAGTTGTCGCGCGCCCCGCCGCCCAGGGTCAGGCGCTCGTAGAGGGACTCGAGGTAGTCGCGGTGCGCCTCGAGGTTGGTCTTCTGGACGATGGCGAGGTTGCGCTGGATGCCCCCGAGCGTCTGGAACGCATCGATGTAGCCGGACTGCGTGTCCGGGGTCCGCTTCATCGCGACGTCGCGCCAGGCGGTGAGCCACGCGACGTTCGTCGGCTCCTTGTTGACCGCGCGTGCGTAGAACTTGTACGCGGCCTCGATGTCGCCGCCGGCCAGGGCCGCCTCGGCGCGCCGGTAGTTGCGCTCGCCGGAGGAGCTCTTGACGTAGTAGAGCGCCCCGGCCACGCCCAGGAAGACCAGGCCCAGGGCCGCCGAGAGGATGACGACAAACTTGACGTTCACACGCGAGGCCATCGGGGCTCCTGTCCTTGGCGTACGGGCCGCCCGATCCGGGCGGCCCACGGTCTACGGCTGACGTCCCCCCAAGGTTTGGGCTGCCGCCTGCTCCGGAGGCCAGAGTTTGTTCTGGACCCTCGGCCAATCCGGCACGCACGTCATGATCTCGCCCAGGAGATCGTCCAATAAGGCCCCGGCGATGACCCCCAACTCGTCCGCCGTGGCCGCCTCGGTGCTCCCAACCTGGACTTTGAGGTAATAGGCATAGTCCGCCTGGAGGTCGAAGGCCAGCGTGCGGACCCCCTCGGCGGAGGCGACCCACCCCCCGTTGGCGACGAAAAAGTAACCCGCGAACAGGTGGGCGCCGCTGGAGCCGCCGAACTCGCTGACCCGCAGTTGCAAGGGCTGGCTGGGTGTCAACTGGCGGGGTAGATTGACCCGCCCGCCCCGGATGGCGCTCGAGTACTGCCCCGAGAGGCGGGTGGTGTAGAGCTTGTCCTTCAGGGGTCCAACCGCGTCGGCCGAGGGCCGCCAGTCTTCGGTCCGGAGTGGGATGTTGACCGTCCAAGGGCCGCCGACGAGGTCCATGCCGCCGCCGGTCAGGCAGCGCTCGGGCACGTGGGGCACGGTGTCGATCATGCCGGTGTAGTACGCGGTGTGGAGCTGGACGATGTGGCGCTTGCCGTCCGGCCCCGGCTGCTTCTGGATGTAGGTCCGCGTGAGGTAGTTCTCGGTGCCGAGGGTCTCGAGCGTCTCGGGCGCTTCGACAATGTCCTGGCCGAGGCGGATGAAGTGCTCGGTCTCGCTGGGAAGGGCGAGGAGCTGGTGCGTCGCGCCAACGCCGCCGATCGGCTCGGCGTAGATCGGCTTCTTGCGCAGGTAGATCTGGAAGCGCGAGATCGCCGACTGCATGCCCACCGCCGCGGTGGTCATGATCGCCAGAGCCACGATGAGCGCCGGGCTGAAGACCCCCCTCCAGTTCACGCGCCTGCTCCTGCGGGCTTTCCGCCGCCTTTGTTCTTGTTCGTGGGCTTGTCCTTGGTGCGCTCTCCCACCGCGCGATTGAGCACCCAGACGATCCCCATGAAGAGAAGCAGGCCGGGGATCAAGAGCAGGGTGCCGATCAGCGTGTGGGCCTGCCCGGCCGCGAGATTCTGATTCACCAGCGAGAGCAGCCCGAGCGTTGCGACGCGGGCGAGGTTGATGAGGATCGCCACCGGCGCCGCGAGGAGCAGGAGCGCGATGCGCTGCCACCAGTGACGGCAGCCGAGGACGGCGGTGGCCGCGGCGAGCGCGAAGAACGCGACGACGGTCCGCATCCCGGCGCAGGCCTCGGCGACGTTGAGGGGGATGGTCTTGCCGGAGGAGTTGACGACCTCGATGGTGTTGCCGTGCACATCGGCGCTGAACCCGCCGACGGCGCCGAGCACATTGAGCACGACGCCCGCGCCGCTCGAGGCCAGGAGCTGGAGCGGGAAGGTGAGCTGGATCATCACCATCTCCGAGACGGTGATACCGAAGATCAGGAACGCGATGGGGATGAAGAGGTACCGCATCGCCCGCGGCCCCAGGAGCAGGAGCACCAGGCCGAAGAGCGTGAGCAGGAGGGCCCACCCCTGGATCATGTGGCCGCCGGTGAAGCGGCTGGCCACGAAGAAGAAGTAGGACATGATGCCCAGAAGGAACGGCGCCAGCCCCGGCCAGAACGGCTCGACGCGCACGCGCGAGAGGGCCTCGCGGTGCTGCCAGATGAGATAGCCGCTGATGATCGGGATGATGTAGGCGTGCCCCCAGTCCTCGATCTTGCCCGAGCTGAAGAGGTGCTGCGTGTAGAACCACCTGAAGAACAGGCCGGCGAAGGCGAGCGCGGCCAATAGGGCCGCGGCGGCGCCCTCGGGAGAGAACATGCCCAGGACGGTTCGGCCGCTCTGGCGCACGGGCATGGGCGGGGGGCGGATCGGGGGTTGGGGAATCGCTACGTTGCTCACACCCTCCGGTCTCCGCGGGCCATTCGCCGGGTGGTCCCGGCGAAGGCGTAGTACGATCCCGCCCGCGCCCGGTTCGGGAGGCGTTTCATCGAGCCGGCGGCGAAGTGCCGTCCCCGGCGCTGGATGTACGGCGGGGATCCTCCCGCGTGCCAGAAGACCGGGACTAGAAGAAGCCGTTGTTCTGCTTGCTCTCCGGCGGGATGCCGAAGATATCGCTGCCGAAGTTCCGGTCGACGATCAGGCCGAAGCCGTAGGAGGCGCGGAACCCGTTCCGGATGACCGCCAGCGGCGTCGCCCAGAAGTTGCTGCCAATATTGATGCGGTCGTTGGCCTTGATGAAGACGTCGGGCTCGGTGCCCTCGAACACGGCCCGAACATTCAGGCGGATGGTGGCCACGTGGTCGCGCCCGATCATCCGGGTCAGGTCGGCCCGCTCGGGAACGGCCGTCTGGGACAGGCCGCCCGCGGCGACGAGGGCGTTGGTCAAGGTGAGGCGGTCCGACATCTGGAAGACGCCCGGCCGGCTGACTTGTCCCGCGACGAAGAAGTTCCCGCTCGGGACGGGGGGCACGCGGATGATGTCCCCGGGGCGGATGACCACGTTCACGCGGGCATCGCCGCTGAACAGTCGCTCGCGCGGGACGCGGATCACGCGCTGGGTGATGACCGGGGCCGCGGTGGCCACCGCGAGGTTCGACGGGAGCTGCATCTCAGCGCCCGCCGAGGGCTGGGCCGGGGCGGGGCGCTTGATTTTGACCCAGTGACCGTTGAGGTAGACCCACGTGGCATCCGCGGTGTCGGGCTCGGGCTGGCCGGCGGGCGGCGGCGGTGGGGGCGTCGAGGAGCGACCGGGCTCGATCAAGTCGATCGGCGGCTTGGCGGGCGGCTGCGCCGGCTGGCCGGCGGGAGGCTGGCCCGCGCTGGGGCTCATGACGCCGGGCGAGCCCGCGGGCTTCGGGACCGTGCCCGTTGGCGCGGGAGCGCCCTCGGGCTTGGGTGGCGGCGGCGGATTGGTGTTCGGCGTTCCGGGCGCGGGCTGAGGCTTGGAGAGCTCGCGGATCAGATCGTTGAGTTGCTCGCCGCTGGGAGGATTCGTTGATGGCCCGGTGGCGGGGGCGTGGCCGACCGGGGAGCGACCGCCCGCGGCCTCGGACAGCGGCACCTGCCGGATGATGTAGATCTCTTCGGGCGATTCCGAGGCGCCGCCGGCCGCGGTCAGGGCCTCGAGCAGGCGGTAGTCGGCCACAGGGATGATGTAGGGGCCGGCGTTCTGCACCGCGCCCATGACGTTGAAGCGCTGCTGGCGCTGCTGGACGACGTCGATCGCCGCGAGGGGCTGCGTGACCAGGGGCTTCATCGCGTTCTGGATCGCGGCGACGGCCTCGGTGACGGTGAGGCCGTTGACGTTGATCGAGCCAAGCTGCGGGATGTCGATGTAGCCGCGGGTGTCGACCTGCTTGCCCTGGTACGGGGTGTACTTGCCCTCGTCGGGCAGGTCGTAGATGGTGATATCGAGGCGATCGCCGGGGCCGATGCGGTACTCGGAGACTTCGGGGATGAGGTCGGCCGGGGTCGGGTCGCTGTACTCGACCCACTCATCGTCCTGTCCCTCGATGCTGGCGATGCGGGAAAGGACGGGGACCCGCGCCGGGGTGTGCTCCCACCGGCCCATGACGCTGGGATCGAACAGGAACGAGTCCGTCTCGCAGCCGCCGGCCAGCACCGAGGCCAATCCCGCCACCATCACGACGGCCACGCCTGTCGACCGCTTTCCTTCGCTCTTGCCTGCTCTGTGCCTCACGGCTGACTCCTTGCGACGCCCGCTGTTTGCCCGCGGGCTCGCGCGGCCCGACCACCCGACCCATCGATCCCGCACCCGATCAAGCTATCACCCCGCGCTGGGGTGTCAAATCTCCGGTCTCAGCCGGTCCACCCGGCTGCCAACACTAGAGCACGTTCAATGGGGATCGACAGTTCGGCGACCCGCATTTAAAGCCGTTGATCTGTTTGGCCTCCAGCGGTACGCGAAATGATCGGACCTGTGGCATCGCGTGCGCAAGCCGTGCGCAGGGAGGCTACGTCCTAGAGTTGATGCCCATGCCCCAGCAGCCTCCGCATGAAACCCAACCCCCGGATGAGCCGGCGCTCTCCGGTGTGGCGCGCATCCTGGCACGGCACCCGCGTCCCCTGGGGGGCGACCCGCTCAAACGCGTCGAACGGCCGCTGGTCAGCCTTGGCGGGATGATCCTCAATAACGCCGGTTCGCCGCAGCAACTCGCGGCCAAGCGCAAGCCGCCGTGGCTCAAGGCGCGCGTTCCGGGCGGCGCTGGGTACCAGCGCCTACGGGCCATCATGGATGAGCACCGCCTTCACACCGTGTGCGAGGAGGCCGGGTGCCCGAATATGGGCGAGTGTTGGGCGCGGGGGGTCGCCACGATCATGATCCTGGGCGACACCTGCACCCGCGCCTGCGGCTTCTGCAACGTGAAGACGGGCCGGCCCGGGGTGGTGGACAAGGATGAGCCGCGGCGGGTCGCCGAGAGCCTGGCGCTCATGGGCCTCAAGCACGTGGTCATCACGAGCGTGAACCGCGATGAGCTGGCGGATGGGGGCGCGGGGATCTGGGCCGAGACGATCGTGCGGACGCGGGAATCGTGCCCGAACATGTCGATCGAGGTGCTGATCCCCGATTTCGAGGGCAACTGGCCGGCGCTGCAACTTGTGATCGATGCGGCGCCGCACATCATCAACCACAATCTCGAGACGGTGCGGCGGATGTACCCGGCGGTTCGTCCTAGCGCCAAGTTCGACCGCTCGCTGGAGCTCCTGCGGCGCGTCAAGGAGCAGGGGCGGGTTGCCAAGACCGGGATCATGGTGGGGATTGGCGAGCGGGATGACGAAGTGCTGGCGCTCATCGATGAGGTGCAGGCGGCGACGCGGGGCGCGGCGGGCGGCGCTTGCGACATCTTGACGATCGGGCAGTATCTCCAGCCCACGCGCAACCACCTGCCGATCGATCGTTGGGTGACGCCCGAGCAGTTCGCGGCGTTCCGCGATGAGGGCCTGCGGCGCGGCTTCAAAGTCGTGGAGTCGGGGCCGCTGGTGCGCTCCAGCTACCACGCCGATCACCAGGCCGACTCGCTGACCTCGATCGGCGACGACCGTGAGCGCGAGAACCACCGGGCGATGGCGTCGCTGATCGCGTCGGCCCGCGGTAACACCTGAGTCACGAGCGCCAGGTTGACCTGGGTACTTTTTCTCGCAATGATTAGTCTTCACTAACTCGAAAGGGACATGCCGATGGTGCCGCGCTTCCTCACCGTTCTGGTCGCCGCCGTGCTTCTGGGCGGATGCTCCACGCCGTCGATCCACTCGATCTATTCCAAGGACAAGGCCGTGGCCGAGCCCGGGCTTGTCGGCTCCTGGCAGTACACGGACCCGAGCGACAGCCCGACGTTTAACCTGTCGCAGGCCGGCGACGCCTACCGCCTGCACGTCAAGAGCCGCGACCCGGCCGAGAAGGAAGGGTGGGACTTCGATGTTCAACTGGTCAAGCTCGGCGATGAGCGCTGGTTCAACGCCGCGCCGACGGAGGCGGATCGCAAGGCGCAGGGTGAGCGGTGGGGGCCCATTTTTGTTCCCACCAACATGTTCGCGCGATACAAGCTCGACGGCGACACCCTGACCGTGTGGTTCCTCGACCGACGGGCGTTCAACGAGGCACTGTCCGATAAGAAGCTGACGCTGGCCCACACATCCTTCGACAAGGACACGCTGCTGATCACCGCCGAGACGCCCGAGCTCCAGAAGTTCCTCGCCGAGCACGGGACCGACGCCGCGCTCTTTGAAGAGGAACACCTGAAGCGCATCAAGCCCTGAGCGCTCCCGCGGGCGCAGCCGGTCTATCCTCGGTCGGAGGCGTAATTGACCCCCGACATCGTCCAGGCCCTGGTCAAGACCATCGAGCTCAAGGACTTGTGCACCGCAGCGCACACGTGGCGCGTGGTGCTCTACCTGCGCGCCCTGGCCGAGGAAGCCGGGTCCGACCACGCCATCATCGACCGGCTGACGCAGGCCGCGGCCCTGCACGACTTGGGCAAGATCGACATCCCCGAGGCGATCCTGCAGAAGCCCGGGCGGCTGACGCCGCACGAGTTTGAGGTCATCAAGACGCACGCGGCGCGCGGGCACGAGCGGTTGGTGGCCATGGGGGAGAACGATGCGGTGGTGCTCGAACTGGTGCGCCACCATCACGAGCGCTGGGACGGCGCGGGGTATCCGGACGGGCTCAAGGGTGAGTCGATCCCGCTCGCGGCCCGGTACTTCGCGGTGATCGACAGCTTCGACGCGATGACGACCGTGCGCCCCTACCGCACGGATGTGGGGGATGAGGCCGTGCACCACGCGCTGTCCGAGCTCGAGGCGGGGATGGGCTCGCATTACTGGCCCGAGGCGGTCGAGACCTTTGCGGGCCTGCACCGGACGGGGCGGCTGGACTGGATCCATGAGCACTTCAACGACACCTGCCCCGTGGAATACGCCGGCCACGTGGTCGCCGACGTCGCGGGGCGCCGGAGCCGCTGACTACAGGCCGGCCATCGTCCGCAGCGCTGCATCCATCGCCGGCGGCACCGGCATGACGCTCAGGCGGGGCTGCCTGACGAGCGCGAACGCCGCGAAACGGGGGTCCTTCTTGATCTGGGACAGCTCGATCGGCTCGGTCGCGGGCCGGACCGCCTCGATGTCCACGACGGCGAACTTCGGCTCCCCCTTGCCGTTCGTGCCGGGCTGTTTGGGGTCCTCGTACGGGGCCTTGACGATCCGCGCCAGCCCGACGAGGCACCGCTCCTCGCCCGTGTGATACACCAGCACCTCATCGCCGCGCTTGGCCGACCGCAGATGCGCGAGCGCGGCGTTGTTGCTGATGCCGCTCCAAACCGTCCGCTTGTCGCGCAGGAGGTCCGCGAAGGAGTACTCGGTCGGCTCGGTCTTGAAGAGGAATGTCGCCATGCGGCACCGGGGTCAGAGTGTACCCACTGTCACGGTCCACTCGACGCTGAGCGGCTCGCCCGGGGCGAGCTCGGCCACGCCGTTGTCCTGCCACCCGCGCTCCCGCACGTTGAAGCCGTCGTTCACCATCGTCACCGGTTCGAAGCAGAACGAGTCGGGCTTGCCCGTGTAGATCACGGCGTGCCCGAGCGCCGGCGAGCACCCGTACGTGAGTCGGACGCCGCTGCGTGGCCACGTGATCGTCGCGCCGCTGGTCGATCCCAGGAAGACATCGTCGAGGTCGAGTTCCCCGACCGGAACGCCCTGATTCAGGCGGCGCATCACATCATCAGGCGCTGCGGGTCTGGTCGGGAGCATGTGCTGCGCTGGGTAGCGCCCTAGCGCGGCGTAGCGGATCTCCGCTTGTTCGCTCGGTTCTCGCAGAAAGCGGGGGAAGAACGGGTGGAACCCGAGCCCCGCGGGCATCGGGCGCGATGAGTCCAGGTTCTTCACGCTCAGCCGCACCGCCAGCGCATCCTCGAGCAACTCGTAGCGCACGGCCGCGTGGAAGGGCCACGAGTAGGTCAGATCGGGAAAATCCGAGGAGGCGAACTCGAGGATGGCGGTCACAGGCGAGCGCTCGATGAGGCGCCAGGGCCGGTCTTTCACGAGCCCGTGGATCGCGGTCCCATCCGGCCAGTCGGGGGTGAGGCGGTGACGCTGGCCGCGCCACGTGAACTCTCCGCCCGCGATGCGGTTCGACCACGGCGCCAGCGAATAGCACGCCAGGTCGTTGAACCACGTGGCCCCTTCCTCAGCCGGGCGCATAAGGGGGAGGAGCAATCCGCCGGGCTCGCGCAGGTCGAACCGGGCTACGCTCGCGCCGAGGGCGGGGTCGATCTCCAGGTGCAACAGGTCCGTGTCCATCCGCACGCGGGGCATCGGTTCCACCCTAGCGGTTCGCCGCCGCGCGTGCGACTGTACGGGTTGCGCGGCCTGGGTTCCCCGTTCCGTGGGCGACGCCGCGCACCCCGGTTCAGCGTTGTTCGGCATCCGCCGATAGCGCCCGCGAAGGACCGCGCTGCGGCGAGCCGGAACGCCCGCCATTCGCTGGCCCGTTGAGGGGATAGAACCGGATGGACGCCGAACTCAACCGCCAAAGCGCAGCCGCCGGCGACAAGCCCGAGACCAAGCCCGAGGGGGACGATCTGCTGGGCGTGATCGCGGATGTCGAGCGCCAGCTCGCCAGCCTGAAGACTGTGCGCGCCGAGCGCGAGGAACTGCGGCAACGGCTGGATGCGCGCGAGGCCGAACTGACCGAGCGCGAGACCAAGCTCCGCGCCGTCGCCGAGCGGCTGCACGAGGCCGAGTCGGCCCACGAGGCCCGCGGCGTCGAGCTCGACCGGCTCGAGGCCCTCATCTCCGAGCAGCGTCAGAAGATCGAGACCGAGAGTAAGGCGTTCGAGGCCGAGCGGCAGCGGTTGGCCGCGGCCGATGCGGCCCGCGCCAAGGACATCGAGTCCCGGGCGCAGACGCTTGAGGGGCGTGAGCAGCGGCTCCAGGAGAACGCCGCGGGGCTCTCGCGCCAGCGCGAGTCGCTCGAGCAGCGGACGGCAGCGCTGGCCGAGCAGGACCGCTCGCTCCGCGCCCGCGAGGCGGAGCTCGAGCAGCAGCGCAAGGCCCTCGAAGAGGCCAAGGCCCGGTCCCAAGCCGATGCCCAGGCGGCAAAGGCCGCGGCCGCCGAAGCCGAGAAGGCCCGTGCCGAACTCGCGGGCGTGCGGGCGCAGCAGGAGCAGGCGAGCAAGGCCGCGGAGTCGGCGCAGAAGCGGATCGCCGAGGTCGAGGCCGCGCTGGGCGAGGCCCGCGGCGAGATCAAGCGGTCGGGCGAGGCTCAGGCGTCGCTGATGAAGGAGCTGAGCGAGAAGGTCAAGGACCGCGAGCGCCTGAGCGCGGCGCTCGACGATGCCCGCTCCAAGTCCGAGGACTTCAAGCGTCAGCTCATCGACCGCGACGCCCGCGTCCAGGACCTGAGCAAGAAGCTGGCGGGCGCCACAGACAAGCTCCGCGAGGTTTCCAAGTCGCTCCAGGAGCAGGCCGAGATCGTGGGCCAGGCCCGCGCCCTTGAGTCGTCGCTGGCCGCGAAAGAGAGGGCGCTCGACGAGGCCGGCGGGCATCTCCGCCAGCGCGATGAGCGGATCAAGACCCTCGAGACCCAGCTCGCCGCCAAGCCGAGCGGCAAGAGCGACCCCGCGGCGGACCGCAAGGCCCAGGCTCTGGCCGCCGAGGTCGAGCGGCTGCGGTCCGATCTGGCCCAGCGCGAGCAGAAGATCGCCGCGCTCGAGTCGGCGCCGGCGGCCGGCGAGGCGGGCGACAGCGCCGAGACGGCACGCCTGCAGGAAGCGCTCCGCGAGGCCAACGCCGAGCTCGCCAGCGCGCTGGCCGACAACAAGCGCCTGCGCAGCGAGCGCAAGGCGAGCGCCGCGGCCGGCGGGGGCGTGCCCCCCGAGGTCGGAGAGGCCGTCGCGCGCCGCTGGGAGCGTCTCCGCATCCTCCGCACGCTGGTGCGGGAGCAGGGCGACAAGCTCCGCCAGGCGGGCGAGGCGCTGCGCGGGCGCTACGAGCAGTGCGAGCAGATTCTGGCGCAGCGCGAGGAGCTGCTCGCGGCCCGGAACTCGGTCCTCGAGACCAAGCGCCGCATCGAGAAGCTGCAGGTGAAGGGCGCGAAGAACCGGGCCATCGCGACGCTCTTCCACGTCGTCATCGTCATGGCGGGCGTCGGCGGGCTGTCGTGGGCGATCGCCGGTCAGATCGCGCCGGCGGCGTACATCGCCCGGGCGTC
>JADMIO010976173.1_pt1 | contig 26749 bp, 39 predicted proteins | sample 8958161 | NCBI WGS metagenome assembly JADMIO01 (sample SAMN16585339, study PRJNA669376) | soil metagenome | isolation source: Crop rotation soil | place: USA: Cullars Rotation, Alabama | collected 2011 | reverse complement strand
CCGCGACTTCAAGTCACGTGAATTCCAAGCTTCGGATCCCACTGTGCTGGAAAGAAAGCTCGACAAGCTTGCCCGGCTAAACGGCAAGGACTTCACCAGGCAATACGACAACATGCAGGTTTCTGCCCACAAGGACGCCGTATCGCTATTCGAGCGCTACAGCAAGGACGGCGAGAACGCGGCCGTGAAGGCGTTCGCCGCCAAGCACCTGCCGCATCTGCAGGAACACCTGAAGATGGCGGAAATTCTCGAAAAGTAGTCGCAGGCCTGTCCCATCGTCGCCTGCCGCGAGGATGAGACAGGCCTATTCAGACAACCACGGCCGCGCGCATCGAACGTTACCCTTCACTCGCAAGTGATGTCCCATTCGAGCGAGAGAACGATATATGGCCAAGTTGGAATGGAAAGACTTTCTCCAGCGCTACCCCGATGGGCACATTGTGTCTGTTGTCCTTTTCCCCCCGCGCGCGAACCACACGTTCGGCGTGTCCGCTACATGCTCGAGCAGCTGATCGGGGAGCGCTTGCCGGAAGCGCCGTGCAGCACTGCGGAATCCGAAGTGGACGGGGTGATGGAGATTCATTTCGCCTTCGCAAATGACTCCAACGCGGAAGCCCTGGCCCGCCTGGTGGAAGCCGCAGCTGCACGCCGCGCAAGCGATGGACAAGCCATCGGTTCGTGGGGCTCAGCGCGGCCGGGGAAGTCAACCTTGCCGGCCTGCTGTCTGCGCCGAAAGGGATCGGCTGGCGGCTAGTCACTATCCGCCGATCCCGGTTCTGCCATCTTGCGGTGCTGCTCGGCCGTCCATCCCGCGGGGACGACGGAGGCTATGGCGGCGCGCACCTTGTTCTGCCAGCCGGTGATGACCTCACCGTCGCCCGCGAGCATGGCCTTGTAGCCCTGTTCCGCGACCTCGGCAGGGTCGGCTTTCTTCTGCTGACCGACCTTGGTGTCGAGCATGTCCGCGCGCTCGAAGAATTCGGTTTCGGTCGCCCCGGGCATCAGGCAGGTGACGGTGACGCCCGTTCCCTTCAGCTCGGCCCGGATGGCGAACGAGAAGGAATCGAGGAAGGCCTTTGTGCCGTTATAGACCGCCTGGTAGGTGCCCGGCATGAAGCCTGCGATCGAGCCGGTAGAATGCGCCCTCGACCCGCCGAACGCATCTGCTGCGCCACCTTGTGGATGAGATAGACGGTGCCGGTCACGTTGGTGTCGATGACGTAGCGGATATCGTTGAAATCCTGGTCGAGAAAAGCACGGCCAAGCCCGCGACCGGCGTTGGCCAGCAGCATGTCGATGGGACGGCCGCTGGCTGCCTGGAGCAGCCGTTCAACCCCTTCCACGGTGGAAAGGTCGGCGTTCACGGCGTCGACCCTGCCGCCTTGGCCCCGCAGGCGGCGGGCCGCGTCTTCGATTTCGGACTCATTGGCCGCGATCAGCAGTTCATGGCCGTCGCGTATGCATTGACGGGCAAGCTCGAAGCCGATGCCGGTCGAAGCTCCCGTGACGACAGCGAAGCCCTTGCGGTCGGTGTTGTTCGTCGTGCTCATGGTTTCATCACCACCTTGATGCAGCCATCCTTCTTGTCGCGGAACGTCTTGTAGAGCTCAGGTCCCTCCTCGAGGCTGGCGCGGTGGGTGATCACGAAGGACGGATCGATGTCACCCCGCTCGATCCTCTCGAGCAGCTTCGGCAGATAATGCTGGACGGGGGTCTGCGCCATGCGGAAGGTGAGGCCGCGATTTATGGCCGATCCCATCGGGATGTTGTCGAGAAAGCCGCCGTAGACGCCGACGATCGAGACGGTGCCGAAGTTGCGGCAGCAGTGGATGGCCTGCCGCAGCACGTGAGGGCGGTCGGTTCCCATGAAGGTCGCGACCTTTATCCGGTCGATGACGGCGTCAGCCGAGGCGATGGTCTTCGGCTCGGTCCCGACAGCATCGATGCAGGCGTCGGCGCCGCGGCCATGGGTTATCTCCTGGATGCGCTCGTAGACATCCTCGTTCATGAAATCGATGGTGAGAGCCCCGGCCGCGCGCGCCAGCTCGAGCCGCTCCGGGACGGTGTCGATGGCGACGACGCGGCCGGCGCCCAGCAGGAAGGCGCTGCGGATGGCAAACTGTCCGACCGGCCCGCATCCCCAGATGGCGATCGTGTCCTCGGGCTGGATGTTGCAGAACTCGGCCGCCATGTAGCCCGTAGGGAAGATGTCCGACAGGAACAGGACCTGCTCGTCGCTGAGGCCATTCTCGATCTTGATCGGGCCGACGTCGGCATAGGGCACGCGCAGATATTCGGCTTGGCCGCCGCGGTATCCTCCCAATAGGTGGGAGTACCCGAACAGGCCGGCCGGCGAATGACCCCACAGCTTCTCCGCCTTGGCCCGGTCGGGATTGGTGCGTTCGCAAGCCGAGAAATGCCCTTTCCGGCAAAAGAAGCATTCGCCGCAGGCGATGGTAAACGGAACGACGACGCGATCGCCGACCTTGAGCTTGCTGTTCTCCGAACCGACCTCGACCACCTCCCCCATCGTCTCGTGCCCGAGAACGTCGCCGCTCTCCATGCCCGGGATCACGCCATCGAAGATGTGCAGGTCGGAACCACAGATGGCGCAGGCAGTGACCTTGATGATGGCGTCGCGGGGATGCTCGATCGTGGGATCGGGCACGCTCTCGCAGCGCATGTCGCTCTTGCCGTGCCATGTCAATGCTTTCATCGTTTCCTTTTCCCCGTACCGGTCGAATCGCCCAACGGCGCTGGTTCGAAGACGTTGCCAGGTTACCAAGATCAGCGAGGCGCCGAATCGACACTGTCCGGAAGATGACGAAAGCGCAGGGCGGAAGCTCGAAAGCCATTGACGGTCATCCGTCGCCGTTCCCCAAAATGAAAAGGGGACGCCAACGGCGTCCCCTCGACAGGCTCGAAGACCTATCGGCGCGTCATGCCGCCTTGTCGAGCACATGACCCTGCTTCAGCTTGTGGCCGGTGGAAGCTGCGGGTTTCCGGCTGGGGCAGTCCGCCTACCTGATGGCCGCCAGAAGCTGCTCCTTGTGCTCCTGCAGCTTGCTGCCGAGGTCTTCCATGTCAACGTCGCCCTTGCGCGCCTGGGCGAAGAAACCTTCGCCGGGCTTTTCCTCTTCCTTGACATGATGCTTGATCATTCTCGGAAAGGACCGTGACCTTGGCGTCGTAGAATTCGTCCTCTGGGTTCCCCTGGGCGATCTCGGCGATCAGCACTTTGGGCCGTCGTGCTCAATATACGCTTCGTGCTCGAGATCATCCTCCACGGCCTCCTTGCAGGCCGGATAGAAGATTTCCTCCTCGATCGTGGCGTGGACGGTGAGCTGGGTGCAGATCTCTTGTGCGAGCTTCTGCTTGCGGGCGTTGTCCTTGGCCTTCTCGAACTGCTCGAAGAGGCCCTCGACCTTGCGATGGTCCGCCTGGCGAGATGGCGTCGGCTGGTTTGCGGCTCGGCATGATGCCTCCTTCGGTGTTGGGTGTTGCGCGCCGTGCAATGGGCAGCCCCTGCAGGGGTTCCGCCGCGGCGGCAATCGGGCCCGATGCCTTCCCTAGAAGCGGGTCGCCAACTTGGCGTCCACAGCCCCTGCGAGATCGTCGAATACAGCGACTGGCGTGACATAGGTCGGGAGGCCCTGCGCCAGCGTCTTCGAGCCAAGACCCGTGCGCACCAGTACGCGTTGACAGCCCGCGTGGAAGGCCGCCCTGAGGTCGTCGACCTGATCGCCCACGAACGGGGTGTGCGCAGCGACCGCGCCGTAACGTGCCAAAGCCTCCCGCAGCATGCCGCCGGACGGCTTCATCGAAGGGCACTTTCGGGTGCTGGTACAGCACAGGACCAGCTCGATCCTGGCGCCACGCGCGGCAAGCATCCGGCGCAATCCATCATGCACGTGATCCAACTGGGCGCGGGTGATGATCCCACGCGCCACCTCCGGCTGGTTCGTGCAGATGGCAACGTCGAAGCCCGCTCCATTGAGCCGGGCGATGGCTTCGGCGGCGCCGGGAATGAGGTCGAGCTGGTCAGGCGTCTTCACATTGGTCGGCCGATTGACGACCACGACGCCATCCCTGTCGAGGAGGAAGAGGGCCATCAGCGACCGTCCTTTGGCGCGAGCAGACCGGCGAGGATCACTTCCTTGTCCGCGCTCAGCCTGAACGAACGGTGACTGGACCATCCGCTCTGCGCAGCCGCGGGCCGGGCTTTGGTCAGCTGCGTAAGGCGGTCGGCATCGTTCTTGTCCACGAAGCCGCAGTGAATCTCCGTGTCCTCCGCGTTCCGCACGATGGCAGTGGCGAAAGCCCTCTCCGATGTCTCCTGCTCGATCAACTGATTGAGCGTGCCACGCAGGCGTCGCAGGTGTGCGGCCGTGCGCGGTGGAACCACTACTGCCGAAACCAGATGCGCCTGCCGGTGCTGTTGCAGGAAATCAATCCAGGGTTTTTGCGGCATGCTAAGTCGTCTCGGCGTCCTCCGACCGGAATCCCCGCGCCCGCTTTGCCGACTGAGGAAGCACAAACCACAGCCCGACGAGGAAGCCCAACACTCCAAGCGCGACGCAGAGGCTGGGTAAGTCCCGGCCGACCACGAGCCACGTCAGCAAATAGGCATCGATCGCGAGACCCAGGACGAGCGGTCCCAAGGCGACGGTAAGCAGGAACGACGCCAGCGTGATGAACCGGCGCGTGACGCAGCCGCGTTCGGCCTGCCGGTGATAGGCGGCGGGGGTCATGATCAGGCCCATCGCCGCCGCCAGCAGGAGGAACGCTGCAAGGTGAAGCATCTGCAACGCGTCGCTCAGCTCCTGGAAGCGCTGGTTGAAAACGGCGATGAGCTGGAAGCCCAGGATGGCCTGAACGCCAGGCAGAACCATGCGGGCTTCGTCGGTGACGTGAGTTGCTTCCTCTTCTAGCGATTCGTTATGGAAATCCTGCATTGGTTCACTACCTCGCGCTAACGTCGAAAGACGCCCTCTGCTTGGTCCTTACCTGTGGCTGGACCGCGAAACGCTCCGAATGCAATCGAAGTTGCCGGCCGCGCGCCGGCTACAGCGGGCCGCCATCGAACCAGCAAGACGGCGACCCGCTCCACTGCAAGTCGCGACGGCGGCGGTTGGGCCAACAGCGCATCAGCCGCTTGTCGGCAGGGCAACCTGGGGGACGTTCCGGTCGTTGCAAGGGCGTTCCACCGATCGGATAAATACACGAGCGTTTCCAGCCCTTTTCGATGACGTGAGCGCCGCACGGGGACCCTTTTGCCATGCCAGAATCTGGCTCCCTGGCCCTTCCCCTCCGCTTTGCCAACCACCTGCTCCAGCAGTTGTCTGGCAAAGACGCCGGCTTGCTGCGGCCGGCTCTCGAACCGGTGGGACTCGATGTCGGACGCGTCCTCTACGCGCCCGGCCAGCCGATGCGCCATGTCTACTTCGTCGAAAGCGGTCTGGTTTCCATCGTCAGCGCCAACAAAGGCCGGCGCCGCATGGAGGTCGGCATGGTGGGCTTCGAGGGCATGACCAGCCTCGAGGTGGTCCTTGGCGGCAGTTTCGCCGCGCATGAGGCCCTGGTGCAGTCGGCAGGTTCTGCCTTGCGCCTTCCGTCCCCTGCCCTGCGCGAGGCGATCGCGCAAAGCCGGTCCCTGCACGACACCCTGTTGCGCTTCGCGCACGCCTTCATGGTCCAGGGCAGCCATGCGGCGATCGCCGCCGGCCGCGCCCGCATCGACGAGCGGCTCTCCCGCGGCCTGCTGATGTGGCACGACCGCATCCGCAACCCTGAACTGTTCGTAACCCATGAGTTCCTCGCGCTGCTGATGGGCGTGCGGCGCCAGGGCGTCACCGTCGCCCTGCACGAGCTCGAGGGCAAAGGGCTCATCCGCTCGACGCGAAATCGCGTGCGAATCATCGACCGCGCGGGTCTCGAACGGACGGCGAACGGCTTCTACGGTGCGCCGGAAGACGAATACCGGCGGCTGTTCGGGAACGAACTGAAACATCACCACGCAGCGTAGTCCGCCGCCCAGGCTTCTTTGAGGCATGTCCGATTTGGGACAGAGACGCAACGCGTCCCATTTGGGACAGAGCGCGTCGCCGCGGCAACTGGACGAGCGTGCCTGTCATTGCCTGTCCGAAGCTGCTCTCCCTCCGGAGGTCAAATGACAAACTACGTCGCGGGTCTCCGCTCATCCGGGCCGTTCTGCAGTAATTCCACATTCTGAATGTGGCCCTCTCGTATGAAGTAGCAACGCACCGCTCACCCCTCTTCTCACCGATCACTAGAGGTCGGCTCCGGCCGCGATATTCCGGCTGCCCGCGCCAAGGGAATGGCCCGATCTCTTGTCGATCAAAGGTGATGCTCTCTTGAGCAGCGGCGGCTTTGGCAAAGCTTCGTAGTGTTGAAGCCCCAGCGGCGTGAGGCGCCATCCATCGCGATAGGCTTCAGCCAAGCTGGGCTTTGCCACCCGGCAGACGAGCGTTCACGTAGCCCGTATCATGAAAGGCGCTCATGAATCATCCGAGCTGGCGCTGAAAACACTTGGACTGCGCTGCCCTCGACATACCTGTTAGGACCTTGCTGATCCTTGCCCGTAATGCCACCACCGCCAAAAAAATCTACACCGTAACCGCGTCAACTATGACTCTCTGGTTAAGTGGCGGCGTCAGCACGCCAAAATGAGTGCGGGCAAGTACCCCGAAATCTCCGACGAGGCCGGGATCGGCACGCAAATTTGACAATGCGTGGACAAAGAGTGCTAGGGTCGCGGGGTGAATGTCGATGCGGTCTTCCCCCAAGAGCTTCGGGATGCTGCGTCGTCGGGCGCGAAGGCACGGAGCGGCATGCTGTGTGACGATTGCGCCGGCAGGTCATTCAATCTGTGCAAGCCGCTCGACGACGAGCGTCTCAAAGTGATGCTCGGCCTCGGCGGCATCCGCCGCTGGACGAAGCGGCAGATGCTCTTTCGCGCCAGAGAGCCCATCGGCGCGTTCTTTAAAATCAAGTCAGGCATTGTCGCTGTGTCGAGAACGTTGGATGACGGGCGACGGCAGATCGTGGCAGTACGCGTGCCGGGCGACTGTGTCGGATATCTCGATAATGACGGCAACTACGCCTTTGAGGGAGAGGCACTGACGGACGTCGAGGCCTGTGCCTTCGACCGCCGCCGCTTCGACGCCTTTGCCGCCCAGCATGCAGACCTTGCCGCCGCCCTTGCCGAGACCCTATCGGCTGCTCTCCGGCAGTCGAGTGAGAACATGTTTGTATTGGGCCGCCTCAAGTCGACCGAGCGCGTCGCACATTTCCTGGCAGAGATCCAGACGCTCTATCAGCATCGCCATGTCTCCTCAAACCCGTTGTCGCTGAAGATGGGTCGCGGCGAAATCGCTGACTACCTCGGCCTTACCCTCGAGACGGTGAGCCGCGCATTCAGCAAGCTAAAGGGCCGCAACATCATCGGCCTGATGGGAAAAGACAACGACGAAGTCGTCGTATTCGACAACGACCGCCTTCGCCAGATCGGCAAGGTTGAACGCAATACTTGCAGAGCAGCGGCCACGGGCTAGGGTCCTGGCGTTTATCAAGGGCTGAACGGTACTGCAATGATGAAAACAAATCTTTGGACATCGAAATATTGGCGTGACCGGGCGGAAGAAGCCCGGACGAAAGCCTCCGAGATGCAGGATGCCAACGCCAAGGCGACTATGGAACGAATAGCCGCGACGTATCAACGCTTGGCAGAGCGCCAAACCTCGAACTGACAATTATCAGTAAGACGCGATCGTGGCCGGCTGGCCCGGGCAGCCGATATCCTCTGTTCGCCATGGCGCGGACGGACGGGCGTCAAAACATCGGGATTATTCGTCGTTCGCGACCTCCTTTGAAGATATCGCACATCGCTTTTTGCGCTGCTTAGGTCGCGATCTTTCGGCAGCCTGAGCCTTGCCAGCGGTAGCCCTGTGCTCGTCCGCTAACCACTGTCCACTCAACAATGCAGCCCTCACGCACCAGCGCCGGCGGAAAGCCTTCCATCGGCATCCACCATCCGCCGCCCCAGCCACGACCCAAGCCGCCCCAGTAGATGGGCGGCGCGCCGGGATCAATGTACGACGTGTCCCAGCGCCACTGCAGGATTTTGGTTCTATCCTTAAGTTGATAGCTGTTATCAGGAATGCGGCCCATGCTGGAGAGCAGCCTCTCCTCCGACACACCGGCCATCATGCGCAGCCGGTCCTCGAACAACGCTTCGCGCTCCGCTTGCGTAGCGCAGCCCGTTAGGCAGAGAATGCAGAAGAAGAAAAGATTTTGGCCGGACGTCAAAACCATCACCAACCCGATCCAAACGTCCACGGTGCGTCGGTGTTGCTTGCCTAGGGCGTGCAGAACGATCTTGGGGGTGTGGTGTTCCCGTTCTCGTCACGCCCCAGGCAGGGAATGCGGCGATGGGGCAGGTATTTAATGGCATACGCACTCGCCTGTGTACCGTGCCCACCAGGAATGCGGGCCCGATGCGATGGCTGCGCCTTGCCGAAGCGATACCAGTAATCGTGTCCAAAACGGCCGAACCGGGCCGGCGCGGCGGCATCTAAGTGCCATGGCCACGGCATGGCAGGACCGGCAGTAGCTCGTGAAAAAGGCGGCTCTGCAGCCGCCTTTTTCCGATCGATATGCTCGGTCTTACTGGATGACGATCTCGACGCGGCGGTTCTGCGGCTCGCGCACGCCGTCGCCAGTCTGGACCAGAAGACCCTTCTCGCCCATGCCGACCACGCTGATCGCCTGCGCCGGCACGCCTTCGCGCACCAGGGCATCCTTGACCGCGTTGGCACGGCGCAGCGACAGCGCCATGTTGTAGGCCTCCGGGCCCGACGTGTCGGTATGGCCGGTCGCCGTGACGCGGGCGCTGCCCTTGGTCTTGTACGCGTCCGCCGCCTGTTTGATCGTGTTCAGCGCCTGCTGGCTCAGATTTGAGCGGTCCCAGTCGAAGAAAACCATGAACGACGGCGGCGCCACCATGGGAGGTGGCGGAGGCGGCGGGGCCACTTCAGGCTGGCCGAACTTGTAGCTCAAGCTCAGCATGGCCATGATGTTGTTGTTAAAATACGCGCCAGGATTGGTGGTGCCATAGTAGCGGCCTTCCAGCCCGATCCGCATCGCAGGCGTCGCGTTGTAGCCGATGCCCAGAATGCCTTGGTAGGCGAACATCGCCAGACACATCTTGCAGCCTTGAATGTTGGCATCCACAAAAGCAACGCCCGCGCCGGCGCCGATATACGGCGTGACCATTGCCCCAGGGAAAAAGTCATAAAGCAGGTTTCCCATCACGGAGACTTGCTCGATCCTGCCGTTCACATTGGCGTAGCCGGTGGGGAAAATCACGACAGCACTGCCGGTGTTGTAGTGGTACGTGCCCTCCACCTCAAAGCGCGGACCGACAAAGTCGTAGCCGACCTTGCCGCCCAAGGCCCACCCGGTATCCATGACGTAGCTCTGGTTGTTCAGCAGCCAATTAAGACCCCCATGAGCGCCGATATAGAACCCTGGGTAGGTCGGATTGGTAGAGCTGAACCAATCCGACTGGGCGTTGGCCGCCGCCGGCACGGCCACCATGAGAGCAGTGGCCATTAGCAACTTCTTCATTTCGTATCTCCCTCTGTTGAAGGCATAGGCTTGTAAAAGCGTAGGCTCGAGGAATATCCTACAGCGTATACCGCAGTTGCCGACCAATACAGGCCTCGGCTTGAAATTCGAGGCGGCGTTGCAATCCTGCAACAAGAGCGCCCTTTGGTCCAACCCTGACGCGAACGTCAACAGCGATGTTGATTGCTACGATTTCAGTTTCTATCGCGAAGCAGAGGCGGCCTCAATCGCAACCGCGGCAGGGAGGGACAAGATGAAGCGGCTCGATGCCGCCAAGTTGGAGCGCTTAGGCCGGCTGGTCTGCGGTCCGCTGTGGCAAAGCGAGCTGGCCCGCACCATGGGGGTCAGCCGGCAGACGGTCCTCCGTTGGGCGGCGGGAGAGTTCGCGCCCTCGCCTGAACATACTGCCAAGGTCAAAGAACTTGTCCGCGCACGGATCGGGGAGTTGCAGCGCCTACTCAAAGAGTTGTGACTGAGCAGCGCCGGGTGGAGATCGCCCTGATCGGCAGTCCCCCCCCCCGAATTTCAAACTGAAAACACTGCCCAGCTGCTGGATTCCACGTTGCGGCGTTGACCTCGGCGAGGCCTGTTGCTTACCGGGGACCATAGCCCTACGCTTTCGCTACCAGGGGAACGCCGTTGGCGCGAGAGCAGCGCAAACTGGCGGCAATCGTTGCTACAGACGTTCCAATCCGCGGCTTGTACAGGGAGCAAGTTCACTATCGGGGTGGCGTATGCCGCCTGGTGGTTTTGGCGCGACGCTGATTGCCGGTTTCCATCATGGCGGAGATTGCTCCCGCGCAGCGCCGCACGACAGCAACCGCCGCTCCGCCCGGCCCTGCCTGCAGATCGACCACGGCAAAGCCGTCGAATGCTGACCTTTGCCCATGTGTTGCCTTGACAAGTTGGAACTGCAGCTCCATTCGCTGGCCCAGCTGCAGATCGTGGAGAAGCGCCTCAGACAGCAGTGGCATGGCGCCGTCAGCGACGTCTGCAACCACGACGAAATCATCGGCGAAGAGGAGCTGCGCAGAGTGACTCAAGCCGTCAATGACCAAATCGACCGTGGGATCATCTCTAAGAACCTTGTCCGCACCAAGCGGGGCGAGCGGTCCTGTTCCCGAAAGGTACAGCCTGAGTTGCAGGCCACGCCGGCTTGGGCCCTGTTCGCACGACAACACAACGCTGTCGATATTGAGATTGGTACTGGCAGGCTCGGTTACAGCGTAGCTTGGGAGCTCAACGTCTCGCTCCAGCTCCCACCCGATCGTCGTGGAGCCCTTGTCGGCTGTGCCGGCGACAGACGGGCTTCCAAGGCAGATGATAATGCCGAAGGAGCCTAAGAAACCGCCGATCGACCGAAGCATGGGTTCACCGATCTCGCCAAAGGGCGAAAGCGACCGCGGCACCCGTCGGTGCTAGCGTTCGGGATCAAGCCAATCTTATGCCTGGGGTGGTCGGCTGGCCATTTCCCGTTTCGCATATCTTTTGTCGTCTTTTTGGTCGTCCCGATATCGTTACAGATGCAGGCAAAGGGATCCGGAACCGCCACGTCCATCGGCTAATGGTGACCACCGCAACGTTTCGGCATACCGATAGTGGCAAGTGGCCAATGCGAAGTCGCCCGTGCCGGGCCTAGTGCAGAAATGTCGGCCGTTCAGGGTAGACCGGACATGTGGCGGACATCGGAAAATTGACGCGTCTTACCTCGATACCGTCTTCAGGTTCACCCGGTCATCGATGCTGTCGGCGCGGCCGAGGTAGCACTCAACGTTAACGGCGATGGGCAGGCGCATCCCCGCTGCCAGAGAACTCAGGATGTCGCACACCGCCCCTATTTCATGGTCGATCGATGGGTCCGCAAGACTGTTGCTCGCCAAAATGCGGTCGGTCAAAGGTAAGCGGTGTTATGAGGCCGCCTTTTTGTCGAGGCCTTGATCTGAGATTGTGCTGATCCTGCTGTGAGGTTGGGATCGGCTCGTGTCTAGACATGAACCTACGCTTGAGCCTGAGCGTGCTGTGCGGCGCATCGAAGTGATCAGTGGTGCTGGCGGACGTCGTCGTTGGTCGTTGGATGACAAGGCGCGGATCGTTGAGGAGACGCTGGAGCCGGGAGCATCGGTGTCGGTGGTTGCACGCCGCCATGGGCTGACGCCGCAACAGTTGTTCGGTTGGCGGCGCGAAGCGCGCAAGCGGAGCGAGGCAAGCGAAGATGCGAGCCCGAGCTTCGTGCCGGCGGTGGTGGATCTGGCATCGACGCATCGACGGGGTCGGCAGCAAGCCGTGCCGATGGCAGCGATCGAGCTCGATATGGGCGGCGTGAAGGTGCGGATCGGGGCCGGCGCCAAGGCCTCGATCGTATCGGCAGTGCTTCGCGCATTGAAGGAGATCTCGTGATCGGACCGACCGGGACGGTCCGCGTCATGGTGGCAACCAAGCCGGTCGACTTCCGCAAGGGGATGGAGGGGCTGGCGGCGCTGGTGCGCGAGGCCATGGGGGCCGATCCCTTCTGCGGGACGGTCTACGTGTTCCGGGCCAAGCGTGCCGATCGGGTGAAGCTGATCTTCTGGGACGGCACGGGCATGGTGCTGGTGGCCAAGCGGCTGGAGGACGGCAAGTTCCGTTGGCCTGGCGTGCAGGACACGATCCTGCGGCTGAGCGCGGCCGAGCTGCAGGCCTTGCTCGAGGGCCTCGACTGGCGACGTGTGCATGAGCCTCGTGTCACGGCGGTGCCAACAGCGACGAGTTGACTCGGTTGGCGCAAAACGGTCGCCCGCTTGGGGTGTCTGTGATCCACTGTCGTGGTGAGCGCGCAAGCCGAGGCCCTGCCTGACGATCCTGGTCTGCTCAAGGCGATGCTGATCGCCGAGCGGATGGAGAGCGAGCGGCTGCGCCAGATCGTCCGGGAGTTCCAGCGTCATCGCTTCGGGCGGCGGGCCGAGAGCCTGTCCGAGGATCAGCTTCAGCTTGCGCTGGAAGATACCGAGCAGGCAGCGGCGTCGGGCCAGGCCGGGTCCGAGCAGAAGAACCAGGCCGAGCGTAAAGCGCGCGCTGCCCGTCGCCGGACCAACCGCGGCGCGCTGCCGGCACACCTGCCGCGGGTCGAGACGGTGGTCGATGTTACGAGCACCGTTTGTCCCTGTTGCGCGGGGACACTGCACCGCATCGGCGAGGACGTCTCGGAACGCCTGGATATCGTGCCGGCCCAGTTCCGGGTACTGGTGATGCGCCGACCGAAGTATGCCTGCCGGGCTTGCACGGATGTGGTGGTACAGGCGCCGGCGCCGGCCCGACTGATCGAAGGCGGGCTGCCGACCGAAGCGACCGTCGCCCAGGTGCTGGTCTCGAAGTTCGCCGATCATCTGCCACTCTATCGACAAGCCCAGATCTACGGCCGTCAGGGCATTGCCCTGGATCGCTCAACCCTGGCCGACTGGGTGGGGCGCGCGGCCTTCCTGCTGCGGCCCGTGCACGGGCGGCTGCTCGACAAGCTGAAGGCCTCGCCAAAGCTGTTCGCCGATGAGACGACAGCTCCGGTGCTCGATCCGGGGCGTGGCCAGACCAAGACCGGCCAGCTCTTCGCCTATGCCCGGGACGATCGGCCATGGGGCGGCAGCGATCCGCCTGGCGTTGCCTACGTCTATGCGCCGGATCGCAAGGCCGAGCGGCCAATCGCTCATCTGACAGGCTTCACGGGCATCCTGCAGGTCGACGGCTACGGCGGCTACAGAGTGCTGGCCAGACGGAACGACGTGCAGCTCGCCTTCTGCTGGAGTCACGTGCGCCGCAAGTTCTACGAGCTCGCCACGCCCGGCCCCGCGCCGATCGCCAGCGAAGCGCTGACGCGTATCGCCGCGCTGTACCGCATCGAGGACGAGATCCGCGGTCGTTCTGCCGAGGAGCGCCGGATGGTCCGCCAGGACGGCAGCCAGCCGCTGGTCGAAGCTCTCGAGCCGTGGCTGCGCAGCAAGCTCCAGCTCATCAGCCAGAAGACAAAGCTCGCCGAGGCGATCCGCTACACGCTGTCGCGCTGGCAGGGCCTGTGCCTGTTCCTCGACGACGGCCGCATCGAGATTGACAACAATGTGGTCGAACGCACCATCCGGCCCCTGGCCTTGACCCGCAAAAATGCCCTGTTCGCCGGCTCCGACGGCGGTGCCGAGCATTGGGCCACCATCGCCTCGCTGATCGAGACCTGCAAGCTGATAGCCGTCGACCCCTACCACTACCTCGCCGATGTCATCACTCGCATCGTCGATGGTCATCCTCAGAGCCGCATCGACGATCTGCTGCCATGGGCCTATCTCGCAACGTCCGAGCTCAAGGCCGTGGCCTGAAAACGACGCTTACGGTCAAAGCGTCGGCTTGTTCACGTGATCGATTCGCCAAATCGACAACTCGGGCCGGGAACACAGAAAGCGGCGTCGCTTTGAAACTGGCCAGCGCTTCGAGCAGCATCATTCGAGCCTTATCGTCACTAGAGTAGTTTAAAGCTCGCTGACACGCCAACTCCACTGCCGGCGTCCATTGCATTCATCTAACTGCCATTCTTGTCGGAGATTTAGCGCAGCCTTTTGCCTTTTGCGGTCTGGTTCCTCATAAACGAACCTCTTCCCGCTCCAGACTTCAAACGCATCGTACTTACGGTCGGTGTTGCGTACTTTGAACAGGCGCTTGGCTTGGTCGATGAGGTCCTCATCCGCGCCTTGCTGCATAAATTTTACGTGCTGGATATGCCCGTCTCGCATGAAGTAGCAACGCACCGCTCACCTCCGGTCCAACCGATCCCAGAGGTCGGCTCCGGCCGCGGTATTCCGCCCGCCCCAAGGCCGACATGGTCGAGGAAATGATCCGGCGCCTGACGGAGCTTCGGGCGAGCATGCTGTCACCACCCGCACGGAACTAAGCAAAGTGAAATATCCAGTTTCATCGCAGGCGCTGTCGCCAACTGGTTTCGGATCAGATCAGGTCAAAAACCAGCCAGGCACTCTCGACGATCGAGACGAACGTGCGCCAGGTGCTCTCCGCCCCAGAGCTCCCAACACCGTCGCAACTGTCCAAGCCGTTACCCTCTTCGCGTACAAACGCCCAAACGAGCAGGCTCACTGCGCTCGCCACAGTTGCGGGTATCCATTGCTCCTTTAGCGCATCACCGGGGGCGACAGCTACCCGCTCGTGCGGGTTGTTTCGGTCAATGGGGCACATATGTTGATCATCAGATGTAAGGGCAAATTTTCACTTCGCGGATTGACGGCGAGGTTGTAAACTCGTCGGTAACCGATCCTCGGACCGCTCCAGGGACCACTGCCTCCAGTCCTTTCATAGCGGCACGAACTTACATGGTGCTTGACTTCACCTTCTATGGCGTGCGGCAATCCGACGAGTGTGGCCGTCTCATCGTCTTCTACAGTGCTCTTGATGGCGTGATGTACCAGTTCCTGGACTATCGGAAAGTTGACGGGAATGGTACTTCGCGTCCTGCGTGCTCGCTCATGGGCGGGCGTTCAAACACATGGATGACCCCAACTTCGGGCAGCAGCCCGACCGGGACGCCGAAAGGGTGCGCCTCAATATCGAGTTGGAGAACGAGCCGTCGGGCCGGATCGGCGCGGGAGACGATGGATGGTCCATCGACTGCTTCTCAGCCTGTGCGACAGCTCACGCGCCTGGTAGAGGATTTGCCGAAGGGGGAAACCATGACCAGGCCCAGATGTGGCAGCTCAGCAGCGGCCCCTTTGTCACTTTGATCGCGATCTACACCCAGCATATTTGTCGTGTTTCACACTGAGTCGGCATTATCCCACTCACTACACTGGGCTTCCAGCGCCCGATCTTACTGGCACCATAGACAACGAGCGATCCATGATCGCCCTTGCGTACCAGCCTCCCAACTCCAAGGCCTGCTTGAACGTCATCCAGATAGGGCGGTAGCCTTTCACAACGCTCCTGCCCCAAAGGCTGATAACGCGTAACCGCGAGTAAAGCCCGTTCTGGCGCAGACGGACGCGCTGCTCCTCAGAAGCGCCTGCGACGCGGCCTCATCCAGGAAAGCGCCGGAACCCGTACGGGGTCACAGCGCCTTTGGCGCCTATGAGTTCCTCGCTCTTGACCATGGCGTCAACGAACCGGACGCGAAAAATCGGCATGAGCACTGTCTCGCACTTCCGGCGTCCCGGACGCGAGGACCACAGGACCCGAGTTCAAAGCAGACCGGATCGCTCGCATCACTAGGGCTGGAACTCAATAAAATTGGTTGCGATTAGAATCGGTTGTTGATTCTCTGCTGTCAAACGGAAGCGGCGAATGCGATCGAACCTATTCTGGCTCAACGACGAGCAATGGCATCTGATTGAGCCCGCACTTGCCGACCGACGTGAGGGGCAAGGAACGAGCGGACGATCGGCGGGTCATCAGCGGCATCCTGCATGTGCTGCGCAGCGGCTGCCGTTGCAAGGATTGCCCTCCGGAGTACGGCCCGCACACCACCATCTACAATCGCTTCGCGACGTGGGCTGAGCGCGGCGTTTGGGAGAATCTTTTCCGTGAGCTTGCCGGGCGCGGTCGATCAACCGCCACGCAGATGATCGATTCAACGCATATTCAAGGCCCACCGCTCGCCCTCGAGCGGAAAAGGGGGGAGCAGAAACAGGCGATCGGCCGCTCTCGCGGCGGGCGCAACACGAAGATCCATGCACTCGCAGATGCAAAGGCCGTCTTCTCGCCGTCCTCCTGAGTGGCGGCGAGGCGCATGATTGCCCATCGGCCCAGCGTCTCATCCGTCGCGTCAAGGCAGCCGTCAAGCTCCTCGGCGACAAGGCTTACGACAGCGCCGAGCTGCGCCAGTGGCTCAGCGATCGTCGCACCAAGCCCGTCATCCCCAATCGATCAAATCGAACGCAGCCGTTCAGCTTCGACAAAAAATCCTACAAGCTGCGGCACCTCATCGAGAATGCCTTCTGTCGCCTCAAGGACTTCCGGCGCATCGCAACCCGCTACGACAAGCTGGCACGAAACTACCTCGCTCGCCTCAGTTTGTCTGGTCGCTGCTATCGTCTGGTGGATTTAATGACCCTCGCGGTCCGCGGTCATCTTTAGAACAGCTTGGCGACGCCCTCGATTGTGCGCGAAATCGCCGTGCTTGCCCGGTAGATCGGAGCAGTTGATGCGCTTCAGGAGACTACCAGAAGCGTTTGGAGCCGAGGAAAACGACAGTGGTGCGCTCGTCGCGATGACGTGCGCCCAGCGCCGAGCCGGCGCAGGCAGCGGCGCAAGCGAGCGCAAGGGTGGCTGCGACGACAAAGGCGGCGATCAATGCTGCCTTTCGGGCGGCGTCGGCGGCATCGCGGGCTTTCTGTTCCGCCGCTTTCAGCTCAGCAAAAGCATCGTCGACACGCTTCTCGGCATCGGCCTGCGACAGGCCAGTGCGCTGGGCGACGAGACCGGCAAGATAGGTACGGTCAGCCGCCATAAGCTGCGGATTTCGCATGTTGGCGGCAAAGGCGCGTGCGATAGGCGCTGCGATGTCGGCGCGACTGGGTGCCACAGAGCCGGTGGCAGCTGTGGGCCCCGCAGTAGGAGTTCCGGGCCCGGGCGCGAGCAGGCGATCGACGGCGTAGTCGGTCGGCGTCATCGAAACCTGCTGAAGGGCCTGGGCCGCAGCTGGATTGGAGGCGGCGCCCGCCACTCCGGCGGAGGCGATGGCGGTGGTCCCGCCAACGGCCGTGCGGACGACGCCGGCCACGCCCGACGAGACCAGCATCGCGGCGAGTACCACGCCGAGTGCCCACACCGCGAACCCATAACCGCCGTCGCGGAAGTTACGCTCTTCCAAGTCCGGCGTGACCCAAGGTGTGCGCATCCGGCCGGCAAGATAGCCGCCGGCGGAGAAGCTCGCGACATGGACGAGCACAGCATAGACGCCACTCAGGATGGCGACCGCCTTGCCCGACAGGCCGGCGTAGGGCTGGGCGGAAGTGACGGAAAGTCCGAGGGCCGCACCGAAGGTCATGAGTACGGTCAGGATGGCGAGGGTGCCGAGGGTGCCAACAACAATCGGCCCCCATTCAAGATATCGGCCACCTGGGAGCTCGGAAGACGCTGCGACAGGCGCAACGGTGGTTGATGCAACAGCCATGGCACCCTCTTTCAGCGAAGACCGACAAAGGAAAGAATGAACAACACGACGACAACCAGACCGACGAGGTAGATAATCGAGTTCATGGCGCTCCTCCTGGGAGTACCGCTTAACGACACAATGTGGACATGGTTCCAAAGCCGGGTGAGTCGGCGCACTACAGCTGCAATGAGCTGAAGCCAATGCTTCAGCAGCCGATAAGCCGAGGACAGACCACCCCCCTTTATTCCGGGTCCTCGTAGTTCCGGCGACGCATCCGCACGGTAATTTGCGATCCGCGCCGTTCGAGTTCGGCTGGTTTGGCCCGCTTCCTGTCGGGTGGAGGGGCAGCGGCCTGAATAAGGACAAAGTAGGCATCATCTGCGGTGAGGACGCGCTTTGTTGCCCAGCCGTCTGACGGTTCGGATTTCGCGTTGATGGCTTTAGCAAAGGCCACGGCGTCGCAAGAATGGCCGAAGCCGCACCATATCTCTCTCTCCCCCGACTCTCGGCTTATGGTTAGCGCATATGTCCAGTCGGAGTGTAGCAACCGCATGTACCTGGCCATAAGGTCAAGCGTTTGTTTTCCGGAAAATATCTCGCCAGCCAAACGCATCACCACGCAGTGTGTACTGGCTCTGCTCGGGAGGTCGGACCATTTAATGCGGGCCATGGCTATTGACCCCAAAAACCAACCCGCCCGGGCATGACACTGAGCGAGCTGGAAGCGATGTAACAAAAGCCCTATTTCAAACGTATACATGGTGGACGGCGGTTGCTAATGGTGAACTCGCTTTTGGGTGTTCAGATCGGGCACACAATTGCACGGGTGGCGCCACAAGCCTCGAACATTCAAACGCCCATTTGAATGTCCACCACTTGGTGTGTCTCAGTCGCTGCGGCTTCTGCGCGATCCTGTTGCTTTGTCGCGCACGACCGCCTGCCCCCGCGCATTATTGGTCATGGCCGCGTTCCGTACCGGCGTCCGCGCCGACATTGGCTCAACTCTTTTGCACGGACAGCATGAATCCCGTGAAATAGGCCGCTTAGGTGAGGTCCGGCGCAACCAAGTGTTCTTTCAAATCTCCATGGAGCATCGGGAGCTGGAACACATGGCCGAACAGGCATCGCATCCCGCCCAAGGACGACACCAACGCGATGCCTAGGTGACGACTTGTTTTCGGCAACGTCCCGGCCACCTTAATCGTTGACAGAGTCTCTTACGGGAGGAGGGCATGGCTCTGCTCGATATTATCACGGGACAGCAAGGCTCTTCGGGACGAGTTCCGCCGCTCGCGAAGGCGCTGGCGGGGCTACTTGCTTACAGCAAGTTGAGGAATTCTGGAGGTGACGGTTCGGCACCGGGGGACGGCGGTGGCTTAGCCGAGCGGCTGGAGGACTTTTTCAAGTCTTCCGCCAGCGGCGGTCCGACCGCAAAGGGCGTTATCGGCGCGTTGCTGACCGGCGGCTTGATGGATCTCGTGCAGCAGTTCCGAGGCGCTGGTAAAGCTGAAGCCGTGGAGTCGTGGGTTGGCCGGGGCCCGAATCAGCGCCCCGGAAGATCTATCAAAAGTATTGACTGAGGAGCAGGTCACTTTCCTGACCGCGCGCACGGGTCTGTCGCGCGCGGAGCTTTTGGCAGGGCTAAGCAAGCGCCTGCCGCAGGTGGTCGACGGTTTGACGCCCGAGGGCCGAATCCTGACCGGTTAGGAAATGCAGCGAACGGTTTGACCAGCGAGCCAAAATTTTGACTCGCTGGAACGAAATGGCGGTTGGTACCTGCCTACCCGGCCTCGCTCCCAACCGCTGGAGGATGAGCCGCATCGGCGTCGTCGAGTTCTCCTCCAACATTGCGGAGGCGTCCTTTCTGCGAGAGGGATGCTGTTGTGCGAGGGATCTGGCCCGGTTCCTAGTTTATTCGGCTTTGGTTATCGGCCTTTAGGCGTTCGGTGCATCTACTTGCCGTGGCGGCGGATGACGCTGATGTTGCCGTTGGACTCCATGTACGCCGCCTTGACAAGGCGGCAGTCCTCCAACCCCTGTTCGCGGAGTTCGGCCATCAGCTCCTCAACGCTGACAAACTCCTCGCGCATGTTTCGGCGCAGCATGCGACCGTTCTCGATAAGCTTGGGCTTCGGATCACGTACCAATCGCTCGAAGGCAGGATAGCGCGACTGCAGCCACTCAATCAGCGTGCTCCAGAAGAGGATTGTGCAAACCAGGATAATGCTCTCGCCGATAGACTGAAAATTGTCGGAGATGCCGTTGCCGGTCACTTAGGCGATTAGCACGATCACAAGAATATCAGTAATCCCGATGCCGCCGACTTGGCGGCGCACGACTAGCCGCAACAGCACGAAGATCACGAGATACATGATGGTGCCGCGCAGAAAGACGTGGAGCAGCGCATGCTTCGGCTCGTAAAGCCCTGCCCAATCTACTCGCCACAGCCAATCCATGCCGCGGAAACGAAGCGAGCCGGCGAATGTTCCACAGAGTGCTGGGTGGCTTACCATCGTCCTCAACCGGCTCTCGAATGACGGGGGTTAGCGTCATAACAATTTCTGAAGGGCTCGAAATCCTTCAATGCGGTCGGACGTAACCATTGATAAGCGATCGGCGTTGTTTCGACACTTCTATAGTGAGATGTCATTGGACAGGGTCAGCCACTCCGCAGACTCGTAGTCATGCGGCATGCAACGGGCGGCCATCAGGGTCGGGCTGCTCCTCGAAGAGATGCTTGAGGCTTTGAGGAGTGTCATCTGCCAGGGACTGGGTCCCATCTGCGCAAGAGCACGTGCCTGGCCCTGCCCGTCTTGCGGAGTGCGGCGACGGGACTTTTGGCCTGCTCGAAGGTATGGCGACCGCCCGTTCGATCCGCTCGATCCTAATGGCCGCCTCGTGGGCGCCCAGTTCCAACACCCAGCGCTGGCGGTTCGTCGTTGTTCGCGATGCCGAAAACCGTCGCCAGATTGCCGGGGTCTCTCGCGCCCTCGTTTTACGAATTCTACCCGCGTGAAGGGCTCGTCTCCGACCTCTCGACCCGCCCGGCCACGGCGCGCGGCGAAGCTTGGCCCGCCATCAGGAGGTTAGACCTGTTGCCCAGCCTCCATAGTACCCATACGCTTTCGGTAGCTATCCAGGGGGACCCCTTGGCTCGTGAGTAGCGCAAACTGGCGGCAATCGTTACTGTAGACGTAGTTGGTGAAGGCGCAGGAGCGGCCACGTTGGCGTCGGTAATTGCCGTGCCTCGCCTACCGAGTTGCCGGCCAGAATAATTCGGTCCCGCATCCCGCGTACCCCACCAACCCCTACATCCACGCTGACACGACCGCGCCAGCCCAGCAGCGTCCCGGCGCTCGATGCCCAGCATTGTGCAGCCGTTAGCCACACGATCCGCTCACGCTTGGCGATCTTCTGCGCCGTGTTGCCGTCGACGACCAAGTCTCTCGGGGCGCTACGATCGCCCCGTTTCAACTCCAGGGGGATGGCCTTCTTGATCATTCCCACAGGCAATCACATCCGCCCTCCTTGCGGATTCAATTGTCTGTGACAGAACACTAGCACTGTGCGGCATGCGGGCGCGCAGCAGTGCTGTCGAAAAAAGGCTGCAGCAAGGTTGGGCCCCTGGCGGGCCGTGCAAAAAGCACGGGCAGTGGGGGGTACCACTCCAGGTTTTATCACCAGGCCGCCACCCTACTATTGATCAGGGCAGGATTATTAAATTTGATGAGGGCCGCTCCGTCACGTGATCAATCGGTGGCGTGAATGCGTGCGGCATTGCGCCTGAACTGCAATGGCTAGTGCCGGTCAACTGCTGTGTCTTAGCGCGCTGCTGCCCCGGCCACTCCCACGCCGGCATGCAGTGCTGCTCGTGCACGCCGCGGTTGGCTGTGCGAGCTTCTTCCTGCGCCCAGGTCAACCCCTCGCGAACCACGATGGCGCCCAAATCCTCGCCCGAAGCTTGGCAGATCGCGACGGTCCACCGTAGCAGTCCCGGCCCATCTCCTGGCAGTTGGATCGGCTGGCCGAATTGCGCGCGCTCGAATCGCGACAGCGCGGTTATGGTGTCCTCCGCCATCTCATCGGCAAAGTATTCCTGCTCAGGATCGCAGACATGTTCTGAAACGGCAGAATGGCATCGGCCGCGTGGACCGTCCGCAAGATCACGATGCCCCCTGTCGGAGGTTCCCCCTCAGGCGGGCGGCGACGTTGACGCCGTTGTGTCGGCTGACGGTCGTCGTTGGCATCGGCCATGGCCAGTTGGATCTCGATCGCCGCGCTTAGGGCATCGACTGCGCTGCCGAACTCGACCAGGGCACGGTCGCCGGTCACCTTAACGAGGCGGCCTCCGTACTGCGCCACCACTGGATCGAGATGCTCGGACCGGTTCTTGCGCCGGCGCGCCAGCGAGAGGGCCTCGTAGCCAATGCTTGCCACTGTGGGAGTCGCGCGTTCCGCGTGCACTTTAGGAAGTACAGTCCTTAGTCACTAGATGGTCTAGGCCCTGCGAGGAACCTCCGGCAAGCCAGCCGATTATGTTCCTCGTCGCATTGGAAGGAGAAAGTGGCCGATGTCCGTCGAACCGGAGGCCGTCGAAAAGGCCACGCTCGGGTTGCATCCGCTCGAGCAGTACGAGCCGCTGATCGGCGCGGCGACGGCCGACCGGATATTCAAAAAAGCCGATCGCGTGCGCGACGCGCACGTCGTCCACGTCAATTCGACGTTCTATGGCGGCGGCGTTTCGGAAATCCTAACCCCGCTTACCCTGATGATGAACGCTCTCGGTATCGAAACCGGTTGGCAGCAAATTCAGGGTACGCAGGCCTTTTTTAACTGCACCAAGAAGCTTCACAACGCGCTGCAGGGCGAAAGAATCGAGCTCTCCGACTTGGAAAAGGCGATCTACGAGCAGGTCGTGTCCGAGAATGCCACACGGCTTCACGTGTCAGGTTGTGACGCCGTGGTCGTGCACGATCCGCAACCCTTGCCCCTCCTGAGCCACTTCGACAATCGTCAGATGCCGTGGCTCTGGCAATGCCACATCGATCTTTCGACACCCGACCCGGCGGCCTGGAAGTACGTGCGTGGGTTCGTCGACGGTTATGATGCCGCAATTTTCTCGCTGCCGGAGTACGCCCAGGACCTCGATATCGTGCAGCGCTTCTTCACGCCAGCGATCAATCCGTTCTCGTCAAAAAACGCCGAAATGTCCAAGAATGAGATCGATGAATGCCTGATGCGTCACCGGATCCCGACGAATCGCCCGCTGGTGACGCAGATCTCACGCTTCGACCGCTGGAAGGACCCGATGGGCGTGATCGAGGCTTTCCGCAAGGCGCGGCAGAATGTCGACTGCACGCTGGTGCTGATGGGCAATAGCGCGACGGACGACCCGGAAGGCGACGTTATCCTCGAAAACATCAAAGCGTCGATTGACGAGCGCATCGTCGTCATCACAGTCGACGACCCAGTGCTGGTGAACGCTCTGCAGCGGCGCGCCGCCGTCGTCCTGCAGAAGTCCACGCGCGAAGGCTTCGGACTCACCGTCACTGAGGCGATGTGGAAAGGCGCTGCGGTGGTCGGCGGCAATGTCGGCGGCATCCGCCACCAAATCAGCGACGGCGCAAACGGGTTCCTAGTTGATAATATCGACAAAACGGCAGAGCGGATCGTGCAGTTATTGCAGGATCCCGACCTGCGTCGCCGGATCGGGGCGATGGCGCGGGAGACGGTGCGCCAGAACTTCCTGATGAGCCGCCTGCTCGAGGATTGGCTCGACCTGCTCGCCGGCTACCGACGGCCGTAAGCCACCATGCGCATCGCCCAGATCGCGCCTTTGGCCGAAAGCGTGCCGCCCAAGCTCTACGGAGGTACCGAACGTGTCGTGGCGTGGCTGATCGACGAACTGGTCGAGCTCGGCCATGACGTCACCCTGTTCGCCAGCGGTGATTCTCGGACGCGCGCCAAGCTGGTGCCGGTATGGCCGTACGCCTTTCGTCTCAGCCGGCAGCGTACTGATCCAGTCGCCGTGCAGGCTGTCCTGCTCGAGACGATGGCGCGGCGCGCCGCCGAGTTCGACGTCATCCACTGCCATGTCGACTGGCTAGCCCTGCCGCTGCTCACCCGGTCGGGAGTGCCCTTCCTTACAACCATGCACGGCCGTCTGGACATTTCAGGCCTGCCGGATGTCGTGTGCCACTTTCCTGATGCACCGTTCGTGTCGATCTCGAACAACCAACGCCTGCCGCTGCCAGGAGCCCATTGGCTTGGCACCGTCTATCACGGCCTTCCCTCCGATTCGCTGCGCCCCCGTTTTGAACCCGGATCGTATCTCGCTTTCCTCGGCCGGCTGACCAAAGAGAAGGGACCTGAAGCAGCCATGCGGATAGCGCGGGCGGCCGGCATGCCGCTGCGTATCGCCGCCAAGGTGCCCAAAGGCGAGCGTGGCTACTTCAAGGAGCAGCTCGAGCCCAAGATCGATGGCCGCGAGGTTCAGCTTACGGGCGAAGTCAACGACCAAACCAAGGGGCAATTCCTGGCCGAGGCCGCGGCGCTCCTATTTCCCATCGATTGGCCCGAGCCGTTCGGCTTGGTCATGATCGAGGCCATGGCCTGCGGCACACCGGTCATCGCCTATCGCCATGGTTCGGTGCCGGAAGTGATCGACGAGGGCGTCACGGGCTTCATCGTCGACGGCGAGGAGGAAGCCGTGCGTGCCGTGAGGCGCCTGGGTGAGATTGACCGACGCCAGGTTCGAGCCTGCTTCGATCGCCGCTTCACCGCCAGACGGATGGCCGCGGAGTACGTCGCCATCTATGAGGACCTGGTGCGCCGCCGCGATCGCGTTGATGGTCGTTCGCGGTAGCAGCCGGCGTGAGCTGCATAGCAACTTTTGGTCTGCAGCACATTACGTTCGTTAAGTGTTTGGGTGAGCAATGTGGCGGGTGCTGGTAGTTGAGGATGACTGCCTGCAGGCGGACTGGTTACCCGGCGCCTCCAAGGCAGCCAATCTAGGGCGTGCAGACCTAAAGGGAGCCACGCTGGTCCATGTATATGCCACTAACGCAACGGCGGCGGCCATTCGCCAATTCCGGGGCGCATGGCGCTAACCGCGCTTCCAAGCGTCACACAGGCCGCGGGCAAAGCAGTTGGCGAAACTGCTCATGAACCACGGCGTAGCACTCGCAAGCAGACGCCTCCAAACCAGGTCGATCGATAACTCGGAGGCGTCCGTTTCCATAATTGATCAGTCCGGTCTGCTGGAACAATCGCGCAGTGATATTCACAGCGGGGCGGTGCACGGCCAGCATCGTCGACAGAAATTCCTGTGTCATGGCGAACTCGTCGTCGTCAGCACGGTCGTGCATCATAAGTAGCCAGCGGGCCGCCCGTTGTTCCAGGGCATGGTTGCCATTGCAAACGGCGGATTGCGTGGTCAGATTTTGATAGACCAGCGCATATCGCAAGAGATGATGCTGCAGCGCCTGATCCTTCTCGCAGACCCTCCGAAACGTGTCGGCAGGAATTCGAAGCATGGTCCCCGATGCCTGAACCAGAGCATCGACATAGCTGACGTCGTTGCCCATCAGAACCGGTAAACCGACCATCCCTTCGCGGCCTACGAGTCCCACTTCCGCCGCCCTGCCGTCAACGAGACGACGGATCATCGAAACGCATCCGCCTGTAGGAAAGTACACGAACTTCATCGGCTCGCCGGAAGTCGCGAGTACGCGGCGAAGGTCGCACTCGATAGGCTCGATTTCGGCGTCGAGGAGAGCCAAACTGCTGGCGGGTAAGACGGCAAGCAGCGTGTTCTTGGCAAGCCAAGATGGTGGCGCGTTGCTCATGACAGCTCCCGCAAAACCCCGGCGGGAGCACACGCATCTCTCAGCCACTCGCGCCGCGAAGGTGTCAGCGAGCGATGGGCTACGGTGCGCCGTGAAACCTAACCGTTCAACTCAAATAATTTGCTTCGGATGTACGGTACCCTACAGCGTAGCGGGCCCGGATGCGCTAGGCCACAACTTCGTGGGCCGCGGCTGGAAGACGAGGGGATCAGAAGCGGAGGCAGCGCTTTGGGAGGGGGCTATGAAAGCGTTGGAAGAACCGCTGAGTCGCTTCGAGGAAATCGCATTGCAAAAGGTGGGTTTCGGCAGCGATGAATCGCTGGAGCCTCGGCATGTTCGGCACCTTCTTCAACTCGATCTGATTGAGTGGACTGGTTTACGTTGGTCCCTGACGGCTGTTGGCCGTCAGCGCTACGCCTCATTGATTTACTTCGCCACCGACCACCGCATGTGAACAATGCGTTCTTTGTTGTTAGCGACAGGTATTCAATTTTAGTCGGTTTGCACTCGCGAACGGCGCGTATCTCGCCTCGCTTCAGTTACGTGGCATCGCGGATCCTCATCAAGGCAGACGAAGAGAGAAAGCATGACTTACGAGGATTATCTTGAACACGCGGAAGAATGCGAACGCCTGGCGGCGGCAGCCACACTCCCGTCCAACCGGCACTCCCTGCTGTCGGCTGCTGAGATGTGGCGCAAGCTGGCGGCAGATGCCAAGCCAAACGATGGAGCGGGAGCAAATCCGGCCTTGGAAGACCCCCGAAGTGACACATCAAGTCGATAGACATACCGAAGCTGTGACTCTCAAGCAGATAGCTGCCGGGGCAGCGCTGCACCAGCAACAAGGTGCGCCCAAGGCCGCTCAGATGACGTCTGCAGATCCGCTCGCACTGTTGGAGCGCGTGGTAGCCAAGCAGCAAGCGCTGCAGCATCACCGCGGACTGGTACGCGAGCGTCGGGCGTTTCGGCGAGAGGCTGCTTACAGAGTTCGCTAATCAGGTCCGGCGCCAGTCGGTGTTGGTCCGCGTTTACGGGTAACGGTAAAATCAATGTCTTGGAGCTTGTTGGCCTACCTAATTCCAAGGTACGCGTCCGGTGTGGGCCGCCTTTCGGCTGAAGCTCGCGCGTGAGAGGTGAG
>JADMIO010814561.1_pt1 | contig 26753 bp, 23 predicted proteins | sample 8958161 | NCBI WGS metagenome assembly JADMIO01 (sample SAMN16585339, study PRJNA669376) | soil metagenome | isolation source: Crop rotation soil | place: USA: Cullars Rotation, Alabama | collected 2011 | reverse complement strand
ACCCCGGCCGTGTTCTCCGGATGCGTTTTCGTTCGTGCAGGACAATGATTCCGTCTGCCTCGGCAGCGATCGAGTCGAGGTGCGCGACGGCGCCGGTCGTCGATGGTCCAAGTGAGTGGGTGTCCATCGTGGCACGAACAGGAGCACCGGTAGCTTCTTCAGTGACGCCCAGCCGCTGCAAGATTTCCGTTTGTCCTGCTTCGGTTGCGCCTCCGTGACTGCCCATCGCCGGGATTACGAAAGGCTCGCCGCCACTCGCTTTCACCGCATCGACGATACCGGCAATCAGATCGACGAAGCCGCCCATGCCACGACTGCCCGCAGTTATCGCGATTCGCGCACCGCGCTTCAGATTGTTCAGGAACCCCGACTCGAGCAGCCGTTGCCGGACTTCGACTCGAACGTCGGTAATATGGTCTCGAGGTAGGAGTTGGGCCACATGGGCCAATGGTGGTGAGGAACGTCGTGGAAAAGGTATGGTCGAATTGTCTTGCAAAACTTCCCCCTTGCGTCAGTGCATCTATATGACCTCACGAATCTTGTCTTCGGCGACTGTCTTGATGATCTCCCAGCGATCCTTTTGACCTCTCACGAGCGCCTCGGCAAATTTGACCGCTTGTTTTACTGTGATATTGCCGGGCAGCGGTGGCTCATACGGATCTACGACGGCCTCGACCACTGCTGGACCATCGACATTCAGTGCTTCGCGCAGAATGGACGGCGCTGTTGCCGGATCTTCAATGGTGTAGCCGGCGGCGCCACATGCCCTCGCATACGCGGCAAAGTCGATCGGTTGCAACTCGGTGCCGAACTCCGGGTTACCTTCGAACGCGATCTGTTCCCACTTGATCATGCCCAGCGCATTGTTCTTGAAGATGATGACCTTCACCGGGAGTTTGTACTTAACAAGCGTCGCCACCTCTCCCATTAGCATCGTGAAGCCGCCGTCGCCCACGATGCAGATGATTTGGCGATTCGGATATGCGATCGCCGCGCCGATGCTGTAGGGCAACGAGTTCGCCATCGTCGCGAGTGTGCCGGAGAGCGAGAACTGCATGCCGTCCCGCATCTGAATGTAACGCGCTGCCCACGTCGCGATCGTTCCGCTGTCCGCGGAGACAATCGCATCGTTGCGCAGCAGCTTGTTCAATTCGTATGCAACCACCTGAGGCTTCATAGGCGTGTCGGGACGTGTGCCGCGAAATTTCATCAGTTCGTTCCACTCACGCATGTTGTCCTGTGCTTCACTCAAAAAACTCTTGTCAGTCTTCGCCTGAATCAATGGCAACAGCTCGCGCAAAACATCGCGGCAGTCTCCGACGAGTCCAACATCAGCGGGATGGCGCAGGCCGATGCGTGTCGGTTCGATATCGACCTGCACGACTTTCGCATCACCGGGTTTGGGATAGAACTCGAGGTAAGGGAAGCTCGTCCCGAGCATGACGAGCGTGTCGCAACCCTTCATCGCGTGTTGCGATGGCGCGGTCCCGAGCAAGCCGATGCCGCCGGTAGTAAACGGGCTGTCGTCCGGCACCACTGCTTTTCCCAATAACGGTTTGACGATGACTCCCCCCGTGCGTTCAGCCAGTTGCAGGACTTCGCTTCGGGCATTCAGGCAGCCGCGACCGGCAAGGATCACGAGTTTCGTTCCTTCGTTGATTAGATCCGCCGCTCGTTGCAACCACTCACGAGGCGGCAGCGGACACGCCGGCGCGTAGATATCCGCGCTATGTTGGGGAATGTTTGCAGATGAGCGTTCTGCATCGGAATTCGTCCAGTCCTGCACGTCTTTCGGAATGGTGATGTGTGCGACTGTGCGGCGTGCGAGTGCGGTCTTGATTGCCTCATCCACGACGTTTTGCACGTGCGCTGGCCCCATGACGCGCTCGTTGTAAGCCGCGACGTCCATGAACAGCTTGTCCAGATCTACGTCTTGTTGATAGTGCGTGCCGATCAGGTCGTGGAATGTGTGGCCGGTGATTGCGAGGACTGGCTGGCCGTCGCATTTCGCATCGTAAAGTCCATTTAACAGGTGAATGCCGCCGGGACCGGAGGTGGCGAGGCAAGCTCCGAGTCGTCCGGTGTATTTCGCGTATCCGCAGGCGGCAAACGCGGCGGCCTCTTCGTGGCGCACCTGTATGAAGCGAATTTTGTCCTGGTGAGTCCTGAGCGACTCGAAAATTCCGTTTACGCCGTCGCCCGGCAGTCCAAAAATAGCGTCTACTCCCCAATCAATAAGCCGGGTCACCAACAGGTCTGCGACGGTTTTTGACATATCAACTCCTCAATCAAGCATGTATGATTACGCGATTACTGTATCGTTCTGTCGTCTGCTGAACGGACATTTGTGATCGCAGGAAATGGAGCAGGAACAGCGGAACCATACTTTCCTTCTAGCGCTGATTTATGGACACAAGTGGAATGCCGAACAAGAGGGTAACGTCACTGAGGCGGTTTTGCCGGTGCCGGAGGGCGGGTTTTCATAACCTGATCGACTGACTTTTGCAAAGCGGCTTTGAGACTGCTGTCTAACTTCAGCGCCGTATCTAATTCCTTTTGCGCTTCCGTATCCTGCCGGCGCAGCAACATGATCATTCCGCGATTTGCGTAGGCCCTGGCGTGGCGCGGATCCAGTTCGATTACTTTGGCAAAGTCTGCCAACGCGCCGTCCAGATCTCCTTTAGCACCGCGCAAGATGCCTCGTTCGTAACGAGCATCGACGTCGGCGGAATTGATGTCCAGCGCGTTGCTAAAGTCAGCGATCGCGCCGTCGAAATCGCCTTTCTGCTTGCGGGCGAAAGCGCGGTTATAAAATCCGAGAAAACCGCGCGGGTTGAGTTCGATGCCAGTGGAATAGTCGGCCAGCGCGCCGTCAGTGTCGCCTTTCCGCATGCGTGCGAATCCGCGACCTACAAAGGCTCGAGCGTTTCCCGGGCTGAGTTCGATGGCGCGAGTGAAATCCTGGATTGCGCCATCCAGATCTCCTTTATCATCTTTCGCGATTCCGCGATTAAAGAACGCGTCCGCATAGTCCGGTTTCAACTCGATCGCTTTGTTGTAATCGATAATGGCGCCGTCCGGATCATTTTTGTCCTTTAGTGTAGCGCCGCGATTGAGGTAGGCTTCAGCCATCGGGTGCAACTGGATCGAGTGTGTGAAATCGCTGATCGCGCCGTCATAATCGCGCTGGCGCTTTCGTACCAGACCGCGACTAAAGTAGGCGGCGCCGTAGTTGCGATCCAGTTCGATGGCGTGTTCGAAATGCGCCAGTGCGGTTTCCAGGTTTCCAGCTTCCAACTCATTCGTGCCGAGCTTGACGTAGTCAATTGCCAGACGTCGATTAACCTGAGAGCTACCCACAACCGGGTGGGCCAACATCGTAGTCAGAAATAGCAATACGATAGCGCAGTTACGTAGCATGGATCGCGTGATTATCGACGCAAAGATGCGAACCTGCAAGGTTGATGTCGATTTTGAGCGGTGCCAAACGACTTATGTAATAGAAGAACGAAATGGAGGCTCAAAATGGCAACAACAAGTAACGTAGTTCAATCACCGGCACTTCCGGTCGCAAAGAAGCGGCTTTGGGCGGGGCGCATTCTCAGTTTTCTGCCGGCACTGTTTCTGCTTTTGGACGGCATTATGAAATTGTTCAAGCCAGCTTTCGTTGTGGAAGCTACGGTGAAGCTTGGATACCCTGAGCGTGTAATTGTTGGTCTGGGCGTCGTGCTCTTGAGCTGCGCGTTGATCTACTTGATTCCGCGGACGGCCGTGCTCGGCGCGATCCTTTTGACGGGATATTTAGGCGGCGCTGTAGCAACGCACGTGCGTGCGGGACAAGGGTGGTTCGAAATCCTGTTTCCCGTTATCCTTGGCATTTTGCTTTGGACCGGACTTGTCTTGCGTGACGACCGGTTGCGCACGGTGTTGGTACTCAAGCCCTGATGAGTTGAAATGAAAAAATTTCACCTGATATTCGGAGCATGTGTCGTGGTGGCTTTCCTGTTGACGGGCCAGTACATGGATAAGTTCCACGGCCACTTGGCTGGCATGCCCGATGGCCCACGACTGCTATACCGCACCAGACATATCTTCATACTGTTGGCGGGTTTGCTCAACCTCGCGATGGGAGCTTATTTCAACTATCGAATCGAAATCTGGCAGCGCGCAATCCAACTGCTCGGCTCACTACTCATCTTCGCTGCGTCGTTATTATTTCTGATTGCATTCTTCTACGAACCGAATTTGAGTAACTTGCACACGCCGCTGAGCCATTGGGGAACGTACACAATCGCCACCGGTGTCCTGTTGCACGTGTTAGCGGCATCCGGGGAAGCGCGTCGATGAGACTGAACAGTCCAGACTTTAAGCTAACCAAGGAGGTCGGCATGTCTCAGGTTGGGTGGTTCACAACGGCAAGACGTACAAGTAAGTTACAGATTTACATTTACATCTGCGGAGCCACCTTGTATCGTTTACGGCAATTACGTGCTATGTTCCCCCGCAAACGCACAAATTTGATCGTTGCAGCGCTTTCCCTCTGCATCGTCTTCACTTCGCTTGGTCCTGTCGCGCTCGCGCAAAAGAAGACAGCGCCCGTCGAAGCCACGCCTCCGCCCGTCCGGGAAGAATTCAAGTTCGGCGACGTCGATCTGGAGGTACTTGAACAGGCGGATCTGCTCGACGTTCGCTTTGAGCGCGATGGCCTCGTGCTCGCAGACGAGTCGACGAATGCTTATTTGCGTCGCATCGGGCAATCGCTGATTCCCCGTGGGCTCGAGCTCGAGAAAGTTAACTGGAAATTTCGCGCGCTCCGCGACCCGCAGCCGAACGCCTTCGCCCTCCCGAACGGCTCGATCTACGTCACCACCGGCTTGATGACTCTCATCGATAACGAATCACAGTTGGCAGCGATCCTCGCACACGAGCTGACGCACGTAATGCGCCGACATACATACGTACACAATCGCAGCAACCGCAAAAAATTTCTCACCATGAACGTCATGGCAGCGGTCGGCGCGTATGCGCCGGGAGGCGTTGTCGGAGCAGTCATAACCATCGCTACAACAGTAGCTCCATTCATCATGATTGCAACGATCTATGGTTACAGCCGCGACCTCGAGCGCGAGGCTGATCTCAAAGGCATTGACATGATGATCAGCGCTGAATACTCGCCTGAAGAAATGGTCAACGTGATGAAGCTGCTCGATAAAGACATCGAAGGCGAGAACATCAGACTGTTCTATAACGACCATCCGTCGCTCGACGAGCGAATCAAGTATCTGAGTAGTTATCTCGGAGCGCGTGCCGACAGGGTGACGCACCAGATGGAGCTTAATCGAGAGCGCGCGGCGTACTTTCGAAACGTGGAACCCGTAATGCGGCACGATCTTCAGCTCGCGATCAATGCGGGACGCGCTCGTTCAGCCGTTTACCTCGCGCAGCGTCTGGTAGATTTTCATGACGACTCGGAAAATCTGTTTTGGTTAGCCGAAAGTTATCGCACGCTCGGGCCTCGTGCGCCACAGCTAACCGAAAAACAATTGACGAACAGCGCGAAGAAGGATGCTTCGAAGAAACGCGAGAAGCGCACAGTGGAAGAAGAGGAGCGCGAACTGCTTGCGACGCCGGAGGGTAAGGACAACTGGCAAAGACATCAGCAAAAGGCTGAAGAGTTGTACCGGCGCGCCTTGAACGCTGAGAATCCGGTGCCGGTGGCCCATCGAGGGTTGGGCATGCTTTACGAGAAACTCGAACGAGGAAGCGATGCGGCCGCCGAATATGAGAAGTACCTCGAGCTGTCGCCGTCAGCAAGCGATCGCCAACGAATTCAAAGACGCATTGAAGCGTTGAAGGAGAAGCTGAAATGAGTGCTCGAACTATGTTTGTCCTCGTGGTACTGCTCACCGTGTCCGGCTCGGTCCAGGCCCAATTTCTTCACCCGAAGATCAAATCGAAAGAAACCACGATTCGTCGCGTCATTGTGTTGCCGGCGAAAGTGAATGTCGTCCGCGATAGCATGAAGGGCCCGGAAGGCATGGCTGCTGAGTCTGACGAGTTGAGCACGCGCGTCGAAGCGATGGTCGCTGAAGTCTTGTCTAAACAGAAACAGGTCGCAACGCTGCCGGCTACCGCGCCATCCGCCGACGGCGATCCTCAGCAGAAGTACAACGTCGCTGACTTTCAAACCAAGTTTGACGATCTGTTGCCTAAGATCATGAAGAAGCGCAGCGACGTTAAGAAAGGTCGCTTCTCGATGGGCGACGAGGTGCTGAACCTGAATTTAGACAAGGGCGCAGACGCAGTCGTTTTCATTCGCGGCGAAGGGAAAAAACTGACGAGCGGCAAAACTGCTTTCAGAATGCTAGTCGGCGGTCAGCCGGCGTATCTACGATTAATGATCGGGATAGTGGATGCGCGAAACGGTGAAGTGCTGTTGTACACCGATCCGATTTTCCCTGGAGATCCGACGACGGCGGTTGATCGGCTGCGGAAGGCATTGGAGAAAGGCTTCAAAAAGCTGCCGGAAGTTAAGGGTTAATAAAGGAGAATACGATGAGCGAAACTGAGATATGGATAAACCAAAAAAAGATTAACGGCCGTCTTTGTCAGATAGATTGGAGACTGATACAGGGTCTTAAGGAAGTAGTCGCAGCTCTGAGGGCGTCCGGTCCGACTGCGGTGCATGTTGACAATCTTGAGCGCTTAATCAACGAGGCTGAGAAAATTAGCGCCAGCGTCGCCATACCGGATCCACCGGGTTGCAAACCCAAAGACCGAAGCGCTGCTCCGGACACCAGGTAAGGAACTTTCTATCTCAATAGGATTGGGAGCAGATCGACGGCGGCTCTTCCAATGAGGAACTAACATTCGTGCCGTCATCAGGCGAAGCCCTGAACTTGTTCAATTCTCGTTACCAATCTTCATCACATCATTAATTTCCGTACCGCGTTCGCAGGCCAGTCTCTTGTTGTCTGGGGACCAGGCATAGGCAAAGATCTGGTCGGTTTCGAAATTGGTGAGCTGGTGCTCTGATCCATCGTCGAGATTGTAGCTCCAGATGTTGGAAACACCATTGGCGGTCTTGATATACGACAGCGCGTGGCCGTTAGAAATCCACTGAACTCGCTGGAAGAGCTTCACTGGGATTGTTTTCAACAGCTTAATCGGCAAACCACCCTTAACAGATATGATAGCAACCGCTTTCCGTGCGCCATTGTCGACAAAGTACCGGCAAGCCAGATATTGGTTATCAGGTGAAACCACTGGCATTCGTGCGTATTCATCTGTTAGCTGGACCGGATCGCCGCCATCGAGAGGCACCTTCAACACGGTGGTTTTGGAACCGCTTTGATTGTCGTAATAGACCCACTGACTATCCATCGAACATGATGGATAGGAATTAGCGTCACCGAAAGTCAACTGCTTTAGATCGCTGCCGTCTTCGGCGTTCATCCGCCAGATATTAAAACTTCCTGTGCGGTTAGAGGAGAAAACAATGAAACGACCATCAGGCGAGGTCGCCGGCGTGTAATTGTCGCCTGCATTAACCGTCAAATTTTTTTGATTTGATCCATCGGGATCGATCAGCGAAATGTTGAGATGTGCTCCGGCCATCGATGAAAACACAATCTGTCCCTTGGGGGTCCAGCTAAGTCCAAAACCATTGCCAACACCTGGAATCACTACTTTGGCGAGTCGGGCATCATCGCCAGGCATGGTCCATATCCGCGTCACTCGGCGACTTTGCACCGAGACTATCATGTTTGTATCGCGTGATACGCTCACGCTTCTGTAGTCCGCAGGGTCAGTTGTTACATGGACCGGCTGGCCGCTCGGATAAGAAATCCTCCATAACTGACCAGGAGCCATCGGTTGCTCTCTCGCGCTGATTATCAATTCGCTTCCATCTCCCCGCCATGCCACCTGTGAAACCGAGAACCAGGTTTGGTCGCCGACTGTGGTTTCCGCCCCGTTAGCAAGGCTCACTTCGATTAGTTTCATGTGATAGCCTTTGTCCCACCAGCCTGCGCCACAAACGATGCTTCTCCCATCAATGGACCAGGCTGGCCCATCAACTGAAAATCTATCGCCTTTACTACGTTGCGCAATCACACGCTCTGACGTTCCGTCGGTGCTGGCAACGATCAAAAAGTATTCTCCCGCCGCAATATCAGAACGAACGAATGCAAAACTGTCCCCACTCGGAGAAAATGAAATTGGACTGTCTACCCGGTCCTTGATTTTTTTGGGCGGGCCGCCGGGCAGTGCCACTTGATAAAGCGTTCCAGTTTCTTGCCCAGGGCGCGTGTGTGAAAAGTACAGGTAATTACTGTCAGGGGAAAACGTGACCCCCTGGTATTCAACATTGTCTGGGGCCACGATGACTGAATTTCCAGTCGTAGCCCAACCGGTGACTATGAGTTGCTGCATCCCATCTTTCTTCTCAACATGCGCGACAGATTTACCGTCAGGAGAAATCGCAGCACATACCGAAGTGCCCGAGTTGGTAAGTGGGGACATTTCCAACGCCTGTGCAGGTAGTGATTGCCCGGTGTTGCCGACACCATTGCTCCAGCTTGACAGTCGTGGCAGATAGGGAAGGATGAGAAGTACGGCAAACACTGTTACCAGGCCAGTGAACACCGCGGTAGTTTTGTATTCCTTAAGTTCACTCAGAAGAAATTCCGCGGTCGACATCGCCTGCGTCTTTAGCCGAACGAGTATGGTAGGCTCGTTTGTGCCGGCCGCGTTTAGGTTCGCGGTTTTTTCAGCCAACAGTTCCGGCGTCACATCGATTTCGCCCCGAAACTGTCGCCTGACCTTTTTCAAATCAGAGATAACTTCTTTGACGGTTTGATATCGTTCAGCGCGATCTTTGCTTAGAGCCTTCCTGATAAGCGCCTGAAACTCCGCCGGCAACACGTCTTCGAATTTCAAGTCGGTTTGCTGCTTACTCAGGATCAGGGCGACGGTATCGTTGGTAGTAAGCGCTGCGAATGGCGTCGTCCCTGTGACCATCTCGTAAAGGACTACTCCCAAACTCCAGATGTCAGTTCGCTCGTCTACGGGTGTCTCGCGCAACTGTTCCGGTGACATGTATCTCACCGTGCCCATCAACATTCCAGGCTCCGTGCTCAGCCTTGCGGTTGAAGACTTAGGGCCGTCTTCCTCATGAGAGAGACTCTCGTTGAGCTTGGCGATGCCGAAATCGAGAACTTTTATGAAGCCATCCGGGCGCACCATTATATTTTCGGGTTTGATATCGCGATGGACGATATCCGTCGCGTGGGCGACAGCCAGAGCGGCTGCGACTTGAAGACCCACATCCAGTGCTTCCGCTGGCAGCAGCCGTCTTCGTTCCATGAGGTCTCGTAGCGTCAGACCATCGATGTGCTCCATGGCGATGAAGCGGCGCCCGCCCAGCGCAGTGCCAATCTCGAGGATCATGCAGACGTTCGGATGGTTGAGACGTGAGGCCGCTTGTGCTTCCTGCTCAAAGCGCTGCACGCGCCGCTCATCTTTCGCCACATCCGCGGGAAGCAGTTTGAGTGCTACCCTTCGCGGCAGTCTCGAGTCCTGCGCAAGATAAACTTGACCCATTCCGCCTGCGCCCAGCGCCGACAGAATCGTATAGGGACCGATTTCTTGTCCCGCTACAAGCTCCGCTTTCTCGTCGACCAGCACTCCTGCCATAAGTTCGTAGGCGGGTGCGGCAAGAAAGTTTCCAGTAGTCTCATCATTCGCCAATAACGATTCGACTTCCTGTCTTAACGCTTCGTCACCGCTGCAGACTTGGTCAAGCAGGACCGAGCGCTCTGCCGGCGTACACTGCTGTGCAGAAGTGAAGACCGCTTTGATTTGTTGCCACCGCTCTTGCGAGATCATAGCGATTTGTAATCGGTTGGTAGTTCGGCCAACTTTGCGCGAAGGCTACATATGTAATGCGGAGTTTGACGAGAAACTCACTCAAGATGGTTTCGCATTGTTGCTGAGCTCACGCTTCAGCCAGGCTTTGGCGATTTTCCATTCCCGTTCTACTGTTGAATGCGAGACCTTCATCACTTCTCCTGTTTCCTCGATTGTTAGTCCTCCGAAGAAACGCAACTCAACGATTCGGCTCTGATCGGGATCGATCTCCGCCAGTCGATTCAGAGCATCATGAACTGCCAAAACGTCGGCCTCGCCCTGCGTGTAAAAGGCTCCGATGTTCCTCAGTGAGACATTAACCAGGTGGCCTCCACGCTTGGTGGCGGAGTGAGCACGCGCGTGATCGACCAGAATTTGACGCATCAGTTGGGCCGCAATACCGAAGAACTGGGCCCGGTTTTGCCAGGGCATCTTACGTTGGCGAACCAGTTTTAGATATGCCTCGTTCACCAGGGCCGTAGGTTGCAGCGTGTGCTCACGACGCTCGCGACGCAGATAGCTTCCTGCGAGTCGACGCAGTTCGTCATAGACCAGCGGCATCAACTGGTCCAATGCTCCGTCATCACCCTGGCTCCATCTACCAAGGAGTTCGGTGATTCCTTGCGGCGAGCGGGTCGCCATTGCGATTGTTCCTCTTCTGCTGTTGGGCGGTTCGAATCTCAATCCAGCGAAGAACCCTGGTGCAGTTGGCGGCGCAATTCTATCACTCAGAAAATATTTGAGGGAGTTCCGGAGCGTACCTCGCTTTGGTTAGTGAACAGTCGGACGATCGACACAGGGAAGTGCGTACCGTGTTGAATCAGTAGTATCCGGTTTATCTAACGTCGGCCGGCGCAAAGCACCCGAACGGGGGTCACTAGACGTTAACCATTTAAATTTACTTAAGGAGATGACTTATGCCAGTGATCAGAAATCCTCAACTGACTTTGACCCGAGACGGTTCAAATCTCAACATCAAGGTTACATACAAGGCGGATTTCAATACTTTTGAACGGCGCTTGGTCGGACTTGGATTGAAATACCGCCAAAGACTCGCCGTAATCGGAGTGGACCCCCCGGGAGCCACAACGGGCTCGGTGTTGGCCGTCAGTAGTCGTTTCACAAATCCATCTTTTTTGGAAGTGACGGACGGTGCCGGCAGGCAAACAGTCGACGGCGGTGATTCAATTATTGTATCCAGAGCTGAATTGGATGAGGATTCAAATCCTTTTGTAGGTGCTGATGTAGATCCAGATGAGATCCGGTGCAGGATTCGAATAGAGGCCTTTGGTCTTCCGCCTGCCGTGACACCGGACGTATTTACCGATCAGGAGATACTCGGCGGCGTCTTTCAAACCCACACAGCCGCTCAAGCGTGACCGTCAGCTTAAGCAATTAACTCAAACTGGCTTTCCTCAAAAGTACGAATCGCACAGGATTTTCCGACTTTGAGGCAAGCCGTCAAAACTCAAGTAACTAACATCAATGAAGGAGAAGCAATGTCAGCAATCACACAAATCAAGGCTGTCGTTCACACTGCGGATATCGATGGTGCTGGAACAAATGGCACTGTCTATCTTGGCATCTGTGGTCGCGAGTTCAAACTGACCAGAGCGGATGTAGACGACTTCGAGAGATCTAGCCACCGTGAGTATTTTCTCGGCACTCACTCTAACGTCGAACAACCGAAGTTCAATGACCCAAGAGCTCCTCAGCTTGACACCACGGACACGGATCGGTTCCCCGCATACATTCGTTTCGAACCACATGGAGATTCCCCGAATTGGGATTTTGACGGGGCTGAAGTAACCATAACTCCTGGAAACGAAAAATTCAGGCGCATGGGAGATGGAGGTGGAGCGCACCTTGTGCTCGGTCAAGACATGGGAAAATTCTGCTATCTCAAGAAAGTGTAGTAGCGGAGCTTCCGATAAACGGCAGGGTAAACCACTGCGAAGTAAATAATGCTTAACCAATGGATTGAGCCGACGCGCCTGAGCCTGATCTTGCCTTACCGCACACCAGGCTGGCGCTCGGCTCATTCTTGAGGTTGCGTTGCAAGCGTTTGGAAGAAAGATACTGTTGAGCATTTCACACCGGATTTGCTGGTTTGCTGAAAATGAGTGCTCGATGTATCGTGCTAAAGATATTTGCGTGGTGGTACTGCTCACCGTGTCCGGCTCGCATCAGGTCCAGGCTGACTTTCAAACTAAGTTTGGCGATCTGTTACCTAAAATCATGAAAGGCGGAATTACACGCCTTTGGTGAACAACTCCTGCGCGAGACGCGAATCGGACGCTGAGAAAAGACAACGCGCTTCAGCTCACCAATTGAAATAATGCACGGATTTCTGCACTTGGACCACTCAAATTCGTTTCCGGCCTCGTTCACTTTTATGGATTGGGAATAGTTAGTCACTTCAAGACCATCCCGCAGATTTTTCCAAAATCCCCAACCTTTCCAAAATCCGCAAGAGTTCTTTCGCCGATATTCCGGGAGATTGATCCAGCCAGATAAATGACCCGCAGTTTTCGCTCGATTACCTCTGCAGTCGAGATCGAGTTTGCTTCCCCGGCATAGTCATTGCCCTTTCAGCACAGGACCACGTTCCAGATTAAGGAACACTCCCAGCAGGTGATCCATTAAGTGGTAGAAAGGAATGAAGTATGACTCCCAGTAATTTAAAAACTTGTCGAGGGGCGAGCGCAGTTCTTCTTCTATTGATGACTGCTGCTTTGGCAGCCGCGCAGACAGACACCGGCCGGCTTGTCGGTAAGATTGTGGATCCGAGTGGCGCAGTGGTAACCGCAGCCACCGTTCGGGTCAAATCAGTCGCTACAGGACGCGAGGTGACGACGACTTCGGACAACGAAGGTGTCTATACCGTCGTCGGATTGCTCCCGGGTTTCTACGACGTAACTGTCGAGAGCGGCAGTTTTCAACCCAACACACAGCGCGTTCAAATCACCGTCGGTTCAAATGTGACATTGGAAACGAAAATGGCACTCACCGAGGTTTCCGGAACGGTTAACGTAGTCGCAAGCGAAGGCCTTGCGGTCAATACTCAAACCGCCGAAGTCTCGAATGTTGTAACAGGAACTCAGATCCGGCAATTGCCAACGTTGACGAGAAATCCTTACGACCTCATCGGTCTCGGCGGCAACATTAACAACGACGATCCTGGGCCACCGGTGCCGGGTGTGGGCTTGACCGGACGCGGCGCAGGTTTCAGCATCAATGGTCAACGCGCGTCCAGCACGAACGTGTTGCTCGACGGCGTCGATAACAATAGTGTGTTCTACGGCTCGCTCGCGCAGAACGTTCCACTCGAGGCAGTAGCCGAATTCAGAGTTGTAACCAGTAACTTCTCGGCGGAGTACGGGCGGGCCTCGGGCGGCATCGTGAATGTCGCTATTCTCTCGGGTTCGAACAATTTTCATGGATCAGCTTACGAGTTCAACAGAATTTCGAAACTGGCATCCAACGGATTCAACAACAACGCTAACGGCGTACCTCGCGGCGTGTTCACGAGAAACCAGTTTGGCTATACCATCGGTGGTCCAATCAAGACGAACAAGTTGTTCTTCTTCAACAGCACGGAATTTACACGTGTGCGCAGTGTCGGAGATCTGCTCGCGGTGATTCCTACTCAGCAGTTGATCGCTGCCTCAGCACCAAGCACTCAGAACTTCTTCGCCGGGCGTGTGATTCAGGCTACGCCTACCGGAACTCTCTATACGGTCGGTGATGTAGTTGCGGATAACATTCCGGTAACGGCGGGCAATCCCTTTGCTGCTCTCCCCGCAAGTCTTCCCGCGTTTCAGCAGGTGCGATATACAGAGCCGACCAATCTTGGTGGTGGCGCGCCGCAAAACACGTACTCAACTGTATTACGCGTCGACTATAACCTCAGTGACAAAACACTGCTGTATGGCAGATGGGCGCGCGAGAATAAAGACTTTCCACTGGGAAGCACAGGCTTTAGTCCGTACACCGGGTACGATACCGCGTCGCTCATCCGTGGAAACAATTTCCTCCTGACACTGAATCATACGTTCTCTTCCAACCTGGTATCGGAAACAAAGCTTTCCTATAACAAGTGGAAAAACGATGCGCCATACGGAGCAGCTCCGATTGAACCGGGCCTGTTCATGTTTCCCGGCGCTACCGGAGTCATTCGTGGCAATGCCATCACCTTCCCAGGTTACTGGCCGTTCAATGCGGCAAACTCGCCAGTTGGTTTTGGTGGTCCACAGAATGTTGGTCAGGTGTACGAGAATGTCATTTTCACCAAAGGTCGTCATCAGTGGAAGTTTGGCGGATCGTACTTCTACATTCAGGACAACCACTTGTTTGGCGCATTTCAAACTGCGGTAGAGAGTCTGGGTGTACAGGGTAACTATGCTCAGGCGCTCGCAAACTTCGTCACCGGCAACATCAACCAATTTCAAGCTGCAATTGATCCGCAGGGGAAATTCCCCGGTGATAGCGTGAACCTCCCTGTTAGCCAGCCTGACTTCACGCGCAGCAATCGCTACAACGAATGGGCTGCCTATGTAAACGACTCGTTCCGCTGGACGCCGCGATTGGTTCTCAATCTCGGCTTGCGCTACGAGTACTACGGCGTGCAGCACAACAAGGATCGGAACCTTGATTCAAATTTCTACTTCGGACCTGGAAATACGATTCAGGAACGAATCAAGAATGGAAGTGCGCAACTGGCGGCGAATAGTCCGGTCGGAGGTTTGTGGGCGCCTGATAAGAATAACTTTGCGCCCAGAGTCGGTATTGCCTATGACTTGTTCGGTGACGGCAAGACCAGCATCCGCGCCGGATATGGTTTGGCTTACGAGAGGAACTTTGGGAACGTCACGTTCAACCTTATTCAGAACCCACCAGCGTATTTGGTGTTGTCGCTGTTTAATAATGTCGACGTACCAAATCTCCAGGTAACCACAGCGAACCTTGGCCCACTTGCCGGCACCACGCCGCCGACGAAGCAAATACCTGTCGGTAGTCTCAGGTACGTTCGTGAAGACATAGTGAATGCCTACGCGCACTTCTTCAGTGCGGGATTTCAGCGAGAACTCGGCGCGGGCAACATTCTGTCAATCGAGTACTCAGGATCGCGTGGCGAAAAACTCTATTCAATTGATCCGCTGAACGTCCCTGGTTCGGCCGCAGTGTTCCTGGGCGATCCGGATCCAAACAAGCGTTTGAACACGCAGTACGCGAACATCAACGGACGCGGCAATCTTGGTTACTCACGGTACAACGCGCTGATTGTAGGACTCGACGGTACGAACCTCCGTCACACGGGCGGCGTCCAGTTCACTGCGCACTACACTTATTCAGTGTCGAAAGACAACCTGAGTACGGCATTCAGCGAAGCCGCCTTCAACAATAACCTCGGTCTGACAAATCCGTTTGCCCCGAGAACTCTGGATTACGGATATGCTGACAATGACGTACGTCACCGTTTTGTGGGCAGTGTCATCTGGCAGATACCGTACGCCAAAAACATGAATGGATTTGGCAAAGCGCTGTTGGATGGTTGGACAGTGACGGGGATCTACACAGCTCGCACTGGAAATCCATTCACGATTTTTGACAGCGCAAATTCCAACGTCAATGCTCCAAGGCTGGTTCCGAATGGTCCACTAACCGTCAATTTGCAGGATGCGGGAGCCAACTTCTTCCGCTACATCGATCTGACGGGTCAACCAGTGGGCGCCTTTGGTAATCCGCTTTGCGGCGGCTGCTCGGATTTTGGTCCATATCCGGCCAACATGACGAAACGGAATCAATTCCGCGCGCCCGGAATATGGAACCTCGACGCGGGCATCTATCGCAACGTTAAGTTAACCGAGCGTTACAGCCTCCAGTTTCGAGGCGAGCTCTTCAATGCCTTCAACCACGCGAACCTCTACCTCGTACCGGGAACGTTCGACGTTGCGGGAAGCAATTTCGTTGGGGCTAACAGAGGTGTAACGCCAAATGGAAACATCGAACGCCGCAATGTGCAGCTAGCTGTGAAGTTCATCTTCTAACTTGCTCACATTAGCGAATGTTCTTCCCTCGGGCCCTTCGGCTTTGCTGAAGGGCCTCTCGTCGTTAGCTCTGGCGAGCCGCGACTTCGTGTGCGGCACGATTACCGGATTGCAACGCGCCATTCATCCAGCCAGGCTCAGGCGAAGTTTGATCGCCGGCGAAATGGATCCGTCCTTCCGGCGCAGCAATATGAGGAAGCAACGAAGTCATTTCACCTGGCCGGAACCACGCGTACGCGCCGCGTGACCACTGCTCGTTATCCCAGCAAACAGAAGAGCCGCCTTCAAAATACGCGCGAATTGCCGGGTGGACCATCTCGACTTGACTGACGGTGAAGCTGAGTCGCTCGTCGGCAGTCATCGCCGCCAACTTTCGCGCTCGCTCGCCGGCAACATACGCTTCCAATAACCCACGAGTACCGGGTAGATAAAACGTCTTATCGTATGCCGTCATCATTGGCAGGTCGGTAGTGGCGGCGCCCGATAAACCCTGTTCGAGCCAGAAGCGCTGTCTTGCCTGCAGAAACACTCGAACGACGGAAGTGTTCCCCAGTTGGTCCATCGCCTGCTGCTTTTCGCGTGACACGGGCGGCGAGAACTTTACGTTGCGCAATACGGAAAAGGGAATCGCACAAATCACGTACTGACACGCGATCGTTTCGTTCGCTCCACTTTGTGAGCAAATGACGCGCGCGCCACGATCATCCTGTTCGATGCGAACAACTGCGCAACCATAACGGATCCTCGTGTCCAGTTTTGCGGCCATCGCGTGCGGCAAAGTATCGCTGCCACCGCGAATCACATAAAGCTGTTTCTCCAACGAACGTGGCAGGGCCTCGCGCAACAAGTCGAGGGCAGACGTCGCATCAGCCCCTTCACCGAGTTGGTCAGCCAGACCCAGACGCAGAATCGATACGGCTCCAGGTGACGCACCTCGGTCGTGGAGAAACTGTGCGAAGCTCGAGTCGTCGTACTTCTTTAATGAGGACGGTGGCCAATCAACGGTTTCCGGATCGCCGATCTCTTTCAAGACCGGCGCAACATACTTGTTCCACAGTTGTCCACGCGTGAGGCCTTGCTCGTCTGCACGCAATTGCACGGGCCAGTCAACAGGCGTGTTTGGCTTGATGACGATTCGTTTTCCTTTTACGTGAAAAATCGGTGCACCAGCAGGGGAGGTCACAGGATCAAGTGCGACTCCGAACAAGCCGGCATACTTGATGGTCCAATGGTGAACGTCGAAGATATTCGTTGCGCCGGCTTCGGCATACAAGCCGTCAGCAAATTGTCCGCGCATTGTGTAGACGCGACCGCCTGGTCTTGTACGTGCCTCCAACACGGTTACGTCATGGCCCGCCTGCGATAACTCGTAAGCTGCAGACAGGCCGGCCAGTCCCGCCCCGATTATCACAACCTTCTTCGTAACGTCTGCACGCCGGAGCTCGGTTTGAGCCTTGGCCCAACCATTCCAGCCGAGGAGCGAAAGGCCCGTTGCCGAAATCAAGCTGTGATGGAGAAAGTCTCGTCGATTAATCATAGTTTTCGTGGTCGATCTGAAATGCCCGTTTCAAAACATCGCCTCTATCAAGACACATTGGTTCATACCTGTCAAAAACTGACTGCTGGTTTCTTCGAAAATATGGTTGCATTTCCATGATTCTGTTTCTGCCTTTAATGCTTGAGAATTATTTGAACTCCGGGTGGTATCCAAAAACGTTTTCATGCATCATAGGTGTCGTTCGCAAAACTCATTTCAATCCTTAAAGGAGATCTACTCGATGAAAGACAAGACAGAATCATGCACTCCTGAAGGTTCCGAGCAGAGCCGGCCGTTCTTCGCGCGTTTCCTCGAAGGTCAGCAAACGTCAATGGATTCCTTTCAGACGCTCAAGTATCCGTCTGACCGGGACGAGATCGATCAACGATTTGAGTACAACAACGATCCACAGTAAAAGTTGGACCATCGCGGCCCATGTCCGCTAGTCAGACGCGGGCCGCACTCTTGAATTACGCAATGCCTCCAACGCGCGACGCCGTTTTACTGCTGACGCACAGCGGTGACTTCTACACTATCGATCTTGTCTCACAGGCTCTCGCACGCCGTGGCATCCGTCCCATTCGCTTCAACACAGATCTCTTTCCGTCGTCCATTAAGCTCTCGGCCCGCGCGGGCGACGAACGCACCGCACACCTCTCTACGGAAGCGGGAGAGCAGCTTTCTGCTGCGGAAGTGCGCGCCGTCTGGGCGCGCAAGCTCTGGTCGCCGCGCATGGCTGACGATCTTGACGAGCGCTATCGCTTGATGTGCGTCGAAGAGTCGATCGCTGCGCTTGAGGGTTTTCTCGATGCGCTCCACGACGCACACTGGGTCAACGATCTTCAGCGCCAACGTGCCGCTGAGAACAAGCAGCAACAACTCCGGCTGGCCGCGCGCGCCGGACTGCGCGTCCCGCGCACTCTCATTACCAACGATCCCGCCGCAGCTCGACAGTTCTTCGCCGAGACTGAAGGCCAAACAGTAGCGAAGCTGCTCCGGCCAATCGCCGTCAGCATGGACGCTGATAAGCCCTTCGTCTACACGAACCGCGTCCGCGAAGAAGACCTGGCCGGCGCTGAGTCACTGCGCCATAGCCCGATGGTCTTTCAAGAGTTGATTCCGAAAGCGTGCGAGCTGCGCGTTGCTTATGTGGCGGGTGAAACCTTCGCAGGCGCGCTTGACGCGAGTGGCACGTCGCGCGGGCATACGGACTGGCGTCGCGTTGCTCCCGAGGAGTGTCGCTGGCAGAAGGCCCAACTGCCGACCGAAGTCGCAAGCGGCCTGCATGCATTGATGTCAGAACTCGGCCTCGTATTCGGCGCCGTAGATTTGATCTGCACTCCGTCGGGCGAGTACGTGTTCCTCGAAGTCAATCCCGGCGGCGAATGGGGCATGCTCGAACGCGACCTTGGCCTTCCAATCTCGGAGGCGATTGCTGAAGCGCTACTTACTTCTTATGTCCATTCTCATCGTCACACACAGCAACGATAACGACAGCGTCGCGCGAGTGTCTGAAGCGATCGCCGGCAAGGGTGGCCGCACAATACGCTTCGACACCGATCGCTATCCGACCGACGTGCGTCTCACGGCTTACTACGGCGCGGGCGGCGACGAGCGTCTCACGCTTACGAATGAAGAGGGCGAATTCGATCTGCGCGAAGTCACAGCCATCTGGCACCGCCGTCTCAACTTCGGCGCGCACCTTCCGGCGGGACTCGACAAGCAACTGCGTTATGCGTCGCTCGGCGAAGCGAGTGCCGCCGCGCACGGCATGCTCGCCAGCCTGAAAACCTTCCGCATGGACCACCTCCACCACATCCGTCACGCGGAGAACAAGCAACTTCAACTACAGGTGGCCCGCGAACTCGGACTCAACACACCGCGCACCTTGACGACGAACGACCCCGCCGCCGTCCGCGCTTTCGCAAAGAGTTGTGACGGTGGGATAGTGACGAAGATGCTCTCTTCGTTCGCCATCTACGACGAAGGAAAAGAACTGGTTGTCTTTACTAATCCTGTGAAGCCCGAAGACCTCGCGGATCTCTCCGGCTTGAGTCTCTGCCCCGCTACTTTTCAGGAGCTTGTCCCTAAGTCGCTCGAGATTCGTGTCACGGTCGTGGGCCACCGCGTCATGTCTGCGTGCGTCGACTCACAAGTCTCCGCACGCGCCGCTCACGACTGGCGCCGTGACGGTCTTCGCATGCTTCAAGACTGGCGACCGTATCAACTTCCCCCTGAGGTCGAAGAAAAAATCCTGCGCCTCATGGATTACTTCGCGTTGAACTACGGCGCCATCGACATCATTCTCACACCCAACGACCAGCACATCTTTCTCGAACTCAACCCCTGCGGCGAATTCTTCTGGCTCGAACGCACCCCAGGCCTCCCCATCTCCGCTGCCATCGCAGACCTCCTCCTCCAGGAAGGCAGGCGTTTGAGTGAAGTGTGAAGTGGGCTTTGCACGAAAAGTCCTACATAGCCTACCAGGCAGGCGTAAGTAGAACTTTTCGTGCAAGCATTTTGAAGTGTAGAACGTTCGCAGATTATGCAGATGCGGAAGCCCGGGGCATGGCGCAGAGAGCTATCAATCTCCCGGGCCAGTAACGTTGACGACCGCGCCCGTTGCTACACCAGTTGAATTAATTCCGTCCGTGGTCAACACACCAAACTGCACGACGTTACTTGGGCCGTGCGTTGGCTTGGGGTTAACGTTGTGGAACGCCGCCCCCACTAAAAAACTCTTCGCGTTGGTCGCAAAGACGCGCGCTACATAAGTCCCATCCGGGTTCTCGACGATAAAACCGGCAACTCCTGCTGCGGGACCCTCGCCATTAAGAAGGACCGAGCCTCTGCAAGCACCTGTGTAAATAGGTGAGTTACCTTCGGGCTGGCACCAGATCCAAAATCCGACTTTGTGCAAACCATCAACAGTGAATCCGGTGCCGCTGAAAATGACTTGCTCAGACGGCGCCGCGGAGACGGATCTACCGGCCGGAATTGTAGTGAATGCAAGCGTGATTACCGCGATTGCGGCGAGACTAACGACCTTACGGCCATATCTAGTTCCAAGGATATTCATGGGTGTTCCTTTCCATTGCGTCGACAAGATTTGACTCGCATCAGATTAAAGACACGCCGGTACACAAGGGCGAAGATGAAAATAACAAGTGCCGGAGTAGTCTACGAGTGAGGTGTCTGGGCGATTGATGAAAACGCCTGGAAGTTGACGTTATCAAGAGAACCAGTTGCCCTGACTCAGTCTTTCGACTGGAGTCGGGACACTGGATTCTAAAAAACATTGATTTTCGGGCTGGGGGATTATACACGGATTCAAGTTTTTGTCATCCCCGAAAATTTGAGAGATTTTTACTTAGCTCGGAACCCGAGTTCTCTCAGTGACCGCAGCAGGCCTGCTTCATCGACACCGACTGCTCTATAGACGATCTTTTCTTCTGAGTTGACCAGGTAACTGGAGGGGTAAGTTTCAATGCGATAGGCGCCAACAACACCCGGATCGCTCATCACAACCGGAAAAGTAATACGATTCTCTCGGAGATAGGGCGCGATGTCGTCTGCCCGATCTACAGTGTTAATCGCGATGACGGAGAATCCCTGGTCCTTCAGATCGGTATAGAGTCTTTGGAATAGCTCAAACTCCGCGCGACACGGCGGACACGCGAGGTACCAAAAATTTATCAGCGTTGCTTTCCTGCCTCTGACTGTCTCGAGTTTGAGCACGTCGCCGGCAGGCGTAGGCAACGAGAAGTCAGGACTGCGGTCACCGATCGCGAGCATCTTCGCTTCCGCTCCGGTGTCGAGTCTTGCGGTCGCAGGTGGTTTGAATGTGAAGTTCTTTGGCCGAAGGCGTCCAGTTGTATTTACATTTTCAATCTGGGCGGTGAAGACGGCTGCTTTGTCGCCTTCACCGAACCGGACCACTGATCTGCACAAGAGCTCGTTTCGATCGAAATAAAAACGCGCGACATACGACATCGGTTTGTCGCCTGTGATTTCCAGTATGCGATAAGTCTTTCCACCGACAGTTTCCATGCCTGCGTAACGGCTGCTGATCCATGGCGGTGAATCCGGACCGAACGGTCGAATGCTTTGCGTAAAAAAGAATCGCACCGGAAATGCCCACCAGGGCGTGTCGATATTTATTCCTTTAGCATCAGCCGCTGCGAGCGAATATTTGTTCGCTTCTGAGAACAGGTAGCGAGATCGTCCGTCGGATGCGAGCGTGACCAACGGGTAATCTCCGCTGAGTTTTATGAGCGCGAAGTTTGGCTTCATCAATGTGACGGTGCCGGTATTTCGTCGCAGTGATTGGCCTGGCGACTCCCAGCTCAACTCGATGCGCGCGCTTAAAGTGTCGAGAGTTCTCGCACGTGCTTCAGCGTCTTTTAGCAGAGACTCGGCAGCTTGATCGCCCAGCGCGACCTGCGCCAGACACAATGAAAGACAAAGTAACCGGAGAATAGTGTGCATAGGAGTTTGCTGTCTCACTTGCGAAATCAGACTGCTGATTATACGCCGTAAAATCGGGTTCTCCACTTGGATACAGTCAGTACCACCCCGCGGTAGCGGGTGGGTCAACCATTCGTATCCAAGTCATGCCGTAGATTCTTTGCCAGCATTTCCGCCGTGGTGGTGTTAACCAAAGGAACCAAGCCCAGACTGAGAAGAGAGGACCGCTATCGATGCAAACGTTCCTGCAGGACTTGAAATACGCGCTGCGCATGCTGAAAAAGAATCCCGCCTTTACCGCTGTAGCGATTCTGACGCTCGCCGTCGGCATTGGCGCCAACTCGGCCATCTTTAGCGTTCTCAACTCCGTCCTGTTACGCCCGCTGCCTTACCGGCAACCCGGTCAACTCGTCCGCGTCTACAGCGAATTCCCCACGATGAAGCTCCAGAAGTTCTGGCTCTCAGCGCCCGAACTGCTCGACATTCAGCGCGAGGCAAAATCCTGGGAAGCTATCGGCGCCTGGGCGCCGGGCGGTCAGAACGTCGGGACTGAGAGTGAGCCACTGCGCGTCACTTCTGCCGCCATTACGCGCAGCTTGATCGACGTGCTGGGAGTGCAGCCGGAACGTGGCCGCGGCTTCACTGAAGAGGAAGATCGCAATGGCGGCCCGAGAGTCGCCATCATTTCGCACGGTCTCTGGCAAAAAGGCTTCGGCGGAGCAGGTGACATCATTGGCAAACAGATTCAGGTCAACTCGGCGCCGACCACCGTTGTCGGTGTAATGCCCGCCAACTTTGCATTCCCTCCGGGAAGTAACGATCAGGTCGATATAGTCCTGCCTTTCCAATTCGATCCTGCCAACCCCGGCGGTCGTGGTTCCCACTTTCTGTCAGTGATCGGCAGGTTGAAACCCGGCGTGACTGTCGAGCAAGCGCAGAGCGAAATGACGAGCTTGATGGCTGGCTGGAAGAGTGAGGGTCGCGCGCGGCATTTACTCAACCCTGAGAATCATCCCGTGATAATGGTGGGTCTTCACGAAGACGTTGTCGGCTCAGCTCGCAAAGCCGTGTGGCTGCTCATGGCTGCCGTTGGTTTTGTTCTGCTCATCGCGTGTGTAAACGTTGCGAACCTGTTGCTGGCTCGTGCGGAATCGCGTCATCGTGAGTTTGCAGTGCGGCTGGCACTCGGCGCCGGTCTAAAACGAATGGTCCGGCAATTCGTCGCCGAGGGTTTCGTGCTGGTTTTAATCGCTTCGATTCTCGGAGTAGCGCTCGCATTCGTTGGGTTGAAGGTCCTGCTACTGTTTGCGCCGGATAGCGTGCCGCGCACTGAAGAGATTGGCGTTGGTCTTCCCGTGCTCGCGTTTACCATCGCGGTCGCGGTCGTTGCTGTCTTTCTCTTTGGTCTCGCGCCACTGGCGCAAGTCAGTGAACATAATCTGGCCAACTGGATTCGCGGCGCCGGGCAGCGCGCAATTCGCGGAGGAGGCCAGGCGCTCCGCAAGGGACTCGTGATCACAGAGATTGCACTCGCAGTGATCCTGGTCATCGGCTCCGGCTTGATGATTCGCGCTTTCTGGAAGTTGCAACAAGTCAACACCGGCTTCGATCCCGCAGGTGTTGTCAGCTTCAGCCTGAACCTTCCCGGAGTTAAATACAAGCAACCTGATCGCCTCCAGTTTGTAAACACGCTCGAGCAGAAACTCAGCACTATTCCCGGTGTGACCAGCGTGTCCGTGGCAAGTGGACTGCCTCCGCTACGACGCATCAACGCGAACGACACGGAGATAGAAGGCTACCAGCAAACACCCGATAGCCCGGCGCAGAACGTCGACTACTGGAATGTGGTTGGTAAGGATTACTTCAACACGATGAAGATCCGTGTGTTGGAGGGCCGCGCCTTTGAGTCGCAGGACGACAACCCTAACGCGATGCCGGTTGTAGTTGTGAACCAGGCGCTCGCGAAAAGGTTCTGGACGGGCAGCCCGATTGGCCGGCGTGTGAATCCGGGGTTTTCCGATCCCAAAGTCTGGTTCACGATCGTCGGTGTGGTTGAAGACACAAAGAACGCCGGTATGGATAAGCCTGCCGGTCCCGAGCTCTACTTTCAGGTACGACAAGTGGCGAATCAGTTCCTCGGCGGAAACGTGAATTTTGTCGTCCGCGCAGCGAATGACTCGGCGCCGCTGGAAAGCTCGATTCGCAATGCCGTTCGTGAACTGGATTCGACACTACCAGTCTACAATCTCTGGTCCATGAATGAAGTGGTGTCGAAGTCGATGGTCCAACCACGCTTCCTCGCGCTGCTGCTGGCAACATTCTCCGGTATCGCGTTGTTCCTGGCGGCGATTGGTATTTACGGCGTGATGGCTTACTCGGTCGCACAACGCACGCAAGAGATAGGAGTGCGCATGGCGCTGGGCGCGCGACCGCTTCACGTTTTACGACTCGTCTTCGGACAGAGTCTCATGATGTTGCTCATCGGCACAGTCATCGGCCTGGCAGGCGCATTTGCACTGACGCGATTGATGCGCACCCTGCTGTTCGAAATAACAGCGACTGACCCGCTGACCTATGTAAGTGTAATCGGGTTACTGACCGTCGTCGCATTGCTGGCGTGCTACATCCCGGCGCGTCGCGCAGCGAAGGTTGATCCGTTGATTGCGTTGAGATACGAGTAAGTTACGTTTTAAGCCTGGCCTCATTTCTTTCTGGCAATGAATTGAACTACGCAGGCCAGGCCGGTATGAAACTTTCCTTCAATAACTTCGCGCTCGATTTCCTGGGCGAGGATTGGCTCGCAATTCGGGAATTGTTGTTTTAGTTCCGTGAGGTCCATCAGCATGTCAGGATCTTTTGGACCACCCGTATTCCGCGACAACTGTGACTTTGCATAGGCCTCCAGAAGAATGACTCCACCGGGCTTCAGGCTGCGCTCAATCAGCGGATATAACCTGTCTCGCACATGACTCGGAAGGTGCGCGGAGATCGAAATCACCGAGCCATAATGATTCTCCGGCGGTTCATAAGACGCAAGGTCAGCAACTTCAGTCCGGATTGCCAGGCCTCTCGATGCCGCAAGCTGCTGAGCCTTGGCGAGGCCGACGTCTGACGCATCCACACCAAGCACGTCCAATCCCAGTGAAGCAAGAAAGACAGCATTTCGCCCTTCTCCTTCTGCCAAGGAGAGCACTGGCGATGTTAAGAGACTCGCGTTTTGCACGAGAAACGAGTTCGGCTCTGTTCCGTAGGCAAATTCGCTACTAGCGTATCGTTCATTCCACATAGTGTTTTCAGGTGCCGGACAAAGGCGTGGACGCCATGGTTCAAGATTCGGAAGTGTAACTCATGCTAAAGAACGATACATCTCTGAATAGTCGCCGTTTGTGACCTTGTGCAATTGGCCTACTTTGACTTCTCGAAAATCGATGCTATTGTCTCGCAAACTTTCAACGTGCTGTCGCTCAAATCCCCCGTAGGAGTATTGTTGTTTGGACATAGAAGGTTGGGACACGATCTCCATCATCGATGTGGCTTCCGTCAATGCCCAGTTGAAGGCAAGCCTGAACAAGTTGATTGATACCTTCAACTATGAAGGACAGTCAGCGTTCGCCGGCAAATACACCATCAGCGGTGAATTTGCCCCATGGCAGATATCGGGCGGCTCCGATCAGCTTCTCAACATCGATATTCCCATCACGAAGGGAACTATTTCGGCGGCCGGCAGCACGACTGACATCGCCGGCATGATCGTCACCGTTGAGGTCACCCTCAATCTGCTTCCGTCTCCAACCAGTGGGCACGTTACGGAGCTGCGATTTGATTTCAAAGTCGCCGGTACGCAAGACAGCCCATCCGCTCCCGGACTCGTAAGGCCAATTGCATGTACGGATCCGAAGAAAACCGGTCGAGGCAGATACGTAATGGAGGCTGTCGCGGCTGTGCTGGTTCACAACGCGGGCGAAGTCTCTTATGTCTTTGCGCAGATCGGTCTGGTTGATCCAAAAGTGCCCTCGTGGTTGACGCCGGTTCACTCACGATATGGCTATCAACAACCGACCGGCAGTAACAGCGGATATCTTGCCGTGTTCAGTGTCACGTCAGATCGGAACGTAAACGGTCTTTCCACTCAGATCGGGTCCGAACTGGTGTCCACGAGCTATCCGTTGGCGTTCATCATCTCCGGCCCGCTCTTCTTAGCAAACATCATTCTACCTTTGTTACCGACGGCGTTTCCCGGCACTGATAGAAGCTTCTTTGCATTTGCCAACAACCAGATCTCGAGCACGAAGCCATTCAACCTCAAAGGAGTGGCGCCCGCCGGAATCACCTACACTCCTGTCGCCAACTCACTGGTGATCGGGATCGACGACAATAAGTTGACCAACTCGATCAGTGGTACAGTGGATCTCCACATGCCAAACGCATCACTGTCATTCAGCGTGTCAACGCGGAACGTTTTGCAATATAACCCCGGCACAAACTCCTTCTCATTCCTTCCCGATCCGAGCCCGGTAACACAATCCCAGAAGAATATTCCCTGGTACGATTACGTCCTCATCGGCCTTTCCGGAGGACTTGCCCTCGGAATTTTCGCCATTGTTATAAATGTGGTAGCGGATGAGGTCCGCGATGCCATCAATTCGGGCGGCGCTGGAGGTGAGCTCAACGATGCTCCCGCAAAGGTTGTTGCCTGGGGTGGGATGGAGGCGATTACTGTTCGAGCCGCCGGACTAAGCACTGCGTTCTGGCTCAGAGCGAACCCCGGTTAATTGACCATATCGGGAAAG